>Ga0111538_10009859_pt1 | contig 12728 bp, 11 predicted proteins | sample SoiMethybrSBSTD1_FD_79669 | JGI IMG/M metagenome (GOLD analysis project Ga0111538, IMG submission 79669) | Bulk soil microbial communities from a Populus tree surrounding site in Tennessee, USA - Soil MetaG P. TD hybrid SBSTD1 (version 2)... | ecosystem: Environmental > Terrestrial > Soil >...
CCGTTCAGGACGAGACAAAGCCGTGGCTGAGAGTGGGGGCGCGCGACTCAGCTCTCGAGGAATCGTTGATCGTTGCCCGAAGTCCCCGTTACCAGAACCCCGCCTTCCCGTGGAAGCAAATCGTGAAACGGTACAGGGATCGGATACTTTTCGTCGGCCTGGACATCGAGTACCAGGCGTTCTGCCATTCTGTTGGTACGAACGTCGGGCGCTATCCCACCACCAACCTCCTCGAGCTGGCGATCGCGATCAACTCTGGACGGCTGTTCATCGGAAACCAGTCTTGCCCGTATGCCATTGCCGAGGGGTTGAAGCGGCCGGCCATCCAGGAATCCTGGCCGTATGAACCGAATTGCCTGTTTCAGCGCCCACACCTGCTGCATCTCACGACCGAATTCGACAAGATTCAGGCGTTCGTGGAACGCTATCTGTAACACGATTCGAGCGGCGTCAGCCCGAGCCCATGGCCCGGTGGGAGACCCTCCCACCGGGCCGTCTGTGCGTTGATGTCAGTGGATCTCGGTAATTCTGAAGTTGTGATCGATACCGAGGAAGTTGAGGTGCACGGGCGTGCCCGTCGGCTGCGTGGGCGGCGCGCACAACGACGGCGGCAGCGCATCGGCCGGCCCCTTGCGAATGTGGATGTCGAAGCACACCGTGATGTTTTCGTCGTCGTCCTCGGTCCAGAACGTCGGCTCGAGGCTCGCCACGAGCTGACCGTTGTTGAGCGAGATGTGGCCGCCGCCCCCGACGGTGCCGTCGTCGAAGAGTGGCCCGCCGATCCAGCCGCCTTGGCCGAGCGCCACGAGACTCCACGTGTATTCCGGGTTCGCCGACGCCGTCTTTGACGCGCCGAGCGTGGTCACGGCGCCAACCGCCGCCATTGCAACTGCCGCGATTGACATCACGGCCATTCGAACATTCCGCATGCACACACCTCCAAAGATTCTTGATGGCCAACAGGCCTTCAAGAGACTAGGAGAGTTGCCCGCGAAAGCTTTCAGACGTCAGAACGAGGAACTCAGTGCAGACGGAATTCGAGGATGAGCGTGACCTTCACGGGAACGGCTTTGCCGGTGCGATCCTTGCCGGGCCGGAAGAGCCAGCGCTTGGCCGCCTTCATCGCCTCTTCGTCGAGACCGAACAGCCGATCGAGCGACTTCACGACGCGCACTTCGTTGATGGTCCCGCCGGGCGTGACGACCGCCTCGAGCCAGACTTCGCCCTGAATCTTCGCGCGCATGGCCTCGCTGGTGTACTTCGGTTCGGGCTGCAGCAACGGCTCAGGATTGCTGATGCCATTGCCGGGCTCGTAAGCGCCACCGCCAAAGCCGCCGCCCGTTCCCTCGCCGACGCCGTTGCCCCGGCCGGTGCCGATGCCGCCGCCGCTTCCGCCGCCGCCATAGGCGGCCAGCGACACGCTGTTGGCGCCGGTCGCCTGCACGACGCTCGAGTTCGTGGTGATGGGCGCCGTCAGCGTCGGATCAGGTGGCGGCGGTGGCACGACCGGCGGCGGCGTGATCGGGATCGGCGTCGCCGGCACGGGCTTGGGAATCTCGATGGGCTTGGGCGGAGCCGGCGCGGGGCTGCCGCCACCGCCGCCGCCAGGTCCCGGCTGCTCGAGGAACACGACGTGCGTGATTTCCATCGGGTTCGTCGGGTCCATGACCTGCTGGCCGACCGTGTAGGCGAAAAACAGGAGCGCGAACACCCCCAGGTGGAGCGCGAGCGATGTGAGCGTGGCGTTGAACGTACGCCCGCGATGACGGTCGGTCTCACCGAACATCGAGTTGGCGGCAAGCCAACCGGTGGAAACGACGCCTGGACCGGTCGCGACGGGCGGGTTTTCGGGGTGCGTTTGGCTCTCCGCGCTCATCTGAGAAACCTGAGACAGTATACTCACGGCGCCCCGTAATTGTTGCGCGAACACCGGGATTGCAAGAGAGGTGCCCCACCAGCCCGTCGAGGCACGCTGGTGTTTTCGACCCTCTCTGAAGCGGCCGCCACGACTTTTGACGGCCGGTGTCACCGTCTGGTTTCAGCCGCCCGACGCGGATCCCGGCAAAACGAAGACGGGTGCTAGAATCGTGGGAAGCCGGTGTTGCACCGGCGGGAGAAATTCATGCGCCTGGGCATTCCTGAGCTCCTCATCCTGCTATTCATCGTCCTGCTCATTTTCGGCGCGAACCGGTTGCCCGAGCTGGCGAAGGGCATGGGCAAGAGCATCAAAGCCTTCAAAGAAGCGTCAAAGGAAGGCGCGGACAAGAGCGACTCATAGCACGACACGCCGGTCGCCCACGCGCCGGGTGATCCGCTCGCGATCCAACCACTCGAGTAGGGGAATCGCAAATTTCCGTGTGAGTCCGTAGCGCGTCTTGAACGCCGCAACGTCCAGACCGTTGCGGTCCCCTGGTTTGACCCACTCTCGAAGATCCGTCTTCAGCTGCTGTAAGGCGGCGTCGTGGAAATAGTGCGTCTGAATGCGCACCAGCTGTCGGCCAGTCACCAGCCGCCGCGCGGCCGCCTCGACCGCGTCCGTCGCGACGTGCAGCACTCCGGCGAGTTCCGCCATGTCTGGCGGTGCCAGGCGCGCCTTCTCGAACGCGTCGAGGACGGCCGCGTCGATCCGTGCGGCGGCGTCGGTCTGGCGCGGCCGATGTGACGCGAGCGCCAACCGATCCGCGCCGGTGACCACGTGCGCGTCGCGCAATCGATCGATGACCACGTCAAAGAGCGCGGACGGCGCGTCGGACGCCGCCGCCGCGCGCAGCGCTTCACGCCGAACCCCCGCTTCGTGTGGCGCGTCACGATGGGCGGTGGCGAGCAGCGTTTCGATGGCGCGCGCGATGTCGGCGCCGAGATGCGCATCAAACAGCCGGTCGGCAGCGCGTATCGCGCGCTGCTGATCGATGGCGGCCGTGATCCACGCGGCTGCCCGATCGGGATCGAGCCCGCCGCGCGCAACGAGTTCGGCGACCGGTAGTCCGCGCGCACCTGCCCGTCGGATCCACAACGCGATCGCACCGTCGAGCGATTCCAGCGCCCGGAAGCGTTCGAACGCATCCGCACGGCGCACGCCGGCCGTCGGAGGATCCGGGTCAAGTACCGCGGCACCGCCAATCGTTTCGAGCGGCGAGAACGCCCGCAGCACGAGTCGATCGCCCCGCGTGAATGCGGCGGCGCGCTCCAGGCGCAGCCGCGCGTAGGCCTCGCCGGCGGCGCCAACGGAGACGTCGCGATCGCCGGGCCGAGTCGCGGTCCACTCCGACTGACGCGACGCGCGAACCGCCGCCACGGCCACGCGCGCGAGCGTCTCGCTGGTGCCGTGATGGACACGCACGCGCGCGCCGTGCTGCAGCGCGCGCGCACCATCGATCAAGTGGAGGCGCACATCCAGACGGCGCGTGACGACGAGCGCGCCGGCCGTGCCGAGCGTCGTGCCGCGCGGAACGGCAGCGACGTCCACGCCCGTGAGATTCACCGCCGCGCGCGAGGGCGACGACACCTCGATTACCGTTCGCCCGTGCACTTGCAGACCTCGCACGCGCACTTCCCCGCGGTCAGGGAACGCCGTCAGCGTGTCGCCTGTGGCAATGCGACCGGAGACGAGGGTGCCCGTCACGACCGTGCCAAAGCCTTTGAGCGTGAACGCGCGATCGACGGGCAATCGCACGAGTCCCGGCCGCCCCGCTCGCCCGCGCTCGGGTGGGAGCGCAGCCAGCGCGCAGCGCAGCGCATCGAGCCCTTCTCCCGTGCGCGAGGAGACGCGCACCACTGGCGCGCCGTCGAGCGCGCTGCCGGCGACGAGCGCACGCACGTCGACCTCGGCCCGCGCGATGGCCCGCTCGTCCGCGATGTCGCACTTCGTCAGCGCGATCACTCCGCGATCGATGCCAAGCAGGCGGCAGATCTCGAAGTGCTCACGTGTCTGCGGCTTGACGGATTCGGTCGCGGCCACGACGAACAGCACGGCCTCGATGCCACCCGCACCGGCCAGCATGTGCCGCACGAACCGCTCGTGTCCGGGCACGTCGACGAAACTCACCGCGCGGCCGTCGATGTCCGCGTGCGCAAACCCCAGATCGATCGTGATGCCGCGCGCCTGCTCTTCCTTCAGGCGATCGGGATCGATGCCCGTCAGCGCTTTGATGAGCGCGCTCTTGCCGTGATCGATGTGGCCTGCCGTGCCGACGACGAGCATGCCGGGCCTCAGTGGCGAGTGCGCCGGTTGCGCTGCCGTTCGCGCCGGCCCGGACGACCGCTCGGCCGTTTGCCGGCGCGCTTCTCGTCGCGGCCGGGCGCCGTCTTGCCGCGCTCGCGGGCCGGAGCGCGCTCTGCTGCCGGCCTATCCGTCCGGCTCGCCCGCCGCGGATCGGCGGATCGGCCGGACCGGCGCACGGTGTCGAGGATCTCGGTCAGACCGAGATCGATCTGCCGGCGCTCGAGATCGACGCGAATCACCTGCACGCGCACGCGATCGCCCAGCCGGTACACACGGCCGTTCTTCTCGCCGCGAAGAATGTGCGCCCGTTCGACGAACCGGTAGTAGTCGTCGGCCATCGTCGACACGTGCACCATGCCTTCGACGAAGTGCTCGACCAGTTCGAGATACAGACCAAAGGCACTGACGCCGGTGATGTAGCCGTCGAACTCATCGCCGACCTTGTCGGCCATGAATCTGACTTTCTTCCATTGGACCAGCTCGCGCTCGGCATCGTTCGCGCGGCGCTCGCGCTCCGACGTGTGGCGCGCTACCTCCGGCAGATCTTCGGACAGCTCCAGACGCCGCTCGTCGTTCACGGCGCGCCGCGATTCGCGGAGCAGCCGGTGCACGACCAGGTCGGGATACCGCCGAATCGGCGAGGTGAAGTGCGTATAGGCCTCGGCCGCGAGACCGAAGTGGCCAAGGTTCACCGGGTCGTACCGCGCCTTCTGCATCGTGCGCAGCAACAGGAACGCGATCGGCTTCTCTTCCGGCGTGCCGTGAATCTTGTCTACGAGCTTCTGGAACGTGCGCGGTTCGATGTCTTCGTCCGAGCCCGGCAGCGAGTAGCCCAGGGTGCCGATGAAGTCTTCGAAGATCTCGACCTTCTGAGGATCCGGATCCTCGTGCACCCGATACAGCGCCGGCATGTTGATCTTCTCGAGGTGCGCCGCCACGGTCTCGTTCGCAAGCAGCATGAACTCTTCGATGAGCCGGTGCGCGACGTTGCGCTCCGCCGCGATGATCTCTTCGACCATTCCCTCGTCGTCGAGGACGATCTGGGATTCCTTCAGGTCGAAGTCGATCGACCCGCGGCGGCGCCGGCGCGCATGGAGCACCTCGAACAGCTGATGCATCCGCTCGAACATCGGGAGGAGATCGCGGTAGCGGTCAATCGTCGCCGGGTCGCGGTCGGTCAGGATCTTGTTGACGTCCGTGTACGTCATCCGCTCGTCGCTGTGGATCACCCCGTCGTGCATCTCGTAGCGAACAACCGCTCCGGTGCGCCGGTCCACTTCCATCAGACACGACTGCACGAGCCGATCGACGTGCGGGTTCAGGCTGCAGAGCCCGGTCGAGAGCTCCGACGGAAACATGTGCACGGCGCGTTCAGGGAAATACACGGACGTGGCGCGCTCGTACGCCTCGCCGTCGAGCGAGCTGCCTTCGTGAACGTAGTGCGCGACATCTGCGATGTGCACGCCCAGCCAGAAGTTGCCGTTCGGCAGCAGGTCGATCGAAATCGCGTCGTCGAAATCGCGCGCGTGTTCACCGTCGATGGTCACGGTCGGCCACGGGCGAAAATCCGTCCGGTCCCCGATGTCCTTCTCGCGCACTGTGGTCCCAAGGCGCGTCGCTTCGAGCACGCTCTCGCCGCTGTGCGTGTCCGGCAGGTTGTATTTGCGGATGATGACGGCCGTGTCCACGCCCGGCGCATCGATCGCGCCGAGCACTTCGGTGATGCGCCCCAGGGCGGGGCGTGTGGCCGTGGGCCAGCGCGTGATCTCAGCCGTGACCATCTCGCCTTGCGTGGCCTCGCGCGCGTCGCCGCGCGGCACTTGCAGATCCATGATGAGGCGGCGATCGAACGGCACGACATAGCCCTGTCCCGACTCGTCGATCTCATAGCGCCCGACCACGCGCTGGGCGCCGCGCTCGAGAATGCGGAGGATGCGCCCTTCGGCGCGATCGCCCTCGCGGCGATGCTCCACGCGGACGACCACGCGATCGCCGTGCATGGCCTGGTTCAGGTTCGCGCCGGCGATGTAGATGCTCGCCGGCCCGTCGTCGGACGCCGTTTCCGGCTCCACGAACGCGAAGCCGCGCGGGTTCGTCGAGACGCGGCCGACGACGAGATTCATGCGATCGGGCAGCCCGAACCGGTGCCCCCGAATCTCGACCAGCGCGCCGCTCGCCACGAGCGCACGAACGCGGCGTTTGAACGTCGCGCGCTCTTCGCGCGGAATGCGCAGGATTTGAACGATTTCTTTCAGGGTCGCGGGATGGTCAATCCGATCCCGGACCAAACGGACGATTTCTTCTTCACTCAACATGTTGACTGCTCACAAACTTACAATCCAACCGACGGTTGGCTTTCGATGTCTATTCACCAAGTGACGGCCACGGTAGCCGACCTTTTGACGATCGCGCCGGACCAGAACCGAGCGCCCGAGGCGCGGGAATCGGCCGAGGTGCGGGCCCTTGTGGACGCCGCCCGCGCCGGCAGCCGCGACGCCTTTGGTGACTTGGTGCTGCTCCACGAGCGGGTGGTCCTGCGGACCGCCCTGGCGGCGCTGTCGTGCCGCGCGGACGCGGAAGACGTCGCCCAGGAAGCCTTTGTCGTCGCCTGGCAGCGGCTGGGCGGGTTCCGCGGCGAGGCGTCGTTCCGCACGTGGCTCCTCACCATCACCTGGCGAAAGGCGCTCGACCGGCGCCGATCGCGGCGGCGGTGGTGGCAGGCGCCCTCGAAACCTGACGAAACATTCGGCGACGAGATCTCGCGCGCCGTCTCAGTCGGGCCCGATCCAGAGGCCCAGGCGCTGGCGCGTGACCTCGCGCGCCGCACGGCGACGGCCATCGCCGCCCTCTCGCCAAAACTGCGCGACACGCTTCTGCTCGCCGCGTCCGGCGAGCACTCATACGAATCCATCGGCAACTTGCTGGGCATCCCTCTGGGTACGGTCAAGTGGCGCGTTGCCGAGGCCCGTCGCCTGGTCAGCGCATCGCTGCAGTCGAACGGCGGCACATCATGATGACCGATCGACGCACATCTGAACTGATTGACGACGTCGCGCGTGAGATGACGGCCATTCACACGATGCCGCCCGTCCGCGCGCGTGTGCTCGCGCGTCTCGACACAGTGCGCCGCACGCCGGTGCCGTATTTCACGTGGGCGACCGCGGGTGCCGCACTGCTGATCGTCTGCGTCATGGTGATCCCGATGCGGCCGCCCTCCGCGACGCGAGTGAGCATGGGGCCGGCTGCGCCAACGGCGCGCGCAGCAGACACGACGACTGGCGCAGTCTCAGGTGCGCCCGCGACAACGCTGGCGGCTGCGAACCAGGTCTCCGTACTCAAATCGGCACCTTCCGGAGCCAACGAGGAAACGCCTGCCGAGGCCGAGTGGCGCGCGCGCCGGATCGCGTCGCTCCCGGCCATCGACGCCGGCGCCATCCAACCCGGCACGCTCGATCTGCCTCTACTCAGCATGGCGCCGGTGACCACCGCGCCGATCGTGATGACGCCGCTTTCGAGCGACGACGACGATCTCGAGTGACTTCTTCGAAAGGATTGCTGATGTCCCGATACGTGCTCCTCGCCGCCGCTGCAACGATCATGCACGGTGTCGCCTTCGCGCAGACGCCCACCGCGGCTGCACCCGTCGCCGCACCCGCTCCGCCGGCTATTGCTGCCCAGGGGACGCCAACGACGCCGCCTCCACCGCCGTCGGGGCGTCCGTCGATGCCGGTCCCGCAAGCGCCAGCAGTGGCGCCGACTGCTCCGACGCCACCAACACCGCCGCGCGCGATCGCGCAATCATTTCCGGCCACGCCCACGAACGTCAGACTGGAGCTCGTGCTCACGGACACGTACAGCGGCTCGCCCGTCAAGAAGACGGTGAGCATGCTCGTCGTGCTGGGACAGAACGGCATGATTCGCTCGTCGAGCCGCGTCGGAGACACGGTGGTCGAGCTGAACGTGGACGCAATGGCCCGGTTCTGGCCGTACTCGAACATGACGACCACACCGTTCGCGCGCGGCGTAGGCGGCGCAAGAGGCGGTCGCGGCGCCTCCGGGCAAAACACCCCGACCACGCAGGCGATGCCGGCATTCTCCGCCGGAGACGACACCAACCGGCCGATCCTGCTGAGTCTCACGTTGCAGTACACGCCGGCGGTGACCGGTCCCAACTCGCCGCGCCCGGCGGGATTGAACCAGTCGTTGTCGGTGATCGTGCAGAGCGGCAAGCCGTTGCTCGTGTCGCAATCGGCCGATCCGGCGAGCGATCGCAAAGTCACAGTCGAAGTCACAGCGACGGTGCTGAAGTAAGGACGACCTGAAGATCACCCACGTTGGTGCCCGTGGGCCCTGGGCGCGCCAGCGCGCCCAGGGCCTCCAGCAGCGGATACGCGTCGTTGTCCGACAGCGCGCGAGCGACGCGCTCGCGCGCTGTCGGCCCAAGCTCACCAAACGTCCGATCGTCCACCATGGCGCCGGCCGCGTCGGTCGGGCCATCGCGGCCATCGGTGCCGATGCTGGCCAAGGCCGCCAGTCCGAGCGCGGCCAGCGGCTCGAGCGCGGCCAGTGCCAGTTCCTGATTTCGCCCGCCGCGTCCAGCGCCCTTCACGTGAACCGTCGTTTCCCCTGACGAGATCAGGCACGCAGGCCGCGGCAGCGCCGCGGCCTGCGCGACGAGCGGCGCGGCGGCCTCGCGCGCTGCGCCGGTGACCGGCGCGGCGTGCGTGTGCACGTGATAGCCGAGCTGGCGCGCCGCCGCGGCCGCCGCGCGCATCGCGTCGCGGCGCGACGCGACGAGCCAGTACGCGCTCTGCCGCAAGCGCGGATCATCTGGCGCGATCGGGCCGCGCACGCGGCCCGACGCGCCGGCTTCGAGGTGCGCCACCACCGCCGGCGGCATGGCCGCCATGACGCCGGCGCTGCGAACGATGTCGAGCGCGTGCGCAAACGTCGTCTCGTCGCCGACGGTCGGTCCAGATCCAATCGCGCTCGGATCGTCCTCAACCGGCGTGCACACGTCCGAGATCGCCAGCGTCACCGTGCGGCCCGCCCGCGCCGCGAGCTGTCCGCCCTTGATCGCCGACAAATGACGTCTCACGAGGTTGATCGCGCCGATGTCGAGTCCCGCCGTGAGCAACGCATCGGTGGCGGCCGCTTTGTCCGCGATCGTCAGGCCGTCGGCCGGTACGGCCAGCATGGCCGACGCGCCCCCTGACAGCGCGACCAGCAACAGTCCACCGTCGCGCGCGGTCCGATCGGCCAGCGTGAGCGCCGCCCGACCGGCCGCCTCGCTCGCCGATGAGGGACGTGGATGCGTCGCGGGATACGCGCGCCATGCGCCCAGCTCCTCGATCGAGGCCTCGGCGGTGACGAGGCCCTCGCCCGAGTGCAGCGGACCGAGCGCCTCGTGCACGGCGACCGCCATGCCGACAGCGGCCTTTCCAGCGGCGACGACACGGATGAGCCGTTCGTGCTCGAGCGTGTCGCGCAACGAGTGCAGTGCACGGCCGGTGACGACACGCGCATCGACCGCGGAAAGCGCCGCGGAAACGATGGAGGCGAGATGCTGATGAAGGCGGGCGTTAATGAAGCTTTTTGGGCTCAGTCCAAGAGGACAGGCCGGTGACGAGATCGAACTTGCGGAGGAGCTCGCCCATCATCGCGCAGGCATCCTCGCGCTGGCAAAGCTGCTCGAGCTGCCCCATCACGCGCGCGAGCGCATCTTCGGCTTGCGTGATCGCAACCTCGGAGTAGTACTCACGCTGCCGCTCGAGACACTGATGATGTTTGAGAAACTCTTCCCGGAAGAAATCGGCCAGACACTGGCACGCTGGCCCCAACACCGGGGTTCGCTGACATTGACCGTCGGTCGTCAGGCGACTCTTCAAAGCCATTTGCGAGGGGCTGACGTTCACCTTATCACAGCGACGATGAACTGAGAAGCTTCCTGATGAGCTCGCCGGCCACCTGAGGATTCGCTTTGCCCTTGCTGGCCTTCATGACCTGGCCGACGAGAAACCCGAACGTATTCTGCTTTCCGGCGCGCACCTGTGCCACTGCCTCCGGGTTGGCGGCGATCACCTGCTGCACGATGGCGCCGAGCGCGGCTTCATCGCCGATCTGCCCAAGGCCTTCGGCGTCCACAATCTGCTGAGCCCGCCCTCCCGTCGTCCACATCCTGTCGAACACATCTTTGGCGACGGTGCTGCTGATGACACCTTTGTCAGCGAGGCCGACCAGCTCGGCCAGCGCGTCGGGAGCCACGGGCACGTGGACCATGTCTTCCGCGCCGAGCTCCTTGAGCCGGCGCCGCACCTCGCCCTGCATCCAGTTGCTCGCGCTCTTGGCGGACGCACCGGCAGCGACCATCGCTTCGAAGTAGTCGGCGCCGCCGGCGATCAGATGCACGAGCAGATCTGCGTCGTAGTCGCTCAGGCCATGGGCGGCAACGAGCCGCTGCTTGCGCGCTTCCGGCAGCTCGGGCAACATCCTGCGAATCTCGTCCACCCACTCGGCGGTCACGTCGAGTGGCGGCAGATCCGGCTCGGGAAAATACCGGTAGTCGTGCGCTTCTTCCTTGCTGCGCATCGACGTGGTCTCGCCGCGATCGCTGTCCCACAGCCGGGTCTCCTGGGTGATGCGGCCGCCGCCCGAGACGACGTCGATCTGCCGCTCGATTTCGAATTCGAGCGCCTTCTGGAGATACCGGAAGGAATTGACGTTCTTGACCTCCGTCTTCGTCCCGAGCGTCGTCTGTCCGACGGGCCGCACCGAGATGTTCGCATCGCAGCGGAGACTGCCCTCCTCCATGTTCCCGTCATTGGCGCCGAGGGCGACCAGCACTTCGCGCACGCGCGCGAAGCACGCGGCCGCGTCAGCGGCAGATCGCAGATCAGGCTCCGTCACGATCTCGATGAGCGGCACGCCGCTGCGATTGAAGTCGAGCGCTGTAGCGCGATCGGAGTCCGGCAGGCCGTGGTGCAGCGACTTGCCGGCATCTTCTTCCATGTGGATCCGCGTGATGCCGACGCGCACCGATCCATTCGCGCCGCCGAGTTCGACGACGCCACCGGTCGCCAGCGGCTGTTCGTACTGAGAAATCTGATAGCCCTTTGGCAGGTCAGGATAGAAGTAGTTCTTGCGGGCAAAGATTGATCGCTCGTGCACCGTGCAGCCGAGCGCCAGCGCCGCCTTGATGGCGAGCGTGACCGCCTGCCGATTAAGTACGGGCAGCGCGCCCGGTAGTCCCAGGCACACCGGACACACGTGGGTGTTCGGCGGCGCGCCGAAGGCCGTGGAACAGCCGCAGAAGATCTTCGTGCGGGTGAGGAGCTGCGAGTGGATCTCGAGGCCGATCACCGGCTCGAACGCGGGCACGGCCTCATTGTAGTGCGCACGGGCGCCGATAAAAGAGGCGTGCGACGCGCGATCCTCTTGACCGTTACCGCGCTCATTGCGGTGTCCGCCGCCTGCGTCGCCCCGCGCGGCCCGGAAGCGCCCGCCCGGCTGCCCGATCGGATTCGCGTCCGCGTCGGCGATGCGGTGGTCGCGTTGCCGATCGAGGACTACGTCGCGGGCACGATCCTCGCCGAAGTTTCACCCGTCACCGAGACGACCGCCACCGCAGAACGCATCTTCGAGGTGCAGGCCATCGTCGCGCGCACCTATGCGGCACGACATCTGGGCCGGCACCGCGCGGAGGGCTTCGACGTGTGCGACACCACGCATTGTCAGATCTACGATGGCGCGCGGCTCAAGACGTCGCGCTTTGCCGCGATCGCCCGAACGGCCGCCGCGCGCACGCGCGGGCGCGTCCTCGTGTACGGCGGCCGCGTCGCCGACGCGCTGTTTCACGCCGATTGCGGCGGCGCCACGGCGGCCGCCGACAGCGTCTGGGGCGGCGCGCCAGTGCCGTACCTCCTCGCGCGTCCCGACGACATCGGCGCGACGCATCGCACCTGGAGCGTCAACGTTGAACGCGATCGGCTCCGTAACGTGCTCGATGCGGATCCGCGATCGGATATCGGGCAGCGCCTGGACAACGTCGAGGTGCGGCAGCGCGACGCGAGCGGCCGCGCGGCGACGGTCGCCTTGAGTGGGGAACTGACCAAACTGGTGCGCGGCGAAGACTTTCGAGCGATTCTCAATCGCGTCCTCGGTGACCGGGCGCTGCAGAGCACACGCTTGACGGTCACTCGCCGGGGCACGGCGTTTGCCTTTGCGGGATCGGGCTTCGGCCATGGGGTCGGGCTCTGCCAGGTCGGAGCCGCGGCTCGAGCCCGGCGGGGCGACTCAGTTGAGCAGATTCTGGCGGCCTACTACCCCGGGACCGCTCTGAGTCGGTAGGAGCCGCTTCGGGCTTCGGGCTTCAGGCTTCCGGCTTCCGGATTCGGGCTTCGGGCCTTCGGGGCTTCGGGCTACCGGAAGGCGGAAGCCGGAAGCCCGAAGCCGACCGAGGAAGCCCGGAAGCCGGAAGCCCGAAGCCGGCGAGGAGTAAGATGCCTCC
>Ga0111538_10009860_pt1 | contig 12727 bp, 12 predicted proteins | sample SoiMethybrSBSTD1_FD_79669 | JGI IMG/M metagenome (GOLD analysis project Ga0111538, IMG submission 79669) | Bulk soil microbial communities from a Populus tree surrounding site in Tennessee, USA - Soil MetaG P. TD hybrid SBSTD1 (version 2)... | ecosystem: Environmental > Terrestrial > Soil >...
CGGGGCAGCGGCTTCGATTCGCGCCCGTTGCGTTCGCGGCTCACGGGCGCTCCCTCATCCCGACCGACCGCGGAGACGCGGAGAGCGCGGAGGTTCGCGGAGAGATCCAGCGGAAGGATCGGGAAGCCTCCGGGGCTTCCAGGTCACGGGAACCCGACGATCCGGAGGCCCATTTGCGTCATCTCCGCGCTCCTCCGCGCCCTCCGCGACTCCGCGGTCGGTTGCGTCAACGGAAGGGAAGCACCCGTGACCCGCGAACGCAACGGGCGCGAATCGAAGCCGCTGCCCCGCGACAAGAAGGTCACGACGAAGTCGCTGCGCCTCATGAAGGAGCGCGGCGAGCGCATCGTCGCGCTCACGGCCTACGACTACCTGATGGCCGAGCTGCTCGATCAGGCCGGTGTCGACCTGATCCTGGCCGGCGACTCCGCGGCGATGGCCGTGCAGGGCCGGCACACGACCGTGTCGGTGACGATGGAGCAGATGCTCTACCACGCCGAGCTCGTCGCGAGCGCCGTCGAGCGCGCGCTCGTCGTCGGCGACCTGCCGTTCATGTCGTACCAGGTGAACGCCGACGAGGCGCTGCGCAACGCCGGTCGCATGATCCAGGAGGCGCACGTCGAGGCGGTGAAGCTCGAGGGCGGCCAGGCGATCTGCCCGACGATCCGCCGCATCGTCGAGGCCGGCATCCCCGTCATGGGGCACCTGGGTCTCACGCCGCAGTCGATCCACGTCTTCGGCACCTACCAGGTGCGCGCGACGGAGCCCGAGGAGGCCGAGCAGGTGCGTCGCGACGCGCACTCGCTCGAGGAGGCCGGCGTGTTCGCGATCGTGCTCGAGAAGGTGCCCGCGAAGCTCGCGGCCGAGGTCTCGAAGTCCGTGACGGTGCCCGTGATCGGCATCGGCGCCGGCCCGGGCTGCGACGGCCAGATCCTCGTGAGTCACGACATGCTGGGCCTCTACACGAAGTTCCACCCGCGCTTCGTGCGCCGCTACGCCGAGCTCGGCGGCCTGATGAAGGAAGCCTTCGAGCGCTACGCCCACGACGTGCGGGGCGGCGACTTCCCGAGCGAGGGGGAGTCGTACTGAGGTGAAGCGCGCGGTCGCGAGCCTCGTCCTCGGGCTCGCGCTCGCGTCGTCGACGTCGTGCCGCTCGGCGGGTGAAGACCGCTGGGCATTTCGACTGACGGAGTACTGCCTCGACGAGCTGGACGACGCGGCCGAGCGTCCGCCGAAGACGCCGAAGGAGAAGGGCTTCTGCGGCGACGCCGATGACCTGCCGCTCGTCGGCATCGTCATCCTCTGGCCGGTGCTCGTAGACATCGCGATCCTGCCCGTGACCGGCGTGCACGACCTCTTCTGGTCCTGAGCGATGAAGCCTTTCGCACGGGCATCGTCGAGCCTCCTCCTCGGCGCTGCCTTCGCGCTGGCGGCCTGCGAGGCGGACGTAGCGGCCAGTGCGCTGGACGTCGCGCCCGAGCCCGTCCTTCCGACTAGAGAGAGACCTCGGCGCTTGCTGGATTGGGGGCTCGCTTCGGTCGGCGGCGAGCTGCGCACCGTCACGGAACGGATCGACGCGACCTCGGACCGCTACGCCGAATGCGTACCGCTCGCCGACGGAGACGTCCTCGTCAGTACGCGTGATGATCCGGGACCCAGGAACCGACGGTGTTTCCTACGCCTTCATCCCGGGAACCAGGGCTGGGAGGTGCGCGAGGTGGGAATGCAGGTCTTCACCGGGTGCGGCTTCGGCCACGCATGGGGCGAGAACCCGGTCGGGACGGTTGCGCTCGATGTGCGCGCTCCGCGCGCGCTGGCTTGCCGGGTAGAGGTCGTCGGCGAGAACTACTGCGGCGAGCCCGCCTACATGTTCAACAGTGACTTCTGGATCGACCCGTACCGCGACTCGCTCGAGCTGCGCGGCCGGATGGCACACTTCCGCGGCGGTCCTGCGCTGCGCTGAACAGAGCGGATCGGGCTGAGTGCTTCTTCGCGTTCTCCGCGCGCTTGGCGGTTGATTCATGAGAGAGCAAACCACGGAGAGCACGGAGATCACGGAGAAACAAGAAGAACGGAAACGACAAGACAGGGCATCGGTCATCGGGGCGGGATGAGACCGCCATGAGGGGTGACACCGACCTCAGCGCTCGCGTGATCGCTGCCGCTATCGAGGTCCACCGAGAGCTCGGGCCGGGGCTACTCGAGTCCGCCTACCGGACTTGCCTCGTGCACGAACTGCTGAGCCGTGGGCAACAGATCGAGACAGAGGTGCCGCTGGCCGTCCAGTATCGAGGAGTGCAGCTCGAATGCGGCTACCGTCTCGACGTGCTCGTCGAGCGAAAGCTGATCGTCGAGCTGAAGGCAGTCCACACTCTCGAGGCGCTGCACATGGCGCAGCTCCTGACCTACTTGCGGCTCGCAGGTCAGCCGCTCGGCCTGCTGATCAACTTCAACGTCCGCGTCTTGCGGCAGGCAATCCGCCGGGTAGTCCTCACTCCGGAGGCCCCTTCTTGATCTCGTTCTGCTCTTCTTGTTTCTCCGTGTTCTCCGTGCTCTCCGTGGTTTGCTCTCTCATGAAGCAACCACCGATGACGCCGAGAACGCCGAGAGCTCTCTTCTCTTTCTCATGTTCACGTGCGCCGCTTCACCATCGTCGTGCTGGCCTGGTCCGTCGGCCACAGCACGACCTCGCCCACGTTCACGTGCGGCGGACGCGTGAGTGCGAACAGGATCACGTCGGCCACGTCATCGGGCGTGAGCACGTCGATCCCGGTGTACGTCTTCTTCGCGCGCTCCTCGTCGCCGCGGAAGCGCACGATCGAGAACTCGGTCTCCACCAGCCCCGGGTCCACCGTCGTGAAGCGGATGCCCTTGCCCGCGGCGTCGATGCGCATGGCCTCGTAGAGCGCGCGCACGGCGTGTTTCGTCGCGCAGTAGACGTTGCCACCGGGGTAGACCTGCCGCCCGGCGACGCTGCCGAGCACGACCACGTCGCCGCGGCCGCGCTCGATCATCGCCGGCAGCGTCGCGCGCACTGTGTGGAGCAGGCCCTTGATGTTCGTGTCGATCATCTCGTCCCAGTCGGACGACTCACCGGCCTGCAGCGGACCGAGCCCGCGGCCGAGGCCGGCGTTCGCGACCACGACGTCGAACGCTCGTCCATCGAGCGCCGCGGCGACCTTCCGCGCGTCGCGCACGTCGAGCTCGATCGTCTCGCTCCCCGGGAGCTCCTTCGCGAGCGCGGCCAGCCGCTCCTTGCGCCGTCCCGCGAGCACGACCTTCGCTCCTTCACGACCGAGCAACCGCGCCGTCGAGCGCCCGATCCCCGACGTCGCGCCCGTCACCAGGCACAGCTTCCCTTGCATGCGCGTCATGCCCGGCAGCGTACGCGGCGCCCTGTGCGCCCTCCAGTGGTGCGTCCCGCCCGGCTGCCGTACCCTGCTCGGCCGTGACGCGCGCGCGCCGCCTCGTCCTCGCCGTCCTTCCGCTCCTCGCGAGCTGTATCTCCACGCGTCCGCCGTGGCTGGGCGAGCACTACGTGCTGCTGCAGGGCGGCCCCATCTACGTCGACGCGAGCCAGCCTCCGGTCGAGGCGCTGCTCATCGAGGACGGGCGCGTGAAGCGCGCGGGGACGGTGGCGGAGGTCGTGCCGGTGCTCGACGAGCTCGAGCAGCGCTCCAAGGACTGGGACATGCCCGCGAACGTCGAGCGCATCGATCTCGCCGGCGCGTGCGCCGTTCCGGGACTGCAGGACGCGCACGGGCACATCGAGGGGCTCGGCGAGGCGCTCGAGAACGTCGACCTCACGGGCGTCCCGAGCGTGGAGGAGCTGGTGCGCCGGGTGCAAGCGCGCGCAAACGAGCTGCCGCCCGGGACTTGGATCACCGGCCGCGGCTGGGACCAGACGCTGTGGTCCGGGCAGCAGTTCCCGACGCACGAGGCGCTCTCCAGCGCGGTGCCCGATCACCCGGTGTTCCTCGAGCGCGTCGACGGCCACGCGGCCTTCGTCAACGCACGCGCGCTCGCGCTGGCCGGGCTCGACGGACGCTCGCCGCTGCCCGACATCCCGGGCGGTCGCATCGTCACCGGTCCGGCGGGCGAGCCCACGGGCGTGCTCGTCGACGCGGCCACCACCGCGGTCACGAAGTTCATCCCGCCTCCTGATGGCGCCACGCGCGCGCGGCGCATCCTCGCGGCGCAGGACGCGTTGCTCGCCGTCGGGCTCGTCGCCGTGCACGACATGGGGACGGCGCCCGAGACGCTGCCCGTGCTCGAAGAGCTCCAGCGCGACGGCAAGCTCCAGCTGCGCATCCTCAGCTACCTGTGGGCGAACGACGGGCTCGAGCGCTTCGGACGCTCGGCCAAGCCGCGCGGCGACGTGGGGGACCACTGGCGCGTCGTCGGCGCGAAGCTGATGGTCGACGGAGCGCTCGGCTCGCGTGGCGCGGCGTTGCTCGAGCCCTACGCCGATGCGCCGGACGAGACGGGCCTCCTGCAGCTCACGCCCGACGCCTACGCGAAGCTCCTGCGCACGGCGCTCGCCGCGGGCCTGCAGCCCGCGACGCACGCCATCGGCGACCGGGGGAATCGCATGGTCCTCGATGCCTACTACGCCGAGACGCAGCGCAGCGGCCGCATCGGCTACTTGCGCCCGCGCGTGGAGCACGCGCAAGTGGTCGCGCCCGAGGACTGGCCGCGCTTCGAGGCCATGGGCGCGATCCCGTCGATGCAGCCCACGCACGCGACGAGCGACATGCGCTGGGCGGAGGCGCGCCTCGGGCCGGAACGCGTCGCGGGAGCGTACGCGTGGAAGCGCCTGCGCGGCGAGCACGCGCCGCTCGCGCTCGGCAGCGATTTCCCGGTCGAGAAGCCCGACCCGCTGCTCGGGCTCTACGCCGCGCGCACGCGCCAGGACGCGGCCGGCACTCCGGCGGGCGGATGGTTGCCGGATCAAACGCTCTCGGGCGCCGAGGCGCTGGCGGGCTTCACGGACGGCGCCGCGTACGCCGCGCGCGAGGAAGGTGAGCGCGGCAGGCTCCTGCCGGGCTTCCGGGCCGACGTGACCGTGCTCAGCGTCGATCCGGTGCGCTGCGAGCCGCGCGAGCTGCTCTCCGCGCACGTGCAGCGCGTGATCATCGACGGGACCACCGTGTACGAGCACGCGCCGGAGGCGGCATCACGATGACGGTGCGCATCGACACGATCTACGAGGGTGGCCTGCACTGCCGCGCGGTGCACGGGCCATCGAGGACCGAGCTCACGACCGACGCGCCCGTCGACAACCAGGGCCGCGGCGAGTCGTTCTCGCCGACCGATCTCGTGGCCACCGCGCTCGGGACGTGCATGCTCACGACGATGGGCATCGTGGCGAAGCGCCATGACTGGGACCTCACGGGCTCCACGGCGATCGTCGAGAAGCACATGGTCGCCGACCCCGAACGGCGCATCGGCAAGCTCACGGTCGAGATCCGCATCCCGCGTGACTTCGGTCCCAAGGAGCGCGCGACGCTCGAGAAGACGGCCTTCACCTGCCCCGTGCACCGGAGCCTGGGCGGGAAGGTGGAGATCCCGGTGGTCTTCCATTGGGGCGCGCAGGGCTGAGCGAGACGGGAGAACGGCGCCGCGCATGGGCCCTCGGGCTCGCGCTCGCCGTGGCGTGGGCGCTGCTCTTCGTGTGGGCGCTGCGCATCGGGCCCACGCACGCGTACTCGCTCGGCGAGACGCTGCGCGGCGCGCTCGCGGCGCTCGGGCTCGGCGAGCCGCTCGCGGCGCGCGACCAGACGATCCTGCGACTGCGCGGGTTGCGCGTCCTCGCGGCCCTGGGCGTCGGAGCGTCGCTCGCGCTGTCGGGCGCGCTCCTGCAAGGCCTCTTCCGCAACGCGCTGGCATCGCCGGGAGTCCTCGGCGTGACCGCCGGGTCGAGCCTGGGAGCGGCGCTCGCGATCGCCGGGCTCGGCGGCTTCGGTCCCGGGTTGCTGCTCGAGAGCGGAGGAGCGGTCGCGCCGGTGATGGTCACGCTCGCCGCGCTCGCGGGCGCGCTCGTCGTGCTGCTGCCGCTCGGCGTCGTGGCCACGGCCGGCGGGCGCGTCTCCGTGCCGACGCTCCTGCTCGCCGGTATGGCGATGAACGCGCTGTGCTCGGCGCTGCTCGCGGCGCTGCAGTCGCTCACGCTCGGCGACTTCGAGGTCGCGCGAGCGCTCTTCGCCTGGGCCTTCGGAACGCTCGACGATCGCGCGGCATGGCAGGTGGCCTTGCCGTGGGGAGCGCTGGTGCTCGGCATCCTCGCCGTGCCGCTCGTCGCGCGCGAGCTCGATCTGCTCGCGAGCGGTGACGAGGACGCCGCGGCGCTGGGCGTCCGTGTTCCGAGAGTTCGAGCGCAAGTGCTGGTGCTCGCCGCGCTGCTCGCGGCCGCGGCCGTGTCGGTCGCAGGACAGATCCTCTTCGTCGGTCTGATCGCTCCGCACGTCGTGCGACTGGTCATCGGTCCGTCACACGGGCGACTGCTGCCGCTGTCGGCACTCTCGGGTGGCGTCCTGCTCGCGGGCGCGGACTGTGCGCAGCGGACCTGGCTGCCGGACGTCACGTTGTCCCCGGGCGTGCTGATGTCGCTGGTCGGGGCGCCGTTCTTCCTGTACTTGCTGGCGCGCCAGCGCGAGGAGCTCTCCGCGTGGTGAGTCGCCTGCGCATGAGCGCGGTCGTCTTCGACTACGCGCAGGGCCGGCGCGCGCTCGACGGCGTCGACGTCGAGCTGCCCGAGGGCGAGCTCGCGGCGCTCATCGGGCCGAACGGAAGCGGCAAGAGCACGCTGCTGCGTCTCGCCGCGGGTCTGCTCGCACCGACGAGCGGGCGCGCGGAGCTCGACGGAAAACCGCTCACCTCATGGACCGCTCGCGCCCGCGCGCGCGAGGTCGCCTTCGTCCCCGCGGGGCTGCGCGCGTTGCCCGAGCGCCGCGTCTTCGACTTCGTGCTCGGCGGCCGCTACCCGCACCTCGTGCGCCTCGGCGGCATCTACGCGACGGAGACGCCGGCCGACCGGACCGCGGTCGAGAGCGCGCTCGAAGCCGCCGACGCCGCCGAGCTCGGCAAGCGCAAGCTCGACCAGCTCTCGAGCGGCCAGTTCCAGCGCGTCCTCGTCGCGCGCGCCCTCGCGCAGGAAGCGCGCATCCTCTTGTGCGACGAGCCCACCGCGGCGCTCGACCCCGAGCACCAGGTGCGCATCTTCCTCCTGCTCGAAGGGCTGGCGCGCGCCGGACGCACGGTGCTCGTCGCGACGCACGAGCTGAACCTCGCGAGCCGCTTCGCCGCGCGCTGTCTCCTGCTCGACGCGGGCCGCCTGGCGGCCGGCGGGACGCCCGAGGACGTGCTGCGGCCCGAGGTTCTCGGGCCGGTCTTCGGCCGCCACCTGCTCTACGCGCGCGCGCAGCGCGGACCGGCGCGTCCGCTGGTCGTGCCGTGGCCCGCGGAAGAAGGCGAGGATCCTTTGCCCGGCGAGAGCCCTCGCTAGGATGCGGGGATGAGCTGCGTGCGAGCGGGGGACGGGCGATGAGCGCCCGCGTTTGCGTCGTCGGAGCACTGCACCGCGACCTCGTCGTGCGCACGGCGCGCTTCCCGCGCCCCGGCGAGACGGTCCAGGGCTCGGAGCTCGCGATCCACATCGGGGGCAAGGGCGCCAACCAGGCGGTGGCGGCCTCGCGCCTCGGCGCGCGGGTCGCGCTCGTCGGCGCGGTCGGCGACGACGAGGCCGGCAGCGCCGTGCGCGGCGCGCTCGCGTCCGAGGGCATCGATCTCTCGGCGCTGGCGACCCTGGGGCACACGCACACGGGCGTGGGCGTGATCACGGTCGTGCCCGGCGGCGAGAACACGATCGTCGTGGCGCCCGGCGCCGATCACGAGCTCGGGCCGGAGCACGTGGAGCGCGCCTCGGGCGCCATCTCCGACGCCGACGTGCTCCTCGTGCAGGGTGAGCTGCGCGCCGAGACGACGCAGCGCGCGGCCGAGATCGCGCAGAAGGGCAACACGGCGGTCGTCTACAACGCGTCGCCCGCCGGTCCGCTCCCGCGCGGGCTGCTCGCGGCCGTCGACATCCTCGTCGTGAACCGCACGGAGGCGATCGTGCTCCTCGCGGACGGCGCAGGCGACGTCGCTCCTGCAGGACTCGCACGCCGCCTCGCGAGCCTCGGGCCCGAGCGCGTCGTCGTGACGCTCGGTGCCGAGGGCGCGGTCTACTTCGACGGCGAGACCGTCGAGCACGTCGCGCCGCCGCGCGTGAACGCGATCGATGCCACGGGCGCGGGCGACGCGTTCACCGCCGCGCTGGCCGTCTTCCGCGCCGAGGACCTGCGCCTCAAGGAGGCGGTGCGCATGGCCTGCGCCGCGGGAGCGCTGGCGACGACGGTCGAGGGCGCGCTCGCCGGGCTGCCCTCGCGCGAGCGCGTCGAAGCCCTGGCGCGGCCGCGCCTCCAGCACATGCGCTGAGCACCATGGAGACCAAGCAAGGCAACGACGGACGCGACGCGCAGCAGGACGGCGGCTTCGACCGCAAGCTCGAGCGGCTCGAGGCGCTCGTGGCGGAGCTCGAGCAAGGCGGCCTCGGACTCGAGCCCGCCATCGAGCGCTACCAGGAAGGCATCGGGCTCCTGAAGGAGTGCCACCGCGCGCTCGAGCGCTACCAGCGGCGCGTCGAGGAGCTCTCGCGCGCGGCGGAGGGCGAGATCCGGCCCTTCGAGGGCGATCCCGACGTTCGCGGGAACGCCGGATGAGCGAGGTCGCGCGCGGCGAGCCGGCCTGGATCGTCGACGGACGGCGCTGGATCGAGGCGGCGCTCGCGAGCGTCCTCCCGGCGGCGAGCGAGCGCCCCTCGCGCCTGCACGAGGCCATGCGCTACGCGCTGCTCGGCGGCGGCAAACGCCTGCGCCCCGCGCTCGTACGACTGCTCTGCACGGAGCTCGGCGGCAGCGAGGCGGCGGCGCTGCAGCCTGCGCTCGCGATCGAGCTCGTGCACACCTACAGCCTCGTGCACGACGACCTCCCGGCGATGGACGACGACACGCTGCGCCGCGGACGGCCGACCGTGCACGTGGCCTTCGACGAGGCGACGGCGATCCTCGTCGGCGATGCGCTGCTCACGCTGGCCTTCGAGTGCCTCGCGGGCGAGAGCGGCGAGCGCGCGGGAGCGCTGGCCGGCGTCCTCGCGCGAGCGGCCGGATCACAGGGCATGGTGGGGGGCCAGGTGCTCGACCTCGCGCTCGAAGCGGGCGGCGCCGCCGACGATCTCGATGCGCTCGAGGACATGCACCGGCGCAAGACGGCCGCATTGTTCGAGGCTGCAGCCGAGATGGGCGCGATCGCCGCGGGGCGCGACGCGGCAACACGTGCGAGCGCGGCGGCCTTCGGGCGAGCGCTCGGCCTCCTCTTCCAGGCCGTGGACGATCTGCTCGACGTCCTCTCGGACGCGGCGACGCTGGGCAAGACGCCAGGCAAGGACGCCGTACTCGAGCGCGCGACGCTCGTGCGCGCCCTCGGGCTCGACGGCGCCCGCGAGCGGGCCGCCGAGCTCGCCGAGCGCACGCGTTCACGGGCCCGTGAGCTCGGCTTCGGGCCCGGCGCACCGGCTTTCGAGCTCGCCGAGCACGTCCTGCGGCGTTCCTCGTGAACTTTGCCGGACCAAGTCGTGGCCCCGCGCACGCACCCGGCGGTTAGAATCGGCCCCCCGGAATGAGCGAATCCGCCTCGCAGGCCGACCCGCGGGCCGACGTCTCCACGCCCACGGGGTGGCTCGAGCGCATCCGCTCGCCGCTCGACCTGCGCGGTCTCACCGCTGCCGACCGCGTGCAGCTGTGCTCCGAGATCCGTGCCTTCCTGATGGACTCGGTACAGCGCACGGGCGGGCACCTGGGCTCGAACCTGGGCGTCGTCGAGCTCACCGTGGCGCTGCACACGGTGTTCGACTTCCGGCGCGATCGTTTGGTCTGGGACGTCTCGCACCAGGCCTACGTGCACAAGCTGCTCACGGGACGGCGCGAGCGCTTCCCGACGCTGCGTCAGACGGACGGCCTGTGCGGCTTCACGGATCCGCGCGAGTCGAGCTACGACCTCTTCCACACCGGACACGCGGGCACGTCGATCGGTCTCGGGGTCGGGCTCGCGCTCGCGACCGCGCAGGAATCCGAGCAGCGCCACGTCGTGAGCGTCATCGGCGATGCGTCCCTCGGCGCCGGAGTCGCGTTCGAGGCGCTGAACCACGCCGGAGCGCTCGGCGCGCGCATGCTCGTCGTCCTGAACGACAACGAGTGGTCGATCTCGAAGTCGGTGGGCGCGCTCGCGCGCTACCTGACGCGCATCCGCTCCGCGCGGGTGTTCCAGCGCGCGCAGCAGGAGATCCACGGCCTCCTGCAGTCCGTGCCGCTCATCGGCGACAAGCTCGAGGCCGTCGTCGGCCAGCTGCGCGAGGTGCTGCGCCACGCGATCGTGCAGGGGCACGTCTTCGAGGAGCTGGGCGTGACCTACGTCGGCCCCGTCGACGGCCACGACGTGAACTACCTCGTCGAGAACCTCGAGCGCGTGCGCCAGCTCGACGGCGTCGTCCTGCTCCACACGCTGACGCAGAAGGGCAAGGGGCACCCGAAGGCCCTCTCGCACCCCGAGCGCGTGCACGCCGCAAAGGGCGAACCGCGCGTGCGCGTCGCGCCGGACGGCGGGAAGATCGAGAACACGCCGCCCAGGGCGGCCGCGGGACCCGCGTTCACCAAGGTCTTCGGCGACACGATGATCCAGCTCGCCGAGCGCGACCTGCGCGTCCACGCGCTCACCGCGGGCATGCCCTCGGGCACGGGCCTCTCGGAGTTCGCCGAGCGCTTCCCGACGCGCTTCCACGACGTCGGCATCTGCGAGCAGCACGCCGTCGCGATGGCCGCCGGCATGGCCAAGGGCGGCCTGCGGCCCGTCGCCGCGATCTACTCGACCTTCCTGCAGCGCGCCTACGACCAGGTGTTCCAGGAGGTCGCGCTGCAGTCGCTGCCGGTCGTCTTCTGCCTCGACCGCGCCGGGCTCGTCGGCCAGGACGGCCCCACGCACAACGGCGTCTTCGACCTCGCGTACCTGCGCACGCTGCCGCACTTCGTGCTGGCCGCGCCGCGCGACGCGAGCGACCTCCAGCGCATGCTCGACCTCGCCGTGCGCCACGACCACGGCCCGGTCGCGCTGCGCTGGCCGCGCGGCGAGTGCCCGCTCGACGAAACGCTGCCCGCCGCCGAGCGGCGCGAGATGCGCGTGGGCACGGCGGAGATCCTGCGCGAGGGCGACGAGCTCGTCCTGTGGGGCCTCGGACCGCTCGTGCGCGAGTGCCTCGGCGCCGCGGACGAGCTCGAGCGCCGCGGCGTGCGCATCGGCGTCGTGGACGCGCGCTTCGCGAAGCCGCTCGACGAGGAGCTGCTCGGCCAGCACCTGCGCCGCTACCGCCACGTGCTCACGATCGAGGAGCACCAGCGCGCCGGCGGCTTCGGCTCGGCCGTGCTCGAGGTCGCGAGCCGCCTGCCCGATGCGCGTGCTCGCGTGCGCGTGCTGGGCGTGCCCGACCGCTTCGTCGAGCACATGAGTACGCGCGAGGAGCAGCTGGCCGAGACCGGCCTCGATGCGGCCGGGATCGCGAAGAGCGTGGTGGGCGTGCTGCGCGCGTCGCTCGTGTGACTCTCCGGCGGGCTGAGAAGAAGAGAGAGCAAACCACGGAGAGCACGGAGGACACGGAGAAAGAAGAAGCAACAGGAATGGGCCTCCGGGGCTTCAGCTCCCCGTGAGCTGAAGCCTCGGAGGCCGATCTCTCCGGTTGCTTTCCTCCGTGTTCTCCGTGGTTTGCTCTCTCCGGGGTCAACGGCCGGATACCCTCTTCTCCCCGATGGAACCCGCGAACCCCCTGCAGGCGGGCTCGGTGCGCAGCGTCCTCGTGCTGGCCAACGCCGAGAAGACCGGCACGCGCGCGCTCATCAGCGAGCTCGAGCCCTGGCTGCGCGCGCGCGTGAAGCACGTCGAGGTGCGCACGGACGTGCGCGCGTACCGGGACGAGCGCGATGCGGCGCCGGACAAGGCCCGACCCGATCTCGTCGTCGTGCTCGGCGGCGACGGCGCGATCCTCGGCGCCGTGCACGCTTTCGGTGAACAGCCCGTGCCGACGCTCGGCATCAACCTCGGGCAAGTGGGCTTCCTCGCGGCGACCCCGGCCGCGTCGTGGCGCGAGGCGCTCGCGGCGTGCCTCGCGGGCGAAGCGGTCGAGGAAGCGCGCATGCGCCTCGAAGCGGAATGGAGCTCCGGCGGGCGCGCGCACCGCGCGATCGCGCTCAACGAGATCACGCTGCAGCGCAGCTCTCAGGGCGGCATGATCCAGGCCACGCTGTGGAGCGGTGGCGACTGGGTCACCGACTACCGCGCCGACGGCGTCATCGTCGCGACGCCCAGCGGCTCGACCGCGTACTCGCTCTCCGCGGGCGGCCCGATCCTCGAGACGTCGCTCGAAGCGATCGTCGTGACGCCCATCTGCCCGCAGGGGCTCTCGAACCGGCCGCTCGTGCTTCCGAGTGGCCTCGAGCTCTCGCTCGCCGTGCGCGCGACGAGCGGTCACCCGACGCTCGCGGTCGACGGGCAGGACTTCCACCGCCTCACCGAGGGCGACACGATCGCGCTACGGCGGCATCCGGTGCCGGCGCCGCTGCTCTGGATGCGCGGCATGGACCCGTTC
>Ga0111538_10009861_pt1 | contig 12726 bp, 8 predicted proteins | sample SoiMethybrSBSTD1_FD_79669 | JGI IMG/M metagenome (GOLD analysis project Ga0111538, IMG submission 79669) | Bulk soil microbial communities from a Populus tree surrounding site in Tennessee, USA - Soil MetaG P. TD hybrid SBSTD1 (version 2)... | ecosystem: Environmental > Terrestrial > Soil > Tree...
ATCTCTTCAACTGTCACCTGGCTCAGAGCCAGGTGGAGCGCTATCTGACCGATTTGAAGCCATCGTCTATTTCTTCAAAGAATCGGTGAGAGCGTGCTCTCACCGATTTTTTTTGCCTGAACGATAAGTTCTGACCCGCTTCCGCGGGAATGACGCAAAAATCAAAGCAAGGATTCGACATGTCCATCAGAGAGTTTTCCATTATTGATTCCACCCTTCGAGAAGGCGAGCAGTTTGCCAAGGCGCACTACACAACCGAACAGAAAGTTCGTATTGCTCAGGCGTTAGATGAGTTTGGCGTGGAGTACATTGAACTGACCTCACCGGTCGCATCTCCGCAATCGTTTGAAGACTGCAAAACGATCGCTGGGCTCGGGCTGAAGACGAAGATTCTCACCCACACACGGTGCCACATGGACGATGCTGCGAAAGCAGTGGAGACAGGCGTGGATGGCGTGGATATTCTCTTTGGCACGTCGTCTTACTTGCGCGAGTTCAGTCATGGTAAGGACATCGACCAGATCATTGAGAGTGCCCGTGAAGTAATCCAGTTCATTCAAGCGGCCGGTTGTGAAGTGCGTTTCTCCAGCGAGGATACTTTCCGTAGCGAAGAGACCGATCTGTTGCGCGTTTACCAAGCTGTGGACGCTATGGGCGTAAATCGTGTGGGCTTGGCAGACACCGTCGGAGTTGCCACTCCCAGACAGCTCTTTGCACTTGTATCGGAATTGCGACATCACATTAGAGCTGGCATCGAGTTCCATGGACACAACGACAGCGGCTGCGCCATCGCCAACAGCTTTACGGCATTAGAGGCAGGCGCTACTCACATTGACACCAGCGTTCTCGGCATCGGTGAACGCAATGGCATCACGCCGCTGGGAGGTTTCATCGCGCGCCTTTATTCCTACAACCGCGATTTGGTGAAGAAATACAAACTTGAGATGCTCTACGATCTCGACCGCATGGTGGCTGACATCGTGGGCATCCAGATTCCCTTCAACAACTACATCACCGGCGAAACGAGCTTCACTCACAAAGCGGGCATGCACACCAAAGCCGTCATGCTGAATCCTGGCGCGTACGAAATCATCGACCCAGCGGACTTCGGACTGCAACGTACTATTGCCATTGCGCACCGCCTCACCGGCAAGAATGCCATTCAGAATCGTGCCAGGGAGCTAGGGCTGCATTTTGGGGATACCCAGCTCCGGGAGATCACTCAGGAGATCAAGCGACTGGCCGACAGCGGTCCTCTTTCCACCGAACAGCTCGACGACATCTTGAGAGGTTTTGTGGTGGCGTGAACTGATAAACCTGCCTCTGGTTTGGCATCCTTGACTTCGCTCTGCCGCCATCCCTATAGTGATCGATAGATCATGGTCACCAACTCTGACGACCAGCTTAAAGAACTGGCTTCGCGCCTCGATCAGATCGAGCGCATCCTACAGTCGCAGATTCAACGCATTCACGCCGTGGAATCACATTTGGGCGTGACCCCTTCCCCTGTTGCTTCGCCAATTTCTCCAGCCAGTCCAGAGCCTCCGGCACTTCCGGTCAACGATGTTCTTCCCGTGCGATCCCTGGCCGATGAAAGCCAAGGTGGTTTCGCTCAGGCATCCTCTTCTGAGTCCACGGGACACCTGATTCCGGAACGTTATCAGGAGAGCCTTGAGTCCAAAATCGGCGGCAACCTTCTGAATAAGGTTGGTATGGCTGCCATCATTCTCGGGATGGCTTATTTTCTGAAGTATGCCATCGACAATGAGTGGATTGGCGAAGCGGGTCGCGTCATGGTCGGGGTGCTGACGGGGTTGGGATTTGTTGCTTGGGGAGAGTCGTTGCATCGCAAAGAAATGCGCGCCTACGCGGTGACGATTCTTGGAGGCGGTGTCGCCATTCTGTATTTCTCCATTTTTGCTGCCTTCAGTTTCTATCACCTGCTTGACCAGATACCCGCCCTGCTGCTGATGGTTCTAATCACTGTTGCCACCGTGGTCATGGCAGTCCGTTATGACTCGAAGACCATCGCGATCTTTGCAACCGTTGGTGGCTTCATGACACCCGCATTGCTTGGGACGGGAAAAGACAATCAGAATGGGCTCTTTACCTACATTTTGCTCCTCGACTTGGGAGTCCTTGCTCTGGCCTACTTCAAGAACTGGCGCGTGCTCAACCTGCTCGCCTTTTTCTTTACGCAATTGATTTTCGTTGCCTGGAACCTGAGATTTTACAACTCCACGAAACTGTGGCGAACCGAGTTCTGGCTTACGGCCTTCTTTCTCTTGTTTGCTGTGATGTCTTTCCTCTACAACATCACGCATCAGCGAAAGACTACATTCCGCGATCTATCGTTGATCACGCTCAACGGTGGGTGCTACTTCCTATGGACCTACGGGCTGCTCGAATCGCAATACTCAGACTACTTGGGATTTTATGCGGTGTTGATGGCGATCGTTTACGTTGCTCTCGGGTCTATTGCCTATCGGCGTGCCCAAGAAGACTCGTATCTGTTTCTGGTATTTCTGGGTTTGGGATTGACCTGCTTGACAGTCGCCATTCCCATTCAACTCAAACAGAATTGGATCACTGTCGGCTGGTCGGTCGAAGCCGCTGTCCTCACATGGGTGGGGTTCCACCTGGACAGCAGCAAAACGCGCCGCGCCGCTCTGCTGATTGTGACGATGGTCGTGTTTCGACTCTTGTTTCTGGATAGCTCGTTCAGTGGGGCCTTCGCCGACGATTTCACGTTTCTATTCAACAAACGAGGAATGGCATTCGCGGCAGCGGTCTTGTCTATCTTTGCGATGGCCTATCTCTATCATCGCAACCGCGAGAAACTTGCAGATATTGAACACTGGCTGACCGGCGGCTTGTTCATCGGCGCCAATTTGCTGGTGCTGTTTTTCTTGACGACGGAGATTTCGAGTTCTTTCGAGGCAGACTACTATCGCGCGAGCGATTACCAACTGAAGCGTGATATTCGCAGCCGGATGCAACTGTCGATCTCCGCGCTGTGGGGTTTCTACTCAATTGTGCTGGTGACCGTGGGCATTCTCCGCCGGGTTCAACCCCTTCGACTGCTGGCGATCATTCTTTTCGCTGCCACGATTGTGAAGGTCTTTTTCGTCGATCTCGGCGAGATGGAAAAGATTTACCGTATCATCGCTTCAATAGGGTTGGGAGTAATCCTTCTGGCAGTATCGATGATGTATCAAAGGTATCGAACGCAGATCAATGAGTTCGTTTTGAAATAACGCAGACCGGGACGCAGATTGCGCAGATTGTCGAGAACCACGAAAAAGAGTATCAATTCCAGTTTTTTCGCGCCGCCAACGTTCCCCTTACCTAGCGTTCTCACAATTAAACCGGACTTATGAGACATCCAAGGCGCCAGAAAAGTCTGGCCGACAGACTTTGGCAAAACAGACCGTTCGTCCTTCGTCCCAGGTTCCGCGATGTCTCGGTGTCTCTGTGTCTCTGTGGTTTGCTTTTCCTGGTGTTCACCTGCTTTGCAGACTTCACCAAGTCTCAGTGGCAGTTCTCCAAGCCTGTTGAAACGACGACTCCAGATGATGGTTATCTGCGGGTCTCAATTGACGGTGAAGTCTACCGCCATGCAATGCCATCCCTGGCCGATCTCAGACTAGTGGACGATCTTGGGAAAGAAACCCCTTATTCGATCTATGCACAGCGCGAGTCCACAACAGTAGAGTCTTACGAACCGAAGATCTTCAATCGAGCTCTTCTTCCAGGCGCATATTCCACGTTGACCGTGGATTTCGAACAAGAAACCGAGAGCAATACGCTGGTCCTGAAAACCTCCAGCCGGAACTTCAAGCGTCGGGTGGAGATTGCGGGCAGCAATGATCGGAAGCAATGGTTTGTGCTGAAGGCAGATGGTTATATATTCGACTTCAGCGGTGAGCAGAAGATCCATCTCACCACCATCAAGTATCCCGACAGCAAATACCGCTATCTCCAGGTCAAGGTTTGGAATGGAAAGGAAGAGCCGTTGACGATCGAAGGCGCCAGCTTGTCGCGCATTAAGACGACGCCGGCCCGCCGCGCTGTTCGCAGCGTCCACCTCCATTCTCGTGAGGAAGATGCCAAGCTGAAAGCAACTGTTTGTGTTTTGGATTTGAGTTACGAGAACCTGCCGGCGGACTTCCTGAAGATTAATACGCCGGAGGAGAACTTTTCCCGGATGGTCGAGATTCAGGCCGGTAACGATCTCAAATTGTGGGAAAACCCTCAGCAAGGTGACCTCTATCGCTTCCGGACCGACAAATACTCGGTCGAAAAGGAGACGCTGCGATTCCCAGAGGTGCGATGTCGCTATTTGAAACTCCTCATTTACAACCACGATGATCCTCCGCTAAAGTTGGCCGCGCTTGAGGTTCAAGGTGTCGAGGAGGATCTCGTATGCCGCGTCCAGCCAGACCGCAGATATTCACTGTATTACGGCAACCTTCAGGCTCACGCTCCCCGTTATGATTTTGAGCGCCTCAAGAATTATCTCAGCCTCGAAACAATCGCAAGGGTACGGCTTGGTAGCGAAAGCGAGAACGACTCCTTTCGGCCGTCTAGACCGAAGCGGCCTTGGACGGAGAGACAGCCTTTTCTCTTTTGGGGTGTGCTTGTCTTGATGGTATTCGGCCTCGGAGCCTATATTGTTCGCTTGATGATGAAGGTGAAGACGGCATAACCCGGTCGGGTTTCGTTGAAGGTAGGTTGGGTTGGTGAAGGCGCGCTGGCAACGGGGACAAGGAGTTCATGGCAATCGAATCGGGAAAAATTGATCGAGTGCAGGTGGAAGGTCTGGAGGCAATCCTAGGCATTCCCTTCAAGGTTCTGGATGACGGGTTCGTCCGAGTAATCGACTACATGGGGTCGGACGAATCGATCGTGCAAGCTGCACGGGTTTCTTACGGCAAAGGGACGAAGCGGGTGCACGAAGACCGCGGGCTGATCCGCTACCTGATGCGCCATCGGCATACGACACCCTTCGAGATGTGTGACATCAAGCTTCACGTACGGGTGCCTATGGATTGCTGGAGGCAGTGGATCCGGCATCGCACAGCCAGCGTCAACGAGTATTCCACGCGCTACTCGGAAGCCATCGATGCCGCCCAATCCACCCCTGAGAGCGAGTGGCGCGAGCAGGCCGCCGGAAACAGGCAAGGCAGCCAAGGATTTGTTGATCCAGAAAAAGGCTCGGAGTTATCACGCCGCGAAGCTGAATTACAAAAGATGAGCCGCCAGCTGTACGAAGCTCGCTTGGAGGCAGGTGTTGCTCGAGAGCAGGCGCGCAAGGACCTGCCGCTGTCTACCTACACGGAAGCGTACTGGAAGATCAATCTTCACAATCTGCTTCATTTCCTGGCGCTTCGCATGGATGCTCACGCTCAGTTGGAAATTCGTAGCTATGCCCGTGTGATTGGAGAGCAAATTCTCAGCCGTTGGTGCCCCATTGCCTGGGAGGCATTTCTGGACTATCAATTCCAAGCCCTTCAGTTATCCAGAATTGAGCAAGCTGTGCTGCAAGCGTTGGCTGGTGGGAACCCCGACGAAGCCACAAGACTGGCCACCGAGTGTGGGCTGGTCGCCTATGGACCGGACGGTCTGAAGCGGAACCGTGAACGTAGTGAACTCGAGGACAAGCTGAAGCAGTTCAACCTTCCGATCCCCTGGCTTGACCCGCCCAGAGCCCCACAAGAGTCTCAACTGCGAAGCGAGAAGTAGCGCCCTGCCAATACCCAGTTGAGGGTGAGTGAGCTTAGTAACTCAGCACAGACTCAACACTACAACGTGATGCCGAGATACATCGTTTTCGGTGCAGGTGCCATTGGCAGCATTCTGGGCGCGGCTCTTCATCGCTCCGGACAAAACGCTGTCCTCGTGGGTCGAGGCCCGCACATCCAGGCCATTCGGAAAGAAGGCCTGCAGTTGCTGTCGGAGGGGGTGCGGCGGCTCATCAAGGTGAGTGCGATCGAGGACCTTCGCGCGATGAAGGCGCGTCCTGATGACGTCCTTCTTCTGACGGTGAAGTCTCAAGACACGGAAGTCGCGGCCAAGCAGTTGAGCGGCATCTACGGACCAACAACAGCGATCGTCTCACTCCAGAATGCTGTGCGTAACGAAGAGATCCTAGCCCGGCAGTTTCAGCAGGTGTATGGCGGGCTGGTGGAGTTCAGCGGAAATCATCTCAACCCAGGACTCGTAGAGCACACCCGCAACAATCTGGTGGCCGTCGGCAGATATCCGCAGGGCGTCGACCCCGTAGCTGAAAGGATCGCTGCTGACTTAACCGCCGCTGGGTTTCGCGTGGAATGCCACTCACAGGTGATGAATCTGAAGTGGTGGAAGCTCCTGCTTAACGTTAACAACGCTTTGTTGGCGTTACTTGGCTGTTGGCTACAGAAGGCTCACACTGATCCCAGTATCTATCCGTTGATGGCGGATGTGATCGTGGAGAGCTTGAGTGTCCTTCGAAAGGCCAATATTCATCCGCAGGCTCCGCAGGGTCTTCCTCCAATCGAGGCTACAATTGAAAAGCTGCGGGACGGTGGCTTCGCCTGCGAGTACGACCTTCCTGCAGAAAGGCGCACCTATCCTTCGACGTGGCAGGATCTAAGATGGCAAAGGCAAGCAACTGAAGTCGATTTCCTGAACGGAGAGATTGCGCGGATGGGAAAGGATCTCGGTGTTCAAACTCCACTGAACTCGATTCTAATAAACCTGATTCACTTGGCCGTTGAGCACAAGGACGCGCCTGGGAAATACAGCCCCGAACAGATTCGAAGCTTGTTTCAGGCAGGGTAGCCTTTGAGCAAGCTGCGAGCGATCTGCAGTTTTACCATCCGCCAACCATCAGGGTGTGAGTGGGGAGCACGCCCTTCTAAACAAAAAAGGCGTGGAGCAATCCACGCCTTTCTTTGCTTTCGACAGACTTGGAGACTACTCCGCGAACTTACGAACAACATCGGTAATGAGCGCTTTGATCTCCTCAGGTTTGAGCTGCTTTTCGAACGCCGGCATCGGAGCTTTGCCTTTGGTCATGGTCTCAATAAGCTGTTCATCCGTGCGACTCGCCTGCCACTCCTTGCTCGTAAAATCAGGCGTCTTCATGGCGGCATAACCTTTGCCGTCCGCCTTGTGGCACATGGCGCACTTCTTCTTATAAATTCCCTGAATATCTGTGTCTTCCGCCATCAAGCTCACAGCAGTTGATAGGCTGAACGCCATCACCATTGCCAGCATCATCCCGCGTTGTTTCATACGTTGTTACCTCAATCTGTTCAGATTTGAAAAGCTCCCGCAATAACTGTCTCAGATGCGGGTTTCCTGCATTACGTTGCGGCCCAAAACGGAAGAAAGTATAACGCAAACTACCTGAGCTGTAACAACAATTTAGCGGATCAGGGAGTCTGAAACAATGTTGAGGGGAGACCCAGATGGCGGCACCGCTTCATTCGAGGGTGAGAGATAGAACGGGCTAGAACACTACTTTAACGCTGTACTGCAACTGTCTGGGATCGAATGCTCCCACTGGGCGTCCGGCTTGTGTGAAGGAATTGTCTGCTTCGCGGATATTGACGCGATTGAAGAGATTGAACACATCCAGACTGAATTCAAGCCGGCGCTTCTCTGCCAGAACAATCCGTCGGGTAAGACGAAAATCGATAGAAGAAAAATTGCTTGTTCGATAAACGTTTCTGCCCAGATTGCCCACCGAGCCAAGGGGTGGCTGTATCAGCCCAACTTCGCCGTCTGGAGAGGCAAACGAGCCCGCTGTCCCGATCGCAACAACGCTGGGCCGGGCCGTTGAACCACTGTTGATCAGCGTGCTGTCGTTCAGTGTCAGCAGGTTGTAAGGTCGTCCAGAGGAAGCTTCAATGGTTGGAGAGAATGTCCAGTCTTTCAGCACTGCGCTGGATTTCCAGGGACTATCAAACACGCCGCTGACAACAAGCCGGTGCCGCTGGTCGAAATTGGAATTGCTGCGATCCAGTCGCGGGTTCTTGTTGTCCTGCGGCTCTTGCAGCGTCTGCAGATCCGTCGAGTCGTCAATAGAATGCGACCACGTCCAGGATGCCAGCACTTGATAGCTCCGGGTGAAACGCTTGCGCAAGGTCAGGGTCATCGCGTGATAGACCGAAGCGCCAGAAGACTCGTATTGCTTGACGCTGAAAAACGGGATGACCGCATTGCCGGGAGCACTGGGGAGATTGAACGCTCGCACCAAGCCGTCCATCACAGGCTTAGAGAGCGCGCCTCTCGACACGGTGTTCGCCCAGGTGTAGTTCGGGCCCGTGGCGCGGAACTGATTGAACAGCAGTTGGCCGAGAGGGGCCAAGGAAGTGGCCGAGGCACCGCCGAGCGCATCCCATAGTCCTGCCAGACTTCCGCCGGCGCCTCCATATGCCGGACTGGAACAGCCATTTGTCGCAACACTCGGCAAGTTTGGACAGACTGCGGTCGCTCGAGCATAAGCGACGATGCGGTCGAAGTCGCCTTGATTGATGTTTCGTGGCCGCAACAAGTGCGAGCCGTGTGTATAGGTGTAGTCAGCTCCCAGTGACACGCTCGTTCCGAGTTGGCGCTCAATACCGAAAGTCCCTTGCTGTGTATAGTCATACTCGAGGTTCGCAGCCACGGGCAGCGTTTGACTGAGAATCGGACTCAAAGCCAAAGCTGTACTTTGGTTCTGGAATGCGGGAGCCAAGACATCATAGCGCTGCTGACTGCCAATGTAACCGATGGCGGGATTCGCTACCGCACCACCCAGCGGAGTGAATGCGCGCCCGTGAAACAAGTCGTCAGCCCCAACGCCTCCGGGCGCAACGAGGTAAGGGGACTGCGTTCCGTCGACAACATCAGATAGGAAAATGATTCCTGTCAGCGGATGGCCGTAGAAAAGCCCATAGGAGCCCCTCACCACAGTGCGCCCACTCTTGAAAGGATCCCACGCAAAACCCAAGCGCGGGGCCCAATTGTTGGTGTCGCGCGGGATGCCTTGAACCACGTTTAGCAACTTCTCCCCGGCTTCCGACAGCGGAGAGCTGGCAGGCACCAGCGGGGTAAATTCCGTGTCGTAGCGCACGCCGTAGTTCAGCGTGAGATTCTGCGCCAGCTTCCAGGAATCCTGGACAAACCAGCCTAGGGTTGTGTTGTCGTACCGGCTGGTGGTCCGTTCCAGTCCTCCAAACTGTTGCACAAAAGACTCAGGGAAGCCGAATCCATAGGCCTGAGCGGAATTGAATGGCGGAGCTCCACTCGCTCGCCACGCAGCCGCGACGGCTGGTGTAACAGCCGCCACAATCAAGGGGTTGTCGACAGCCAAGGCAGCTGGGAAGTAATAAACTGCGCCCTGGTTCAATGGAAACGAAGCCTCCACCGGAAGGTGGTTGAAATCAACGCCCATCTTGTAGGTGTGACGGACTCGAATGTGGGTCACGTTCTCTGTGAACTGCCAGCGTTTCTCGGTCCGGTAGACTGGTGCAAACGGCTCAAGGCCGATCGAAGCAATCCCTGGAATCTCAACTGCGGCGCGGGTCGAGTTCGTCGTCAGGCCCACGCCACGCCGTGCAAACTGGAAACGGAATTCACTCAAGAAGCTGGGGCCCAGGTTGCTCGCCAACTGGCTGACGATGGCGATGTCCCGTGTGGAGTTGTTGGTCGTGCGCGAAAACCCATTGAGCGAAGTCAACTGGTTCTGCCCGTTGCTGGGCAAGCCAGTGATATCCGCCGGGGTGGCGCTGAAGCGAACGAAGGCGTTATGGCTTTGCGAAATCTGATGATCAAGGCGAATAGAATAAAAATAGGTTTCTTCCGTAGTCTTGTAGTTCCCAGCCTCTGTGCTGAGTCCGGAGAACGAGGCCGGCAGAGGATTGGGAATCAGCCCGAAGGCCGTTGGCCCCCCGGGCGTGTTTCCAAAGATCGCAACTTGAGCCGCCCGGTTTGCGATAGTGGCATAAGGTGCGGCCAACGCGGCTGGGGCACTGCGCACATATGCGTCCTGTTGTGGCGTGAGCAAGAGAGTTCCCGCGCCAAATGGATTGGCAACACTTGTGAACCCATAGTTGTTCCGCCCAATCTGGGAGAAGTAAATCGAGTTCCTCAGATTTGTTTCAAACGAAAGAAAGACAAACGTCTTGTCTTTTCGGATGGGACCACCCAGGGTCAGTCCAGCCTGCGTTCGGGTGTCGCCAGGATTGGGTTCTCCTGCAAAGGCGTTCGTGGCTGATCCATTGCGGCTCCGCAGATACGCAAACAGGTTGCCCTTCCATTGGTTGGTTCCCTGCTTGGACACAATGTTGATTGTTGCCGACGACGCTCGACCGTACTCTGGTGCATAGCCGCTCTTGATGATCTGGAACTCTTGAACGGCTTCTTGTGAGAGTGTGGCGCGAACGCCGTTGATGGTGTTGTCAATGGCGTCTGCGCCGTCGATGCTCACCATGTTGGCACGAGCGCGCTGGCCGCCAATGTTGAGTCCGCTGGTGGGAGCAGGCCCAAGAACGGGTTGGTTGTCTCGGGTGGTCGCAGAGTCGAGCAGAGTGAAATTGATGTAGCTGCGTCCATTGGTTGCCAGGTTTTCAATGGCACGCTGATCAACGGTGGTTGCCACCGAAGTCCGGGTGGTCTCCACGACCCCCGCATCTGCTGAGATAACCAGCGCTTCTACCACTGTGCTTATTTCGAGTTTGAACGAGAGTTGCGCCTGTTGTCCAATTGTCAGGACGACATCCTCCACGACTGCCGGACGAAAACCAGCTGCATCAACGCTTACCTTGTAGTGACCCGGCGGCAGCGCCAGAAACAGGTAGTCGCCGTTCTCTCGAGTCTTGGTTTCCCGCGCCAGTCCGGTCTCTCGATTTTCCACACGTACAGTGGCATCGCGAACGCTGGCATTTGCGGGGTCGGTGATGACCCCTTGCAGATCAGCAGTGTTGATCTGAGACAAACCTATCGCGGGCATCAAACAAAGGATGAGGCCGCACGAAAGTAACCTCTGAAGGGCGCTGGGACATGGCAGATTCTGCATGCCTGTTCTCCTGTTCGGGAAAGGACGATTCTATGATTTAGAAATTTCAGTCAAGGAGTATGAAGCTGCACAGATCGTATCGGCAACCGTCTGAAACTCCTTAGAGTTGAGAAACGCAGAGATGACACTGAAAATGTCTCCCCCAGCCTCCCGTGACCGATAGAAATCGCTGCCACATGGTGCGGTCGTCAGCAAAGTGAAAGAAACTGGCGTCGTTGCCACTCGAAAGGACACTGAAAAGTCGGGAAGACGAGTGCTCGGAGGGCTTGTGGCTAATCCCGGATGAAGTGAGAAACTCGATCCACGAGCCTGCAGATAGTTCGTCCGCACTCGGACGTGGTTTCTTGCCTCATTTGCGCTTTCGATTGTCCAGAAAAAACTAATTTTGACGCGATGGGTTGCCGAAACTCAGCTCATCACTTGTCCGTAGGGTTTTCCGTCCTGGCTGAAACAGCACCACGAGGTGTTTCATGAAACCCGCAGTCTTGATTGTCGACGACGACCCCAGTGTCGTTCGAATGCTCGAAATGGGCTTGGCCGATGAGTATGAGATCATACCTGTTTTCGACCCCACTCAGGCCATTAATGTCTTCAGTGAGACGGCGATCGACATCGTCGTCAGCGACATCAAAATGCCCGGGCTATCCGGTTTTGACATCTTGCGGTCAGTCAAAGCGGCCAACCCGCTGGTCGAAGTGATCTTGCTCACGGGCGAGCTTCCAGACAAGTCGCGACCTGCAGTAAACGCGCTTCAGAGTGGCGCTCACGACTATCTCTTGAAACCTGTCGGCATGCGGGTGCTGAAGGCGGCAATCCAGCAGGCTCTGGCCAAGCAACGGCAGCAGTTGGAGGACAAGCGGAAACTTCAAGAGCTGCTTCGGCGAGCCAACACTGACTTTCTCACCGGACTCAGTAACCGGCATCACTTCCAGACGCAGGTGAAGTTGGAGTTCGAACGCAGCGACCGGTATGAACGAAGCTTGAGCTGCCTGCTCCTGGATGTCGACGACTTCAAGAAGATCAATGACGAGTTTGGCCATTGCGCTGGTGACCAGGTCTTGCAAAGACTCGGCCAGTTGTTTGGCAAGCACTTGAGGTCAAGCGATCTCAAGTGCCGATACGGAGGAGAAGAGTTCGTCGTGATCCTACCTGAAGCGGATTCCGAAGTGGCCGCAACGGTTGCCGAAAAGATGCGACGATTGATTACGAAGGAATCCTTTGAATTTGCGGACCCTCCACTGCAGATCAGTGCCAGTATCGGCATGGCAACCAGCCAACGAAGGAACTTTGCATCGGCTGAAGAATTGATTCGAGCCGCCGATCTGGCAATGCTACAGGCCAAGCGAGAAGGAAGAAATTGCGTCAGGGCATACTACCCTGGCGCTTTTGCCTGCCTGCCTAACCTGCCAGCCATGGCGTTACGGCGCTGAAGTTACCTCCTGGTGTCTGCCCACCCTGACTCTGGCCGGTCGGACCAGTGTCTGGTCAAGAACATATCCCTTGCTTACGACTTCGATGATCTGTTGATCTTTCTCTGGATCGTGCACGTCGACGGTGCCAACAGCCTCAGCGATCTCTGGATTGAAGATCTTACCTTCAACTTCGAGCTCCGACACGCCCAATTCCCCCAGCGTCACCAGAAACTGGTTTCGTATCAACTGAACTCCCTCCAGCAA
>Ga0111538_10009862_pt1 | contig 12726 bp, 11 predicted proteins | sample SoiMethybrSBSTD1_FD_79669 | JGI IMG/M metagenome (GOLD analysis project Ga0111538, IMG submission 79669) | Bulk soil microbial communities from a Populus tree surrounding site in Tennessee, USA - Soil MetaG P. TD hybrid SBSTD1 (version 2)... | ecosystem: Environmental > Terrestrial > Soil >...
GCGCCTCTGTGAGTCCCCAGTGCGCCTCTGTGTTACTGCTGTTCGGAGGGACTGGATGCGAGCACTACAGCCGTCTAACGTGCTGGTGCAATGGCCACAGACCCCGCCCGACGCACAGCAGAACTGCGAACAACTCTCGATCGCGCCTCGCACGAGTACTACGTGCTCGATCGGCCGTCGATGTCCGACGCGGACTACGACAAGCTGTTCCGCGAATTGCAGCAGATCGAGCGCGAACATCCGGAACTGCGCACGTCCGATTCACCCACGCTTCGCGTCGGCGCGGCGCCGATTAGCGCGTTCCCCAAGTACACGCACGACGTCCCCATGCTGTCGCTCGCCAATGCGTTCGACGACGAGGAACTGCGCGCGTGGGAAGAACGGCTCGTTCGCATCGCCGGCGATGACGTCAGGCGCGAAGGCTATTCGGCCGAACTCAAGATCGACGGCACCGCCGTCAGCCTGACGTACGTGGACGGCGTCCTCGTGACCGGCGCGACGCGCGGCAACGGCATGATCGGCGAAGATGTCACGCCGAACATCCGCACCGTCCGCGACGTCCCGCTTCGCCTGCGAGGGAAAGTCCCTTCGCGTGTGGAGGTGCGCGGCGAGATCTACTACCCGTTCGACCTGTTCGAGCAGATGAACGAAGACCTCGTGAAGAAGGGGGAGCGCGTCTTCGCCAATCCTCGCAACGCGGCCTCGGGTTCGCTGCGATTGCTCGACTCGAAAGTCTCGGCGAGCCGGCCGCTGCGCTTCTACGGGTACGCCATCACGATGCGGCCCGGCGAAAAAGTGCCGGTTCGGCTGCAGACCGAAGTCCTCGACTTGCTCGATGAATGGGGCGTGCCGGTCGCGCCGCATCGACAACACGGCAAGACGCTGGCCGAAGTGACGGATTGGGCGCACAAGCTCGAGCACGAATTCCGCGCCGGCTTGAACTTCGCGATCGACGGCGGCGTCGTGAAAATCAACGAAATCGCGTTGCAGGAGGAGCTCGGCACCATTGGCGGGCGCGAGCCCCGGTGGGCCATTGCCCGCAAGTTTGCGCCAGACATCGGTGAGACGAGGCTGAGGGAAATCCGCGTGAACGTGGGGCGCACGGGCGCACTCAACCCGTATGCGGTGCTCGAGCCGGTCGAGATCGGCGGCACGACGGTCACCTACGCGACGCTGCATAACGAGGACCTCATCATCCAGAAGGACCTCCGCATCGGCGATCGCGTCCAGGTCAAGCGCGCCGGCGAAGTGATCCCCCAGATCATCGGCCCGATCCCGGAACAGCGCACCGGCAGCGAAGAGCGCTGGCGGATGCCGAGGAAGTGCCCGGTCTGCGGAACACCCGTCGTGCGCGACGAAGGTGAGGCAATGCACTTCTGCCCGAATGCCGCGTGCCCCGGCCGGCGCCTCGAGGCGATCAGGCACTTTGCCTCCAAGGGTGCCATGGACATTCGCGGCCTCGGCGACATGCGCGTCGAGCAGCTGATCGAAGCGGGGCTTGTCCGGGATGTGGCGGATCTCTACGACATCACCGCGGACCAGCTCCTGGAGCTCGAGGGCTTCGCGAAGAAGAGCGCTGAGCAGCTCGTGGCCTCGATCGCCGCATCGAAGGCCCAACCCCTTTCGAGGGTGATCTTCGGGCTCGGGATACGACATGTCGGAGCGACGGCCGCCGAACTGCTCGCTCACGAGTTTCACACCATGGACGCGCTCCGGGCCGCTCCCGAGGAGCGCCTGGCCGCGGTGCATGGCATCGGGGACGTGATTGCGAAGTCCGTATGGGATTACTTTCGCGACAGCACCAGCGCGCGGATGGTCGACCGGCTGGGCGTGAGGGAGCTCACATTCGAGGAGCCGGAAGCGGTGGCCGCCGACGGTGCCCTGCGTGGCCAGACGGTCGTCATTACCGGGATACTGCCAACGCTGAGCCGCCAACAGGCTTCGGCGTTGATCGAGCAGTCCGGCGGTCGCGTCACCGACAGCGTTTCGAAGAAGACAACTTTTGTGCTTGCCGGCGATGCCCCGGGGAGCAAGATCGAGAAAGCCAGGACCCTCGGCATCGAAGTCATCGACGAAGCGGAACTCAAGCGACGGCTCAAGTAGCGGGGATTACATGGTCACGACGGAACGCCAGCGGGACATGCTCACGGTGACGCGCGCTTCACTGCTCTCTCTTCGGGCCGCCCTCCTTCGCAGTGGCGATCCGCAGGCTGCGGTCACGCTGCAGGAAGCCGGCTATGCGGGTGGAACTGCGCTCTTCGAGTCGTTCAAGGCATGGCTGGCCGAGCGGACCCACATCGGGGTCGAGGAACTGGACGTTGAATCGTTCCAGCATCGCGCTTCGGAGTACTTCAGCGAGACCGGCTGGGGCACGCTCAACGTCGGTTCGATCAACGACGTCGTCGCGACGCTGGATTCCCCCGACTGGGGCGAATGCGACACTGACCTCGGCGCCCAGCAGCCTTCGTGTCACCTGACGACGGGAATGTTCGCTGACCTGTTCGGCCGGCTTGCCGGCGCGCCGGTCGCGGTGCTCGAGGTAGAGTGCCGCTCAGCAGGTCAGGACCGTTGCCGCTTCCTCATCGGCAGTCCTGAAGTCATGGATGCCGTGTTCGAGGAGATGGGTCGGGGGACGGATTACGAAGCCGCAGTTCGAGCGCAGTCAACTTGAGGTTCGAGCTCAGCGCTCAGAAACTGCACGGCGGAAATCCCCTCTGAGCTCTGACCTCCGAGCTCTGACCTCGACGATCAAGTCTCAGCTTCGTATTTCGGATTCGGCACGAGCTCTCCCTCAACGAGTATCTCGCGGTCCCACGGCAGCACGATCGCGCTTTCGGTCTCCAGTCCATGGAAGTCCGGCTCGTACGGCCCCGTGCGGAACGAGACCGCGGTGCGCACTTCCTTCGCGCCGGCATTGACCAGCGCGGCCACCGCGAGTCGCAGCGTGTCGCCGCTCTCACATGTCTCGTCAACGATAAGCACGCGGCGTCCACCAACTTCCTGAGGCGCGGCGCCGAGCACCGCCGGCGTCTGGCGCACGGCGGAGTTCTCGTTGCGGCGCGAGATCAGGATTGAACGGAAATCCCGGTCGAGGATCGCTGCGATCACCGCGCCCGGAATGACACCGGCGGTTGCTATGCCGACGACGATCTCGGGGTCGTACGCGCGTGCCACCTTGAGCGCGAGCGCGCGTGAGAGCTCGCCGAACAGCGGCCACTCGACCTGGAAGTATCCCTTCGTCGGATCAGCTTTGTAGCGCCGGGGCATAGGGGGGACGGTGGATGGGCGCGTGAGCAGCATGTCGCAAGCTATCCCGAGCCGCCGTGCTCCGCGACCACCTGTCCCGAAGTCGCTCCACAGCCGCGTGATCGGCACCTGATCGATCAGGATCCGTGTCAGCAGATCCGTGTTAGTTGTGCGGTAAGCGACGCCCTCGTTACCTTCGGAGCGATCGCGGCCGGGTACGCCCGGCGCACTTCTCCGCCAGCGCCTCAACATCATTTCGATCGCATGTCCTGGTTGAGCCGCCTGTTCGGCGGCAGGTCCGAGCAGGAGTTGAAACCGCAGCGCCTCGATTACCTGAACGAGGCGCTGGCGTTGGAACGGTCCGGTGACTTCGACGCGGCGATCACCTCGTATCGGCTCGCGCTGCGCGCGAAGCCCGACGACACCAAGGTGCTTCAGAACCTCGCGATCGCACTGACTCGAGTGAATCGCTTCGAGGAAGCGATCAAGTGCTACCGTCAGGCGCTGAACGTAAAACCGACGCTGAGCGGACCCCACTACGGCCTCGCTTTCCTGCACATCAGGCGCGGTGAACGCGACGCCGCGATCGAGCACCTGGAAGCGTTTCTCGCGGCACCGCCGGCGAGCGGCGAACCCGAGCGCTGGATCGACCACGCGCGAGAGACACTGGAAAAACTGAGATCGCGTGACGGCGCAGACCTCCGCTCCGAGGACCTCCCTGCCTCCGAGCAGTAGCGTGGGTCGAGTTCTCGCGGTCGTAAGCCAGAAGGGTGGTGTTGGGAAGACGACCACGTCGGTGAACCTGGCGGCCGCGTTTGCGCGGCGCGGACTCAAGACGCTGCTCGTCGACGTGGATCCGCAAGGCGCCGTGCGCTACGGCGCGGGACTGAGGCGCGGCCACGCCGCCTACGGCTTCGCGGACTACCTTTCTGGAACGCGCTCGCTGCGGGAGGTGTTACTACCGACCTCCCTGCCCTGGCTCAGGGTGATCCTGGCCGGCAGCGTCACCGATGAAGCAGACCACACGCGTTACATCAACCTGGTGTCGAGCACCGACATGGTGCACCAGCTCCTCGCGGTCGCGCGTGAGCGCTGCGACGTGGTGGTGGTCGATACGCCACCTGGGCTTGGACCAATCGTGCAGCGGGTCCTTCGGTCGAGCGATCGGGCGCTGGTACCGCTCCAGAGTGAGCCGCTCGCACTCCAGACCACGCCGCAGATTCTCAGGGGTATCCAGGAGATCATCGCGACGAATGAAGGTCTCACGCTCGACGGGATCCTCCTGACCATGCACGACCCCACGAATCCGGCGTCGGAGCGAATCGCGCAGTACGTGCGGTCGCACCTGCCGGGGAACATGCTGTTCGACCTCTCGATACCGCGCACCGTGGCCGCGGTAGACGCGTTTGCGGCGGGGCAACCTGTCGTATTGCGCACGCCCTCCGACGCGGCCGCGCAGGCGTACGTCAATCTCGCGACCATCCTGGCCGAGCGACTTCGCTGATGCGCAAGTGGAGCGGCGGCGTTGTCGCCGCGACCATGGTCGTCGCGGCCTGCCTCGATTACTCGACCGATCCCGATGAAGTCGTGGCGATCGCGTTCGATCCACTGCCATGGCCTTCGGTCGTCGCGGGAGACTCGCTGCGCGACGCGTCAGGCGCTGCGGCTCCGCTGGTGGCGCACCTCTTCAACGGCGACGGTGAGGAGATCACCGGACCCGTGGAGTTCTTCACGCAGCAGCCGACCATCGACGTGGTCGGCGGTGATTTCCTCGTGGCGGACATCGGCGCGTCAGGCACCGCGGGCGTGTTTGCCTCGGCGATCGGGGTCCAGAGCATTCCCCAGCAGGTGGAGATCGTCGACGCGCCGGACTCGATGGCGGCAGACCTTCCCATCCCACCACTGCAGTGGGTCGTGCCTGACGATCCCGCGACGAACATCTCGCAGCCGCTGTCGGCTCGGGTTCTCTCGAAGGCGGCCACAGGCGTACGGGCGTGGATCGTCAGGTTCCAGCTGCAGGTTGGCGGTCGCCTGATCCCGGAAGAAGACACGACGCAGGCTTTTCTGGTCGCGGAAAATGGACGGCCGTCGTATGTGGACACTACGGACGCGTCGGGGCGCGCCTCACGCCGGATGCGTCTAAAGATCGCGCCGGGACTCGTTCCGCCCGATTCGGCGGTGATCACCGTCAGCACGTTGTTCCGCGGAGCGCCCCTCAAGGCCTCGCCTTTGCGCCTGGTTCTTCCGGTGCGACCGGCCGCAGCGAACATTTCGCAACGAGCCCCCTAGGAGGCAGCACTCTCGATGTATGCACGAGGTGAGGGAGATCGTCCGCCGCCGGGAACGCTGAACCATCTGTTCTTCAACGCGGCCCGCAAATGGAACAAGCCGGACGCGATGCTGGTGCGCGGCGATGGGAAGTGGCAGCCGACCTCGCACGCCACCATCCTCGAACGCGTCAGACGGATCGCCCTCGGGCTTTCGGCCATCGGCGTCTCGCGGGGCGACCGGGTGGCGATTCTCTCGGAGAACCGGCCCGAGTGGGCGCTGGCCGACTACGCCTGCCTGACGGCGGGATTCGCCGACGTGCCGATCTACGGCACTCTTCCGGCCGAGCAGATCCCGTACCTGCTCGATGACAGCGGCGCGTCGGCGATCTTCGTCTCCACGCCGGCGCAAGCCGAGAAGATCGCCAGCGTGCGCGGGAGATGTTCGACGTGCCGCTTCGTGATCGCCTTCGATGAGGCCGCGCGCCACAGCGCCGACCTGACGCTGCGAGACCTCGAGGCGAAAGGCGCCGCCGTCGACAGTCCCGAGCGGGCAGGCCAGTACGAAAAGGCCGCGCTCGCAGTCCGGCCTAACGACCTGGCGACGATCATCTACACGTCGGGCACGACTGGCGCGCCCAAGGGCGTGATGCTGACGCACGACAACATCCACTCGAACGTGGAGGCGACGCGCCGCGTCGTGCCCATCGAGAACGACGTCGCGCTCTCGTTCCTTCCACTCAGCCACATCTTCGAGCGCATGGGGGACTACTGGTTCTTCGCCACGGGCACGACGATCGCGTATGTCGAGAACTTCGACCAGGTTTCGCAGGCGATGTCGGAGGTGCGGCCGAGCATCGCGCTGTCGGTGCCGCGTTTGTACGAGAAGATGTACGCGCGCGTGCTGGAGAACGCGCTGGCGGGCGGCGCGCTCAAAAAGCGGATTTTCTACTGGGCGCGCGCGGTGGCGGATCGCTGGGCGAACGAGAAGCTCGCCGGACGCGAGCCTGGCGCGCTGCTGGGGCTCCAGTATTCGCTGGCGCAGCGCCTGGTCTTCTCGAAGCTGAAGGCGCGGACCGGCGGACGCCTGCGCTTCTTCGTGTCGGGGGGCGCGCCACTCGCGCCGGAGATCAACAAGTTCTTCTACGCGGCCGGCCTGACGATACTCGAGGGGTACGGGCTCACGGAAACTTCGCCGGTGATCGGCGTGAACACGCCGATGGATTTCCGGATCGGGACCATCGGCAAGCCCATTGCCGGCGTGGAAGTGAAGATCGCACCGGACGGCGAGATCCTGACGCGCGGCCCGCACGTGATGCAGGGGTACTTCAACAAGATCGAGGCGACGAGCGAGGCGATCGACGGCGAGGGCTGGTTCCGCACGGGTGACATCGGCGTGATCGAGGACGGTTTCATCAGGATCACGGACCGGAAGAAGGACATCATCGTGACCGCGGGCGGGAAGAACATCGCGCCGCAACCGATCGAGAACTCGGTCAAGACGAACAAGTACGTGTCACAGGCGGTGATGATCGGTGACCGCCGCAAGTTTCCCGTGCTCCTCGTGGTGCCGAACTTCGAGCAGCTCGAGAAGTGGGCAAAGCAGAAGAACCTGATCTGGACCGATCGTTCACAGCTGCTCGCGATGCCCGCGATTCACGCGAAGGTGGACGAGGAAGTGCGCTCGAAGCTGACCGGCCTCGCGCCGTTCGAGATGCCGAAGAAGATCGCGTTGTTAGGCAGCGACTTCAGCGTGGAGGGCGGGGAGCTCACGCCCACGCTCAAGGTGAAGCGGCGCGTGATCGAGAAGAACTACAAGTCGTTGATCGATTCGCTCTATGACGCCACCGACCCCGCGCTGGTGAGCATTCGCGAGTGAGAAGCCCTGGAAAACGTCAGGGCCCCGGTCACCCGGGGCCCTGATGTTTACCGTCCAAACGGTGCTCAGCGATCAGTCAAGCGGCGTATCGGGGCAGTGCGGGAAGCCCGCGAACTTGCCCTCGTTGAAATTGCTGAGCGTAGTGACCAGGGCGGCCATCTCATCATGCGACAGCGTCGTCGTGATGTTGAGGCCCGTGCCCCCGGTGCCGGCCAGGGCGGCGTCAATCGCATCGTCCACCGCTTGCGGGCCGTTATGTGAGTTGGCATTGCCGCCGAGGTTATTCAGCGCTGCTAGCAGCTGCTGGTAGAGGTTCAGCAGCAGGTTGTCGCTGCCCCAGCTGACGCCGTTAGGCTTGCCCGGCGTGGCGTCGAAGATCGCCTGCGCCTCCGCCTTGGTACGGTTGTCGACGGCGATGACGGTTGGCGAGCCATTCTTGTTCCGATACCAGCCCTTGGTGTAGACGCAACCGGTGACCGGGGGTTCGGTGAACGTGTTCGTGAACGTGGTCTTGCGCGACATGTCCGCGTTGATCTTCAGCGTCACCTGGCGCCCGGCGAAGTTCTCCGCGTCCTGGAATGCGGCAGCCGGATACAGGTTCTGCTGCAGCGGTCCCGAAGCCATGAAACGGATCGTGTTGATCGCCGTCAGGTCCCAGTCCGCGCTTGGGTCAGCGCCTTCGGTGATGACGACGTCTTCGACGAAGTTGATGCCGCGCGTGGAGGCGTAGACGTCCTTGCAGACCGTACCTCCACCGGCCGGGATCGTGATCGAAGGATTGGCTCCCTCGAGGAGTGTTCCGGTGCCGTTGGTCGTGACGGTGAAGCTGAACGTGCCTTCATGGTTGGCGGTTTTGCAAAGCCGCACGCGTCCCGAGAGCAGGCCGTCCGGGAAGCCCGGCGGGAAAAAGAAATCCTGCTGCGTTATGGTCGCCGTAGGCGTGCTCGAAATGAACTTGGCCGGTGATGTCGCATCCGTACACGCGAGCGCGAATGCTGCAAGCGCCACTGCGGGGATGCTTCGGGTCTGCATCTTCATTGGTCTCCCACCTCACGGTTTTGAGTACAACACGTCAGCCCACCCCACTCGCGATCGCCTCTGTCCGGAGACCGCTGAGAAACGTAGACAGGATCATGACTAGGAAGTTCCCTGAATCGCCAGACCCTGATCTGTAACCCTGTCGTTATGGTTGCTGTTTGTCTACGGGGAGAATCACACTGCATCGGCCGACCTCGGTAGTGATGCCGACCTCGACAGGTTTTGCTGACTCTGCAGTCAGGCGCGACAAGAAAAAAAGAACCCGGGCCGTTTCCGGCCCGGGCTCGTTTCAAACAACTTCGATCAGGTTCAGTCGGCGCAGTGCGGCCAACCCTGGTACAGTCCCTCGTTGAAGTTGCCAAGAGCTGTTGCAATATCGCCGAGCTGCTGTTGCGTCAGGGTTGTCGTGATGTTCAGCCCCGTGCCGCCGGTGCCCGAGAGTGCGAGCGTAATGGCCGCGTCGACCGCCGGCGGACCATCCATGGCATGGGCATCGCCGCCGAGATTATTCAGCGCCGCAAGCAGCTGCTGATACACGTTGAGCAACAAATTGGTGTTGCTCGTGCCCGAGAGCGTCACTCCTTTGAGCTTGCCCGGCGTCGCGGCGAAGATGGTTTGCGCCTCCGACTTCGTACGGCCGTCGACGGCGATGACCGTGGGCGCTCCGTTCTTGTTCTGGTACCAGCCCTTGGTGTACGTGCAACCCGACGGGTCTTCGGGCGGCGATGTGAACGTGTTCTCGAACGTCACCTTGCGCGACATATCGAGGTTGATGTAGACCGTCGACTTGCGGCCGGCGAAGTCCTCGGCGTCGAGGAATGTCTCCGCGGGATACAGGCCTGCCAGGAACGGTCCCTGAGCCAGGTAACGGACAGTGTTGATCGCCGTCAGGTCCCAGTCCGCGGTCGGGTCAGCGCCCTCGGTAATCACCACCTGATCGGTGAGATGGCGGGGCTTGTTGGAGACGTAGACGATCTTGCAAACCGTACCGCCGCCCGCGGGAATCGTATACGACGGATTGGCCCCCTCAGGCAGGGTTCCGGTGCCGTTGGTAGTAACGGTAAAGCTGAAGGTGCCGCTCTCATTGGCCGTCTTGCACAGATGCACACGTCCCTGAAGGATACCGGCAGGGAATCCGGGGCCGCCGTTGATCGGGAACAAGTAGACCTCTTGCGTCACCGTCGGCGAGGGCGTGTTCGAAACCAGCGTTCTCGTTGGCGCCGTAGTCGCGTCGGCGCACGCAAGCGCCAAGGCCCCGAATGAAACTGCGAGGATACTGCGGGTCTTCGTCGTCATCTTGTCCCACCTCTTGTGGTTAGGTGCAGCTCACCAGCGAATCATCCCGCTCACCTTGAGTGATCGACGGTGTTGATCCACTCGTTTGATAGGTTCGCCTGAACGCCGGCGACAATGCGGGCTCTAGCAGGGATCGTGCCGGGGAATGCCTCAGCGGATCTTGCGTCACGGCAGCAGGTTAGCTCGCGAGCCGGAGCAGCTCGAAAGAGCTTGGTGGCATCTAATCCTCAAGTCGTTGTCGCACTTGGGGCTGCGCTGAAAAAAGAGAGCCCGGGCCGCGATGGCCCGGGCTCTTATTACCTCGGCTCGATGAACAGCGTAGTGAGTTCAGTCGCTGTCGCCTGGGCCGCGGCAGTTCGGGTGGTACTGCATGTTCCCCATGTCAATGAACGCCCCGGCAGTACCGAGCCATTCAACGCCGTCGATCTTTATGTAAACAAAGTCGGTGCCTTTCCCAGGCTCGCCGCCGTCCCACAGGCGCAGTTCAACTGCGTGCCCATCCTTATCGGTTCCGGTGACGATGCGCGAGTTCAGAAGGCCTGACAGCGGCCCGCTCGAAATCGGCCCGTAGGTGCTGATATCGGCGACGTGGTGGTCGGTTCCGTTTACCTCGATGTGGAACTCGCCGAGGATTCCGCCTCCCGGCTTGTTCCCACCCGCATTGCCGCTGATCACGACCTTGAGGTCGTTCACTTCGAGGACAAGACGCCCGAACGTGATGAAGTCGCAGACCTGTTCCGGCGGTGGTGGTGGCGGCGATTCGGTAAAGGCATTCGTGAACGTGACGCTGCGCGCCATGTCGTTGTTGATGAAAAGCGTCGCCGTTTTGTTGGCGAGATTCTCTGCATCATCGAGTCGCGGAGGCGGGTAGGCGTTGTTGTTGAAGATGCCCGTGAACAGCAGCTGCCTCGTGTTGATTGCCGTCAGCGTCCATCCGGTTGGTGGAGCGTTCTCTGTGATCACAACCTGTTCGACGCTGGAATTGGGGACCGTTGGTGTGAGGTAGACGGTTTTGCACGCCCGGCCGCCCGCACCTACGGTGAGCGTCACAGTGTTGCCCTCGGGGAAGGTCCCGATACCGTCACTCGTGACTGAGAACGTGAAGGTTCCACCGGGATCATTGTCGCGCACAAGCTTACACAGCTCGATGCCGCTTGGCCCCGGCGGGTTTGGTAGTCCTGGGCTCGGAAAGTCAAACAGCTCGTGCGTCACTGTTGCTGACACGCCTCCCGGCACGAGCCCACTTCGGTCCGCCGTCATCGGGTCGGCGCATGCAACCGCAAAAGCAGCGATTGCTAGGATCAGGGTTTGAGGTTGCCCTTTCATCGTCGTCATCCTCCACCTCCACCATCTACGACTGAGTTACCGGCCCCCGAGCGCATGGATCGCCCGTCGAAGCGGCGAATCCACCTCGACTTGGGCCGCGGGAAGACCAGAAAGGCATCAGTTATGCCGTTCTAAAAGCGGCCGGAACTCCGCTACCGACCACGACTTAGACGCGTTGGGCCCCTGCGGCAACGTCTGGGAGTGGTGGCAAGCTCGTCGCGCATCTCCTGCGCGACCTTGGGGCTATGACAACCGCATCCGCTCGGGCCGAAAGTCCCAAATGCCGAGAGCATCGGAGGAATAAGTCCTTAGGAAACGGCGTGACGATTGTGGTTTGTCGCATGATACTGCGGACTTTTCGCCACAATCCAAAGCCGGAGCGACGGCTGAAGTGGTGGTCAACGGCCTAGCGAGTAACGCGGCGAAGCGGGGTAAGCGGTTCCGTCGACTCTACCTCTCCAACCCACTCACGACTGTCGCGAGCGAGGACTCGGACCACTTCCGGCTGCGCCGAACCCGCGGGAGCCACCAGGCGGCCGCCGGGCCGCACGCATCGTACGACTTCGCCCAGGAACGCAGCGTTTGCGCGTGAGTCGTCCACTGCGGCAGCCCGCAGAGCGTTGCCGGCGAGGGGTATTCGCTCGAGGATACGGAACGTCACCGCGGCGTCCGTGCCCGCTACGGTTTCGTCGACGAGGATGCAGGTGACATCAACCAGTTCGAGAAGCGCGGCCACGCTGCTCGCGTAGCGACCGGTGAGCAGCACTATGCCCCCGGCCTCCGCGAGCCCGAGTTGTGCCGCCAGACGCGTTGCGTCGGTTTCGCCTGCGCCCGCGGGCGGTGCGGGTCGCGAGCCACTCGTGAAGTCAACGACACCGTTTTCGATCGGATAACGGAGGTGGCACACCGGGCACCCGAGCACGCCGCGCATCACGCGCGTGCCAGACCACGCGTCCGCGGAAAGGACGAGCGGCGACTCCGCGTGCGCCGCAGGACAACGCAGGGAGTCGACGAGGGAGAGCAGCACGACGTCAGCTCACGTTAGGCGGCCGGTCAGGAACGGCTCAACCGGAGCTCATCGATGTTCGTCTCTTCGCCGCGCGTCAGCACGAACAGGACCGCGTCCGCGACAGCTTCCGGACGGAGCATCCGGTCGCGAGGCGTGAACCCCGGACGATTGTCCGGGTCGATCGCGTCCCAGATCGCCGTATCGACCTGCGCCGGCGAAACGAGCGAGACGCGGACGCCGCTGCCCCTCGATTCCTCGCGAATCACCTCGTGAACCGCTCGCGCGCCGAACTTGCTCGCCGCGTACGCGACGTTCTCGGGAAACGTGATGCGATCGGCGATCGACCCGATGGTCACCACATGGCCTGAACCGCGCTCGCGCATCTTCACCAGCAGCGGCTGCGCGAGTCGGTAAGGACCGAGAAGGTTCACTTGCAGCGCGGCATCGAATTCGGCCGGCAACGTTTTCTGCGCGCTGGCCAGCGGAAAGACTCCCGCCGCCTGGACCAGGGCATCAGGCGCGCCATTGCACTGCTCGATGATCACTGCGACGGCGCGATCGATATCGTCGCGCTTCGACAAGTCGCATGGAATGGCGACCGCTCCGTAGCCGAGTGACGCCACCGCGTCATCGAGTCGCTGCCCCGCGCGTGAGACGCAGAAGAC
>Ga0111538_10009864_pt1 | contig 12724 bp, 13 predicted proteins | sample SoiMethybrSBSTD1_FD_79669 | JGI IMG/M metagenome (GOLD analysis project Ga0111538, IMG submission 79669) | Bulk soil microbial communities from a Populus tree surrounding site in Tennessee, USA - Soil MetaG P. TD hybrid SBSTD1 (version 2)... | ecosystem: Environmental > Terrestrial > Soil >...
CTCGCGCTCACCGAAGAGCAGATCGACACCATCCGCAGCGCCATGCGCGACAAGTTCCAGGCCGAACACCAGGGCAAACGCGAGGGAAAGCGCGGCGAGGGCTGGCAGCGCTTCAAGGCTGGCAAGCAGATGTTCGAAGCCTTCCGCAGCGACCACTTCACGCTCGACGACGTGACTTTCCCGGCCGAGCGCCACGCCAAGGGCGCGACTCGCCTGCTCGACGTGCTCGACGTTGCCGTTCCAACTCTGACTCCAGAGCAGCGCAAGCTCGCCGCCCAGAAGCTCCGCGCGACCGATCTGTAAGTCGTTGGTTTGGGTGGGGTGCTGTCCGGCGCGCGGCGTGGGGCTCCCCCCGTCGCGCGCCGGCGCGTTTCGAACATCGCCTTTTCACGCAACTGTAGGCCGGCGCCGCCCGAAAAGGCGGGGTATCATGGGGAGGTCCGATGAGCCGCCCGATCGAATACCCGAAGACTCCGCGCGGCGACGAGCTCGTCGTCAGCGACGGTGAGCCGATGGAGACGGCTCGCCATCATCAGCAAATGATGATCCTGATCGAGTCGCTCGAGTGCGCGTGGCAAGAGCGGGACGATTTCTACGTCGGCGGCGACATGTTCCTCTACTTCAGCGAGACGCAATCGCGCCGGAACGACTTCCGAGGGCCGGACGTGTTCGTCGCCTTGAACACGACACGCCGCGAGCGGCTGGCCTGGGTGGTGTGGGAAGAGGACGGCCGCGCCCCGGACGTGATCATCGAGCTCTTGTCGGCGAAGACGGAACACATCGATCGCGGGGAAAAGATGCGGATCTACGGCCGCACCCTGAAGGTCGGCGAGTATTTCCTGTTCGACCCGTTCTCGGGAGTCCTCGAGGGCTACGAGCTGGACGGGCTTCGCGGCGGCTACCGGAAAAAGGCCGAGGACAGTTCGGGGCGGCTCTTCTGCGAGCAGATGGGTCTCTTCCTCGGCAAGGTCCGAAGCACCCTTTACGGGGTCGAAGTGGAATGGCTACGCTGGCTCGACCAACACGGCCGCCCGCTCCCCATGCCGATCGAGCGCGCGAACGCCGAGGCCGAGCGTGCCAACGCCGAAGCCGAACGTGCCAACGCCCAAGCCGCGCGCGCCGATCGGCTCGCTGCCGAGCTCGCCGAGCTGAAAGCGAAGCTCGAGCGGGGCTGATCGGAACGTTCGCGGGCGCGATCCCGACGGAGGATTCGCTCGTATCCCCCTCGCCGCGCGGTTCCGCGCCGCACCAAAAACCAGTAGCCGGCCCGCTGGCGCGAGCTCGTCTCAGCTTGCCGCGGCGGGCGGAGTGTCCAATGGTTTTCTCTCATGACTTCCGAGGCCGGCCCTGCGATCGAGTTCTGGTTCGAGTTCGCGAGCACCTATTCGTACCCCGCGGCGATGCGCATCGAGGAGCTCGCGCGAGCGCGCGGCGTGGCGCTGACGTGGCGCCCGTTCATGCTCGGCCCGATCTTCCGCGAACAGGGCTGGGCGGACTCGCCCTTCAACATCTACCCGGTGAAGGGCCGCTACATGTGGCGCGATCTCGAGCGCGTCTGTTCGGGTTTGGGTATCGGTTTTCGCCGTCCCTCGGTGTTTCCGCGCAACGGCTTGCTCGCCGCGCGCGTCGCTTGCGCCTTCAGCGACGCCGAATGGATCCCGCGCTTCGTGCGCAACGTCTACACCGCTAACTTCGTCGAGGATCGCGACATCATGGATCCCGGCGTGGTCAGCGAGTGTCTGGCCGGGCTCGTCGCGGATCCAGCGCAAGCGCTCGAACTGGCTGGCAGCGGCGAGGTGAAAGCGCGGCTGCGAGCCAACAGCGAACGCGCGCAGGCGCTCGGCATCTTCGGCGCCCCGAGCTTCGTCGTGGGTGACGAGCTGTTCTGGGGCAACGACCGGCTAGAAGCGGCCCTCGACTGGTGTGGTCGAAATCGTGCTCACCAGCAAGTAGACCAATAGCCCGAGCACGAGCACGTCGATCGTGACGGCGAACGCGAGCTCGCGTTGCGCACGCGGGCTCAGCTTCCGCGTGGTCAGCGGGATCGCGATCTTGAGCGAGTAGAGGTGCGCCAGGACCGGCAGCAAGAATATGCCGACGAACGCCGCGGTCAGAGCCCGGTTGGCCGCCCTTTCGTCTTCTCTGACCTGCGCGTCCTCGCTGCGCTGGTCCTCGCCCGCTCGCGTGCGATAGGGGTCGGGGCCTGGCTCGCGGTCCCCGTCGTCGTCGTCTAGGGTGGCGTGTCGCGAGGCTGCCAGCTCGGCCAGGAGCTTCGCCGCGGCTTCGGCCTGATGTTCGCGCACGTAGAGGCGCACGCCGCCGAGCGCCATGCCCCAGAGCGGGTTCATCCCGACCAGGACGTCGTTGTCGACCCGGGGCGAAAACCCGTGCTCGCGCAGGTAGTTCGCCGCGAGCTCGGCCTCGAGCGCCGAGTCGTACTTGCGAACCACGATCTCGCCGTCCATCCCCCCTCCGACGCGCTACTTCGCTTTGACCGCCGTGATCACCCACGTGCTGGCGGAGGCGCGGATGCCATCCGGCTCCTTGAATTGAGCCATGACCTCGCGCAGTGCCGCGACGACCTGGGGCCGGCGTCGTTCGCCTTCGGCGCCCGCGAGGCGAATCAGCTCGCCGGCAGGACCGAGCGCGATCGCAAACTCGATCGCATCTTGGAGGTCCTCGCCGATCAGGATCGGAATCTCCGTGCGCTCGAAGGTGATGTTGCGATAGCCGGCAGCGAGCAAGATGTCGCTCACGGTGTCGGCTCCGGCCATCGAGAAGGGGCCCGGGCCGCAGGTGGGCGCGTCGTGGGTTTCCGGCTCGGGGACGATCTCTCGAACGACCTTTTCCGCCTCGTGCAGCCAGCCGTTGTCCTCGCGCTTGCGCCAGACCACGAAGCCGATCTTGCCGCCCGAGACCAGGCTCCTCGCGACGTTCCTGAGCGCTTGCACGGGACTCGAGAAGAACATCATACCGAAGCGGGAAAAGGCGTAGTCGTAGGGGCCGCCGAGGTCGGCAGTCTGAACGTCAGCCGTGAAGAAGCGCAGATTCGTGATACCGGCTGCGGCGGCTTCGCGAGTCGCTTCCTCGATGAAGCGCGGCGCCGCGTCCACGCCGACGACGCTGCCGCTCGGACCGACCAGGCGCGCCAGGTCCTGCGAGGTGTCGCCGAAGCCGCAGCCGAGGTCGATCACGCGCGAGCCCGGCGTCGGCGCGAGGCGCGCGATCGCCGCTTCGCCGTGCTTGCCGAGACCGCTGGTGACCAGTCGCCGGAAGCGCGTGAACTTGTCGAACAGCACCGTGTCCCAGGCTTCGATCGCTTCCGCATTCGGCTGAAAATCCTGGGACATCGCTTCGAAGCTAGTCCCGCGGCGGCTGCGGTGCAAGCGCCGGGCAGCGCTCAAGCGTATGAAATTAGCCAGCTATTCAAGATTCGAATCAAGATTCGGACTGCCTGCGATTTCTCGGCAGTGGTACGGGATAGCCGCGAATGGCAACGAACGACACTCTCGCGCTGGTCACCGGCGCCGCGGGCTGGCTCGGCAGCGGGCTGGTTCAGGCGCTGGCCAAGGGTTTGGATCACGAGGCGCTCAAGGGGATCTCGCGCCCGCGCACGGTGCGGGCGCTGATCCTGCCGAGCGAGGACGGAGCTCGGCTGCGCCGGATGTCGGAGCGCGTGACCGTGCTCGAAGGCGATCTCAGAAACCCGAGCGACGCCCAGAAGCTGTGCGAGGGCGCCCGCGGCGCAACGCTGTTCCACTGCGCCGGGCTGGTTCACCCCCGCAAGGTTTCGGACTTCTACGACGTCAACGTCGGTGGGACGCAAAAGGTGCTCGAGGCCGCGGCGGCGGCCGGCGTACGGCGAGCCGTGATCGTCTCGTCCAATTCGCCGATCGGCACCAATCCGTCGCCCGACCACAGTTTCGACGAGAGCTCACCGTTCAATCCGTACATGAATTACGGGCGCTCCAAGATGCAGATGGAGCAGATGGTTCAGGACGTGCAAAAGGCCGGCAAGATCGAGACGGTCGTGATCCGGCCCCCGTGGTTTTACGGGCCGCTACAGCCACCGCGCCAGACGCTGTTCTTCGAGATGATCCGCGACGGCAAAGGCCCCGTGGTCGGCTCCGGGAACAACCGCCGCTCGATGGCCTACATCGACAACCTGTGCCAGGGTCTGCTCTTGGCGGAGGCTCAGGAGCGGGCCAACGGCCAGGTCTACTGGATTGCGGATGAGCGCCCCTACACGATGAACGAGGTGCTCGATACCGTGGAGCGCCTGCTCGAGGGCGAATTCGGCATGCGCTGCGCCCACAAGCGGCTCAAGCTTCCGGGGATCGCGAGCGAGATCGCCTGGCTCGTCGATTGGTCGCTGCAAGCGCTCGGGCTCTACCATCAGAAGATTCACGTGCTCTCGGAGATGAACAAGACCATCGCCTGCTCGGTCGACAAGGCCAAGCGCGAGCTGGGCTACAAACCCGAGGTCGCGCTGGAGGAGGGAATGCGCCGCAGCATCGCCTGGTGCATCACCGAGGGGCTCCTCATGCCGGCCGCCGGCACGCGAGCCGCGCTCCCGGCTGGGGGCCAGCAGGAAGGCTAAGCTACGGAGTCATGAAGAAGCGGGGGCGCCTCTACGTCGCCATTGGCGTGCTCTCGAGCGCGATCTTCATCGTGCTCGCGGTGCGCCGGCTCGAGTTCTCGGCGGTGGCGAAAGCCTTCCAGAACGCCAACCTCCTGCCCTGGCTTCCGCTCGCGGTGCTTTCGTACATCACCGGGCACTGGGTGCGGGGCGTGCGCTGCAGGATGCTGGTGAGCAACGAGGCCAAGCTCAGCCTGAGCACCGCGACCAACGTCGTGGTGTTCGGTTACGCGGTGAACAACGTGCTGCCGGCCCGGCTCGGCGAGTTCGCGCGCGCGGGCATGCTCGCGCAAAATAGCGGGCTGCCCTTCGTGCAGAGCCTCACCGTCACGCTGCTTGAACGCGTGCTCGACGGCTTGTGCCTGCTGCTTTTGCTGGTGATCGCCGCCGGCATGGTGCCGGACGTCGGCTGGGTCACACGCATGCTCGAGGTCGGCGGGCTGGTGTTCGGCATTGCCGCGCTCGGTGTCCTGCTCGCGGTCGCCGCTCCCAGCCTGTTGCTCAACGTCACGAGTCGCGTCGCCCATCGTTTCGGCCCGCGCGTGCACGGCTTCGGCGTGACCCTGGTGAGCCAGCTGGTCGCGGGCGTGTCGTTCATTCGCACGTTTTCCTCGGCGCTGTCGATCATCGGTCTCAGCGTCGTGGTCTGGCTGTTCGAGGCCGGCATGTTTCTGTGTCTGATGCCGGCCTTCGAGATCGGGCTCGATCCCTGGCTCGCGGTGTTCGCGATGTGTGTGACGAACCTCGGCATCCTCGTGCCGTCGACCCCGGGTTTCATCGGCGTGTTCCAGTTCGTTTGCATGCGGGCCGTGATGCTGGTGGGCGTTTCGCAGCCGGTCGCTTTCAGCTATGCGGCGCTCGTCCACCTGTCGTTCTACGTGCCGATCACATTGTGGGGGTTTGCGATCGCGTTCACTTACGGTGTCTCGTTCGGCGAGATGGCGAATCGCGCGGCCGAGGCGCGGCCGATCGAGGCCGGCGCCGAGCAGCCGCTGGTGAGCCTGCGGGCGGCGCGCGAGACGAAGAGCGGCGAGCCGAGCCGCTTCTTCGTCGCGCTGGTCGAAGCGCTCTTGCCGAACGATGTGGCGCTCGCCGACCGCCGCCAGGTGGTGCAAGACGTCGCCCGCTTCGTCCAGACCGAGCTCGGCGATCTGCCGGCGCGCCTCGGCTGGCTGCTCGCGATCGGCCTGACCGGCTTTCGCGTGATCACCGTGCTGGTCAAGCTACGCACGCTCGAAGCGCTCGAGCTCGGGGCGCGCCGCGCCTGGGTCGAGCGCTGGGCTTACGGCTCGTTCGCCCTCGCCAGGCAGCTGTTTCGCGGCGTGCGTAGCACCGCCCTGCTCGCGTACTACGATCACGCTCAGGTCCGTGCCGAGCTGATCCCGCGAGAAAAGCCCGGCGCGCGCGTGCTCACTCTCGAAGCCAAACGCACTCATGGCGCAGCTTGACGCACAGGTTCTGATCATCGGTTCGGGCGCGGGCGGCGCCGTGACGGCGCTCGAGCTCGCGCGCCGCGGCCTCGACGTGCTCGTCCTCGAAGAGGGCGGGCGCTACGGCCAGGCGGATTACGGCAGGCCGGCGCCCGAGGCGATGCGCAAGCTCTATCGTCGCGGCGGGATGACGCCGATCATGGGCCGCGTGCCGATCGGCTACGTCGAGGGGCGTTGCGTCGGCGGCAGCACCGAGATCAACAGCGGCTTCTGGCACCGCACGCCGCGCGAAGCCCTGCTGCGCTGGAAGACTCAGTTCGAGCTCGCCGACGCCAGTGAGGAGGAGCTCGGCCCGCACTTCGATTGGGCCGAGGACATGCTCGGCGTCGGCCTGAGCGCGGGCGAGTGGCCGGCGAGCACCCGCCTGTTCGCGCGCGGCGTCGAGCGCATGGGCTGGTCGTACCAGGAGGTCCCGCGCGCCGCCCCGGGCTGTCGCGGCACCAACGCCTGCGCCCAGGGTTGTCCGACGGGCGCCAAGACCGGGATGAGCCGGAGCATCGTGCCCGCCGCCGAAGCCGCGGGAGCGCGCGTGCTGAGCGGCGTGCGCGTGCTGCAGCTCTTGAAAAAACGCGACAAGGTCGTGGGCGTCGTGGCTCGCCGCCAGCACGCCGACGGCGCGAGCGACCTGGTCCGGCTGCAGGCCGAGCACGTCTTCGTCTGCGCCGGGCCGACCGAGACGCCGTCGCTCCTGCTCCGCAGCGGCATCAAGTACCACGTCGGCAACACGCTGCGCATTCACCCCTATCTGAAGATCGCAGCGCGCTTCGACGAGGTCGTGGACGCGCACGATCACGTGCTGCCGCTGCTCCAGGTGAAAGAGTTCTGGCCGCAGCTCTCGCTCGGCGGGGCCTTTTTCAGCCTCGGCCAGCTGGCGATGACGCTGAGCGAAAACTGGCCGGAAAACCGCGGCCAGATGCAGAACCACCGCAACATGGCCCAGTACTACGTCGGCGTGCGCGGCACCGGCAAAGGCTGGGTGCGCCCGACGCTGTTCGGCGACGACGCCACGCTGGTTCGTTACGAGCTCTCGGACGAAGACGCCAAGGCGCTGAGCATCGGCCTGGCGCGGCTCTCCGAGCTGTTGCTCGCGGCCGGTGCGCGCGACGTGTTCCCGTCGGTGTGGGGCCTGCCCAGCATCAGCAAGGAAGCCGACGCCGCGCGCTGGCTCGACGAGGTGGTGCCGCGTTCGCGCCTGAGCCTGGTCACGGTGCACGCCTTCTCGTCGTGCCCGATGGGCGAGCGGCGGGAAGTGTGCGCGGTCGACAGCTACGGCAAGGTGTTCGGTTTCGAGAACCTCTACGTCAACGACGCGAGCATGCTTCCCGACTCGCCCGGCGTGAACCCGCAGGGCACGATCATGGCGCTGGCGCGCCGCAACGCGATGCGCTTCGCCGACGCCAACGCCGCGTGAGCTCGCGCAGTCGCTGCAACTCGGCGGTGCAACCGCGAGTTGGCGATCGGAAAACGAAGGTTGCGTTCGTGCACCGCCTTGGGTGGCTCAGCGCTTTTTCGGACGCGGCACGTGGATTGCTATTGCGCGGCGCCATGTCGAGATTCATCCGAACCGCGGCGCTGCTCGGGGCCGTCGCGTACACCGGCGCATGTGCTTCGAGCGACGACATGGCGGTGGGGGAAGACGTCGCCGTTGTCAGCGCGGCAGCAGCGGCGCCCACGACGTCGAATGGCCGTTCAATCAACTACTGGAATCAAATCAACGGGCAGACGTACACGAATTGGGAGCAGGAGGTCGTGATCTTCGAGGCCAATGCGCACGTGCAAACGGGCATCACCGGCACGATGTATTACGGCCCGAGCTGGCAGTTGGGCATCACCAGGAACCTACTGCCGTCGGCCGGGTTCTTTTTCTCCATGCAAGCGGCTACCGACATGCAGGCTCCGCCCGGGGGAACCTGCTTCGTGAGCAGCAGCGGCCGTGTTTGCTCGACGCCCGTCGGCGAAGAGGTGGTGGGGAAGACCATCAAGCTCTTTCTGGTCAAGTCGAATCGGACCAACGGCGAGGACCTCTGGTGGTCGGCGTGGGCTCTGATCCAAACAAACGGCCGCGGCTTCTACCTTGGACAGCTGAAGGCGCCGTACCAAGGCGCGATCAGTTTCGCGTACGACGACTCCTATGCTGTGGGTACGAGCGACTTGTCGGACCCCAACAACCCGATGTATTGCGTGAAACCGCCTGCGCGCACCACGATCGTGTGGGGTCCGCCGACCGTGAGCTCACCGGTGCTCTCGGCTCGAGCGCTGACACACGCCCAGTCGACGCTCTCTGGCTGCTACGGGCCGAGCTCGGCTGCAGGACCGTTTTACGACGGAGCCGTGGTCGTCTTCGGGCCGTAGGTTCGCACAGCGTCACTCACAAATCGTGCCCTGCAAGACGTCGATGCAGTCGCCGTTTTCACAGAACGTTTCCCCGACCGTGAAGGGAGGCTCGTCGCTCGAACAGTCCGAGTTCTTGCGGCAGCCGCCCCGTGGATAGACGCAGGCCAGGGTCGTGAGCGTGCCCCAGCAAGGATCCTCCACGGGCATGCAGCGGCCACCGGAATCGCGCGTGCAGTCCGCGTCGCTCTTGCACAACGCCGGCTCGCAAGCGCCGATCGGGTGTCCGAGCGTGTCGGCGGGGAAACAGGCATAGCCAGGGTCGCACTCGGCCGTCGTCTTGCAGCCGGGGCGCTCGCACACGTTGAACTCCGGCGGCGGCGGGCCGACGTACGGGTAGCTCTTGCTCGAAAAGCAGCGCACGTTTCCACAGTCGGCGCTCTTGCAGCATTCGTCTTCGGGATTGCCGGTGCACGCCGTGGCTTCGGGGGTCGGCGCGAAACAAGTTCGAAAGCCGCCGGGCACGATCTCCACGCAGCGGTTGCTCGGACAGTCGCTGTCGGAGTTGCAGTCGTTCGCGGTCAAACTGCGTCCGGTTCCACCGGTCCCGGCGCTGCCGCTGGTGCCGGCGCGGCCGCCGGATCCGCCGACCGAGCCCCCGCTCGCGCCCCGACCGCCGTCGCCGCCCGAGCCGGTCTGGCCGTCGCCGCCGGCTCCGTTCGCGATGTATGGCGGCGGATGGTCGTGACCACTCTGGCATGCCCCGACGAACGCACTAAAAAATAGCGCCGCGAACGCTCGAGCCACCGGACGCATCGTAGTCGCTGCAACTTGGCGGTGACAACCGGGAGTTGCGAATCGCGATCGAAGGTTGCGTGCGTGCGTCGTCGTGAGCGGCTCAGCGCTCTTCGGATCGCGGCACGTGGGTTGCTTTGCGCGGCGGCATGTCGAGATTGATTCGAGCCGCGTCACTTCTCGCGGCCGTTGCCTTGACCAGCGCGTGCGGCGCCGCCGAAGGCACGGCTCCAGGCGAAGACGTCGCCGAGACCAGCGCGGCCGCGGCAGCAGCGGCGCCCACCACTTCGTGGGGCCGTGCGTATGCCGACTGGACCCAGGTACAGGGGCACACGTACACGAACTGGGAGCAAGAGATCACGATCGTGGAAGCCAACACCCACGTGGTCGCAGGTTTCTTCGGGGCGATGTTTTACGGCCCGAACTGGCTGTTGACCGTTCAGAGACAGACCGATGCCCCGCCGATCTTCTTCTTTTCGATGTACTCGGCCTCCGGAATGCAAGCGCCGCCGGGCGGATCATGCCTGGACGGCGGCTACTACAGATCCTGCACGATGCCCGTTGGCGAAGAGGTGGTCGGAAAAACCATCAAGCTCGCCTTGATCAAGTCGAATCAGAACACCGGCACCGACCTCTGGTGGTCGGCGTGGGCTCAGATCAAGAACGGCCGCGGTTTCTACCTCGGCCAGCTCAAGACCCCGTACCAGGGCGCGATCAAGTACGCGTACAACTACACCGACGCTCTCGGCACGACCGACTGGCAAGATCCCGACAACATCGTTTTCTGCGTGAAGCCGCCGGAGCGCACCACCGTGGTGTACGGCGCGCCGATCGTCAGCTCACCGGCGCTGTCACGGCGACCGTTGCGACTCATGAGCGCGCACCTCACCGGTTGCTACGGCGCGAGCTCGCTTGCGGCGCCGTTCTACGACGGGGCCGTCCATTTCTTCGGGCCGTAGCGCGGGGAAATTACCGATGGGATCGATCAGAGCGAAAGCATCCAAGTGGCTGTTCGTGGGCGTCGCGCTCATCAGCGCGTGCGGAGCGGGCGACGACAGGGCCGCCGGCGAAGACGTGTTCGAGACTCGTGCGGCCGTGGCTGCGCCGCCCACAGACCATATGGGTCGCGCGCGAACCACGTGGAACCAAGTGAAGGACCACAGGTACACGAGCTTTGAGCAGGACGTCACCGTCGTCGAGATCAACACGTACACGTTCGTGAGCATTTACGGCACCATGCTCTACGGACCGAATTGGTCGTTGACTATTCGAATGCTTCCGAACCAGGCAGCGGCATTCGACTTCTCGATGGCTTCGGCCAGCGACGTGCAAGCTCCGCCGGGCGGAACTTGTTACTCGGGCAACACCGTCAAGTATTGCACTACTGGCGCGGGCGAAGCTTTGGTCGGCAAGACGGTCAAGCTCGCAGTGATCAAGTCGAATCGCGACAACGGTGCTGATCTCTGGTGGTCGGCGTGGGCTCAGATCAAAAACGGCCGCGGTTTCTACCTCGGCCAGCTGAAGGCTCCGTATCAGGGTGCAATCGCCAGCGCGCACGACGCGACCGAAGCCGCGGGCACGAGAGACCCCAGCGGCGCCTTTTGCTCGAAACCACCCGAGCGCACCTCGATCGTGTTCGGGCCGCCGACCGTGAGCTCACCGGTGCTCTCGCGACGAAACCTGTCTTACGCGGGCTCGACGCTCTCTGATTGCTACGGGCCGAGCTCGCTCGCGGCGCCGTTCTACGACGGGGCCGTCCATTTCCTCGGGCCGTAACGTTGGGAGGTTGTCAATGGCGAGATCGATGTCGCTGTTCGTTAGCGTCGCGCTCATCAGCGCGTGCGGGTCTGGCGACGACATGGCTCCGAGCGAAGACGTCGTCGAGGTCAGTGCGGCTGCGACTGCGGAGCCCACGACGACGTGGGGGACCGCACAAACGGCATGGAGACAAGTGGGACAGGGGCACACCTACACGAACTGGGAGCAGGACGTCACCGTTGTCGAGGCCAACGCGCCAATGAGCGCCGGCATTTCTGGAGATATGGTTTACGGGCCGCATTGGCAGCTCGAGATCCTGAGGCCCATAAACCGGCCAGCCCTCTTCAACTTCAGGATGGATTCGGCCTCCGACACGCAGGTCCCGCCCGGCGGAAGCTGCCATTCGGCCGCCACATACAAGTCCTGTAGGACCCCCGTGGGCGAAGAGGTGGTCGGAAAGACAATCAGGCTTTTCTTGATCAAGTCCAATCGCACTGACGGCACCGATCTGTGGTGGTCGGCATGGGCGCAGATCCAAAACGGGCGCGGTTTTTATCTCGGACAGCTGAAGACGCCGTATCAGGGTGCGATCGTCAGTGCGAGCAGCTACACCCTCGCTCAGGGCAAGGCCGACACGCGTGACCCGGACCACATCGTCCATTGCGTAGAGCCGCCTGCCCGCACGACGGACGTGTTCGGGGTGCCCACCGTGAGCTCACCGGTGCTCTCGCCTCGAACTCTGCCATACGGCGTCTCGTTCCTCTCAGGTTGCTACGGGAAAGGCTCGCTGGCCGTTCCGTTCTACGACGGGGCCATCCATCTATTCGGGCCGTAGCCGGCCGACGAATCCGGTGGCGCAGCCGAGGAAGTAACGGCGGAACTCGACCTCGAAACCCTGCTCGCGAAACACTTCCATCGCGCGGCGCGCATCGCCGAAGCGTTCGGTGTACATGCCGAGCATTCGATAGTTGCCGGGGTTGCCGAGGAAGATCCTGCCGATCAGGGGAATCACGTAATTCAGGTAGAAGAGATACGGTAAACGCAGCCACCAACGCTCCGGCACGGAAATCTCGATCACCGACAAGTGGCCGTCCCGCTTCAGAATGCGGCGGATCTGCAGCGCGAGCCGCACGATCTGCGCTTCGGAAAAGGTCTTGAGCCCGAACGCGGAGACCACGCGGTCGGCGCTCTCGGCCTCGATGCCGGTGGCGAGCGCGTCTTCGTGCCGGACTTCGATCGCTTGCGTGGTAGCGCGCCCGAGCCGCCTTTTGGCGTACTTCAACATCCCGGACGAAATGTCGACGGCCACGATGCGGCCGCGCTCGCCGAGCTTGCGCCCGAGCGCCGCCCAGCACTCGCCCATTCCGGTCATGAGGTCGACGACGACCATGCCGCGTCCCACAGCCGCGCCGTCCACGCACTGGTTGCGCCACCGTTGCGAAAAACCGAACGAGGAGACGTAGTTCGTGCGCTCGTAGGTGCCGGCCATTTCGTCGAACAAGGCCTCGATAAATTGAGGATCGTAGATGTCTCTCGACGAAGCCTCTTCCACCCTTTAGTTCGTATCATGGCGACCCCTATCGGCGAAGGGGATCGAACGAAGGAGCTCGTGACCGTGCTCCCGGTAGCTTCGAACCCGGAGCGGCCGCGCTACGAGCTACAGCGCCTGCTCGGTCGAGGCGGTATCGCCACCGTCCACGAGGCCTACGAC
>Ga0111538_10009867_pt1 | contig 12722 bp, 13 predicted proteins | sample SoiMethybrSBSTD1_FD_79669 | JGI IMG/M metagenome (GOLD analysis project Ga0111538, IMG submission 79669) | Bulk soil microbial communities from a Populus tree surrounding site in Tennessee, USA - Soil MetaG P. TD hybrid SBSTD1 (version 2)... | ecosystem: Environmental > Terrestrial > Soil >...
GAGCGTCATGCTGACGAGCAGTCGGTCGATGAACTCGGACACCGCGCGCCCCCGCGTCCGGCTGATTCAGCCCGCCTTGTAGCCCGAGCGGTCGAAGTTTTCCAAGGTTGCCTGATATTCCTTTGGAACTTCACAGCCGCAGCGCAGCTGCCAGCGCCGCACCATGTAGCTGAAGGCGTTGCCCTGGGAGTCGCCGCGATTGGTGCGGGCGCGCTTGGCCGCGAGTTCCTCCTCCTTGACGAAGAGTTTTGGGCCGCCGGCGGACTCGGCGAGAAGCTGGATGCGGCACGCCTTCTCGAGTTTGACGGCCAGGAACACCGCCTCTTCGATGGTGCGGCCGGCCGCAACCAGGCCGTGGTTGCGCAGGATCAGAATACCGCCTGGGCCGAGTGTCCGCGCCACCGCTTTGCCGCGCGGCTGGTCGGTGATCAGGTCAGTGGTTTCGGCGAAAACCGGCACGCCGGACGAGAACATGGTGCCGTCGTTGCTGATCGCCGCGAGTGGCTTGCCCAGCGAGGAGAATGCGACGACGTGCTCGGGATGGGTGTGGATCACGCAATTGACGTCGGGCCGCGCCCGCAGCACCTCGGAATGGATGTAGACCTCGTTGTGGCGTGGCCACTGGCCCGCGATCTTCTCGCCCTCGATGTCGACCGTGATGATGTTGTCCTGGGTCATTTCCTCGACGCCGATGCAGCCCGGCTTCATCAGAAAACGGTTCGGGTTGTCGGGCAGCCGCGCCGAAATGTGGCCCCAGACGTAATCGCCCTGGCCCTCGTCGACGAGGGCGCGGCCGGCGTGGATCAGTTTCTCGCGAAGCGCAGCGGTCATGACATTTGTCCTTGTTGCAGTCGGTTGGAAATCGGCTGGCCGCGCACCACGTCGATCAGGCTCGTGGCATCGGCGGGTTCGGCATCGGCGCGCCAGGCGACGTGACCGTCGGGACGGACCAGCACGAGGCAGCGCTGGTAGGCGGCGAGCACGTCGGATTGGTCGAGCGAAACAGTGGTCAGCGGCAGGTCGCGACCGGCGGCGGCGCGCTGAAGACGTGCGCCTTCGGGCGCATTGCGGCCGAGCCGCAGCAGCGTGAAGCCGCGGCCGAACAGATCGAGCGTGGAGCGGCCATCGGCGAGCCACAGGTGCGGCGCGCGAGCGCCGGGCCGTGCGGTCTGGATGCAGGGATGCGACTGGTCGGCGGGCGCGGGCGTGCCGTCGGGCCACACGATCGGCGAATGGTCGTAGCGGTAGCCCAGCATCACCCCGTTGGCGAACCATTCGTTGCGCATCACATCGACGAACCAGTCGCCATAGGCCTTGCGCGCGGCGTCGCTGGCGGCGCCGGGCTGGAAAATCTCAGGGCCGGGCAGGCGCTGGCGGGTCGACAGCATGCGCCGCAGGTTCTGGCTGGCCTCGGCGACATTGCGCAGGCCGACTGGCCGCCGTTCCATCTCATAGGAGGCGAGCAGCCCATCGCCACCCCAACCCTTGTAAACCGCCTCCAGCTTCCAGCCGAGATCGACGGCGTCGCCGATCCCGGTGTTCATGCCGAAGCCGCCGGTTGGCGACATCAGATGTGCGGCGTCGCCGGCGATGAAGACCCGCGCCGTGCCGTAGCGGTCGGCGGTGAGTTCGCGGCGCACCCAGCGCATCACCGAGAGGATCTCGTAGTCGAAATCGCGGCCCATTGCGCGCATGAGCGCGTCGCGGATATCGGCCTCGCTGTGGTTGATCTTTTCGGGCGTGCCGACGATCGACATCCGGAAGCGGTCGGCGCCGTTGACCGCAACAATGGTCAGCCAGACGCCCTCGGGACCGATGAAGATGAAGCGGTAACCTTTGCCTTTGTCGTGCAGCCGGTCGAAGTCGGGGCAGCGGAACAGCACATTGGTCGTGTAGGTCAGCGCCGGGTTGCCGCTCATGCCGATGCCGAGCGCCTCGCGCACCGTGCTCGAGCCGCCGTCAGTGCCGACCAGATGGTCGGCTTCGATGGTTTCGGTTTTTCCCGTGGTCGTGTCACGAACATTGGCCTGCACACCGTCCGCGGTTTCCGCAAAACCGACGAGTTCGGTGTTGTATCGGATTGCGACATGCGGAAACGACCGAGCGAAGCGGGTCAGGATCGGATCGAACATGTCCTGCGGCACGCGTTCGCGCTTTTGCGGGCTCTCGGGCGGGCAGGCTTCAAAGCCGCGGCCCGGAAACCGCTCGCGGCCGAGCTCGTAGCCATTGAGCGCGGTGACGTAGACATAGTCCTGCGGATAGTCAGGCGGGTAGGGCGCATCGCGCACCCAGTCCGTGATGCCCCAGCGCCGGCAGAATTCCATGGTGCGGACGCCGACCAGGTCCATCTTGGGCTGTTCGATCGTGCCATCGGTCTTCTCGACAAGCAGACAGGGCACGCCGCGCCAGCCGAGCTCGCCGGCCAGCGCCAAGCCCACCGGACCGCCGCCGACGATCAGCACCGGCACGCGGTTCATTGCGGATCCGTCTTGTACTTGCGCTCCATCGCCTGGAACGCCGCGATATCGACCAGCCGCTGCCGTTCCGCGAAGGTCGCCAGCAGATCCTTGGCGTCGCCGACGCGGCCGTGCTTTTTCAGGTGCGTGAGCGCCTTCTGCATGCCCAGCACCGCGGCCTGCAGCGCGGTGTTGGCATAGAGCACGCCCGCAAAGCCGAGCTCCTTGAGTTCGTCGTTGGCGAATTCCGGCGTCTTGCCGCCGATCACGATGTTGATGAGCTGGGGGCCGGGCAGCCGTGCCACCGTCGCGATCTGTTCGGGCGAGGTCGGCGCTTCGACAAAGCCGACGTCGGCGCCGGCCTCGCGGAACGCATGGGCGCGGTCGATCGCGGCGTTGAAGCCTTCGACCGCGATGGCGTCGGTGCGGGCAACGATCATCAGGTCGGGGTCGGTGCGCGCATCGACCGCGGCTTTGATTTTGGCGACCATCTCGGTCGAAGGGACGACATCTTTGCCCTCGAAGTGGCCGCAGCGCTTGGGAAACACCTGGTCCTCGATCTGGATCGCGTCGGCGCCGGCGCGCTCCAGGAGCTTGATGGTGCGGCCCATGTTCAGCGCATTGCCAAAACCGGTGTCGGCGTCGACCATCAGCGGACCTGGAAACACCGCGCGGATCGCGACCACGTGGTCGGTGAGCTCGGACAGCGTGACCAGGCCGTTGTCGGGAATGCCGAGATAGCTGTTGGCGATGCCGGCGCCGGTGACGTAGGCCGCGGAAAATCCCGCGTCCGCGACCACCCGCGCGGCCAGCGCATTGGCCACGCCGGGCAGGATCAGCGCGGCCCCGGGGGTCAGCGCTTGACGGAACTCGCGGCGGGTCAATTGGGGTTGGTCTGTCGGGCGAACTGCCATGTGCGACATTATAGCGGATATGCGCTTCGTTTCTGCGAGGTGTGAAGTCGGCTAGATTCCAGCGAACCGTCCTTCGAGCGGGGCAGGCCGGAGTCTCCGCATGATAATGGACGGCGAGCATGCCGTCGGCAGGCATTGAGCGCAGCCATCAGCTTCGGTTATCCCGGCGCGCATTGTTGTTGCTGAGATCGGGCGATCTCGTTGGTCTTCTGCAAGTGCCTTATCGGAGGATCGCATGAACAAGCTCATTGCAGTCGCGTTTGCTGCGTTGATTGGTGGCACCGGTGCATTGGCGGACACCTATCCGTCGCGGCCGATCACCTTGATCGTGCCGTTTCCGCCCGGCGGCTTGACCGACGTGGTCGGGCGCGTCCTGGCCGAGGGTATGCGGATGTCGCTCGGCGAGACCGTGATTGTGGAGAACGTCGGCGGCGCCACCGGCAGCATCGGTTCTGGCCGCGTCGCCCGCGCGTCGCCCGACGGCTACACGTTGGTGCTCGGCATCTGGAATACCCATGTCGCCAACGGCGTCACCTATTCGCTGCAATACGACGTTGTAAACGACTTCCAGCCAATCGCATTCCTGGCCGATGCGCCTCTGATGTTCAACGTCAAGAAGGACATGCCGGTCGGTAGCATGAAAGAGCTGGTGGTCTGGCTCAAAACCAATCCCGACAAGGCCACCATGGGCAGCACCGGCGCCGGCAGCCCGGGCAATCTGCTCGGCGTTCTGATGCGCAAGGATACCGGGACGCAATTCCAGATCGCGCCTTACCGCGGCGTCGCGCTGGTGATGCAGGACCTCGTCGCCGGTCAGATCCATATGGCATTCAGCAACCCCGCGACCGCAATGCCGCATGTGCGCTCCGGTGCCATCAAGGCGCTCGGAGTCACATCCAAGGATCGTCTTTCGATTGCTGCGAACGTTCCGACCATGAACGAAGCCGGCGTACCAAACCTCTACTTTTCACTGTGGGCCGGCTTGTTCGGCCCCAAGGACCTGCCGCCCCATATCACTGCCAAGCTCACCAAGGCCGCTGGCGACGCCATGGCGGAACCGTCACTCCGGAAGAAGCTGATCGACCAGGGCTTCGACGTTGCGCCGCGCGAGCGACAAACGCCGGGAGCGCTCGCCGCTCAGCAAAAGGCGGACATCAAGAAATGGTGGCCGATCATCAGGGAAGCCGGCATCAAGGCGCAGTGAGCCTGGTGCGCCTCACGGAATCAGCACCACCGAGCCGGTGGTCTTGCGCGCCTCCATGTCGCGATGCGCCTGCGCGGCCTCGCGCAGCGGGTAGGAATGGTTCACTTCGATCTTGATCTTGCCGCTTGAAACCATGCCGAACAGGTCGTTGGCGGTTTCCTCGAGGTCGGCGCGCGTCGTCGTGTAGTCGGGCAGGCTCGGATGGGTGACGAACACCGATCCCATGTGACCGAGCTCGCGCACCGAGACCAAAGGCGGATCGCCCGAGGATTCCCCGAACGAGGCCAGGATGCCGCGCGGCCGCAGGCACTTCAGCGATTCCGCAAACGTGACGCGGCCGACCGAGTCGTAGACCACCGGCACGCCTTTGCCGCCGGTGATCTCGCGCACTCTGTCGGCGAAACCTTGATACGACAGCACGTGGTCGCAGCCGTATTGGCGCGCGAGCTTGGCCTTGTCGTCTGAACCGACCGTGCCGATCACTGTGGCGCCGAGATGCTTGGCCCACTGGCACATGATCAGGCCGACGCCGCCGGCCGCGGCATGTACCACGATGGTGTCGCCGGCTTTCACATCGTAAGTCCCACGCAGCAGGTAACGCGCCGTCATGCCGCGCACCATCATCGAGGCCGCGGTGCGTTCCTCGATGCCGGCGGGCAATTTCAGAAGCCGCGCCACCGGAACGTTGCGCATCTCCGCATAGGCATTGTCGGGACGCGACACGCAGACCACGCGGTCGCCGACCGCAAAGCCGACGACGCCGGGACCGAGCGCCGTGATGCTGCCGGCACCCTCTGTGCCCAGACCGGACGGCAGTTTGGTGGCATGCTGGCCGCGCCGGACCAGAATATCGCGGAAGTTGATTGCGACCGCGCTGTGACGGATCGAGACCTCGCCGGCGCCTGGCGGGGCAAGCTCGACATCCTCGAAACGCAGCACCTCGGGTCCGCCGGTCTCGTAAAAGCGGATCGCCTTCATGACGCACTCTCCAGTGATCGATCTGCGACGCGATAGCCGGTTTCGCCGGCGCGGTCGATCGCACGTTGCACCAGACCGGATGTCTTGGCGTGCTCGACGAACTCGCTGATATACGCGAGCCGCGCGGTCTGACCCTTTGGCACGACAAGCGCGGGACGATTGACGCCGTAGCTGCCGTCGAGCACGCGCGCGCCCGAGAGCCGGACCGCATAGGCGAGCGCGGTCGGCAAGATGGTTGCCCAGGCGTCGGCGCCTCCGCAGCGCAGCGCTTCGAACGCCTGATCTGGCGTATCGATGATGATGAACTCGGCGTGCTTGATGATTCGAGTGAGCGCGAGCGTCGAGGCGTGATCGCACACCGCAGCGATGCGGACGCCAGGGTGATCCACGTCTACAGTGCTGCCAATCGCCGAACCGGGCGGCACCAGATAAGTGTAGGAAACCTGGATGAATGGCGGCGAGAAGCCCCCGACCTGATTGGCGCGCGCCGGGTCGAAACCAAGCGACGCCACATCGCAGCCGCCGTCCGCGAGACAAGCAAGCATCTCGGCCGGAGTCGACAAAGCAAGGATTTCGACACTCAGTCCGATGTGCCTGCCGAGTGCGCGGACCACCTCGACCCAGACACCGCAAAATTCGCCGTTGGCGTCTCTACGGTATTGCGGCAGGAACAGTGCCGCGCGCAGCCTGCCGGCGCGCACGAGGTCGGCCACCCGAGGGTCGGAACTTGGTGCGGTGTTCATCTCGTGCATTGGTGGCATGGCGGCACCGTCCGAAAAAGGGGGACGGATGACTTGCCCGAAGGCTGGCGGCGGGCCACGATCAATGCCTCAACGACAGGGAGGCCCCTATGGCCCAGAGCAAGCGGAAATCCATCGTGCGGGCGCGGGCCAAGAAGATCGCGGTCAAGCGCAGCGCCGCGCCCAAGGCCAGGCCGCGGCAGAAATTCGTCGCCAACCATTACAGCGAGGCCGACTTCAAGTCCGACGGGCTTCGCACCTACGCCAAATATCGCGACCTCGGCATCAAGGACGCCACGTACGGCCAGGCGATTGCGCATGTGATCCGCTTCGTACCGCCGTGCGATCCCAAGGTCGTGTCCAAGAACCACTTCCACGACGTCGACTTCCAGATGATCTACGTGCTCAAGGGTTGGATCAAAACCGAGCTCGAAGGGCAGGGCGCACAGACGATGAAGGCCGGTAGCGCCTGGCTGCAGCCGCCGAAGATCAAGCACAAGGTGCTAGACTACTCCGACGACTGTGAGGTGCTCGAGATCGTGCTGCCGGGCGACTTCAAGACTGTCGAACTGGAAAAGTAGCCGACATCGTCGAGCGCCGCGAGCTCATGACCGTCGTCGCGAAAATCACAACCGAAACGCCGACCGGGCCCGAGATGATCGCGCGCGCCCGCGCGCTGATCCCGACGCTGAAAGCCCGTGCGCTGCAGACCGAGCACGATCGCCGCCTGCCCAAGGAGACGATCGCCGATATGCAGAACGCCGGGCTGTTCCGGGTGGTGCAGCCCAGGCGCTGGGGTGGTTACGAGCTCGACATCTTGACTTACTACGAATGTCAGATGGCGCTGGCCGAAGGCGACATGTCGGTTGGCTGGGTCCACGGCGTGGTCGGCGTGCATCCCTGGCTGGTCGCGCAATACGACGATCGCGCGCAGCACGAGGTCTGGGGCAAGGACAATGCAACGCTGGTGTGCTCGTCGCTGATGCCGGCCGGCGTGGCGACGCCGGTCGAGGGCGGCTTCCGCCTCTCGGGGCGCTGGAAATACTCCAGCGGCTCCGATCATTGCGGTTGGGCCTTCCTGGGTGGTGTGGTCAGTCCCGAGGACCGCCGGATTTTCCTAATGCCACGGAGCGACTACCAAATCGTCGACACCTGGCATGTCTCGGGCCTCAAAGGCACTGGCAGCCACGACATCGTCATCAAGGATGCATTCGTTCCGGAGCACCGGACGCACAAGTTCGACGATGCCTTCCACGCCCGCGCGCCCGGTCACGCGGTCAACACTGCGATGCTCTACCACCTTCCATTCGGCCAGATCTTCTTTCGCGGCGTCTCGACCGCCGCGATCGGCGCGCTGCAGGCCATGCTCGATGCCTATCTCGATTACGGCAAAGCGCGCATCAATCGCGTGCAGGGCACTCGCGCTGCCGACGATCCCGGAATCCAGCTGCTGTGCGCCGAGACCGCGACGGCGATCGACGAGATGAAGACCATTCTGCACCGCAATTTCCGCAATCTCGAGGACTACGCGGCGCGCCACGAGGTGCCGCCGTTGCCGCAGCGCATCCAGTACAAGTTCCATTCGGCCTGGGTGGCGGAGCGCAGCCAGCAGCTCGCGGCGCGGCTGTTCAAGGCGGCGGGGGCGGCCGGCATCTACGACGACTATCCGTTCGGCCGCATGCTCGCCGACATCACCACGGCGCGCCAGCACGTCTCCAACCAGTTCGAGCAAGCCGGCAAGAGCGCCGGCGCGGCGCTGTTCGGGCCGGTCGAAAACAAGGATCTGGTGATCTAGCCGCTCACCGGCCGTGTTCGCGTCCCGCGAACCACAGCTTCGGATCGGCCGCCCGCACCCGAGCCTCCGGCAGGCCGAGCTCGCGGCGCACGATATTGGTGCCCTCGACCAGCGCGACGCATTTGTAGAACGCGATCCGCCGCGACAGGCCTTCGCGGCCGAATCCGCAATCGGTGCTGATGACGAGCTGTTCCTTGGGGATGAATTCCAGCGCCTTGCGGATCAGCGCCGCGATGTGCTCGGCCGGCTCGACCGTGGTGTTGCAGTGATTGACCACGCCGATGCCGATCTTCTTGTCGGTCTTGATGTGCTTGAACAGGTGCAAATCTGCGCCATCCGAGCTCGCGCATTCGATCGTCAATACGTCGCAGTTGAGCCGCAGCAAATGCGGCAATGCGCGTTCGTAGCTCGGCACCTTCCAATAGGTGCGCTGCTGGTTCGGATTGCCCCAGCAGGTGTGCACCCAGATCTCGGCGTTCACGCCGGTGAGCTGGCGGTTGAATGTCTCGGTGAAGAACTCGAGGTCGGCATCGGTGGTGTCCGCGCGCTGGGCGCGGCCGTGATGCGGCGGCTCCTCGACCTGGATCAGCGGGCAGCCGGCGGCCACCATGTCGCGGAACTCGGCATTCATGATATCGGCGAGATCGAGGATCATCGCTCGGTCATCTTTGTAGAATTCGTTCCAGAGCATCGACGCCAGGCCGGGGGCACAGATCGCGCCGAACTTCACCGGCCGGTCGGTCATGCGCTGCGCGACCTGCCAGATCGCGGCGTATTCCAGCGGCCCGCGCGTCAGCTTTTCCCTCACGACTGCGGGCTGATAGGCCTCCTGCACCTCCCAAAGGATCTTGCCCGGACGCAGGCCGTAGCGCGCCATCCAGCTTCCCGAGATGTCGCGATGTCCCTGGATGCCGCCGAGCCGTTCGATCGGATAGAAAAACCACGACTTGCCGCCAACCGTCAGGTCGAAGCGGCTGTCGCCGTCGGTCACGATGTCGAGTCCGGCGGCTTCCTGGTCGGCGATGATGCTGGCGACCGCATCGAGGTATTGCTCGCGAAACAGCGAATCGCCGAGCGCGGACTTGAACGAGCGGCCATCCAGGCTGCGGTCGAACCACAGCGGCCGCGGGTACGAGCCCGTAATGGTGGTGGGCATGATCATGTCGCGCGTGACGGTGAGCACTGTGGCCTCCCCGGGTTGTGGCCGAATGATAGCGCCATCGCCCTGATCCGGCTTGCATCAATAAAGCTAAGGTTGCACGCTGTTCGCCCTGACATTTGGAGAACGTGATGAAGCTCTGCCGCTATGACGACGACCGTTTGGGTGTGGTGATCGGCGACAACGTGCACGACGTCACCGCGGCACAGACCGAGATCCGGAATTCGACGCCCTATGCGGCCAAGGTCGATGCCGTGGTCGCGGCGCTGCCGCAGTGGCGGGGCAAGCTCGAGCAGATGGCGAAGTCTGCGCCCGGCAAACCGATCTCGCAGGTCAAGCTGCTTTCGCCCGTGGCGCGGCCGCCGAAGATCATGGCGGCGCCGACCAACTACGGCAAGCACATCGAGGAGATGCAGAAGTTTCGCGATACCATTCCGGGCCTGTCACGGTTCTCGCCCGATATCGAGAAGGCCGGCATCTTTCTCAAGTCCAATTCGTCGCTGGTCGGGCCCTCGGAAGGCTTTCCGATGCGGTTTCCGGACCGCCGCAACGACCACGAGGCCGAGCTGGTCCTGATCATCGGCAAGCAGGGCAGCGACATCCCGAAGGAGAAGGCCCACGAGTACATCGCCGGTTACGCGCTCGGCCTCGACATGACGGCGCGCGGCCAGGAGGACAGGAGCTTCCGCAAGTCGATCGACGGCTACACCGTGCTCGGGCCCTGGATGATCACCGCCGACGAGTTGCCCGATCCCGCCAACGTGCCGTTCAATCTGCACGTCAATGCCGAGAAGCGGCAGGACAGCAACACCAGCTGGCTGATCTTCGACATCCCCAAGCTGATCGAATTCGCCTCGAAGTTCTATACGCTCTATCCGGGCGACCTCTATTACACCGGCACGCCGGAAGGCGTCGGCCCGGTGAAGCCGGGCGACTGGATCAGCCTGAAATCGCTGCCGCAGCTCGGCGAGCTGAAGATCCAGGTGAGGGCGCACCAGACATGATCAAGGTGCTGCGGGCCGGGCACGCCACGCTCACGTCGCCCGATCTCGAACGGCAAATCGACTATTACTCCGACGTGCTCGGGCTGATCGTCACCGAGCGCGAAAAGGACCGCGCGTTCCTCGCGACTCGCACCGGCCTCGAGGCGATCGCGATCGAGCGCGGCGACGTCGCGACGCTGACGAAGCTCGCGTTTCAGGTGGCGCCGGACGCCGATTTCGCGGCCTATGCGCGAATATTGTCCGAGCACGGCATCAAGAGCGAGTTGCGCAATGGCGTCTCGCCCGGCGCCGCGCGCGCCCTCGTGTTCACCGACGTGAAGGGCACCGTGATCGAGCTCTATTCCGACTACACCTTCGCCAAGGACGACGGGGCGCAGACGGCGATCACCCCGCAAAAGCTCGGGCACATCGCGCACCGCGTCGACGACGTGCAGAAGACCGTGAAGTTCTACACCGACGTGCTCGGCTTCCGGGTCTCCGACTGGCACGGCGACTATTTCGCGTTCCTGCGCTGCGGGACCGATCACCACACCGTCAACTTCGTCTACAACGAGAAACCGCAGCTTCACCACATCGCGTTCGAGGTGCGGGACTGGTCTGAGCTGCACAACGCCGGCGATTTCCTGGCGCGCCGTGGCGTGCATCTGGTGTGGGGACCGCTGCGCCACATCATCGGCCACAATATCGCGGCCTATCATCGCGATCCCGACTATGTCCGCGTCGAGCTCTATTGCGAGATGGACCAGATGAGCAACGAGGCGCTGGGCTATTTCGATCCGCGGCCCTGGCACCAGGACCGGCCGCAATATCCCAAGGTCTGGCCCAAGGACACGCTGCGCAGCTACTGGGGCTTCGGTTCCCACGGCACGTTCCCGGGGTATCCGTAGCGACGTCGAATAATCTATCCACGTCATGCCCGGCCTTGTGCCGGGCATCCCGATTCAAAAGGCAACATGATTGCCATGCGAATCGACATCACCGGGACTCGGCGCTTCGCGCCGGCCCGGTGATGACGTAGAATTCGGTGAACGCTCTGGAGATCACCATGTCCGCCAACAAACCCCTCGTCCGTATCGCGCCGAACAACCAGGTGTTCGACCTGCCGGTAATCGTCGGCATTGAGGAGGGCCTGTTCGAGCAGGCCGGGCTCGACGTGCGGTTCTCGGCGACCCATCTCGACCGCGAAAAAGACCATGCCGAGCGTCCGATCATGGCGCGGTTGAAGGAGGAGCAGTTCGATACCGGCTGCGCCGACAGCTACAACGTCTGCGAATGGGCTTCGATCGACCGGCTGGAGCGCGGCAAGCGCGGCGGCAACATCGCGGCGCTGCGTGCGGCGGTCGCCGCGCAGGCGATCCTGACCTTCGATGAGGCCTTGCAGGTGCCGCGCGATCTCGCCGACGTGTCCGTGGTGGTGCAGGAACTGACCGGCTCGCACTACACCACGGTGCAGATGCTCGAAAGCGCGATCGGGCCCGAGCACATCCGGCTCGAATTCGGCCGGCTGCCGCAGATGCGCTACGCCGCTTTGAAGGATCGCAGCGCCCGCGCCGTGACCGTGATGGAGCCATTCATCAGCCTCGGCCTGAAGGAGGGCGCGCACATCATCGCGGCCTCGTTCTATCGCGGCGGCGAGGTGGTGGCGCCGGACCTCAGCGACGAACAGCGCCGTGCCTTCTACGACGCCGAGAACAAGGCGGTCGATCTGATCAACGGCGACTTCTACAAATACGCCCACCACGTCACGGCGCACGCCAAGGGCGCGCTCAAGCCGAACGAGCTGCTTCGCGCCTTTGTTCGCTACAAGCACGTCGATTACTACGACCTCACGCTGTTCGGCCGTACCTACGACTGGATGAAGGCGCGTGGCCTGACCGAAGGCCAGAGCGAGCATTCGCGGCTGGTGGTTACCTAGCCGATGACAATTGCGGCCTCGCAGCGGCGCGCCGAATTCGACGCGTTCCTGGCCAGCATCGACGCCGCGCAAGATGCGTTCGCCGATGGGCGGCCCGGCGATTTCAAGGCGCTGTGGTCGCATACCGGCGACGTGACGCTGAGCGGCGGCCACGGCGGAGTGATCGAGCGGGGCTGGGACAAGGTGGCGGCACGTCTCGACTGGGCCAGCTCCACCTATCAGAAGGGCGACCGCAGCAACGAAATCGTGTCGATCATCGTGGCCGACGACCTTGCCTGCGTGGTTCGTAAAGAGGTCATCGTCGCCACGATCGGTGGCGAGGCCGCGCGCTCGCGGCAGGAGCTGCGCGTCACCATGGTGTTTCGCCGCGGTTCGGGCGGCTGGCGCATCGTGCATCGGCATGCGGACGCCCAGACCATGGCCACGCTGCCGCGTGAAGCAGCGATCGCGGGGAGTGCTCGATGAAGCTCGGCTTCTTCACCATGCCGGTGCATCCGCCGGGACGGAATTACGTTGAGACGCTGAAGGAGGATCGCGAGGCCTTCATCCTGGCCGAC
>Ga0111538_10009868_pt1 | contig 12721 bp, 12 predicted proteins | sample SoiMethybrSBSTD1_FD_79669 | JGI IMG/M metagenome (GOLD analysis project Ga0111538, IMG submission 79669) | Bulk soil microbial communities from a Populus tree surrounding site in Tennessee, USA - Soil MetaG P. TD hybrid SBSTD1 (version 2)... | ecosystem: Environmental > Terrestrial > Soil >...
AGCTGCATGCCCTTACGCAGCTGACGAAGGGTCTCTCCCTCGACCTCGGTGATGTCCTGACCGGCGAACCGGATCCGCCCGCTGGTGAGCGGGACGCGGCGCAGGATCGCCCGCGCGGTCGTCGACTTCCCGCAGCCGGACTCGCCGACGAGCCCGAGCGTCTCGCCGCGCTCGATCTCGAACGACACGCCCTCGACCGCGTGCACGAACAACTTCTCCTGCCCCCAGAAGCCGGCGCGGCCTGCGGGGAAGCGGACGGTCAGGTCGTCGACGCGGACGAGCGGCTCAGAGCCGTTGCCGCTCGACGCGCCCTGCAAATTCGCTGTCGAGGATGTCGAAGGCACGCCAGCACGCCACCTCCCTTCCTTGCTCGTGCCGCTCGAGGGGCGGCATCTCGTCGACACAGCGATCGATCCGGATGGGGCAGCGGGCTTCGAAGGGGCAGCCGACGGGCGGCGTGATCAGGTCCGGCGGCACCCCCTCGATCCCAACGAGTCGTGGCAGCACGATGTCGAGGCGTGGCGTCGAGCTCAGGAGACCCTTCGTGTACGGATGGCCAGGACGCTCGAACAGATCGAAGGCCGTTCCCGTCTCCATGATCTTGCCGCCGTACATCACAGCGACGCGCGAGCAGACCTCGGCGACGACGCCGAGATCGTGCGTGATCAGGAGCACGGCCAGACCGAGCTGCTGCTGGAGCCCTGCGATGAGCTCGAGGATCTGCGCCTGGATCGTCACATCGAGCGCCGTCGTCGGCTCGTCGGCGATCAAGAGCTCCGGCTCGCCCGCGAGGGCCATCGCGATCATGACGCGCTGGCGCTGCCCGCCCGAGAGCTCGTGCGGGTACGCCTTGGCCTTCGCCCGCGGAGAGGGAATCCCGACGAGGTCGAGCAGCTCGGCGACCCGCTCGTGAGCCTCGCCGCGCGACATGCCCCGGTGCAGGCGCAGAACCTCGCCGATCTGCTTCTCGACCGTGAACAGCGGGTTCAGCGACGTCATCGGGTCCTGGAAGACGACAGCCAGCTCCTTGCCTCGGATCCGTTGCAGACGGCGCTCGCCCGCGTCGCCGAGCAGCGACTCGCCCTTCCAGCGCACGTCGCCGCCGGTGATCCGGCCGGGCAGCTGGATCAGCCCGAGGATGCTGAAGGCCGTCACGCTCTTGCCGGAGCCCGACTCGCCCACGAGGCCGAGCGTCTCGCCCGGCTGGATCGAGAAGGAGACGTCGCGCACGGCGTGCGCGGTGCCGCCGCGGGTGAAGAACTGGACCTGCAGGGACCGGACCTCGAGCAGGGGCGTGCCGTTGGTGCTCATCGCGCGACCGCCGAGGGATCCATCGCCGCCCGGGCGAAACGCCGCTCCCGCTGGAGCGGGTCGGCGGTGATGCGCATCCAGCTCGCGAACAGGTTGGCCCCGAGCACGGTCAGCGAGAGGGCGATGCCCGGGAACGTGATCACCCACCAGGCGCTCGAGATGTAGTCGCGGCCCTCGGCGATCATGAGGCCCCACGAGACCGCGGGCGGCTGCGTGCCGAGGCCGAGGAACGACAGCGCCGCCTCGGCGATCACCATCCGGGCGAACTCGAGCACGGCGAGCGTGAGGAGCGGCGAGGCGAGGTTCGGGAGGATGTGCCGGAAGATGACGCGCCGGGACTTGCAGCCTGCCAGCTCGGCGGCCTCGACGTAGGGGCGCTCCCGGGTCGAGAGGACGATCCCGCGGGTGATGCGCGCGTAGACCATCCAGCCGTTGATCGCGAGCACGATGATGATCGCCTTCAGGCTCGGGTGGACGACGGAGAGGATGATGAGCGCGAGCAGCAGCCCGGGGAAGGCGACCTGCGTGTCGACCCAGCGCATGATGAACGAGCTCGTCCGCCCGCCGCGGTAGCCGGCGACCAGGCCCATGAAGACTCCGAACGTGCCCGCGAGCGCCACCACGGCAAGGCCGACCTCGAGCGAGATGCGCGATCCGTAGATGACCCGCGAGAGCACGTCCCGTCCCAGCTGGTCGGTGCCCATGGGATGGTCCCAGCTCGGGCCCTGCAGGCGGTCGAAGAGTGACTGCGCGTCGGGCGGGTACGGCGCGATGAGCGGGGCGAAGATCGCCATCGCGAACATCACGAGCATCACGAGCACGCCGAACATCCCCGCCTTGTCGCTCCACAGCTCGGTGACCGTGCTGCGCATCGCGCGGATCACGGCGTAGGGCCGACCGCGGAGCAGTTCCTCCTCGCGGGCGGCCTGGAGCCTGGCGGAGCGTGCGTCCAAGGCCATCAGGCGAGCTGGATCCGTGGGTCGATGACCCGGTAGAGGACGTCGATCAGGATGTTGATGACGACGACGAAGATCGCGACCAGGAACACGATCGCCTGGAGCAGGATCAGATCCTGGTCGACGATCGCGTTGTAGGCGAGGAACCCGATGCCGGGCCAGGCGAAGACGGTCTCGACGACCGCCGTGTAGCCCGCGAGCGCGAGGATCACCTCCCAACCGAAGAGCGTCACGACCGGAACCGACACGTTGCGCATCGCGTGCACGCCGACGGTCCGGAAGCCGGAGAGGCCTTTCGCCCGCGCCGTCTGGACGTATGGCTGCGCGAGCTCGTCGAGCATGGAGGAGCGGACGATCATCACCATCCGCCCGATCGTGGCGAACGCCATCGTCACCGCGGGCAGGATCAGGTGGTCGAGGCCGCCCTTCCCGGACGAGGGAAGGACGCCGAGCCAGACGGCGAAGATGTAGATGAGCAGCAGGCCGACCCAGAACTCGGGCATCGAGAGCGCGGCGAGGCTCCCGACCACTGCGACGCGGTCGAACCAGCCGCCGGGCCGCAACGCCGCGAGCACGCCGAGCACCATCGACACGACGAACGCGAGGCCCATGCCGGCTGCGACGAGCTCGAGCGTGGCGGGCAGCCGCTCGAGAACGATCCCCATCGCGTCCTCGCGCAGGACGAGCGACTGGCCGAAGTCGAGGTGTGCGACGTCCTTCAGGTACTCCCAGAACTGGACGGGGATGGACCGGTCGAGACCGAGCTGATGCCTGAACTCGGCTCTCTGCTCGGGAGTCGACTCGAACGGGAGCAGCACGTCCACCGGGTCGCCGACGAGACGCGTCGTCACGAACACGACGACGGTCACGAGGAAGACCACGAGGGCCCCTTGCGCGAGCCTCCTGAGAATGAACCGGCCCATCCCTGCCTCCTAGCCTTCCTTTAGGCGCCGCCGAGCGCCATCGTGTTGAGGAAGAGCAGCGAGTCCTGGCGAGGCTGCCAGACGAGCCGCTTGCTCGTCCCGTAGAGGTCGGCGATGTTCACGAGGAACGTGAAGTACGCCTGATCGCGCGCCCGCTTCGTCGCCTGGCGATAGAGCGCGTCCCGCTTCTTCGTGTTCGCCTCGCTGCGTGCCTGCGTGATCCACTTCTCGAGCGCCTGGTCGTCGTTCGACGCCCCGATCCCGCTCGGCGCGTAGTACGCGGAGAGCGACCGGTCGGCGTCGAGCAGCTCGTTCGAGCTGGTCAGGTAAATCGCATCCGGCCGGTTCGCCTTGTCGAACAGCCGGTTCAGGTACTCGCCGAAGTCGAAGATCTGGACGTTGACCTTGAGGCCGATCGCACGCCAGAACGAGGCGACCGCCTCGATCGTCTCCTTGTCCTTCAGCCAGCGGCCCGACTCGCCGACGAAGTTGATCGTCTTCCCGGACGCACCGGCCGCATCGATCAGCTGCTTCGCACGGTTCACGTCGTACGCGAACGGCCTGAGCGTCGGGTTGTAGCCCGTCCACGAGGGGCTCAGGAACTGGGCGTCGTCGACACGCGCGAAGCCCCCGAACAGCGCCTTGGCGATCCCGTTCTTGTCGACGGCGAGGTTCAAGGCCTGCCGCACGCGGGGGTCGCTCGTGACCTGGCTCCCCTGCTTGGCGTTCAAGATGACCACCGGATGCTCGAGCCCGACTGCGCTGACCGCCTTCGGCGCGCGCTTCACGTCCTCCGGCAGAAGGTTCGTTATCAGATCGAAGTCGCCCGCCAGCAGGCCGGCCAGACGCGTGCCTCCCTCCGGCACGAACTTGTACGTGACCGTCTGGATCCTCGGCTTCGGCGTCCCCCAGTACCGCGGGTTCGCCTTGAGCGTGATGTGGTCGCCCTTTCGCCACTCGACGAACGTGTACGGCCCCGTGCCGACCGGCTTCTCGGCAAACCCGGCAGCCTGCGCGGCCTTCGGCGGGACGATCGTCAGCCAGTAGATCCGCGAGGGCAGGATCGGGTCCGGAGCGGTCGTTGTGATGTCCACCGTCCGGGCGTTGACCTTCTTCGCGCCCGAGATCGTGCCGACGAAGCTCACCTGCTCGGAGTTGAACTTCTTGTTGATGATCCGCTTGATGCTGTAGACGACCGCGTCGGCATTGAGCGGCTCGCCGTTCGTGAAGGTGATGCCGGTGCGGAGGACGACCCGCCAGACCTTGGGGCGGATCTGCTTCGGGGCCGCAGCCGCCAGGCCGGGGACGAGCTTGCCGGTCCTCGTCCGCGCCATCAGCGTCTCGTAGATGTTCCGGGTGACGGCGCGCTCTCCGCCGTCGTCCTTGAGCTGCGGGTCGAGGGTCGTCGGCTCGGAGCCGATCGCGAGCGTGATCGAGCCGGCCGCAGCCGTGGCCGACGCGCGTGTGCGGTCGGCGGCGCTCGCGGCGCTCAACGCCCCCGCCGCGAGCAGCGCCGCGGCGACGACCGAGAGCGCCGCGAAGCGATGACGTCTCATCATGTCACTCCTCTCGAGATGATGGCCTTGATGGCCGTTGGCAACTGGGACCTGTCGAGGACGGCTCCAGTTGGCTCGCGATCGAAGGGCGCAACACTTCCCCGGAGCGCATTGGTGGTTCGGCGCTCCGACGACCGCTTCGCGAACAAAGGGCGAGCAGACACCGTCGAAGAAGTATCTTAACGTCTAGAGAGTTTGAGTCAAGGTCGAGACACCAGAGCTTCGCGCATCGTCGTCGGGATGGCCGCCGGCGAGGCTCTCGCCTACGGCAGCCGCCTCGTCGAGGCGTTGCACGAGGCCGGCGACGAGGTTCACCTCGTCATGACGCGAGAGGCCGAGCGGGCGCTTGGCGACGACCTGGAGCGTGTGCGGTCGCTGGCGACACAGGTCTACGCGTCGGGCAATCAGGCCGCCCGCATCTCGAGCGGCTCGTTCCTGACGCGAGGGATGATCGTCGTTCCCTGCGACGGCGCGGCCCTGGCGGCGATCTCGCTCGGCCTGGCGACGAATCTCGTGTTCCGAGCAGCCGACGTCACCCTCAAGGAGCAGCGTCCCCTCGTGCTCGGGCTGACGACGTCGGCGCCGAGCTCGATCGAGCAGGAGCAGCTCGCACGCGCGGCGGATGTCCCCGGGCTCGTCACCTTCCCACTCGAGGGATCTCCCGACGACGCGGTCGCAGAGCTCCTCGGTCAGCTGTAGACGGAGCGCTCACGCGGCTCCGCGGCACGGCCCAGCACGAGCAGCGAGACGGGGATCCCGACAGCGGCGACGACGAGCGCCGCCTGGAGGCCGAAGATCGCCGCGGCCCCGCCGAGGAGGGCGCTGGTCGCGGCACCGACGCCGATCTGGACGGAGCGGAACGCACCGAGAAGCTGCGTTCGCCCCTCGAATGCGTCGAGCGCGAGGACGTTCGCGACCGGCCCGAGCGCCGCGACGAAGGCACCGAAGACGACGGCCGCCCCGATGGCGAGCGCCGGCCAGGGAGCCGCCGTCCAGCAGGCGCCGAGCAGCGCGAGGCCCACGCCGAGGCGCCGTGCGATCCGCACCGAGCTCTCGCGATCGGCGGCGTTGCCCGAGAGCAGCTTCGCGGGAACGGAGAGCACGCGGGACACGGTGATGACGAGCGCCGCGGTCCCCGGCGAGAGGTCCCAGGCGTAGACGGCGAACAGCGGGAGGAAGGCGACCGTCCCGTACTGCGACGCGGCCGCCACGCTGCCCACGGCGACGGGTGCAACCGCCGCTCCGGGGCGGAACGACGCACCGCCGGCGGGAGCCGGCAGGCGCTCGGGGAGACGCGCGAGGAGGCACCAGGCGGCGGCGAGCCCGGCGAGGACGGCGGTCGCGACGAACGTCGCTCGCCACCCCCACAGCCCGCCGAGCGCGGCGAGCAACCCGCCGAGCGCGACGCCACCAGAGAACGCGACGCCGTAGATCCCGATCGCGAGCCCCCGCCGCGCCCCCGCCAGCTGGGCAGCTGTGCGGATTCCAGGGACGAAGAAGGCACCGGAACCGAAGCCGAGCACCGCCTGACCCAGCATCAGCCATGCCTGACCGTGCGAGGCGGCGCTCAGGAGCGCACCCGCGAGAACGACGAGCAGCGCGAGCGTCGCCCCGAAGCGCGGCCCGAGCCGACCGATGGCGAAGCCGCCCGCAAGCCCGCCGACGGCGACCGAGCCGGAGAGCACAGCGAACATCAGCCCGGCGTCGCCGGTTCCGAGGTCGAGCTCGACGGCGAGGAGCGGGAACAGCGACGGCAGCACCCACTCGGCAGTCGTCGTCGCGAGATAGCCGCCGGTGACAGCGGCGAACCCGACCCGATCCGGTCTCATGGCTTATCTTACCGTGAAGATATGTCGAAGCTGATCGGCGACACGCTGCCCGACGGGCTCGTCTCGGCGCTCGACGGCGCCGAGCTGGCGGACAAGATCGGGCCGGCCTACCTGCTCGTCACCTCGGACGAGGACGGGACGCCGCGGCCGTGCATGCTGAGCGCGGGCGAGACGCTCGCGCTCGACGGCCGCCGCCTCCGCTTCGCGCTCTGGCGGGGCAGTCGCACGGCCGCGAACCTCACGCGTGGGGGCAACGCGCTCTTCTGCCATGTCGCTCCACGCACGGTCGTCTACGTGCGCGGGCCGGTGCGGGCGCTCGACGCGGGCCCCGAGCTCAATCTCGACTGCTTCGAGCTCACCGTCGACTCCGTCGAGTCCGACGACCACGCCGGGATGCCCGTCACGACGGGCATCACGTTCGCGGTCGAGCGCGACGACCCCGCCGTCGTCGTCGCCGCGTGGGAACGCCAGCTCGCCGGCCTCCGCGCGGCGACCTAGGGTCAGGCGTCGTCGACGGGCCGCAGCACGGCGCGCCGCTCGCCCCAGCGGCGTATGCGCTCGTGCTCGACGCCGAGCTGGTCGAGAGCGCGGCCGACCGTGTGGTCGACCATGTCGTCGAGCGAGCGCAGCTTCGCGTAGAACGCCGGCACGGGCGGCGCGACGACGGCGCCGGCCTTCGCGACGCGCAGCATGTTCTCCAGGTGGATCACGGAGAGCGGCGACTCGCGAACGAGCAGCACGAGCTTGCGCCGCTCCTTGAGGTGCACGTCCGCCGCCCGCTGGATGAGGTTGTCGGACAACCCGTTCGCCACGGCGGCGAGCGTTCGCATGCTGCACGGAGCGACGATCATGCCCGCCGTCTCGAACGCGCTGGACGCCGGCGGCGCGGCGAGGTCCTCCTCGTCGTAGACGACGGCAGCGAGGGCACGGAGATCCTCGGGGCGCCGCTCGGTCTCCGTCTTGATCGTCGCCTCCGCCCAGCGGCTGACGATCAGATGCGCCTCCACGCCGAGCTCGTACAGCGTTTCCAGGAGGCGCACGCCGTAGATCGCGCCCGTCGCTCCGGTCATGGCGACGAGGAGCGGCCGATCGTAGGAGGCTTCGGTCACGCGCCGCCGCCGTCGGTGTACGGGCCGGTCGTGATCCCGTACACGTTGCCGTCCGGGCCGCGGAAGTGCGTCCAGCGGTAGTCGCCCCAGCCATGGTTCTCGGTCAGGAACTCGACGCCCTTGCCCTCGAGCTCCGCCCGCGACTCCTCGAGGTCGTCGACCAGGAACTCGACGACGGGGCCGGTGTCGAACTCCTTGAAGTGCGGGTCGCCCGGTCCGAACACCTCGACCCACTCCCCGCTCTCCAGGCGCAGGATCGAGAGCGAGTCGCGCTCGTGGAAGGTGGAGAGGCCCAGCGTGTCCTTGAAGAAGCCGACCATCTCGTCGTACTTGTCGGTCGCCGTGCCCACCCAGACGATCCCCTTGATCTTCATGACACGACCTCCTCTCGTCGCTCTCCACCCTCGAGGGCGCGCGCCTGGGCGATCAGGTCGAGCAGCGTCTCGGGGCCGAGCGGCACGCGGTTGACATTGATCCGGAGCGGTCGCAGCGCGTCGACCACGGCGTTCGCGATCGCTGCGGGCGGGGACACGGCGCCGCCCTCGCCGCAGCCCTTGATCCCGAACGGGTTCAGGTCCGAGAGATATTCCTGGTGCCCGACCTCGATGGGCGGGACCTCCGCCGACGTCGGCAGCAGGTAGTCCATGTAGCTGCCCGTGAGCAGCTGGCAGTCCTCGTCGTAGAGGACGCCCTCGAAGAGCGCCGTGCCGATGCCGTGAGCCACGCCGCCCTGGATCTGTCCCTCGACGATCGTCGGGTTCAGCATCCGGCCGCAGTCGTCGACGGTCAGGTACCGCAGCACGCGCACGAACCCCGTCTCCGGGTCGACCTCGACCGATGCCACATGCGTGCCCGAGGCGAACGTGACGGTCGGTGGAACGAAGTAGTACTCCACGGCGAGGCCCGGCTCGAGCCCGGCGGGCAGCCGGCTCTTCGGTCCCGGAGCCGCCGCGGAGTGGATCTCCGCGAAGGTGACCGAGTGATCCGCGACGTCGCGCGAGGCGACTCCCTCGTCGCCGATCACGAGGTCGGCCGGGCTCGCCTCGAGCAGCTCTCCCGCGACCGCGAGCACCTTGTCGCGCAGGCGCTGCGAGGCGATGCCAACCGCGGAGCCCGCGGTCACCGCGCTCCGGCTGGCGAACGTGCCGACGCCGAACTGGAGCAAGGAGGTGTCGCCCGAGGTCACGGTGATGCGCTCCGGAGGAAGCCCGAACTCGTCGGCGCAGACCTGTGCGAGCGTCGTCTCGAGGCCCTGGCCGTGCGGCTTCGCACCCGTGACCACGTGAAGGTTGCCGCGCTGGTCGAGGCGCACGATGGCTCCCTCGTACGGCCCGAAGCCGGATCCCTCGACGTAGGAGGAGATGCCGACCCCGACGTATCGTCCCGCGGCACGCCATTCGGCCTGCCGCGCCCGCAGCTCGTCGTACCCGAAGGCCTCGAGCGCCTGCTCGAGCTGTGCCGGGTAGTCGCCGGAGTCGTACACCATCTCTGCCCCGTCGCGGTACGGCATCCCCATCGGTCTCGGCATCTCCTCGGCGGGAATCAGGTTGCGCCGTCTCACGTCCGCGGGGTCGAGCCCGCACTCGGCGGCGATCAGGTCGAGCGCGCGGTCGAGCGCGAACACTCCCTCCGGCCGTCCTGCGCCGCGAACCGGCGCGACGGGCGCCTTCGTCGTGACGACGTTCCGGCCCTCGATCGAGAAGGTGTCGATCGCGTACTGGCCCCGGAGGTGGGCGGCGGTGTTGTACGAGACCGTCACCGCGTACAGGTTGTATGCGCCCGCGTCCACGAGGAAGCTGTCGCGGAGAGCGAGGATGCGGCCGTCGTCGTCGTAGGCGAGCTCGAGGTCGTGCACCTGGTCGCGGCAGTGGCGGGTGCCGAGCAGAGCCTCCTGCCGGTCCTCCGTCCAGCGGACGGGGTGCCGCAGCGTCATCGCGAGGTAGGGGATCAGCGCGTCCTCGCCGAAGAGCCCGGTGCCGAAGCTACCGCCGATGTCCGGCGCGATCACGCGGATCCGCTCGAGCGGGAGCCCGAGCATCTCCGAGAGGTTCGTCCGGATCAGGTGCGGCCGCGGGCTCGTGATCCAGACGGTCAGCTCGTCGCGCCCCTCGTCCCAGGAGGCCTGCACGGAGCGCGTCTCCATCGCGTTTCCCGCGGAGCGCCCGAACGTGAACCGCTCGCGGAGGACGTGCGGCGCGTGCGCGAATGCGGCGTCGACGTCGCCCGACGCCATTGCGAGGCGGGCGGCGACGTTGTCACCGAGTTCCTCGTGGAGCACCGGGGCACCGTCGCGGAGCGCCGACTCGGGGTCCGGAATCGCCTCGAGCGGCTCGTAGTCGGCGTCGATCGCCTCGAGGCCGTCTTCGGCGGCGTACCGGTCGCGGGCGACGACGACCGCGACGGGCTGCCCGACCCACAGCGTCCGCCCGTGGGCGATCGGCGAGAGCGGGCACGACTTCACCTCGACGTCGACGAGCGACTGGAGCTGGGGCGTGATCTCCTTCCCGGCGGCCTCGACGAACGTCCCCACCCGGCCCGCGAGGTCGGCCCCGGTGAACGCGGCGACGACGCCCTCGACCCGGAGCGCCGGCGCCACGTCCAGGCTCGTGATCTCGGCGTGCGCGAAAGGGCTGCGCAGCACAGCCGCGTGCAGGGCTCCCGGGACGACGATGTCGGGCGTGAAGCGCCCGGCACCACGGACGAGACGGGCGTCCTCCTTCCGCCGGAGCCGCTGCCCGACCCAGGTGTCCGATGCGGTCGTGGTCACGCCGCCGCTTCCCGCGTGAGCTCCGCCGCGTAGCGCACCGCTTCGACGATGTTCTGGTAGCCCGTGCAACGGCAGATGTTCCCGGACAGCCGGCTGCGGATCGTCTCCTCGCTCGGGTCCGGATCGTCGCGCAGGAGCTCCTCCACGCTCATGAGGAACCCTGGCGTGCAGAAGCCGCACTGCAGGCCGTGCTTCTCCGAGAACGCCTCCTGGATCGGGTGCAGCGGCTCGCCGGCCGGGGCGAGCCCTTCGACCGTCCGCAACTCGTGGCCCTCGGCCTGGACGGCGAGCATCAGGCAGGAGCGCACCGTCCGACCGTCGAGCAGGATCGTGCACGCGCCGCAGACGCCGTGCTCGCACCCGACGTGCGTGCCGGTCAGGCCGAGCTCGTCGCGCAGGAAGTCGACGAGCGTGACGCGGGGCTCGGCGAAGCCGCGGTGCTCCACGCCGTTGACGCGCAGGACGACCTCACGCGGCGCCGTCGCGATCACCTCCCCCGGCCCGGCCGACGGCTGTCGCGAGAGCGCGGCGCACGAGCACCCCGGCGACGTGCCGCCGGTAGTCCGCCGTCGCGTGGACGTCGGAGTTCGGGTCGAGCTCCGCCTGCACGGCCGCGGCGGCCTCCGCGAAGAGCTCGGCCGTCGGGCGCCGGCCCCGCAGAAGCTCCTCTGCCGCGGCGACGCGCACCGCCCGCTCTCCCACGCCGATGAGCGCGACGCGGGCGTCGCCGACCGAGCCGTCGCCGTCGAGCGTCACGAGCGCTCCGACGCCCGCGATCGCGAAGTCGCCGTGACGCCGTGCGAGCTCGAGGAAGCACGAGCCGGAGCGGCCGTTCGGCACGTTCAACCTCAGGCCGGTCAGGAGCTCGCCGGGCTCGAGGGCCGTCGTGAAGTAGCTGATCAGGAACTCCGTCGCGGGCACCGTGCGCGCGCCTCCGGGCCCGACGAGGTCGAGCTCCGCGTCGAGCGCCAGCGCGAGCGCCGTCCACTCGGCCGCGGGGTCGGCGTGCGCGAGGCTGCCGCCGACGGTGCCGCGGTTGCGGATCGCCACGTGCCCGACCTGCTCGATCGCCTCGACGATCATCGGACACCGCTCCCGCAGCCCCGGCAGGCGCTCGACGTCGCGCTGCCTGGTCAGCGCACCGAGCTCGAGCGTGTCGCCGTCGAGGCGGGCGCCGTCGAGGCCGCCGATGCCGTTCAGGTCGACGATCACCGACGGTCGGGCGAGGCGGAACGCGAGCAGCGGCACGAGGCTCTGCCCGCCCGCCATCGCCTTCGCCTCGTCGCCGTGCTCGGCGAGCGCCGCCACCGCCTCGTCGAGGCTCCGGGGAGCCAGGTACTCGAACGGTGGCGGCTTCACTCGTGAGACCAGAGGCTCGAGGCGGCTCGGAGGTGCGTGCGGGGAGGGCATGCGCCAAGCAGCGGCGCCGGCTCGGGCGGCGCGCAGGCTGGACGCCTGGATGCCGACCGGGACGACGGCGATGCGCCGCGCGCAGGCCCCCATCCGTGCGTGTCTGAAACCCGCATCGAGCCTCTAGTCGCGGCGGACCTTCTGCCAGGCCTCCCCGAAGACGTCGGAGAGGTCGATGTCGGCCACGCCGGGCGTCGAGATCTCGAGCGGGTAGTTCGCCTTGCGCGTCGCGTCGATCCCGACCTTCGTGACGAGATGCGAGCCGCCCGCCGGGTCGTACGACGCGGGGTCGAGGGGCGAGCCGCGCGAGTACGTGACCTCGAACGCGTCGTAGTCCCAGCGCACGCGCGTCGCGATCGCGTGGAGCACGTCGGCGTCGTTCGTGATGTCGACGTCGTCGTCGACGACGACCACGTACTTGAGGAACGGATCCGCGGTGAACGCTCCCATCGCGGCGTTCTTCGGGTCGCCCTCGATCAGCTTCTCCATCTGCACGTAGCAGATGTAGCGGGAACGTCCCGACGGCGGCACGTAGACGGCCTTGACCGCGCCGCTCGCAATGCGACAGGTCTTGTAGATCTGGCTGTTCCGCGTGACGCCCGACAGCAGGAGGTTGTCGCGATGCCCGACGAACGAGCTGTGGTAGTGAGCGTTCTTCCGCATCGTGATCGCCTTCACGTACACGACCGGGTTGTTCCGCTCCGGCCCGTACGTGCCGGGATACTCGCCGAACGGCGCCTCCGGCTCGCGTTCGGTCGGATGGATCTCGCACTCGAGCACGATCTCCGCCCACGCGGGGACCTGGACGTCGATCGTCTCGCACTTGACCAGCTCGAGCGGCTCGCCGACCATCGCGCCGG
>Ga0111538_10009869_pt1 | contig 12719 bp, 5 predicted proteins | sample SoiMethybrSBSTD1_FD_79669 | JGI IMG/M metagenome (GOLD analysis project Ga0111538, IMG submission 79669) | Bulk soil microbial communities from a Populus tree surrounding site in Tennessee, USA - Soil MetaG P. TD hybrid SBSTD1 (version 2)... | ecosystem: Environmental > Terrestrial > Soil > Tree...
CCCCGACGGTGATGAGCCAGCGCCGCATCATGAGCGCCGTCCCGAACACGCCCAGCGTGAGCATGCACTTGGCCGCGAACAAGCCGCCGAACAGCCCCGTCAGAGCACCGCCGATCGCGTAGGGCAGCAGGTATGGAGTGAACCAGTTGATCTGATAGAGCTCGCGGTACTCGATCGGTCCGCGCCACACGGCGTACCAGAGCCGGAAGAGATTCGCATGCTGGGGCAAGTCGACGCCAACCGGGTAGCGATGCAGCCAGATCGTGCCGAAGGCGACGACACCACACAGCAAGAACGCCGCGCGCCACATTCGATCCCCGGGCTCCCCGAGGCGGCGCAGCGACGCTTCGCCGATGCGCCGCGCGTATCGACCGAAGGTCGCCGTCATGTGAGGCGGGTATCGATCGTGAACCCGGCCGCGAGCGCGCGTGTCACCGGCGTCTTGTCGGCGATCTCGAGCAGGCGCGCGCGCTGTTCGTCGGAGAGCGGCGCCTCGAACCGGATCAGGCGTTCGATGCGCATCGTCCCCGCGTCGTCGGACAGGCGCAGGTCCACCCGCACCTGCCCCAGGGTCCATTGCTTGCGGCCCGCGTACATCTGCAAGGTGATCGACGTGCACGCGGCCAGCCCCGCCAGCACGAGCCCGAACGGCGGCGGCCCGAGGTCGTTCCCGCCGCGCGCCGCCGGTTCGTCGGCCACGACGGCGTGGCGGACGACCTTGATGTCCTGTGCGTGCGCGAAACCCTGACGGCTGGCGAGATGCGCGGCGGCGACGAGCGTCATTCCCGCAGTTTAGGTCAGCGCGAGGATGATCGCTTCGCGCGTCGATCAGCTCGACGTCAAGTGGCGCCCGGGACCACCTGGGGTTGCTCTTCGGGTTGGGCCGGCGCGGGCGGCGGTGGTGGCGCGGGCGGCGGCAACGCCGGCGGGTACGGCGCGGGCGGCGGGTAAGCCGCGGGCGGTGGGGGCGGCGGCCGGGCCGGCCACGGCTCGCCCAGCGGTGCGTCGGCGGTCTGGAAAGCCCACGCCGCCCTGAGTGACGTGAAGTAGCGGACCGCGCCCAACATGAGCAGGGTCAGGCCCGGGACGCTGTAGATCACCGCAATCCCCTTGGCGTCGCTGCTGTTCTTGTCCCATTCGTCGATCGCGATCGCGGCACCGAACCCGATCAGCAGCGTGCCGACGATCATCTCGACGTTGCCGGGATGATCGATCGACCTCACGCTGTGGCGCGGGATGCGATGGATTCCCCCGGTCCGCGCCAGCAGGTAGAGGGCGTCGGCGTCGGAGTGGTCGATCTCCGCTTCGCTATCCAGCGTGTCCGTCCGCCCGACGGTGGCGGTCCAGGAACAGCCGGAGGAGCCGCCGGCGAAACAGACCAGCGCGATCAACGCCACCGGCCTGCGTCCCACATTCAATTTGTACCACCGAACCGGGCTCCTTTGCGCCTGTAGCTCAGCCCCGCAACCGGCGCGCGCTCCGGCCTACCTGCTCAGTCGCCCAGACAGGGCGTAGCCTTGGTCGGCTCCAGGTCCGCAGCGCTTGCGCCCGGCGCCGCAGCCGGCGCAGGGCTTGCGCTGCGTCCTCCACGTTGCGCGGCCGGCAAGGTCGCGCCGCCGAGGCACACGCCGTGCATCGAACGGAAACATGGCCAACCGAGAGACCGAAGATTCCTCGACCAAACAGCCGTGGGAGAACGCCCGCAAGGCGGAAGAGACGGATGCGTGCGCCGCCGGCGTGGGCTGCGAGCTCGCGGCGCACCACTCCTGTTCCCGCGGCTCCGAGTGTCGCTGTGCGCGCCCGATCGGGCCCCCGATTCCGCTGATCGCGAACAGGCCGGCCAAGGGGGGAGCACGCCCCCAAGAGGGTCGCTCTTTCCGCCCCGTTCCCTGACCTCGGCGGCGGGCGGCCGGGCCTGTCAGAGATCGAACGGCGCGGCGTATGGTGTCTGGCGTCAGGCGGATTTCGGCGCGGCGCGCCGTTTTATCTGTTTCCCTCTCGATGTACGCTGCGCCCCCGTGGGCGCCAGGGTCCCGGGTCAGGGGGTGTTTGGGATGCGCGGACGCTTCTCTCGCCGAGCGACGGATCCGCCTGCGGGCGACGCGGCGGCGCCCGCTCGAGGCCATCCGCTGCGCCGCGCGCTGATCGCGACGCTGCTCGTGTGCGGCGGGTACTACGCGGGCGGCGCGATCGGGATGGGAATGCGGCTGGTGCCGGGTGGGCCATCCGAGATCTGGCTGCCGCAAGGGATCCTGCTGGCCGCGCTGCTGACAGCCCCGGTCCGCCGCTGGGGGCTGTACGCCGTGGCGCTGGTGCCGACCCACGTGCAGCTGACGGCCGACTTCAACCCGCACGTGCCGGCAGCGATGATGTTCGTCCAGTTCGCCGGTCAGTTCGTGCAGGCCGCGCTGGCCGCCGCGCTGCTGCGGCCGATTCTGGGCAGTCCGCCGCGGCTCGACAGTCTGCGCCGGATGGGCGCGTTCATCTTCGGCGGGACCTTTCTGGTCCCGTTCTTCGTCCAGGCCGTGGTGGTCGGCGTGTACCTCGCCGGCGGCTTCGTGCACGACTTCTGGGGCCCGTGGCAGCAGCGCGTGCTGGCGCGGATGTCCGGATCGGTCATCGTCGCGGCGCCGATCCTGTACTTCGCCGCCAACGGGCTGGCGGGGATCCGGCGCAGGCCGCGTCGCGTCGCGGAGCTGGTGTTGCTGACAGTGTGTTTGATCGCGGCGATGCCGCTGCTCTTCGCCTGGAAGCCGGGCCACCCACCTCAGCAGTGGCTGGTCATCGTGCCGTTGCCGTTCCTGCTTTGGTCGGCGGTTCGCTTCGGCCCCGGCGCGCTGGGCTTGCACCTGCTGGTCGTCGTGCTGGTGGCGGTGGTGTGCACGAAGGCCGGTCGGGGCCCATTCGTCACCGGCTCGGTCGCCGAGATCATCGTCGCGCTGCAGGGATTCTTCCTTTTGATTTCCATCCCGCTGATGCTGCTGGCGGCGCTGGTGTGGCAGCACGCGCAGGCGGCGGCAAGCCTGCGCCGCAGCCAGGAGCAGTATCGCTCGGTGGTCGACGGTCAGGCCGATCTCATCTGCCGCTTCCTGCCCGACGGTACCTGCACGTTCGTCAACGACGCGTATTGTCGCTACTTCCAGCGCTCGGCCGGAGAGCTGCTCGGCGAGAAGCTCTGGCAATTTCTGCCCGCGGACCAGCGCCCGATCTCGGAGGCGTTCCTGGCCGCGATCACGCCCGCGCACCCCGTCGCGTCGATCGAGCAGCACGTGGCCGGACCGGGGGGCGCGGAGCGCTGGATAGAGTGGACCGAGCGCGGGTACTTCGACGAGCGGGGCCGCGTCGTCGAGCTCCAGGCCGTCGGCCACGACATCACCGACCGCAAGCGTACCGAGGAAGTGATCAAGCAGAGCGAGGAGCAGGTGCGGCATTTCGTGCGGCACGTCCCGGCGGCCGTCGCGATGTTCGACCGCGACATGCGCTACCTCATCTACAGTCCCCGCTGGCTGATCGACTACAAGCTCGGCGATCAGAACCTGGTCGGCCGGAGTCACTACGAGGTGTTCCCGGAGACCCCGGAGCGCTGGAAGCAGGTGCACCGTCGTTGCCTGGCGGGCACCGTGGAGGTCCACGACGACGACTCGTTCGTGAGGACCGACGGATCCACCGACTGGCTGCGCTGGGAGGTCCGGCCGTGGCGGAACGCGCGCGGCGAGATCGGCGGCATCATCATGTTCACCGAGGTGATCACCGAGAGAAAACGCGCGGAAGAGGAGCACCGGCGGCTGGTGGCGCAGGCGCGCGTGGCCGAGGCGTTGCGGGAGGTCGATCGCCGCAAGGACGAATTCCTGGCCATGCTGGCCCACGAGCTGCGCAACCCGCTGGCGCCCATCGCGATGGCCATCGAGATCATGCGGCTGCAGGAGCCGGGTGATGATTCGATCGTGTGGGCGCGCGACGTCATCGCCCGGCAGACCGCGCAGCTCACGCGCCTGGTCGATGACCTGCTGGACGTCTCGCGCATCACGCTGGGCAAGATCACCCTGAACCGGTCCGCGCTGGATCTTCGTGCGATCGTCGCGCAGGCGGTCGAGGCCGTGCAGCCGCTGTTCACCGCGCATCATCACAACCTGACGATCGACGTATCGGCGACGCCGCTGCCGATCTGGGGAGACGGCGCGCGGTTGACGCAGATCATCTCGAACCTGCTCAACAACGCGGCGAGATTCACCGCCGACGGAGGCCACATCGTGCTGGCGGTGCGGCGGGCAGGCGCGCGCGTCGTCCTGTCCGTGAAGGACGACGGCATCGGCATCCCGCCCGACATGCGCGAGCGCGTGTTCGACATGTTCACGCAGATCGAGTTGCCCGGCCGGCGCAAGCAGGAGGGGTTGGGCATCGGGCTTGCGCTGGTCAAGCGGTTGGTCGAGATGCACGACGGCGACATCGAGGCGCGCAGCGAGGGGGCGGGGCGCGGCAGCGAGCTGGTCGTGCGGCTGCCGATCGCCGATGACCACCGGGCGATCGCGGACGGGGCCGCCGCCGGCGCGCGCGACGCCGCGCGCGGGTCGCGCCCGGAGCGGATCCTGGTCGTCGACGACAACGTCGACGCGGCCGAGAGCCTGTCGCGGCTGCTGCGGCTACAGGCCCACGAGGTGCGGGTGGCGTACGACGGGCTGGCGGCGCTGGCGGCGGCGAGCGACATGAACCCCGACGTCGTGTTGCTCGACATTGGCCTCCCCGAGCTGGACGGGCTCGAGGTCGCGAGGAGCCTGCGCGCGCGCGGCGATGGGCCGCGTCCCCTGCTGGTGGCCATGACTGGGTTCGGTCAGGCCGAGGACCGCGCGCGCACCGCGGCGGCCGGCTTCGACCACCACCTGACCAAGCCTGTCGACCCGAAGCTGTTGCAGACGTTGCTGCAGACTGCCCGGGCCGCTCGCGCGTAGGGCCGCGGTTCTGCTCCGGCTCACCGCATCGAAGGCGTCCGAGAGGGGCGTTTGATTTCGGATGTTCGCGAACCAGAATGAAACCAGCGGGAAGGGACGCCGCGGAGGCTCAAGGGGGCGGGAAAGGTTGTTGACGTAACGTCATCGGCATACGTACTGGAAGAGCGGCTGCAGAACAGTCAGCGAGCCGCGGTGTACCGGGCGGTCAGGATCGTCGACGGGAGAGCGGTGATCCTCAAGGTGCTGGACCCGAAGCACAACCGCCCGCGCGAGGTCGACCGGCTGCGCAACGAATACGAGCTCGGCCGGACGCTCAAGGGCCTTGCGGTCGTCGAGCCGCTCGCGCTCTCGAGCTTTCAGGGCTTGCCCGCCCTCGAGCTGGAGGATTTCCGCGCGCAGCCGCTCGATCGGTTCGTGGGCCGCCCCATGCCGATTGACGTCTTCCTCGGCCTGGCGCCGCGGGTGGCCGCCGTGGTCGCTGACATCCACGGACGCGGTCTGATCCACAAGGATCTCAAGCCGCACAACATCCTGTTCGACGAAGACACCGGCGAGGTCAGGATCGCCGACTTCTGCATCGCCTCGCGCGTCGCCCGAGAGCAGACCGCCGCGCGGCCGGCCCGACTGATCGAAGGCTCGCTGCCCTACGTATCGCCTGAACAGACCGGACGCATGAACCGATCGATCGACAGCCGATCGGATCTGTACTCTCTCGGCGTCACCTTCTACCAGCTGCTCACCGGGCGCCTGCCGTTCGAAGCCACCGACGCCATCGGGTGGGTGCACGGCCACGTGGCGCGCAAGCCGGCTCCACCCGACGCCGTCCGTCCGTCCATCCCCGAGGTGCTCTCCGCCATCGTCATGAAGCTTCTCGCCAAGGTACCCGACGAACGCTATCAGAGCGCGGCGGGGCTGGCGCACGATCTCGATCGCTGCCGGCAGCAATGGCACCAGACCAGACGGATCCTTCCCTTCCCCCTCGGGGAGCGCGATATTTCCGATCGTTTCCTCATCCCGCAGAAGCTCTACGGGCGCGCAGCCGAACGGGCGATCTTGCAGGATGCGTTCGAGCGCGTGACCGCGACCGGCACGCCGGAGCTCGTCTTGGTGTCAGGCTCCTCCGGGATCGGCAAGTCATCGGTCGTGCACGAGCTGCACCGGCAGATCGTCGGGAAGCGCGGGGCGTTCGTCACCGGGAAGTTCGAGCAATACAAGCGCGATATCCCGTACTTCACCGTCGTCCAGGCGTTCCGCGAGGTGATGCTCGACATCTTGGCCGAAAGCGAGGGGGGCATCGCGGCCTGGCGGAGGCGGATCCGGGGGGCCTTGGGCCCGAATGGCAGCCTGATCGTCGACCTCATCCCGGAGGTGGGGCTGGTCATCGGCCCACAGGCGACGGTGCCGGAATTGTCGCTGAGCGAGGCCGAGACCCGACTGCGCCGCGTCCTGCGCGAGTTCCTCGGCGCGTTCGCGAGCGAAGAGCGTCCGCTGGTCGTCTTCCTCGACGACCTGCAATGGGCTGACCCCGCCAGCTTGCGGCTGATCGTGGACCTCATCATCCACCCGAGCATCCGCCACCTGCTCCTCGTGGGCGCCTACCGGGACAGCGAGGTCGGCCCCGCGCATCCGCTGGGGCGCGCGCTCGACGAGGCCCGCGCGGAAGGGGCGACGATCCGAGACCTCGTCCTCGGGCCGCTGCCTGAGGCCCATGTGAGCGAGCTCGTCGCGGACACCGTCCACTGCTCGCGCGCGGAGGCAGAACCCCTCGCGCACCTGGTGCGCGAAAAGACGGGTGGCAACCCGTTCTTCGTCATCCAGTTCCTGACCGCGCTGCACCAGCAGGGACTGATCATCTTCGACCGGACGACGGGCCGCTGGCGCTGGGAGCTCGCGCGCATCCGGGCGCAGCGATACACGGACAACGTCGTCGACCTGATGGTGGGCAAGCTGCACGCCCTTCCGGCCGAGACGCAGGAGCTCATCAAGCTGGCTGCTTGCCTGGGCGCCAGCATGGACGCCGATACGCTCGCCAGCGTCTCCGGGCGCTCTCCGGAAGGCGCGCTGCGTGCGGCGCTCGAGGATGATCTGCTGCTGCAGGTGGAGGACGAATATCGCTTCCCGCACGATCGCGTGCAGGAGGCGGCGTACGCGCTCGTCCCGGAGAGCGAACGGGCGGCGATGCACCTGCACCTGGGGCGACTGCTCCTCGAACGCAGGCCATCCACCGAGCTCGAGGAAAGGATCTTCGACGTCGTCAACCAGTTCAACCAGGGGGCCGCGCTGATCACGTCGGCCGAGGAGCGAGCCCGCGTCGCCGAGCTCAATCTGCTGGCGGGCAAGCGCGCCCAGAGGTCCACGGCCTATGCCTCGGCGCTCAGGTACTTCGTGGCGGGCGCCGAGATCCTGGGGGCGGAGGGATGGACGCGCCGGCCCGAGCTCGCGTTTGCGCTCGAGCTCCAGCGAGCGGGGTGCGAATTCTTGACCGGCGAGGTCGAGGCGGCCGAGGGTCGGCTCGTCGTCCTGACCGAACACGCCGCGAACGTGGTCGACGCGGCCGCCGTGGCGTGCCTTCAGGTAGACCTGTACACGACCATCGGCCAGCCCCCGCGGGCGGTCGAGGCGTGCCTCGCCTACCTGCGGCGCGTCGGTATCACCTGGTCCGCGCATCCGGCGCACGAAGATGTGGAGGGGGAATTCACGCGGATGTGGACGCTGCTGGGCGGCCGTCCGATCGAGGAGCTGGTCGACGCGCCGCCGATGACCGACCCCGTGTGGCGTGCGACGATGGACGTCCTCACGCTGGCCTCGGCGCCCGCTTCGTTCACCGATGAGAACCTGTGCTGCCTCGCCGTCGCGCGCGCGGCGAATCTCAGTCTCGAACACGGCCACGGCGATGGCACGTCCCAAGCCTACGTGCTTCTAGGCGAGATCCTGGGGACGAACTTCGACAACTACGAGGCGGCGTTCCGCTTCGGCAAGCTGGGCTTCGATCTGATGGAGAAGCGCGGCCCGCTCCGCTTCAAGGCCGCCGTCTACTTCTGCTTCGCACAGATGGTCAACATCTGGACGAAACACTTCCGCAGCAGCATCGAGCTGCAGCGGCGCGCGTTCGAGGTGGCCCAGCAGACCGGCAACCTCCAGACCGCGTCTTACACGGGCAACGCCACCATCACCTTGCTGCTGGCCACCGGCGCCCCGCTTCGCGAAGTGGAGCGCACCGCCGAGGAGGCGCTCGCCTTCGCGCGCAAGACGAAGTTCGGTCTGGTCGTGGACGTCCTCACCACGCAGCTCCGGCTGATCCGGGTGCTGCGCGGGCTCGCCCCTCGCTTCTCCTCGTTCGACGGCGACGACTTCGACGAGAGCGCGTTCGAGCGACGCCTGGCGGATGATCCGAGCCTGGCGCTCGCCGCCGGCTGGTACTGGATCCGCAAGCTGCAAGGACGCGTCTTCGCGCTCGACCATGGCGCGGCCCTCGAGGCCGCCGCGAAGGCGGAGGCCTTTCTCTGGACGGCGCGGGCGTTCCCAGAGGTCGCCGAGTACCATTTTTACGCGGCGCTCGCGCACGCCGCGGCCCACGACGCCGCGCCGGTCGAAACACGCCCCGAACATTTGCGGGCGCTCGCCGCGCACCACCGGCAACTGCACGTCTGGGCCCGAAGCTGCCCCGAGAACTTCGAGAACCGGGCCGCGCTCGTCGCAGCCGAGATCGCGCGGCTCCGCGGTGATCGCGAAGAAGCGGCACACCTGTACGAGGACGCGATCCGATCCGCGCGCGACGGAGGTTTCGTCCACAACGAGGCGATCGCGTACGAGACGGCGGCGCGCTTCTACCGGGAGTGGGGGCTCGAGCTGATCGGCGACACGTACCTGCGCGAGGCCCGCGACCGCTATGTGCGGTGGGGCGCCGACGGCAAGGTGCGCGATCTCGAGCGGCGGAATCCACAGCTCGTCGAGCCCAGGCCACCCGGGCCGTCGACCACCGTAACCCTGCAGCCCGAGCAGCTCGACCTCCTTTCGGTGGTCAAGGCGTCACAGACCATCTCGGGCGTGATGATCCGGGAGCAGCTGCTGCGCACGCTCCTGCTCCTCGTCCTCGAGCAAGGTGGTGCCCGCCGCGCAGAGTTCCTCCTCGCGCGCGCGGGTCGCCTGGAGCTCGCGGCGGAGGTGAGCTCCGATGAGCCGTCCCCGCCCCCGCCGGTCGGTGACTCGCGGCTGCCCGATTCGGTCCTCGAGTACGTGATGCGTACCCACGAACGCGTGCTCCTCGAGGACGCGGCCGCCGACGCGGGCCGGTTCTCCGGCGACCCGTACCTGGCGCGCGTCCGTCCCCGCTCGGTGCTGTGCCTGCCCGTCCGCCGGCAAGCCGAGATCGTCGCCCTTCTCTATCTCGAGAACGACCTCGTTCCCGGCGTCTTCACGCCCGAGCGGCTGCTGGCGCTCGAGCTGCTCGCCGCGCAGGCCGCGATCTCCCTCGAGAACGCGCTCTTCCTCGAACGCGAACGCGCGGGTCGGGTGGAGGCGGAGGCCTCGGAGCGCCGGGCCCGCCTCCTCGGCGAGGCGACCGCCGTCATGACATCGACGCTCGACTCTGAAGTGGTCTTCGGCGCGCTGACCCGCCTGTGCGTGGACTCGTTCGCAGACTGGGCGATCATCGACCTCGCGGAGGAAGGGCGAACGTTGCGCATTGCGGGCGCGCACCGCGACCCCGAGAAGGAACCGCTGCTGCGCGAGCTGGCGGAGCGCTACCCGGCCGGGGTCGGGTCGACAGCGCCGGCGCGGACCGTTCTCGACAGCGGCGCGCCGCTGTGGCTCACCGACGTCGGCGCCAAAGACGTACGCGCCCGCGCCGTCGATGAGCACCACGCCGAGCTGATCGAGCGGCTCGGCACCCGCAGCTTCATCGTCGTGCCGCTCGTGGCGCGCGACACGGTGCTCGGAGCCCTGTCCCTCGCGTCCGCGTCGCCGCGACGGTTCGCCGCGGCCGACGTCGATGTCGCGACGGAGATCGGCCGTCGCGCGGCCCTTGCCATCGACAACGCCCGCCTCGTGCGCGAGACCCAGAAGGCGGTCCGCTTGCGGGACGAGTTCCTCTCGGTCGCGTCGCACGAGCTTCGGACCCCCATCACCTCCCTCATGCTCACGGTCGAGCGCCTGCTCCGCTCGGGGGCGACCGGAAAACCACTCTCCGCGGAGTCGCTGTCCAGCAGCATCAACCGGGTGCAGCACAGCGCGGAGCGGTTGCGGCGACTCACCGACGAACTGCTCGACGTGACGCGCATCGAGCAGGGACGCCTCGAGCTGAACCTGGCGACCGTCGAGCTCGGAGCGCTGGCGCGCCAGGTGGTCGAGGAGCTCAAGTTCGAGCTTGCCGCCGCCCGGTGCCCGACGGCTATCGAAGCCGACGAAGCGGTCGCGGGCGTGTGGGACCCATCGCGGCTCGATCAGGTGATCACCAATCTACTGACGAACGCGCTGAAGTTCGGCCCGGGTCACCCGATCGACATCCGCATCCGCAACGTCGGCGAGGCCGCGCAGCTGTCCGTCCGCGACTATGGCGTCGGTATCGAGCCTGCTCGCCAACCTTTCGTGTTCGATCGCTTCGAGCGCGCCGTCTCGTCGAAACACTATGGTGGGCTCGGCCTCGGGCTCTACATCGCCCGCCGGATCGTCCGCGCCCACGGCGGCGACCTGCGGGTCGAGAGCGAACCCGGCCGCGGCGCCACCTTCACCGTCACCCTTCCCCGGGTCGGCAACACGGTCACGGAAAGATGATGAAGGGACTCACGACCGCCTCCGACGGGCCCGTCTTCACGGCGCAGGTCAGTTCGCGTGCTGCAGGACGGCCCGGTAGCGGACCTTGCCGGCCTGCAACCGCTCGCGCACCTCATTCGCGCGGGCGACCGGATAGAGCTCGATCTTCGGCTTGACCTTTCCGGCCGCCGCGAGCGTCAAGGTCTCGTAAAGATCGGATCGCTCGTCCTGCGAGCTGCCGCGAAGCTGGCGCTGCCCCAACATGAGCGTTTGCGAGCTGATTGTGAGCGGTCCGTCCGGCACCCCCATGTTGACGAACCGGCCGCCGGGACGCAGGCCGTTGAACGCCGCCCCAATCTGCTTGGCCGAGTTGGTCGTCGACAGGATCACGTCCGCGCCCCCCGCGGCCTGCAACGCGGCGCCCGGATCATCGCCGGCCAGCAACACCTCGTCAGCCCCGAACGAGATCAGCTCCGCCTTCTTGTCGGCCTGCCCGGTGATCGCGACCGTCTCGAGCCCGACGGCCTTGCTCAGCTGCAGGGCGAGGTGACCGAGGCCGCCCATCCCGAGGACCGCCACCCGCTCGCCCGGCTTCGGATCGCCGTTGCGCAGCCCGCTCATGACCGTGTAGCCGCCGCAGAACAGCGGCGCCGCCGACTCGAACGAGAGCCCATCGGGGATGAGCGCGCAGCCCGACGCCCAGGCAACCATCAACTCTGAATTGCCACCGCCCATGTGCACCCAGCTTTGTGCGGTGGGACAATTCCCGGGCCGCCCCGACTGACAGGCGGCGCAGCGCCCACACCCCTTCTGGTTCCAGAACACGCCGACGCGATCGCCCACCTCGAGATCCAGCACTCCGGCCCCCAGCTCGACGACCTCGCCGGCCGGCTCGTGCCCGAGCACGATCGGCAGCTTCACTCTCAGGTGCCCGTGATGGGCGTGCAGATCGGTTCCGCACATCCCGCTGGCCCGGATCCGGATGACGACCTGGCCCGGAGCGGGGCGAGGATCGGCCACGGTCTGGAACTGCCAGTCCTGATTGAACTCGGTGAGAACGGCGGCGCGCATCGGTGTCTCCTTCGGTGGTGCCGAAGGCTACGCGACGGGGGCGGGCGGGGCTCGCCCGAAGAAGGGAGCTGGCGCGCGGTCACTGCAGCCGCCGTAAACGAGTTTCGTCCGAACACGGCGGCGGTCTTCCGTTATCAGGTGTACGACGGTGGCCCACAGGTCTTCGTCGGCGGACATCTTGAACGGCGGAGGGATCGTGATGAAGGCGAGGCCTGATCAGGGACGAAGGCGGGTGCGCGGCGCGTGGGCACGATCGTTGGGAGGCATGGGCGCGGCCGTCGTTCTTCTCGTCGGTTGCGCCGGGGAGAATCTGGACGAGGGCGGCGCCGACGAGGTCGTCCGGCAGGGGCAGCTTCGACGGGGCGGCGGTTCTTCGGTTCCAGCGCTGGCCTGGGCGCCGTGTGGCGACGACTTTCCGGGGATCTCCTGCGCCGTCGCGACGGTGCCGCTCGACCACGATCAGCCCCGCGGGCCGGCGACCGGCATCGCCCTGGCGAAGGTTCCGGCGGCCGACCCGGTGCACAAGATCGGCACCGTGTTCGTCAACCCCGGCGGTCCGAGGGTCGGGCGTGGGTCTCGTCATCAGCGGGTTCGGGGAGTACCTGGGGGCGCTCCTCGAGGGGCGCTTCGACATCGTCGGCTTCGATCCGCGCGGGGTCGCCTCGTCCGAGCCGCTGCAGTGCTTCGACAGCAACGAAGCGGAGGCCGCCTTCCTCGCGGGGTCGCCCGCGTTCCCATACCTGCCCGAGCAGATGCGCTCCTTCTTTCAGCTCTCCAACGCGCTGACCGCCCGCTGCCTGGGCGCTCGTGCGCGCATCACCGCGCACATGAGCACAGCCGACGTCGCGCGCGACCTGGATCTGCTGCGGCAGGCGGTGGGCGATCGGCGTCTCACCTACCTGGGGTTCTCGTACGGCACCTACCTCGGCAACACCTACGCGAACCTGTTCC
>Ga0111538_10009871_pt1 | contig 12717 bp, 9 predicted proteins | sample SoiMethybrSBSTD1_FD_79669 | JGI IMG/M metagenome (GOLD analysis project Ga0111538, IMG submission 79669) | Bulk soil microbial communities from a Populus tree surrounding site in Tennessee, USA - Soil MetaG P. TD hybrid SBSTD1 (version 2)... | ecosystem: Environmental > Terrestrial > Soil > Tree...
AACGACCTGTTCGACTACCACGGCGAGTTCGCCGACTTCGACCGATGCGGGTTCGGCGCCAAGCCGGTGCAGAAGCCGCACCCGCCCATCTTCTTCAGCGGGCTCAAGGACCCGAAGCGCTCGGCGAACCGCATCGCTAAATACGGCCTGGCGGGCTGGATCGGCATCCAGGACACGCCGGACGAGCTCCAGCAGTGGCGCGGCGCCATCGAGCGAGAGCTGCAGGAGCTCGGGCGCTCCCACTCGGTCGACAGCCTCGAGATCTGCAGCATGATCTGGTTCGTCATCACCGACGAGGCGACCGATCAGACGCCGCAGGGCAAGGCGACCAACCTGCTGGCGGGAACTGCGGCGCAGCTCACCGACACGCTCAAGCGCTACCAGGAAGTCGGGTTGACGATGCCGCTCCTATGGCCGCCGTTCCAGGACGTGCCGGTGGCCAAGACGATGGACGACCTCAAGCGGCTGAGGGAAGAGATCATGCCGCAGGTCGACGCCATGTGAGGCGAGGCCTCCGCCGTAGGGTCAGGCCTCCCTGCCTTCGGCCCGCATGGCCTCCGCCACGGGGCCGTACCCCGCGGCTGTCAGCAAGCGGCGCACCGCGAGCACTTGCTCGACGTCCAGGTCCTTGCCCCGCGGACGGCCGAGGAACGCGGTCTCGCTCGCGACTTGCACCGCGTACTCGCCGTCGTGGCGGAGCTCGACCGACCCGACGGCCTCGAGCAGCGACACCATGGCGTGCCACTCGATGTTGTGGTTCACCGGGTGCTGGAAGGTCTGGAGCAGCGTCTGGCGGTGATGAGGGTTGTTGAGGTGCTCGGGCTCCGGGGTCGACGACATCTGGGACTCCGTGGGGCAGAGAGTGATGGACCGGCACCAGCTTGGCAGCGGTCCACCCCCCGAGTCAGGCCTCGGAGTGGGTGACCGGCTCCTCGCCCATCCACTCCCGCAGGGTGTTCTTGAGCTTGATCTGCTGGATGAAGATGTCGTGCTCGGGGTCGAGCTCCGGGTCCGCCGTCATCGGCGCCTTGAAGTAGAAGCTCAGCCACTCCTGCACGCCCGTCTCCCCGGCCCGGGCGGCCAGGTCGAAGAACAGGGCGAGGTCGAGCACGAGCGGCGCGGCGAGGATCGAGTCGCGGCACAGGAAGTTGACCTTGATCTGCATCGGGTAGCCCATCCACCCGAAGATGTCGATGTTGTCCCAGCCTTCCTTGTTGTCGCCGCGGGGTGGGTAGTAGTTGATCCGCACCACGTGGTCGATGTTCCCGTAGAGCTCGGGATAGGCCTCGGGCTGGAGGATCGTGTCGATCACGCCCAGCTTCGACACCTCCTTCGACCGGAAGTTCTCGGGGTCGTCGAGGACCTCGCCGTCGCGGTTGCCGAGGATGTTGGTGGAGTACCAGCCCCGCAGGCCGATCATCCGCGCCTTGAGCCCGGGGGCGAGGATCGTCTTCATCAGGGTCTGGCCCGTCTTGAAGTCCTTGCCGCCGATCGGCACGCCCTCCCGCTGGGCGAGGGCGAACATGCACGGCAGGTCGCAGCTCAGGTTGGGGGCGCCGTTGGCGAACGGCACGCCCGACATGATGCTGGCGTAGGCGTAGATCTGACTCGGCGAGATCATCTCGTCGCTGTCGCGCAGGCCCTGCTCGAACGCCTCGATGGTCGAGTGCACGGCGGTGACGTCGCGGTACGCCTCGGTGGACGCGCACCAGACCATCACGAGCCGGTCGCACTCGTTCTCGGTGCGGAACCGCTCGATGTCGGCCATCAGTTGCTCGGCCAGGTCCATCTTGCTGGCGCCGGTCTTGACCCGCGTGCCCTTGAGCCGGCTCACCCAGCTCTGGTCGAACACGGCGTCCATGGCGACGATGCCTTCGAGCTCGCCCGAGATGGCCGCCAGGTCGCGGTCCTCGAGCACGCCCGCGGTGCGGGCGGCTTCGAGGCCGTTGGCCGAGATCGGGTCCCAGGCCCCGAACACGATGTCGTCGAGCGAGGCGAGGGGGACGAAGTCCTTGATCAGCGGGTTGCGGCCCTCGTCACGGCTGCCGAGGCGGATGTGCGCCATCTGCGACACCGACCCGATGGGCGCGGCGCCGGTGGACCGGGCCGCGAGGACGCCGGCCATGAACGTCGAGGCCACCGCGCCGAGGCCGGGCGTGAGGATGCCGAGCCGGCCGGTGGCGGGAGCGATCGTGCGGGGACTGGGCATGGGGAAAAGTGTAAACAGGTCTGACCGTCTGTCTGTCTCTGTTCAGAAATACTGAACTATTCTCCCCGGTCGTGCCGACCCCCCGGACGCCCGCCGACAGCGCGGTCCCGAACCTCACCGTGCAGCAGCTCGAGTACCTGGTCGCCGTGGCCGACGCGCCGACGTGGGCGGTGGCCGCGGCCGCCGAAGGCGTGACTCCCAGCGCGCTCAGTCAGGGCCTCGCCGAGCTCGAGCGCCGGGTCGGGCTCCCGCTGTTCGAGCGCGACGGCCGCCGGCGCGTCCTCGCCCCGGCCGCCGCGCCCGTGCTGGCCCACGCCCGCGAGGTCGTCGCCCGCACCGTCGACCTGGCCCGGTACACGCACCGGGTGCGCGAGGGACGGGGCGGGTCGCTGCGGGTCGGGATGATCGACGCCGCCGCCGTCGAGCACTTCTCCCCCACGCTGCGCAACTTCCGGGCTGAGCGCGCCGAGCTCGACCTGCGGCTCACCGTCACGAACTCGGCCGCCCTCCTCGAACTGCTCCGCCGGGCCGAGCTCGACCTGGTCGTCTGCGTCGAGCCGCCCGGTCTGGTCTCCTCGATCGTGACCACGCCGCTCACGCACGAGCGGCTCTTCGTCCACGCTCCCGACCGCCGCGCCCTCGACCGCCCACCGACCGAGTGGGGACCGTGGGTCACCTACCCCGCCGGCGCCCATACCCGACAGGTGATCCAGCACGCCCTCCGCCGCGCCGGCGCGCCCTTCGACGTCGTCGCCGAGTCGCACCAGCCCGAGGTGCTGCGCGAGATGGTCCGCGTCGGCCTCGGCTGGACGGTGCTGCCGGCCGCGTCCCGCCGGCATGACGGCGCCGACCTCATCCTCGGGCCGCCCATCGCCGAACGCCACCTCGTCGTCGTCCGACGGGCCGAAGCCGTGCCCAACCCCGCGGGCGAAGCCCTGGAGCAGGCGTTGCACCAAGCGGTGGCGGAGGTGCTAGCGGCGGGCTCGCCGGGCGCGTAGGAACGCGACTGCCTGCACCGAGGTCGAGGGGCGCTCCGAGAGTGCGGTTGCGAGCGCGATGAGGTGCTCATCGGCGTCGTCGCCCAGCACCTCGCGCGCCGCTTCCTCGTAGCTGGTCATGTTCGGGTTCGGCCGGATCGTCAGGTAGGCGGCCACGTCCGCTCGTCGCGCGGCGGCTCGGCGCCGGGCGACCTCGTAGGTCAGCTCGACGGAGTCGAAGCCGGCGTCGGCGAAGTGGGCGACGAGGTCGCGTTCGTCGAAGCCCAGCATCGCCCCCCCAGGGTCGGCGCCGGCGCGCCAGCGGTCGACGACCCGGCTCCGATCCGGCTCGAGGTCCGAGAGGTCGAGCCCGGCGAACCACTGGTACTGGCTGTTGATCGGCTCGAAGATCGACAGGCGACCGCCCGGCCGCAGCACCCGATGCAGCTCGCCCGCGGCGCGCGCCTTGTCGACGACGTAGATCAGCACCGACCGCATCACCAACGCATCGACACAGCGGTCCGGCAGGGGTAGGGCCCGCGCGTCGGCCACCACTGCGTTCAGCGCGGCGGCCGGCCGCGGCAGCTGGAGGCACGAGGTCAGAGCATCGTGCGAGATGTCCACCGCGAGCACGCTGCCGGAGGCGCCGACGCGCCGGCAGGCATCCAGCGCCAGGAGCCCGGTCCCGGCGCCCACATCGACCACTCGCATGCCCTGGCGGAGCCGCCCGCCCCCGAGCACGCGATCACGCACTCGCCTCAGTGCTGTCCCCATCCTCCGGATCTGGCGCTGATCGAGCCCGCGTTCGCGGCCCTCCACCAGCCAGTCCGCCCAGCGGTCACGCGCACCCACGCGGGCAGATTGCCTGATCCGGCGGGCGTCGACCAGCCTTGTCCAGGTGACCTCGGGCTCGCGGCCCGCCCGGTCGCAACTGATTGACACTGGCGGAGCCGGCAGAGAGACTGCGGCCGGCGTTGGACCAGCCGCCAAGCCACCGGAGCTCCCGCCCCAGCCGGGAGCCTCGACGGCGAAGGGGAAGCAGCCCTCACGGTTCGCAGTCATCGCAAGCTTGCCCCGTACCGCGTCGCTGGGGGACACCGGTGCGTCGAGGAGGCTTGTGTCATGACCAAGGGGGGGAGCTTCAAGCGAGCCGTACGGCGCGACGCCCGGGCCGCCGGCCTGAGCTACACGCAGGCCCTCGCTCGCAGAGAGCGGGATCGGAACACGGTCGACGGGCGCGTGGGGGCTTGGCAGAGGTGGCGTCGCCTCGACGGGCTGGCCGACCACTTCTGGCGCGCCTACCAAGCGCGCGTGGTGTCGGTCACCACGCTCTCGGCTCACGGGGGCGGCATCTTCAGGGTGGACCTGGCGGACCGGCCGGCGCCGTGGGTAGCCCGGATGGTGCCCCCGGAGGCGCGGGCGGGCGTGCGGGTGCGAGAGGACGTCGAGATCCTCCGCCTCCTGGAGCGGGTGGGCTTCCCGGCCGAGCGGTGTGCACATCCGGAGCCGGTCTCGGTGTATCGGGGCCAGCATGTCCTCGTGACCGGGTACGTCGACGGCGCGGCTCGTCCCCCCACCCCCGATCACATCCGACGGCTGGCGGACGCCCTGGGCTGGTTGCACACGACGAGCCTCGACGGTGCGACGATCCGCGACGGCGGGGCGTGGGGCCACGACCCGGCTCACGTGGGGAAGCCGAACGAGGACGTTCGTGCCGCGCTCGGCTACCTCGACGCGGTCGCCGACCGCGTGCCGCCGGAAGGCCGAAGCCGCTTCGAGGCATTGCGAGACGAGGTGGACGCCGCCGACGCCTGCGACGGGCTTCCGGAAGCGCTCACGACCCCGCGCACCGGCGGACCGAACGTTCTCGTCACCGGCGACGGCACGCCGGTCTTCGTCGACTGGAAGTCAGGCGGTCGGGGCCCGCGGCTGGCCGCCTTCGCCGGGCTGCTGCAGGCGGCCGTCGGGCACCCACGAGCCGACGACGTCGTCGACGCGGTGATCGACGGGTACGGGCGGCACGTCCGGCTCGCGGCCGACGAGCGAGATCGCCTGGCCGGAGCCATGCGCCTCCAGCCCGCCTACTACGCGGCCTGGGGCTACTGGCGAGCGGTGGCCAGTGGCCGAACACCGGATGGGTCGGAGCCCTGGTGGCCCGATCGCCGCGCCACCGACGCCATCGCCGAGCGGGTCGTGGCGCGACTCACGGACGGGGGAGCCGAGCGATGGCCGAAGTAGCGGCCGAGTACCGCCGGCGCGCCGACCGCTTCGAGGGCCTCGTGGCCGGCACTCATCCCGACCGGTGGAGCTCGCCCTCGCCGTGCGCGGGCTGGACGGCAAGAGATGTCGTGATCCACGTCGTCGACTTCTCGGCCCAGGTCCTGCACGAGCGGGCCGGCATCGACGACGCGCCCCGCTTCGCCGAGTTCGAGACCCCGCTCGACGCGTTCCGTGCCACCCGAGCGGCCGTGGAGCACGTGCTCGACGACCCCGGCACACCGGACGGCGTGGCCACCTACATCCAGTGGTCCCTCGGCTTCGACCTGCCGCAACACGGCTGGGACCTCGCCATGGCGACCGGCCAGGACGCCACCATCGCGCCCGAGGAGCTCGAGATCATCTGGGGCTCGGGCGACCCGGAGGCGTTCGAAAGCGCCTTCGGCTGGCAGCGGGCCCAGGGCTGGTACGGCGCGCCGATCCCCGTTCCGGAGGACGCACCGCTGCAAGACCGCGTGCTCGGGGTCTTGGGCCGGGACCCCCACTGGAGCGCGCCATGACCGCCACGATCGCCGAGCTCGGCCGCCACCTGGAGGACACCTATGGCGTCAAGGTGACGCGGCTGACGCCACTGGAACCGTGGGCACCCGACGGCGTGCAGCGCGTCGACCGGGAAGGGGGCGACCCGTGGGTGGCACGCACGCATGGTCCCGCGCGGCCGATCGCGGCGGTCCACGGCGACGCCGAGATCCTCCGCTACCTGGCGGATCACGACTTCCCGGCCGAACGGCTCGCGCACCCGGAGCCGGTGTCGAGCTACGACTCGGTGTCGGTGATCGTCACCGAGCTGTTGCCGGGCGAGAACTGCCGCGGCGACAGCTCCCCGGCGACGATCAACGGCATCGGCCGCCTCCTCGGCCGGCTCCACACCCTCCCGGCGACCGACGGCGCGGTGAGCCGTCCCGCGGGCGGCTGGCACCATCTCTCCCAGGCGGGCGGAGGGCGCGACGAGGACGTCCGCATCCTGCTGCCGAGGCTCGCCCGGGCCGCGGCGCGCCTGCCCGACTCGGAGCACGCGGCTCTCCAGGACCTCGTCGCCGAGCTCGAAGCCATCGACTTCGCGACCGACCTGCCGCACTGCCTCATCAACGTCGACTTCGGCGGGCCCAACATCATCAAGTGGCGCGGCGAGCTCTCGGCCATCGACTGGACGGGCTCGGGCCGCGGTCCTCGGGTGCAGTCGCTGGGCACGCTCGCGTGGGTCGGCCACCCGGCGCTCATCGACGCCTTCGTCGCGGGCTACCGCGAGTACACGTCGCTCGAACCCGAGGAGCTCGACCGCCTCGACCAGGCGCTCGTCACCCACGGCCTGATCCTCAACGCCTGGGGGGCCGCCTTCCGCGGGGCGATGCCGAGCGCCGTCCTCCAGTGGCTCGCGGCCGAGCGCAAGACGGCTGGCCTGGTCGTCGAGCGCACTCGCCAGGCGTTCGGGGCCGCGCCGTGAAGGACAGGGTGATCGACGTCCAGGGGGCCGCCGAGCACAACCTCGCCGGCATCGACGCCGCCTTCGGCCCCGGCCTCACCGCGGTCGTCGGCGTGTCGGGCTCCGGCAAGTCCTCGCTCGTGTTCGACACCGTCTACAACGAGGCCCGGCGGCGGTTCCTCGAGACGCTCGCGCTCGGCTCGCCGTGGCTGCGAATGCCACCCGCGAACGTCCGGCGCATCACCGGACTGGGCCCCGCGGTGTCGATCGCCCAGAACGTCCTCAACCGCAACCCGGCGTCGACGGTCGCATCGTCGACCGGGATGCACCCGTTCTTCCGCATCCTCTACGCGCGGTTCGCCGACGTTGCCTGCCCACGCTGCGGCCGCCCGGTCCGGGCGCGGTCCGACGAGGAGCGCCTCACCGCCGTCCTGGACCTCCTCGCCGCCCACGACGCCGAGATCGACGTCGAGGTGCCGCTGGTACGCGGCCTCGCCGGGTCACACGAGCGCCTGCTCCGCGGCGCTCGCGAGCTGTTCGACCGGGTCACCGTCGACGGCCGTCCGTGGCGTGGTCGCGCCCTCGATGCCGATGCCGCCCACGACATCGTCGTGCGGGTCGGCCGCCTCGCACCCGGCGCCGAGCCCGGCGATGTGCGCGCGCTGATCGAGCGCGCCGACGCCGTGGGTTCGGCCGAGCTTCTCGTCGCCGGTTGCTCGCTGCTGAGCGCGCCCGTGTGCCCGGGCTGCGGCGTCTGGGTGCGCCCGCTCGAACCCGCCGCCTTCCAGCCCGGTGCGGCCGACACGTCCTCCCATCGCCTCGCCGGCCTGACGTTCGACGACCTCATGAGCTCCACGATCGAGGCCGCGGCCACGTTCGTGGAGGACCTGGCCGCCCTCGCGCCGGCGCGCCGGATCCAGCACGAGCTCGATCGGCGACTGCGCCCGCTGCTGCAGCTCGGCCTCGGCTACCTCACGCTCGATCGGCCCATGCCCACCTTGTCGCGGGGCGAGGCGCAGCGCACCCGCCTCGCGGTCGTCCTCGCCGGCCGGCTCGAGGACCTCCTGCACGTGCTCGACGAGCCGACGATCGGCCTGCACCACACCGACCTCGCCCGGCTGCTCGACACCATTGCCGGCCTGCCCGGCCCGGTCGTGATGGTCGAGCACGACCGCACCGCGATCGCCATGGCGGACGACGTCATCGAGATCGGGCCCGGCGGCGGGCAGGCGGGCGGCCGGCTCGTGTTCCAGGGACCACCGGCTGCGCTGTGGAAGGCCGATACGCCTTCGGGTCGCAGCTTCTCGACCGACGCCCCGGTCACCCGCGTCCGGCGCGAGCGGGGGAGCGACGTCATCCGCATCTCCGGCGCCAACGCGCGCAACCTGACCGGCTTCGACTGCGAGGTCCCGCTCGGCCTCCTCACGGTCGTCACCGGCCCCTCGGGCGCCGGCAAGACGACGCTCTGGCGCGACGTCCTCCTGGCCTCGTTGACCAGCGGCGACGCCCAGGGATGCACCGCCATCGCGGCACCCCGCCTGCGTGCCATCGCGGTCGACCAGGCCCCGCTCGGCAACAACCCGCGCTCCAACCCTGCCACCTACACCAAGGTGTTCGACCGCATCCGCACGCTGTTCGCCAACGAGAGCGGGCGGTCGGTGTCCGAGTTCACGTTCAACCGGGCCGAGGGAGCCTGCGACGCGTGCGAGGGCATGGGCGCGATCGAGGTCAAGCTGCCGTACGTCGCCTCGACGTGGATCACCTGCGACGCGTGCGACGGGACCCGCTACCGGCCCGACTCGCTCACCGCGACGTGGAAGGGCCGGTCGATCGCCGGCGTCCTCGACAGCAGCGTCGACGAGGCGTGCGAGCTCTTCGCCGAGGATCGCACGACGGCCCGGGCCCTTCACGCCCTGCAGCAGATCGGCCTCGGCTACGTGAAGCTCGGGCAGCCGTCGCCGAGCCTCTCCGGCGGCGAAGCCCAGCGCGTCCGCCTGGCCCGCCAGCTGACCAAGGCGAAGGCCGGTGACCTCGTGCTGCTCGACGAGCCCACCACCGGGCTGCACCCGGCCGACCTGGCGCGGCTGCTCGCTGTGCTCGACAGGCTCACCGCCACCGGCTGCACGGTCGTGGTGGTCGAGCACCAGCCCGACCTGATCGCGTCCGCGGACTGGATCATCGACCTCGGTCCCGGCGGTGGACCGGCCGGCGGGCAGCTGCTGCACTGCGGCCCACCGGCCACCGGCGTCCGCCCTGACCACGTCCGCCCGCGGGCCAGGCCCCGGGCGCGGCCCCGCGCCACCGGCGCCATCCGGATCGAGGGTGCACGCGCCCACAACCTCCGGTCGGTGGACGTCGCCTTCCGCAAGGGCGCGTTCACCGTGGTCACCGGCGTGTCGGGATCGGGCAAGTCCTCGCTCGTCGGCGACGTGCTCGCGGCGGAGGCGAGCCGCCGGCTGCTCGAGTGCCTCTCGGTCTACGAGCGGCAGTCGGCCCACGAGGGCCCGGAGGCACCGGTCGACGCCATCACCGGGCTGGGCCCGACGCTCGTCGTCGACTCGAACACCACGTCGGGCGGTTACGACCTGGGCCGAGCCACCGTGGGCCGATCGAGCGAGCTCGACCGGCTCGTCGCCGTCCTCCTGGCCCGCGCCGGCGAGCGACACTGCCTCGACTGCGGCGGGGTCATGGCGCGGACGACGCCGGCGGCGGACGCGCCGTGGCGCTGCGACGGCTGCGGCGCCGACGGAGTGCCGATCGAGCCACGGCACCTCGTGGGCTCGCCCCTGTCGTTCTGCCGCCACTGCCTCGGGCGCGGCTTCCAGCGGAACTTCATCGAGTCGAAGCTCATCCGCCGGCCCGAGGAGCCCGTGTGCGGCCGGTGCCTCCACTCGCCTGGCTACTACCCGAAGACCTACATGTGCACCCCCGGCACCGGCCTGCACCCCCGGCTGCTCGCGTTCGCGGACCGGCACGGCTTCGACCCCTTCACGACACCGTGGGCCGAGATGTCCGAGACCGCGCGCCACGCGTTCATCTGGGGTGACCCGGAGCCGTTCGACGACGGGGCGCGCGTCAACCTGCTCGACATCACGCTCGGCATGACCGAGAAGGGGTGGACGTGGAGCGGCCTCCACGAGCTGGCCTTCAACGACATCGGCGGCATGTACTCGGAGGGAGGGCCGTGCCGGAAGTGCCACGGGCGGCGGCTCCGGCCTGCCTACCTGGCCATTCACCTCGGCGGGCATGACCGCGCCGACCTGTTCTCCATGCCGCTCGCCGCCCTCGAGGACGTGCTCGCGGCGCGGCCGGCACCGTCTGATCCGGTCGCCGCCGACGCGCTCGGGACGATCCGGCGCCGGCTTCGCTTCCTCCGCCAGGTCGGGCTCGGGTACGTCCACCTCGACCGCGCCAGCTGGACGCTGTCGGCCGGCGAAGCCCAGCGCGTGAAGCTGGCGTCGGTGCTCGGCGGCGAGCTGCTCGGGATGACGGTGCTCCTGGACGAGCCGTCGCGCGGGCTCCATCCCCGCGAGGTCGCGGCGCTCACCGAGACCCTCGCCGAGCTGCGGGACGCGGGGAACACGGTCATCGCCGTCGAGCACGACCCGGTGCTGATCCGGGCGGCGGACCACGTCGTCGAAGTCGGCCCGGGCGCCGGCCGTCAGGGTGGCCGCATCGTCGACGTCACCCGCGACGAGTCCGTCACCCGCCCGCTGCTCGACGGGTCCGCCCCCCGCTACCGGCGCCACCCGCGACGGTCGCCCGGCGGGTGGATGCAGGTTCGCGGCGCGCGCGAGAACAACCTGAGCGGCGACGATGTCGCCATCCCGCTCGGCGTGCTCGTCGGCGTGTGCGGCGTGTCCGGCGCGGGCAAGTCGTCGCTCGTCGTGGACACGATCGGGCTCGCGCTGGCGCCGCCGAAGGTGACGACGTCCATCGCCTCGCGGGATCGCATCGAGGCCGGCGCCCACGACGGCATCGACGGCGCGCCGAAGCGCGTGCTCGTCGCCGACCAGGCCCGCGAGGCGGTGGTGTCGGCCGGCTCGTACCTCGGCATCGTCGACGCGCTGCGCCGCGTCTACGCGAGCAGCGACGTCGCCGAGTCGGCGGGCATCAGCGAGGCCGACATCAAGCGCGGCTGCGATCTCTGTGGCGGCCGGGGCAGCTGGCGGGAACGGATGTGGTTCCTCCCCGCGGTCACCCACGCGTGCGACGCCTGCGGCGGGACCGGGTACCGCCGGGAAGCGGCGTCGCTGGTCGTCCGCGGGCTCACGCTCGCCGATGCCGAGGCGCTCACCCTCGACGAGGTGGCCCACGCCTTCGGGGACGTGCCCACGGTGGCGCGCGCATGCGGCGCGGCGGCCCGCGTCGGCCTCGGCTATCTGATCGTGCGCCAGCCGGGATGGAGCCTCTCTGGCGGGGAAGCGCAGCGGCTGAAGCTCGCCAAGGAGCTGGGCAAGCGAACCACGGCCCGCACGCTGTACCTGCTCGACGAGCCGACCGTCGGTCTGCACCTCAACGACGTCGGCGTCCTGGTCACCGCACTCGACGAGGTCGTCGCGTCGGGGAGCACGGTGCTCGTGGTCGAGCACCACCCCGACCTGCTCGCCGCCTGCGACTGGCTCGTCGAGCTCGGGCCCGGCGCCGGCCCGGACGGTGGCCGCGTGATCTTCGCCGGCCCGCCGGAAGAGCTGGCCGCCGCCGGCACCCCGACCAGCCCCTACCTGAAGGAGGCGCTGGCATGAATGTGCTCCTGCTCGCCGACGCCTCGCCCTCGCTCCGGGCCCGGTCGCTGGTAGAGCTTGGTGGTACGGGCGAGTACGACCCCGAGGTGGCGCGGCTCCGGGCCGAGATCCCGTCGAGTCCCGAGGTCGCGGCCGTCCTCGACGCGCTCGACCAGCGCAGCCCGCGGCAGCTGGCCTACCTGCTCTGCCGGCTTTCGTACCTGGACTACCGCGGGCCCGAGCTGGCCTCGGCGGCCGAGGCCCTGTTCGACCAGCAGCAGCAGGACGGGTCCTGGCCGCTGTTCCCCGAAGACGACGAGCGCGTCACGACCGACAGCTCACCCGGGCCGTCGCGGCGCCGCCGGCGGGCGCCGCCTGCCGTACGGCCGCGGTCGGAGACGTGGCGGATGATCCCGCAGCAGACGTCGATCCCGCTGCGCGGGCTCGCCGCGGCCGGCTACGCCACCGACCCGCGCGCCGAGCGGGGCTACGAGTGGCTGATCGCCCAGCGGCTCGACGACGGCGCCTGGCCCGGGGACATCAAGGCCGACCACAGCCGCTCGATGGGCACGCCCGGCTACCGCAAGCTGCCCCGGAGCACCGGGTGCCGCTCGGCGACGACGGGCGCGCTCGCCGCCCTCGCCTTGCACCCAGGGCGCCGCACGTCGGGCTTCGCCCACGACGCGCTCGACCACCTGCTGGCCCGGGAGACCCGCGACCAGTGGAGCCTCGGCCACGAGGTGGCGCGGCTCCTCGGGTTCGAGCGGGCCCGCGGGACGCTCACCTTCTACGCCACCTTCGACCTCGCCTTCCTGCTCGATCTCGCCAGCCGCAGCGGCGTCGCACCCGACGAGCCGCGGGTGGCCGACCTGGTCGCCTTCCTCGAGTCCAAGCGCGGCCCGTACGGCCTCTGGGAGCACCCCGCGCATCCACAGCTCTCGCGCTGGCTCAGCTTCGACCTGGATGCCAGCCTCACCCGCCTGCAAGCCGGCGACTGGACCGGCACCGGCAGCACCGAACGCGTGGCCTTACGTGCCTATCCCAAGCGCAGGCGCCGCTACTGAGGCCAGCGGGTGCGTTCGAGGACTGCGTCGGCGGCGGCGTCGA
>Ga0111538_10009874_pt1 | contig 12712 bp, 10 predicted proteins | sample SoiMethybrSBSTD1_FD_79669 | JGI IMG/M metagenome (GOLD analysis project Ga0111538, IMG submission 79669) | Bulk soil microbial communities from a Populus tree surrounding site in Tennessee, USA - Soil MetaG P. TD hybrid SBSTD1 (version 2)... | ecosystem: Environmental > Terrestrial > Soil >...
TCCCGCGACGCTCACGCTGCGCCGCAACAACAGCCTCGATCTGATTCTCTCCTACGGCCTGGCCGACGGCACGCCGCTGGTCGCCGCCCTGGCGATGGTCGACGACGGCCTCCCGACCGTGCGCCGCTCCGACGCGGTGCTCGCCGCCACCCTGCACGCCGGCAACCTCGAGCGGTTGCGCGAGCTGCCGCGCGACGCCGCCATCCGGGCCGGCTGGAGCCCGCTCTGGCGCCGGGTGCGCGACTGCGGCCGCGCGATCCGCACCGAGCTCGAGGTGTTCGCCTGGCCCGAGCTCTTCGGCCAGTGGCTCACCGAGGCGGCCGACCTGTCGCCCGGCGCCGCCGCCATCATCTCGTCGGTCCGGAACCTCGGCGTCGCAGCGAAGAGCGTGTCGCTTCGCGACGTGCGCGGCTCGGTCGCCTACGCCGAGGTCTCGCTGGTCGACCGTGGCAAGCCGGCCGCCGAGGCGATCCTCGACGCTCTCTTCGGCACCCGCCGGCCCGGCCGACGCCCGCAGCGGCACACGGCCTGGGGCCGGGGATCGCTCCGGCCCTACAGCCTCGGGCCGCGCGGCCTGTCGATCCTCGGGGTCGCGCTCGGGGAGCGCTCGCTGGCCTGGCGGCTCCGGCAGGGGCGCTCGAGCCGCGGCGACCGCCTGCTCGGCACCCTGTCCGGCGATGCCGGTGCCCTCCTGCGCCAGCTCGCTCCCGACCTGCCGCCCCGCCTCGCCGCGATCGGCAAGGCAGCCGCACCTCGAGTAGGCTCGGTGCGCGGCGACCTCATGCTCACCCGGGCGCAGCTTTCCCTGTCCCTCTCGATCAAGATCCGATGACCGTAGAGACCTACCCGATCGTCATCGGCACCGCCGGCCACATCGACCACGGCAAGACCGCGCTGGTCCGCGCGCTGACCGGCATCGACACCGATCGCCTGAAGGAGGAGAAGGAGCGCGGCATCACCACCGAGCTCGGCTTCGCCCACCTCGACGTCGGCGACCGGCGCTTCGGCGTGGTCGACGTCCCCGGGCACGAACGCTTCATCAAGTCGATGGTCGCCGGCGCCGGCGGCCTCGACCTGGTCTGCCTGGTCATCGCCGCCGACGAGGGGATCATGCCGCAGACCCGCGAGCACCTCGACATCTGCCAGCTGCTCGGCGTCAAGCGCGGCGTGGTCGCGCTGACCAAGTCGGATCTGGTCGACGCCGACTGGCTGGCGCTGGTCGGCGAGGAGGTCCGCGAGTATCTGCGCGGCAGCTTCCTGGCCGACGCCGCGCTGGTCCCGGTCTCGGCCAGGACCGGGGCCGGCCTCGACGACCTGCGCGCCGAGCTGGTGCGGCTGTGCGACCAGGTGCCGTCGCGCTCTGCCGAGGGCAGCTTCCGCCTCCCGCTCGACCGGATCTTCACCATCCACGGGTTCGGCACCGTGGTGACCGGGACCATCCTGGGCGGCTCGATCGCGGTCGGCGACCCGGTGGTGATCCATCCGCGCGGGCTGGAGGCCAAGGTGCGCGGGGTCGAGGTGCACGGTCAGTCGGCCGCCAGCGCGCGCGCCGGCATGCGCTGCGCCCTCAACCTGACCGGGGTCGGCAAGCAGGACCTCGCGCGCGGCGATGTCATCGCGGCGCCCGGGGCGATCGCCACCAGCCACCTCATCGACGCGCGGTTCCGCTACCTCAAGACCTCGCGCGGACCGCTCGGCCGCCGGACCCGGGTCCTGGTCCATCACACCACCGCCCAGGTGACGGCCACGCTGGTGCTGGTCGACCGCGACGAGATGCAGCCGGGCGACGAGGGGCTGGTGCAGCTCCACCTCGATCTCGCCGCCCCGCTCGCCGCCCTGCCCGGCGACCACTTCATCGCCCGCGGCTTCGTCCTGCAGGAGCACTACGGCACCACCCTCGGCGGCGGCGAAGTGGTCCGGGTGCACGCGCCCAAGCTGCGCCGCGCCTCCGAGCAGGCGAGCGAGGTCCTCCTCGCGATGGAGCGCGCCGGCGCGGCCGAGCGGGTCGCTCTCGAGGTGCGCGGTGCCGGCCCAGCCGGGTTGGTTCTCGAGGAGCTGGTGCGCCGACTCGGCGTCGGCCGCGCCGAGCTGGCGGCCGACCTGGAGCGGCTGGTCGAGTCGCGCGAGCTGGTCGCCGCCGGCAGCGGCGCCGCCACCGTCTACCTGCACGCCGAACCGTTCGCCCGCCTCGAGGAGCAGGCGCTCGCCCACCTCGATGCCTTCCACAAGGATCAGCACGGCGACATGTCGCGCGAGGAGCTGCGCGCCCGGCTGCCCCGCGCCCTGCCGGTCCGCATGTTCGACGAGCTGGTCGCCGCCCTGCTCCGCCGCGGCGCCCTCGAGGCGGAGCGCGATGTCGTCCGCCGCCCCGCCGTCCGCCGCCCGGTGCGCGCGACCGGGCTCGACGCCGATCTGGCGGCCCGGTTCAGGGACTGGGGCATCACCCCGCCCAGGCCCAAGGACGTCCCCGCGGAGATCAAGGGAGACCCGGGCGCGGTGCGCGCCGCCCTCGACCGCCTGCTCGCCGCCGGCACGCTGGTCAAGGTGAAGCCGGACTACTTCATCGACGCCGGGACCCTCGCCGGGCTGCGCAGCCGCCTGGTCGCCCACCTCGAGGCGCACGGGCAGATCACGCCCCTCGAGTGGAAGGACATCGTCGGTGCCTCGCGCAAGTACAGCATCCCGCTCGCCGAGCACTTCGACGCCGAGAAGCTCACCCTGCGCGTCGGCGAGATCCGCAAGAGACGCGGTTGACCGCCCTCTTCATTCGACGGCGTTGAAGTAGTAGGTGCCGGAGATGCCGAAGAAGAAGATGGTGCGAAGCCCGGTCTCGACGTTGATGGAGACGCTGCGCGACGGGCGGAACTGGGCGCCGAGGATGAGGTTGACCACCGGGAAGACCGGGGGAATGTCGGCCGGGTCGTTGCGCTGGGCGCCGCCGCCCATGTCGTTCATGCACTGGGTCTCGAAGTCGGTCCCGGAGCAGACCTGGTCGGTCTGCAGCGCGTCGCCGAACACGACTCCGAGCCCGAAGCCGGCGCCGTAGCGGAACGCGACCTTCTCGCTCATCGGCGAGTGGAACATGAAGGTCAGGTCGGTCGTGAACCAGGACAGACCGTCGAAGTCGACGAAGTCCGGGTACTGGCCGGGCGATGTCCCGTCGTCGCCCTTCTCCAGCCAGTAGCCGTCCGACGGGCTGAGGTTCTCGTACTCGAAGCCGAGCACCAGCTCGAACTCGCCCTTGCGGCGGTTCAGCTCGAGACCGAAGCCGGGGTGGAACATGCCGCCCGAGGTCTGCTCCTCGACGAACAGGTTCATCATGAACGCCGGTTCGAAGACCCCGCGCAGCCGGAGGCCGACCCCGTACTCGGGGATGACCTTCTTCTTCCGCTTCTCTTCTGCCTTGGAATAGTTGTCGAAGTCGCCTTGCTCGATGCCCCGGCCGGCCTTGGTCGGCTGGCTCTCCTCGGGATTCGGCGGCTCCTCGTCCGGGTCGCCCTCCTGTGCGCGCGCCCACCCGGCGCCGGCGAAGGCGATGGAAAACCCTGCGACCGCTGCCAGTGCCCCCCGTGACAGACGCATTCGGTCCTCCCTACTCGTATGCGAGAGTATACGGATATACTGATATCGGTTCGAGGTCACGGTGCGCGCTTCCAGCCACATCGGGGCCGCCCTGGCCCTGCTCTTCTCGCTTCTCGGCCTCCTCGCCGCCTGCTCGGGCGGCGATCGCGGCGAGGGCGAGCCGTGCAGCACCGGGTCCGACTGCGGCTCCGACCTGCAGTGTCTGGAAGGGGTGTGTGCGCCGAACTGCCAGAACCACATCGACTGCGGTGACGGCTACCGGTGTGAGGACGGCGGGCAGTGCGTGCAGGTCGAGTCGAGCATCGGCGATGTGTGCATGCGCGAGATCGACTGCGGCCCCGGTCAGACCTGCGCGCTCGACGATCGCGACCGCGACGGGGACGACTTCCTGGCCGGCACCTGCCAGGTGCAGGGCCCCGGCGGCGCCATCGCCAGCTCCTGCGAGCTCGACAGCGAGTGCCAGACCGGCATCTGCAGCATCGGCCTGTGCACCGAGCTGTGCGGCCAGGCGAACGATTGCCCACCCGGCCTCACCTGCTCCATCGTCCCGCGCCTGCTCGACGGATCGGCTCCGCGCTTCTCGAGCTGCCTGCCGGGGAGCGGGGTGGTGGTCGACCACATCCCGGTATCGAGCGCCTCCTCGTCGCTCCGCATCCCGGTGCCGTCGTCGGCGAACTCCTTCGCACTGGTCGCCCGGGTCGACGACGAGTCGCAGCTCGTCGGTGTGACGCGGCTGGTCGGGCCGGACGGTCGAGTCCTGTTCGTCCTGCCCGAGACGGTCGACGACTTCTACGACAACGACATCCGCTACCAGGCGAGCTTCGGGATCTCGACGCTCATGGTGTCGAACACGCCGGACGTCGAGCTCCTGGTCGGCGTCTACCAGGCGGAGGTCGGCTCGATCCTCGAGCTGGGCGGCCCGGGCACCTCCATCCCCGAGGTCGAGGTCCAGTACAAGCTCGACGACGCCACCTCGCTCGACCTCCACTTCCACTTCCTCGACCTGGCCGACCACCCGTGCGCCGGCTTCTTCGAGCTGGGCGCCCTCGACGCCCAGAGCGCCACCGAGTCGGCCCAGTTCCAGTCGTTCATCGGAGAGATCGACGGCATCATGGCGCCGGCGGGCATCCGGCTCGGCACCGTCACCTACACCGACATCCAGGGACGCGGCGACCTCGACGCCATCGGCAGGGACAAGCTGGGCGATCTGCTCGCGCTCTCCACCGAGCCGACCGGCATCAGCGTGTTCCTGGTCCGCTCGATGTCGCCGATCGGCGTCCTGGCGATGTCGGGCGGCCAGCCGGGTCCGCCGCGCACGCCCGGGACGCGGGCCTCCGGCATCGCGGTCAGCATGGACACGCTCTGCTACCGCGACTGGCACGCGCTGGCCCGCATCACGACGCATGCCCTGGCCCGGCAGATGGGCCTCTACTACAACCGCGCGCCGGACGGCGCCGGCGACACCATCTCCGACAGCGACGAGAGCATCGAGAACTTGATGTTCTTCAGCGACTTCGGCGGCTCTCAGCTGAGCGAGGGGCAGAAAGACGTCCTGCGCCGCTACCCGGGGTTGAAATGAGGACCGCGCTCCTGGCCGCCGCGACCGGCACGCTGATGGCGCTGGCCATCGCGCACGCCGCCGGCATCACCCCCGCCGAGGAGCCGCCCGGAGACCCGGCCGTGGTCGAGATGCTGACCGGCATCGACTACATCCCGACCCGGGGGACCATCGACAGCGCGCTCGGGGCCGACGCGGTGGACGAGCTCATCGCCATTGCGGGCGGCGACGCCGACGAGTCGGCCGATCCCGGCGTCAGGATCCGGGCCTACCGGGCGCTGGCCCTCTATCCCGGCGCGGCGGCCGAAGCCGCGCTGCGCGCCGGAATCGTCCAGTACGCCGGCGGCGGCGGCGTGGACACGCTCTATCTCCGCGCCGCGGTTGACTCGCTCGTCCAGATCGCCGGGCCGGACGCGGTGGACGACGTCGTTCCCCTCCTGGACCACGCGAGCCGGGATGTCCGCGCCAGCGCCGCGATGGCGCTCGGGGACACTGGATCCGAGAGCGCGGTGTCCCCGCTCAGGGCCCGTCTATCGGTCGAGCAGGTGGGCCAGGTCCGTCTGGCCATTGCAGAAGCCCTGCGCGAGCTGGAGTAGGCCCCTACAACCGCTCAGAAAAATTATGCTTTGCGGCGGTCGGCGCCCGGGCATAAAATCGTTGGATCTGCGCAAGGGAGTCCTTGCGTCCACGGTAGGCGGCGATGCGCGCGTGTCCCCTCTGTAAGACGACGTACTCAGATGGGGTCGAGATCTGTCGCGTGGATGGCACCGTGCTCGACGGTCGTTCGTCGCCGATGGAGCGAACCGCGTCGATGTCGAAGTTCGATGCCGGCGCGGGGTACGACCCGGGCGCGCCCGGTCTGGTCAGCGGCATCGCCTCCGACTCCGAGCTGACGCGGCGCGGCCGTCCGATGCGATCCGGCAGCGGGCCGATGCGTCCCGCGAGCGGCGGCGGGGGGGTGGCGCAGACCGCCGAGATGGAGAAAGAGGACTTCTCGGTCATGTTGAGCGCGGCGGATCAGCAGCCGCGGCTCTCCACCGAGAAGCCGGAGTCGCGGGTCGGACAGGTGCTCGGATCCTACCGCCTGGCCGAGGTGATCGGCCGCGGCGGCATGGGCTGCGTCTACCGCGCCGAGCACACCAAGCTCGGCCGCGACGTGGCGCTCAAGCTCTTGCGCGAGGACTACGCCCAGCGGCGCGACGCGGTGGCGCGCTTCTTCCAGGAGGCGCGCGCGGTCAACCTCATCCGGCACCGCAACATCGTCGATGTCATCGATTACGTGGAGCTGGAAAGCGGCGCGGTCTTCATCATCATGGAGCTGCTGGCCGGGCACAGCCTCGGTCGGCTCATGCGAGTGCCGGGCGGGATTCCGCTCGGCCGCGCGCTCCACATCGTCGCGCAGATCTGCGACGGGCTGTCGGCGGCGCACGCGGTCGGCATCGTCCACCGCGACCTCAAGCCGGACAACATCATCGTCGGGCGAACCGAGGACGGCTCCGATCTGGTGAAGGTCCTCGACTTCGGGGTGGCCAAGCTCATCGACAAGCACGAGTCGGATCCCGAGCTCACCGCGGTCGGCTCGGTGATCGGCACGCCGGCCTACATGTCGCCGGAGCAGGCGGGCGGGCTGGCTGTCGATCCCCGCTCGGACGTCTACTCGCTCGGCGCGATCATGTACGAGATCTTCACGCGCAAGCCGCTGTTCCGCGCCAACTCGTTCGGCGAGTACGTCCGCCTCCACCTCAACGTCACGCCGCGCCCGCCGCGCGAGGTGGCCGTCGGGATCGACATCGATCCGCGCATCGAGTCCGTCATCCTGCGCTGCCTGTCGAAGAGCCCGAACGCCCGCTTCCAGAGCGCAGACGAGCTGCGCGGCGAGATCCTGGCGATCCTCGGCACGCTCGAGACCAGCCCCGGGCCGCCGCAGCACGCGTTCGGGGCCGCCGGCTCGCAGAGCTGGCCGGGCGCCGGGCAGCCGCCGCCGGGCCGGCGACCGAACGGCGACTCGCCCATCCTCGCCCTCGGCAGCGAGCCGCCGGCGGTGCCGGGCCCGCCGCTCGAGGACACGCCGTGGGGCCAGCACAGCTCGAACGCCTCCTCGTATCCGGGCGATCTCGCCAACGGCACGCCGAGCCCGTACGTGCCGGCGGTGTCGGACGGCTTCGGGATGGATCCCAGCGGCCGCATCCAGCCGACCGCGCCGCCGCGCAAGGGCGCCACCGCGTTGCTCTTCGTCATCGGGATCGCCGCGGCCGCCGGGCTGGCCTTCGCCATCCCCTGGTTCGCCCGCGGGCCGCACGACGACGCCGAGCAGGAGGCGGAAGCCGCCGGCCCCGACGAGGCGACGCCGGCCGCAGCCGCGAGCGCCGAGGTGCCGGGCGCCCCCAACGACATGCCGCCGCCCATGCCCGAGCCGGCGGTGACGCGGGTGCCGACCCCCGAGCCGCCGGCCCCGGCGGTGGCGGCCAGCGCCGAAGTGCCCGGCGCCCCGATGGACGTACCGCCGCGCGCCCCGACTCCGGCGGCTGCTGCGCCGCGCCCCGCCGACAAGCCGGTGAAGTCGGTCAAGCCCGCCGAGCCCAGGCCGACCCCGAGCGTGGAGGTGAAGATCGCCTCCTCGCCGGCCGGCAGCGTCTACGAGTCGGGCAAGAAGGGCGCCCTATGCGAGACGCCGTGCGCCATCAACATCCAGCCGCGCGAGGGGGCCCGCAAGGTCTACACGGTCAGGCGGAAGGGCTACCGCGACGAGACGGTGGCGATCGATCTGGCCGATCCGCCGCGCGAGGTGCGTGTCACCCTCGAGAAGGAAGCGCCGCCGGCCCACCCGGTGGCAGACGAAGGCGGCAGCGCGCGTCCCCCCCGACCGAAGGAAAAAGAGAAGAAGAAGGCCAAGGTCGACGGCAAGACCACCTTCAACCCCTTCGAGGACGGCAACTAGGTTTCCGGGTCTTCCGCGCGCGGGTTGATGCCGAGCGCGCGCATCTTCTTGTAGAGGTGGGAGCGCTCGAGCTGGAGCTCGCGGGCCGTGTTCGAGATGTGGTGGTCGTTGGCGGCCAGCGCCTCGAGGATGAGATCGCGCTCGGCGGCGGCCACCAGGTCCTTGAGCGCCATGCCGCGCCGGTAGGAGCCGCGCGCCGGCTTGAGCCCGGGCAGCGAGTCGGAGACGTCCGCTTCGCCTATCACCTCGGCCTCGCCGGTCAGGATGACCAGCCGCTCGATGAGGTTCTTGAGCTCGCGGACGTTTCCCGGCCAGTCGTGCTGCATGAGCATGGACACCGCGCCGGACGCGATGCGCTTGGCGCGCCGGTCGTTGGCCGCGCACTCGGCGGCCAGGAAGTGCTCGATCAGCGCCGGCACGTCCTCGCGCCTTTCGCGCAGGGGCGGCAGGTGGATCGGCACCACGTTGAGCCGGTAGTAGAGGTCCTCGCGGAAGCGGCCGGCGGCGATCTCGGCCGCCAGGTCCTTGTTGGTGGCGGCGATGACGCGGACGTCGGTCTTGATGGTCTGGTCGCCGCCGACCCGCTCGAGCTCGCCCTCCTGCAGGACCCGCAGGACCTTGGCCTGCGCGCTCGGATTCATGTCGCCGACCTCGTCGAGGAACAGCGTGCCGCCGTCGGCCAGCTCGAACTTGCCGCGCCGCTGCTGGGTCGCCCCGGTGAAGGCGCCCTTCTCGTGGCCGAAGAGCTCGCTCTCGATCAGCTCCGACGGGATGGCGGCGCAGTTGAGCTTGACGAAGGGCTCGCGGGCCCGCTTCGAGTGGTCGTGGATGGCGCGCGCCACCAGCTCCTTGCCGGTGCCGTTCTCGCCGCTGATGAGCACGCGGCCGTTGGTCGGCGCGGTGACGGCGATCTTGTCGAAGATCGTCCGCATCGCCTGGCTGCCGCCGATCATCGCGAAGCCGCCGCGTGCCTGGGCGGCGAGCCGCGCGTTCTCGCGGCGCAGCCCGGCGTGCTCGAGGGCGTTGTTGATGGTGAGCTTGAGCTTCTCGGTCGACAGCGGCTTCTCGACGAAGTCGTGGGCGCCGAGCTTGGTCGCCTGCACCGCGGTCTCGATGGTGGCGTTGCCCGACATCATCACGACGACCACGTCCGGATGCTTCTCGCGGATGCGCGCCAGGACGTCGAGGCCGTTCATCTCCGGCATGGCGACGTCGAGCAGCACGAGGTCGATGTCGCGCTCGTCGAGCTTGCCGAGGCCGACGGTTCCGGAGCCGGCCACCTCGACGCCGAAGCCCTCGGTCTCGAGCCCGCGGCGGACCGAGGTGAGGATGTTGGGCTCGTCGTCGATGACGAGGAGCGTGGAGCGCGGCATCGCGGCGAAGATAACATGGCGAGTTGACCCGCCGGGGGGGCTGGCATACGGTCGCGGCCTCATGCGCTGGGCATGGGCCATGGCGCTCGTCGCCGTCGTTTTCGCGGGCGGATGTGGCGACAAGAAGCCGAAGTACCCGACCTGCGGCAGCGACCGCGACTGCCGCCAGGGCGAGCACTGCGTCAACAAGCACTGCTCGCAGTGCGCGGTCGACTCGCACTGCAAGAAGGGCGAGAAGTGCATCGACGGCGCCTGCGGGCTGCCGAAGGGCGGCTGCCGGAGCGACGGCGACTGCAAGGCCGGCATGGTGTGCCTGGAGCACCGCTGCAGCGCGTGCCAGTCGGACGCCGAGTGCGGGGCGACCGGCCGCTGCGAGAACGGCCGCTGCCTGGCGCGCGGCGCCTGCAAGAAGGACGAGGACTGCGCCGAGGACGAGGACTGCGTGGACGGGACCTGCAGCCGCGGCGGCCGCAAGAAGCCGCCCGACGTCGGCTGCCGCTTCGAGCCGATCTACTTCGGCTACGATGAGTCCAGGCTGGACGAGCGTGCGAGCCGCGCCCTCAACGCCGCGGCCGAGTGTATGCAGGAGGCCCCGCGGCGGGCCGTGTTCCTCACCGGTCACACCGATCCGCGGGGCACCGAGGAGTACAACATCGCGCTTTCAGAGCGGCGTGCCATCGTGGTCGCCGACTACCTGGCCCGGCTCGGCATTGACCCGGCGCGTTTTCGTGTCATCCCGAAAGGCGAGACGGAAGCATCCGGAGCCGACGAGGGCGGCTGGGCCGAAGATCGCCGGGTCGAGATCGAATGGCAGTAGCTGGAGGAACCATGCACCGCACCTATCTCGCTGTCCGCATCGCCACCGTCTGTGTCCTGCCGCTCGCGCTGAGCGGTTGCTTCTGGTTCACCACCAAGGCCGAGGGCAAGAGCCTGAACCGCAAGGTCGATACCCTCGAGGAGCAGATGTCCAAGCAGGAGCAGGCCCTGCCCAAGCTGCAGGAGGTGCTCGACCAGGCGACCAAGCTCCTGGCCAGGAACAGCGCCGACATCGGCAACCAGGTGGGCGGCCTGCAGCAGGACATGCAGACGCTGAACGGCCTGGTGCAGGAGGCCAAGCGACTGACCGAGGAGGTGCGCGACGCCAGCGCCCGGCAGGAGCAGCGGCTGCAGGCGCTCGAGAACCGGGTCGCCTCGATGGAGAGCAAGTCGGTGGCGACCCAGAAGACCGCCGCGCAGCTGTGGGACGAGGGCAGCTCGGCGCTCAAGGCCGGCCGCTACGAGGACGCGCGGACCGCGCTGCGCCAGCTCCTGGTCAAGTACCCGGGCGACGAGCGGGCCGACGACGCGCAGATGGCGCGCGGCGAGTCCTACTACAAGGAGAAGAAGTTCCAGGAGTCGCTCGGCGAGTTCCAGCGGGTCTTCGAGAAGTACCCCGACAGCTCGCTGGCCGACGACTCGGCCTACCGCGCCGGTGAGGCGGCCGAGCAGCTCAAGTGGTGCACCGACGCGCGGGCCTATTTCGGCCTCCTGGTGCAGCGCTGGCCCAAGTCCGACCTGGTCAAGAAGTCGAAGGACAAGGACGCTGCGCTCAAGAAGGCGGCCAAGGACAAGAAGAAGTGCCAGGCCGAGAAGTAGCTCTGGTGCTCGCGCTCCTGGCCGGCAGCGCCGGGCGCCGAGGCGGGGCGGGTGGTGCTGGGGCGCGACGCCGCCAGGAAGTGCAAGAAGAACCTGGCGCCGCCGCCGGCAAAGAGCCTGCGCGCGGTCAATTGGTGCAACCGCGACTACCTCGGCAAACAGATCTCGCTGCGCGGCGGGCGCGGTGAGCTGCACGAGTACGCCGAGCTGGGAGCGCCGCACGACACCCACCTGAGCTCGCTGCAGTCGGTGGCCTACCTCGACGTCGACGGGGACGGGACGGTGGAGGCGCTGGTCGCCCTGGCCCGCGACGACTGGTTCGTCGGCGAGGACGGCGAGAGCAGGAATCAGAGCCACTCCCAGCTCTACGTCTACGCCTGGAAGGACGGCGGCCCGGCGCTCATCGGAACGGTGGACGTGGCGACGCCGATCGTCGCGGTGGCCGCCTGGCGGGGCAACCTGGCGGTTCGCTCCGGCAAGACCCCGCGCGCCGACCAGGCGCTGAGCCGCTACCGGCTCACGCCGGACGGCTTCGAGCCGCGCTGAAGGCGGCGGCGACCGCAGCGGCGGCGGCGCGAACGTCGGCGGCTCGATTGACGGCAGAGATGGCGCAGGCGGCCCAGGCGCCGGAGCCGGCGACCGCGCGCGCGCGGTCGGGTGTGATGCCGCCGATCGCCACCACCGGCAGCGGCGCCGCGCCGCGCACGGCGGCGGACAGACCGGCCGGGCCGACCACCGGATCCGGGTTGGCCTTGCTGCCGGTCGGGTAGACCGGGCCGAAGCCGAGGTAGTCGGCACCTCCGGCCACCGCCCGGGCCACCTGATCCAGCGTGTGGGTCGACACCCCGATGCGCAGGGAGCTCCCGGCCGCACGGCGGCGTGCCTCGCCGAGCGGCATGTCGTCCTGCCCCAGGTGGACGGCGTCGGCTCCCGCCTCCAGCGCGACGTCGAGATGGTCGTTCACCACCAGGAGAGCGCCGCGCTCGGCGCACAGCCGCTTCACCCAGAGGGCGTTCCGGAGGAGATCTCCCCGGGACGCCTGTTTGAGTCGGATCTGCAGGACGGTCGCGGCCGACAGCAGATCATCCGCCAGCTTGGGGTCGTCGCGGTCGAGGATCGCGTAGAAACCGCGCAGTTTTGCCGGCCAGTCCATCGGGTAAGCTTGCGGCAGTATGGCCCAGCGCGCCCCCGTCGAGAGCCCTTTCGTGCTGGTGTCCGAGTTCCGGCCGACCGGCGACCAGCCAGAGGCGATCCGCCAGCTCATCGAGGGCATGCGGCGCGGCGACCGGTTCCAGACGCTGCTCGGCATCACCGGCTCGGGCAAGACCTTCACGGTGGCCAACGTCATCGCCGAGATCGGCAAGCCCGCCCTCATCATGGCGCACAACAAGACGCTGGCGGCTCAGCTCTACGGCGAGCTCAAGCAGCTCTTCCCCGACAACGCGATCCACTACTTCGTCAGATACTACGACTACTACCAGCCGGAGGCGTACGTCGCCGCGAGCGAGGCCGGGTCGCCGGAGTTGTCGATGACGCGATCGGCGACGGCGAGGCGCTGCTCGCGCGTGGCCTGGCGGCCGATGCGAGCGCGGACGTCGGCCTCGTCCATGCCGCGGTACTGGACGA
>Ga0111538_10009875_pt1 | contig 12712 bp, 9 predicted proteins | sample SoiMethybrSBSTD1_FD_79669 | JGI IMG/M metagenome (GOLD analysis project Ga0111538, IMG submission 79669) | Bulk soil microbial communities from a Populus tree surrounding site in Tennessee, USA - Soil MetaG P. TD hybrid SBSTD1 (version 2)... | ecosystem: Environmental > Terrestrial > Soil > Tree...
AATTATCATCAATTTCTTTTAGTCTACAAACAAATCAATCGATATAATCAATATTGATGGAAGTCCTCAGATTATGAAAATATCTCCCCAAAAAAAATATCCCGAAAGGTTAACACCGACTCCATCGACACAAATAATCACGTGGCACAAACTTTGGGCATAATTTTTTATGTCAGACAAATTTGTGCCTCATGAAAACCGAAATTGCTTACAACATTCAACCCTTTACTATTAGTATTCCTGATGCTGTTCTTTCCGATTTGCAACAAAGACTCTCGGACACTCGGTGGATGACTCCGATTAAAACAACCGGCTGGGACTATGGCGTGGATCCTGAATACCTGCAGGAATTTATTCTCTATTGGAAAAATACGTTTGATTGGCGCGCCCAGGAAAAAAAACTGAACCGGTTCAAACATTTTACAGTCGAGGTGGAAGATTACAGTCTGCACTTCATTCATGAAAAGGGAACTGGTGCCGTCCGTATCCCGATTCTTTTGCTTCACGGATGGCCGGATTCATTTTATCGCTTTAATAAAATCATTCCCATGCTGACCGATCCAGTAGATCATCAACGTGACATCACTTTTGATGTGGTCGTTCCGTCGTTGCCCGGGTTTGGTTTTACAAAATCGTTACGGGAAGTGAATCAACAACAGCCAATGCGTCACAGTGCATCAGTCCTGTTCAACCTAATGACAGAAGTGCTGGGCTATTCGCAGTTTGTAGTCGCAGGCGGCGATGGAGGTAGTCCGCTGGCCCAAACGTTGGCTATTGATCATCCAGAAGTATTGAAAGCGATTTACATTACCGACCCAGGGTGGCATGTCCAGGGAGTAGATAAGTCCACACTCAGCAAAAAAGAAAAAAAATACGCAGAGAAAGGACAAAAAGAGTTTATGCAACAGGGTGCCTATGCGATGATTCAATCAACCAGACCGCAAACGCTCGCATACAGCCTGAATGATTCGCCTGTCGCACTGGCTTCGTGGATCCTCGACCGTTTTTATTTTTGGTGTGATGGCCCTATTGAGAAAAGTTTTACACAGGACGAGCTGCTCACAAATATTATGATCTACTGGTCAACACAAACTATTGCAAGTTCGATCCGCGCCTATAAAATGGAGACAGTTTCACCGACACTTACGGCAAAAGATTATGTGAAGGTACCAACCGGCTTAGGACTGTTCCCTAAAGATATTGGTGGCATTCCACCACGCGAGTTTGTTGAGCGCACTGTTAACGTACAGCATTGGACTGAGTTTGAACGAGGTGGACATTTTACAGCGTGGGAAGAGCCTGAACTCATGGCCGCCGACATGTTGAAATTTTTTTCAACCATTAAATTTTAATCATTATGTCAGCTAAACAATTTCAAATCAATATTCCCGAATCCTCGATGAGCGACCTTCAGCGTCGGCTTAAGCGCACACGCTGGCCTGATGAACTCAATAACACAGATTGGGAATATGGTACTAACCTTTCTTATTTAAAAGAGCTGACTGACTATTGGCAACATGAGTATGATTGGCGTGCACAAGAACGCAAGTTGAACGAATGGCCCCATTACAAGGCAATCATTGATGAACAGGAGATTCATTTCATTCATATCAAGAGCAAATCACCCAACGCGTTGCCAATTATTCTAACGCACGGCTGGCCGGACTCCTTCCTGCGTTTTGAAAAATTGATTCCATTCTTGACTACACCAGAAGCTTTTGGTGGAACTACGTCCGACTCGTTTGATGTCGTGATCCCAAGTCTACCGGGTTTTGCATTTTCTACACTGGCTGATTCACCTGGTAGTTTTTTCAACATTCATAACCTATGGGCAACCTTAATGAGCGATGTTCTGGGTTATGATAAATTTGTGGCGCACGGGGGAGATTGGGGCTCCACTATCACCGAACATCTTGCGCGCAGCCATTCGAACCATGTACTCGGCATCCATTTAACCGACGTTCCATTTCTCCATACCTTTCAAAAGCCAAACGATCCTTCAGAGTCCGAGAAAAAATACTTTGAAGAAATTGAACAGTATCAGATGAAAGAGAATGCCTACGCGATGATCCAGGGAACACGGCCACATACTCTGGCAGCCGGACTAAGCGATTCACCCGTTGGTCTCGCTGCCTGGATACTCGAAAAATTTTACACCATGAGCGACTGTGATGGGGATGTCGAAAACAGCTTCACCAAGGATGAGCTGCTGACCAACATCTCACTGTACTGGTATACGCAAACCGTTCCATCGTCCTTTACACCGTACTATGATATCCTGCACGCTAACGCTTTTACGTGGATTGGTGAAAAAGTAAAAGATTGGACGGGTTCTTCTTCGGTGCCCGCAGGGTTTGCCTTTTTCGCAAAAGAAAACTCACACCCACCCCGCGAATGGGCTGCCCGTTTCTTCAATGTTCAGCGCTGGACAACTTTACCAAAAGGTGGTCATTTTGGTGCACTGGAAGAACCGAAGCTCTTGGCGAACGAGTTAAGAGAATTTTTCAGAAGGGTGCGTTAGAATTTAACAGACTGATACAATTCGAAGAAACCTATTCATTTTTCAAACAATCCACCGGATTGGCTATTGCTGCCTTGATACATTGCCAGCTCACCGTTGTCAGCGCAATGAGAACGGCTGCTAACCCAGCAATCACAAACACACCTGCGCCTATTTCAACGCGATCGGCAAAATTTTCCAGCCATTGAGTTGTCAAATACCATGTGACGGGAATCGCTATCATGAATCCAATAAATACCAGTTTCAGGAAATCTCTGCTGAGTAATACCACGATGCCTCCAACACTTGCACCTAGTACCCTGCGTACTCCCAATTCTTTTGTGCGCTGCTCCACGGTGAATGAGGTTAACCCAAACAAGCCCAGGCACGAAATAAAGAGAGCGATAACGGCAAAAATGTTCACAAGTTTAGCAGTAACCTGTTCGCTGCGATATCGCATTTCAAACTGCTGATCGAGAAACGTATACGTGAGCGGATAACCTGGATTAAACTTCTTATACACAGTCATCAAACTTTCGAGGGCTTGTTGTGTTTCTCCAGGCTTCGTACGCACATAGAGATTCCTCGCCGAATTCAGATCCAATCGGATAACAACAGGTTCGATTGGTGAGTAGAGCGAATTCATGCTAAAGTTCTTTACAACCCCAACGATCGGCCCGTTGTCGCCGTAGACGTTGAGAATTTTGCCAACGACATCGCCACCAATCATCTTCGCTGTTTCTTCGTTTATAAGATAAACCATCGAATCTGCGTGCAGTTTCGAGAAGTCACGACCAGCAACCAGCTCCATCTTCATTGTCTTCACAAAATCGTTGTATGCGAGAATAATGTAGAATAGCTGCGTGTTGTTGGGATCTTTACCATTCCATCCCACATCCAATGTGTTGTTGCCGACCTCCAGAGGATTCTGTCCCGACGCTGTTACGCCAGCAATACCTGGTTGCGTTATTAGTTCTTCTGCTATTGCGTCATACCTGTTTATCAGAGCCCCTTCACGCGCCACGTACAACAGGTTCTCGCGTTCAAGGCCTAATTCTTTTGTGCGCATGTAATCGAGCTGCAGGTACACCACCACGGTAGACACGATCAACAGCACGGATAGCGCAAACTGGAATACGACGAGGCCCTTTCGAAAGGTGTCTGCGATTCCCGGACCTTGCCGGAAAGTGCCGCGAAGGACAGCAACAGGTTTGAACGAAGATAGGTACAGGGCCGGATAGCTTCCCGATATTACTCCGACCATCACTGCGATACCAATGATGCTCATCAGGAAGGTGCCATTCAGGTTGACAAGAGTAAGATTTTTGCCAGTCAAATAATTGAATGCGGGCAGCAACATCACAACAAGAACGAACGCAAGCACGAACGCAATTAATGCCAACCCTATTGACTCTGTAACAAATTGCGTCATCAGTGCTTTCCTCTGGGCGCCTATCACTTTTCGCACACCTATCTCACGCGCGCGTTGTGATGAACGTGCCGTTGCCAGGTTCATGAAATTGATGCATGCGATCAGCAGAATAAAAATTGCAATGCCAGTGAAGATGCGTACATACTCGATACGCCCTCCTACAAGTTTTCCGTCCCGGTAGAATGAGTAGAGGTAGATATCTTCGAACGGCTGAAGAAATATTTGATGATCATTTGCGTCTGCATGACGGTTAAAGATATCACCCACTTTTTTGTTGAACGCGTCCAGTGAAGTTCCTTCCCGCAACTTCGCGTAAATTCCGTAGGCCATGTAGTACCAATGTGCCCGATTCTTATTGTGGGCAAAGTATTCCTCGACAGGAAGCAGTATGTCGAACTGGATTGATGAGTTTTCAGGGACATCGCGCACTACTCCGGTTATTGCATATTCTTTGTTATGATCGACGGTGATGTTGCGGCCGACTGCGTGCTCCCAATCATCTCCGAATATCTTACGCGCGGTCCTTTCGGTGATCACGGCCGATGTCAATCCCTGGAGAGCTGTTTTCGCGTCTCCATGTATGAATGGAAAAGAGAACATCTGAAAAAATGCTTCTCCTACGTAGCCACCGGCTTCTCGGTAGTTATTATTACCACTTGTGACGACTAACTGCTGGTCCAGGTAAGTGATTACGGTTTCTTCTACTTCCGGAAACTCTACAGCCATCTCGTCTGCGATACCTCTGGGTTGGGAGTTCATTGTATATGTTTGGCCACCTGTTGTCATGTGGCGCCACGCTTGATAGAGTTGATCCCCATTGTCATGAAAACGGTCGTAACTCGTTTCATCAGTCACCCACAGTAGAATAAAGAAACTACAGGCCAGTCCGATGGACAACCCGAGGATATTAATGCCCGAATAGACTCTTTTTCGAAGAAGATTGCGGAAAGCAACCTTAAAATAGTTTGAAAACATATCAGCAGAATATGGTTTAGTTCGATAAGTGGCTTTGCGTTTGAACACCGAGGGACGCATGTACGCGAGCACTTCCCTCCAATACATTCTTCTGGCACGCGCCACTCCTTCTCTTTCAATTCTTCGATAGAATCTTTCGTGCAAGTCACCCATTACCTGTTCCAGTAGATGTGGTGCACAGAAATGCTCCAGCAGGCTGTCAAGCCAACGGGGTGGCTGAGGTTTTCGGTCTCTCGTTGCCATGATTAAGTAGTCTTGATCTTTGGCAGCGTTCTCGGCGCAATACGGCTCCAGAGATTGTTCCTCACGTCACGTACTTCGTGAAGTAGACGGCTTCCTGCAACGGTCACCTTGAAGATGCGTTTTCTTCTGCCCCCTCGTTCCGACGTCGCTTCACCCATTTGTGATGTGACCATGCCTTTGTTTTCAAGTCGCTGGAGCGCGGCATGCACAGCTCCGGTGGTCACGGTTTTACCTGTTTGTTTTTCGAGTTCATCAGCGATAACAACACTGTATGCTTCAGGTGAGAACACCGCCACGGCCAGTAGTACTATCTCTTCAAACTCGCCTAGATCACTCCTTCTCATGAATAATTAGACCTTTAGTTCAGATATAATATTATTACATCTATTTCGGTATAACAAATACATTGCCAAAAGAAATATTGATCCCAACTGTAAGGAAATTCAGGATTTTAACTGTTTTTATTGATTACTATTTTGTGATATCGAACAAGAACTGTCCGATTTCAAAACGATGAAAGTTTCGCACGGAATACACAGAATACACAGAGAATGCACGGAAAGATTTTATACTAACATGCCTTCTCCATGATTTTAGTTAATTATCCTAATTAGACTCACCTTATCCTCAATTTTTACCACGTTAAAGTTTACGAGCAGCCCAAGTTTGCGATTACTTAATCTCAGATATGTAAGCAGCTGCTTTGAATGCACGGGATGCAACGCCTCGACTGATTTTACTTCCACTAACAATTCGTTCTCTACCAGGAGATCAATTCGAAAACCAAGATCAAGAGAGGTTTCCTTGTAGGTCACCGGCAATCCAACCTGACATCTCACCTTTAATCCATGAATACTCAATTCATGAGCTAGCGAGGCTACGTAGACACTTTCTAACAGTCCAGGTCCCAGTTCCTTGAAGACTTCGAAAACACATCCCCTAACGGCATACGTCAAGTCATTTAATATCATATAACAGAGTTCTCCCCAAGTTTCGTGGATTTTCAGATCGCGTCACAAAAGTTTTCTGCAGATTTTCCTGATCATTTGATATGTATACATTATCGGCGCGCCAATAATTTTCACACAGAATACACAGATCGCACAGAGAATTCACGGAAGACCTTATGCTAATAACATTAGGACAGGTTTTCTGTGCTTTCTCCGTGTATTCAGTGCATTCCGTGCGCCTTTAGAATTTATACACAAAGAATTCATAGATCGCACAGTGAATACACGGAAAGATTATGCTAGCATTAGGAGAGGTTTTCTGTGCTTTCTCCGTGTATTCAGTGCATTCCGTGCGCCTTATCTGAAGTGGTTGAAATGGCAAGCCATGACCAGGCAAGCCATGAATACATTCCTGAAATCATCATGACCAACTCAGGATCTTTTATAAGCAGGTTCAGAAATGCCGAGACAGGCAACCACAAACCGGCCGTCAAGGGAGCAAATTTATTCCAACCCTCGAGAGCAGATGTCCGCCATACGGCAATGCCCAGGACCAGCATAAACAGATTGCTAAGAGGCCAAAACAGGTCAAGGATATTGAACAGCAAAGTATTGGCTCCGGGAGAAATGATCTCATAAATGTTCCACAAGTTTGCAAGGGTCAATAATCCAAGCTGAACAAAGCCCAACGTCCGGATTATGCGCTTGTTATTATTGGCATTTCTATTTATGAGTGCCATTACGCTACAAGACCAGCCAATCATATAAATCAATCCGAAAAAGCCGCTCGATGATGTGTGTTGATAGTCTGCCCCTCCAACGGCCGAGCCATTAACATAAAAATCAATTAACAAAAAAGGTGCGCCTATGAGGGCGATGATTCGAAGAAAAGTTGAATTCATTTTTTATATGTTGAATTAAGTTAATGATAATAATTCAAGGTCTAGAGGTATAGGGGTCTAGCGGCTTTTCACAATACTTTCCCCCGATGAACGAACTCCTATTTAGAAGGTTTCAAGGCTGAACAGTCAGGCCTTTGGACCCTTATACCTCTAGATCCCTAGACCTCTCGCCGAAGTGATTGAAAAAAAACTCCCACCTACCGATAGGGGTATGTCTTAACAGGATTGTCATGACATGGTTAGATCATAAAAACCCTCAAACCAATGTTACATCTCACGAGTCGTTGTCTGGTGTTACTTATCCTGTTATTATCAGTGATGAGCTATTCTCTGCCCGTATTCTCACAAACCATTACACAAACCGTGAGAGGTCGTATTGTTGATGACGATACGCGCATGCCACTGCCGGGCGCAAACATAGTCGTAGTCGGTCATGAAAAACTAGGCACAAGTTCCGACTCAGATGGATATTTTCGTTTAGAACATGTGCCCGTTGGACGGATCTCTCTTGCCATGAGCTTCATTGGATATGAGAGCCGCATAATGCAAAACATTCTGGTCACAAGTGGCAAGGAAACGGTTCTTGAGGTAACGTTAAAGGAATCCCTTCTTATCATGGATGCTGTCGAGGTAAGGGCGGGTGCAGACAAATCGGAGATCGCGAATGAAATGGCTTTAACCAGTGCCCGCGGATTCAGCGTAGAAGAGACTAAACGCTACGCCGGCTCATTCAATGACCCCGCACGCATGGTGTCCGCCTATGCAGGAGTTGATGCTGATGTCAGCGGAAACAATTCGATAATCGTAAGAGGAAATTCCCCCAAAGGAATCCAATGGAGACTGGAAGGTATCGACATTCCAAACCCAAATCACTTCGCAGATGAAGGTTCCACCGGTGGTCCGATCAATGCACTGAATAGTCAGATGCTTGCGAATTCTGAGTTCTATACAGGAGCGTTTGCACCTGAATTCGGCAACGCGCTTTCAGGAGTGTTCGATATGAAATTGAGAAAAGGCAACAATGAGAAGAGAGAATACAGTTTTTCTATCGGGGTCCTTGGAACCGATGTTTCTGCCGAAGGACCATTTGTCAAAGGGGGAAAAGCTTCTTATCTCGTCAATTACCGGTATTCGACACTCAGCATCTTGAACAGCCTGGGTCTTGTAGACTTTGATGGTATACCGAAGTATCAGGACCTTTCATATAAAGTTTTTCTTCCTACCAAAAGTCTGGGAACGTTCTCATTCTTTGGATTAGGCGGCAAAAGCAAGATCATGGAAGAGGAATTTGCCGAAGAAAATGAAGACCTGTTGCTGCAACGTGGATATTACAATGCCAATATGGGCGTAACTGGGATCACGCAATATTGGCCGCTGTCCGACAAGACGTATATTCAGAACAGCCTCACCTACTCTACCAATGGCAGTGGGTACGACGGATTCAAACCAGATGACACCAATGTCTTGAGGCAGGTAGACGATTTCTCTATGGACAAGCGGTCCATCAAAGCAGCATCCTCCATCGTGCATAAATTCAACGCAAGGCATACTGTTCAGGGTGGATTCATCTTTACGCAACATTCATTTGACTTTTATGATGATTCATACGAAACGGAAAGTGACTCTTATGTGCGGAGCCAGGACAGCGATGGGAAAGCGGATCAGTATCAGGCATATCTAAGCTGGAAGTTCCGACCTTTGAATGACCTTTCGTTTGTTAGCGGATTACATGTTCAGAAAGTAAGTCTCAACGACGAGATTTCAGTTGAGCCACGGGTAAGCGCAAGATGGCAGTTCCATCCGAGACAGGCACTTACAGCAGGTTTTGGAATTCACGGAAAGATGGAATCGTTACCCAATTATTTTGCCATCATTGATGTGGGCAACGAAGGGCCTACGATGCCAAACACGAATCTGAAGATATCTAAAGCCCGACATTTCGTTGCAGGTTACGAGAACAAACTTTCTGACAACCTCTTCCTTAAAGTTGAAGGTTACTATCAGCAGCTTTATGATCTGCCAGTGGAGAATGATCCCTCTAGCTCATATTCACTTGTGAATCAGGTTGAAGGATTTACCGATAGAGTGCTTGTGAACGAAGGAACTGGCAGGAACATTGGAATGGAGGTTACTCTCGAGCGTTACTTTGCGAACGATTACTATTTTCTCGTCTCCACTTCAATATTCGATTCCAATTACAAAGCGCTCGATGGCGTGGAACGCGACACTCGATTTAATAGTAATTTTATTGGTAATGTGCTCGTAGGAAAAGAGTTTCATCTAAATAGTAAGAAAGACAAAAATAAAGTGATTGGTATCAATGTCAAAATCTCGAGCCTGGGCGCGAGACGTTATACGCCGATTAACGTCGATCAATCTATTTTGGAGAACGAGACCGTGTATTTTGAAGATCAGGCTTTTTCGCAGAAGGGTGACAATGTGTTCGTTGCAAACCTAGCGGTCTCCTATCGTATAGATAACCGGAAGATCAGCCAGGAGTTGAAGCTTGATGTTCAAAACGTTACAAACAACGATGCAAAGCTTAATTATTACTATAACGATAATACCGGTGAAGTTGAATCTTCGAATCAGTTGCCGCTGTTGCCTGTTGTTAGTTACACACTTCATTTTTAGAAGAAGAGGGAGTGTCGTGAGATCATTTCTTCTTCCTCGTTAAATTTTCTCTGTTCTACTTCTAATGCATTCCCCGCAGATATACGCAGACTAAAATGCACGCTGATCTTCGCAGAGTGGCTCGGCTCAGCGTGTATTTCAAAGCGCGTTCATCTGCGGGAAAAGAAACATCTCCTACAGGGCTGTGAAGAATGCCTGCAACATTCATCAGGATTTCCAGATTCAGCTTCATGGATTTTGTTCACTACCTTGCTTCTCAAATTGATTTAGCAATAATGGAAGCTGGTGACACTTTACGGCAGGAGACGGAGTCAATGGCCACAGCGATTCGCTTCATTAACAGCACTGCGAGCCACATTTTTCTTACAGGAAAAGCCGGCACCGGAAAAACAACGTTTCTCAAAAACCTTCGTGATCGTACACATAAGAGTATGATTGTCGTTGCGCCTACGGGGATCGCTGCACTTAACGCTGGTGGTGTCACCATCCATTCACAATTTCTTTTTCCATTCGGTATGTTCTTGCCTGACCGTCACAAGCCCACGGGCATGGAAGGCAATTGGTACAACGCGAACTTGCTGGCAAAAAAGCACCCCCTTGACAGTGTAAGGAGACAAGTCCTGCGCTCGATCGACCTGCTGGTCATTGACGAAGTGAGCATGCTTCGCGCCGATTTACTCGATGCGATCGATTACCGGCTGAAAGCAGTCAGAGGCAACTTTGCGAAGAGCTTTGGAGGCATCCAGTTGTTGCTGATCGGAGACTTATTCCAATTACCTCCTGTTGTAAAACGCGATGAGGGAAATAATCTTTTTCAATACTATAGCAGCTCCTGGTTTTTTGAGTCGAGGGCTTTGCAACAGGATGGGTTTGTTTACATTGAGCTGGACAAGATCTTCCGACAAAACGATGAACCATTCATTGACTTGCTTAATAATCTGCGCAACAATAACGTGACAGCCGAAAACATTGCTGTCCTGAACCGGTGTTACAAACCAATAAGTGAGATCCAGCGCGAGCAAGAAGTTATTACACTCACAACCCACAATTACAAAGCAGACGAATTAAATCAAACCGCATTGCAACGGCTGGAAGGTCAATCTCATTTCCTGGACGCATCGATCAGCGGCGAGTTTCAGGAGAATATCTTTCCAGTGTTGAGGCGTATCGAACTGAAAGTGGGCGCACAGATCATGTTCACAAGGAATGATCGAGACGGCTCGTACTTCAATGGGAAGCTAGCAACTGTAACGTTGATTTCAGGCAACAAGGTAGAAGTGCAAATGGCTGGTTCTCACATTTCTTATACATTGAAGAAAGAAGTCTGGCAAAACAAGAAATATCGCGTCGACGCCGAGACGAAGGAGACGAAAGATGAAGTGATCGGAACCTTTGAGCAGTATCCTATTAAACTTGCCTGGGCGATCACGGTTCATAAAAGCCAGGGCTTGACATTTGACAAAGCCATTATTGATGTTGGGCAGGCTTTCGCTGACGGTCAGGTATACGTAGCGTTATCGCGGCTGCGATCCCTTGACGGATTAATCTTGCGCACACGCATCGATCCCAGCGTTGTGAGCACGGACAAACAGGTTGTTGCGTTCACTGAGACAAACCATCGGCCCGATCAACTCCCGGAACTGGTCAAGGCCAAACAAATTGATTTTCTCCGAACGATAACCGAACGCACCTTTGACTTTAGTGCTTTGGTGAAGGAAGTTAGTTACCTGCAAGGTCATCGGGATGAGGACGGCGAAAATGATTTATCGAATACGCCCGTGTTATTGCAAATCAAGGAAGTACTGCTGGCTGAGGAAAGCAATACAAAAAAATTCAGGGAACAACTCGCAAGATTATTGGCCAGCAACGAGAAGCAGGATTTTCTGGACCGTGTAAGGAAAGGGAGTGACTACTACGGGAAGTTGCTTTGGGCGCTGACAAAATCGCTACTAATGCATATTGAACAGACGCGCTTAAAGAAACGAGTGAAAACGTATTTGTCCTATCTTTCTGACCTGGATCAGCTACTCGCATATAAAATTCAGGAAATTGATAGGATTGTTTCTTTAGCGGCGGGGATCCTGGATGACACGGACCATTTCGATTTTGGCGACTTAATTCGAAAGCGCGCAGATGAAAGAATATTGCTGCTTGAAGAGATTCGAAAAACGACCGGGACATTTCCATCAGCTAAACCTAAGCGCCGCAGGAAAAAAAAGAATGGCTCCGATGAGCCAAGTACTTATGAGATTACTTTGAAACTCCTCGAGAATGGACTTTCTGTTGATGCCATAGCGAAGGAAAGAGGATTGACAAGGGGAACAATCGAGGGGCATCTGGCCAAAGCTGTTGAAGCCGGTCAGGTAAGCATTTTCAAATTCATGTCTGAAGATACTGTCGCTGTTATAGCGTCAGCGATCAAAGAAATGCCGGAAGAATTTACCTCAAAGGACCTGTTTTCAAGTCTGGAAGGCAAGTATGGCTATGGCAACATAAAAGCAGTGATGAACTACGAAAAGCTAAGGAAGATAAATCAGGTTGGCGCTGTGGCCAGAGCCGACAAATAGATTGACTCCCCAATCAAATCATTACTCATTCGAATAGTATCTTTTACTGAATTAAATGCGAATGCACTCCGAGCTCTAGGGAACCACCGTTACGATCACACGTTTATACCTTGACAATGCCGGTGTTCCCTTATCGGTCACTCTTAAAATGAAATGAATTGTCTTTGGACTATCAACCATCGGCGCAGTCACAGGAAGATCATAAAGATTTGGAGAATAGGGCCTGAAGCTTACATTGCCTTTGTACGTCCCTGCCTCTCGATATTGGAACCACCAATAACTCATCGAATCACCATCGGGATCCATAGTACCATCGGCGTTCAAATGAAACTGTTGACCAGACTTTACCGTGAAGGCCTCAGCATGCGCTAATTTCGGAACGGGAGGATGATTGCATTCATTATATGCTTTTGTTGTCCATAATATTCGTGCGGCAAAATCATGCTGAAACTCTGTTCGCCAGCGCGAAATTGTTTCGCGGTTACCAACATAAGACTTCTTATCAATCG
>Ga0111538_10009876_pt1 | contig 12710 bp, 12 predicted proteins | sample SoiMethybrSBSTD1_FD_79669 | JGI IMG/M metagenome (GOLD analysis project Ga0111538, IMG submission 79669) | Bulk soil microbial communities from a Populus tree surrounding site in Tennessee, USA - Soil MetaG P. TD hybrid SBSTD1 (version 2)... | ecosystem: Environmental > Terrestrial > Soil >...
AGCGGTCGCGCGTAATCGATTACGCTGAGACCGGGTTCGGACGGTATCGCGGCCACGGACCAGTGTCAATGCGGTGAGCGGGAGGTTGCTCGGTGGGAAGCGCGATGCAGACGATCAGTCCCTCGACGCCCCTGCCACTGGCCGACTCGCCGCTCGGCCGGACGATCTCCACGACGTCCACAGACATCTGGAACGACTCGTGCTCGGTCCCGGAGCTCGAGTACGCGATCTCGTACGGGGCCGTTGGGGCGACGGCGAACCCGACCATCGTGCACGACGTCTGGAAGGCTGAGCCGGCGTACTGGCGGGATCGGGTACGAACGCTCGCGACCGAGCGGGCGGACGCCACCGAGATCGATCTCGCCTGGGCGATCGTCGAAGAGATGTCGCTGCGCGCGGCGCCGCTGTTGCTCCCGGCGTTCGAGGCGACCGGCGGACGCCAGGGACGGCTCTCGATGCAGACCGATCCGACGCTGTTCCGCTCGTTCGACCGGATGCTCGCCCAGGGTGAGCATTTCGCGGGGCTCGCGCCGAACATCATCGTGAAGTTCCCGGCGACGTCGGTCGGGGTGCGGGTCATGGAGGAGGCGACCTACCGCGGCGTCAACGTCAATGCCACGGTGTCCTTCTCGGTGCCCCAGGCGGTGGCGGCCGGTGAGGCCGTCGAACGGGGCCTGAAGCGTCGGGAAGCGGAGGGCCTCCGCGTCGATGACATGGGCCCCGTCATCACCGTGATGATGGGCAGGCTCGAGGACTGGCTCCGCGTCCAGAGCGAGCGCGACGGGATCATCGCCGACCCGAGCGCGCTGCCGTGGTCGGGTGTCGCCGTCTTCAAGCGGACCGTCGAGGAGTTCCGGCGCCGCGGCCTTCGGGCCCGCCCGTTGGGGGCGGCCATCCGGCATCAGCTCCACTGGTCGGAACTGATCGGTGGGGACGTGATCATCACGATGCCCTCGTCGTGGCAGCGGCGCTTCAACGCGTCGGACGTCGAGGTCCGCCCCCGGATGGATGAGCCGGTCGATCCGCGCATCATCGACGATCTCAGCCGGCATTTCCCCGACTTCGTCCGTGCTCTCGAGCCGGACGGCCTCACACCCGACGAATTCGATTCGTTCGGGCCGAGCGCACGGACGCTACGCGCGTTCATCGCGTCGTACCACGAGCTCCTTCACCAGGTCGCCGACGTCCTCGTACCGAACCCCGACCTGAAGCAGGCGTGACGGCCGTCGCGTCATCGCTGTACCGACCGGCCGGGTCGCTCGCGGACGGGGATTGGTCCGTCGTCCTCAGCCCGGAGTCCGCCGGTTGGCGGTTCAGCGGGATGCGAGCCGGGACCCTAGCGCCGGGTGGCGCGCTCGCATTCGAGACGGCCGGCGACGAGGTTGTCGTCCTGCCGTTCGCCGGCGCGTTCGAGGTGACCGCGGACGGGCGCACCTACCAGCTCGCGGGTCGCGATAGCGTGTGGGCGGGCCCGAGTGACTTCCTCTACGTGCCGCCGGCATCCAGCGTCGAGGTCACCAGCGCCGGCGGCGGTCGGTTCGCCGTCGCGGCAGCGCGCGCGGAGGCCCGCTATCCGGTCCGCTACGTCGGTGCCGACGCCGTGGCGATCGAGCTGCGCGGCGCGGGGGCGTGCTCCCGCGAGGTACGCAACTTCGCCTCGGCGCTCCGGTTCGAGGCCGTTCGCCTGATCGCCGTCGAAGTCCTCACGCCCGGCGGCAACTGGGGGTCGTACCCGCCGCACAAACATGACCAGGAGCGCGACATCGAGACCGAGCTCGAGGAGATCTATCACTACATCGTCGCCGACGGGCCGGCGGGACCGGGCCTTGCGTACCAGCACATCTACGGCACGGCCGACCGTCCGATCGAGCTCCTCACGACGGTCGCGACCGGTGACACGGTCCTGGTGCCGCATGGCTGGCACGGCCCGGCGATGGCCGCGCCCGGCTACGACCTGTACTACCTCAACGTGATGGCGGGCCCGGGTGAACGCGCCTGGCGCGCGCCCGACGACCCGTCGCACACCTGGGTCCGGGAGACCTGGGGCGACCAGGGGATCGATCCCCGCCTGCCCTTCGGCACGAGGTCCGGCTCGTAGGACCGGCCCGTTCGCGCCGTCGCCGTACGGTACGATCGAACGACCGTCGACTCGTATCGCGAAGGGGCCTCCCCGATGGGCTCTCCCGAGGTTGATCACGTCCCGGAAGGGCTGAAACGGCGCTGGCCCGACATCCGTCCGGAGGACAGGGCCGCCGTCGCGGCCGTGCTCGAACGAGGCGTGCTCGGCGGCGTCGGCGCCCCGGAGATGACGGCACTCGAGGACGAGTGGGCCGCGTTCGTCGGCCGAGAGGCCTGTCTGCTGTTCAACTCGGGGACGGCCGCCATCCACTCGGCGCTGTACGCCATCGGGATCCAGCCGGGCGACGAGGTCATCACGACCGCCTACACGTTCGCCGGGACGTGGCAGCCGATCCTCCATCAGGGCGCGGTGCCTGTCTTCGTCGACATCGACCCGCGGACGTTCGACCTCGACCCCGCCCGGATCGAGGAGCGCATCACGCCGAGGACGCGGGCGATCATCGCGGTGCACATCGGTGGGATGCCGGCCGACCTCGACGAGATCCTGGCCATCGCCGATCGGCACGGGCTCTTCGTCATCGAGGACGCCTGCCAGGCCCACGGCGCGACGTATCACGGCCGCCAGGTCGGCTCGATCGGGCTCATCGGCTGCTACAGCCTGAACTCGAGCAAGATCCTGTCTGGCGGGGAGGGCGGTCTCCTCGTCGCGGACGATCCCGACATCCTCGCCCGCGCACGCCGGCTCCGGACCTTCGGTGAGGACATCCCGGAGCTCGGCAAGCTGACGGGCTGGAACTTCCGGCCCTACACGGGCTATTCGATCGGCTGGAACTACCGCCATCAGGAGATGCCGGCCGCGCTGGCTCGCTCGCAGCTCCAGCGGTTGCCCCAGTACATCGCCACGGGCCAGCAGAACGCGGCGATCCTCGACGAGGCGCTCGGCGGGCTTCCAGGGCTGACCCCGCCGTACGTCCCGAACGACCGCACCTCGTCCTATTACCACTACCGGGTGCGGCTGGACCCGTCCGCGATGGGTCTCGGTCACGTCCCGCCGACGGAGTTCCGGGACGCGCTCGGGCAGGCCCTGCTCGCGGCAGGCGTCGGGTGCGAGCTCTGGCATACCCAGCCGGCACCAGCGTTCCCGGTCTTCCAGGAGCGCGGATACGACCCCGCCGACTACCCGGAGGCGAACGCCATGCTCGATTCGTCCCTGGTCATCTGCGAGGCGCGCTACCCGATCTTCCTCCAGTCGACCGAGCTGATCGAACGCTACGCGGAGACGATCCGCGCCGTGATGGGCGACCCGGAGCGATTCCTCGGCGAGGCGGCGACCCCGCCGCCCGTGCCCGCCTGAGCCCGACGATGTCCGACCCGATCCGCATCGGCCTCCTTGGCGCCGGCTGGATCACCCGAGCGCACGGGCACGCGCTGCACACGCTCAACCACGTGACCCCGCTGGCGCGCCCGATCGAGCTGGCGGCGCTCGCCGCACGCACCCCCGATCGCGGGGCGGCGATGGCCCGCGACCTCGGCATCGAGCGGTTCACGACCGATTGGCGCGAGGTCGTCGACGACCCGGACATCGACGTCATCGCGGTCCTGCTCGGCGAGACCGCCCACCTCGAGGCGACCGACGCGGCGCTGGCCCTCGGCAAGCCCGTGCTGTGCGAGAAGCCGCTCGGACGCGACCGCTTCGAGGCGGCGGCGATGCTCGATGCCGCGCGGCGAGCCGGGGTCCACGCCGCGGTCGGGTTCAACTATCGGTACATGCCGGCGATGCGGCTGGCGCGCGACATCGTGTACAGCGGCCGGCTCGGACGGTGCCTGCAGTTCCGGGCGGTCTACCTCCAGGACCATGCCGCCGGCACCGTGCCCAGCAGGAAGCCCAACGTGTCGCGTGCCATCACCGACTACTGCCACATCATCGACTTCATGCGCTACCTCGGGAACGAGGCGGAGGCGGTCCAGGCCGTGGCGGCCAAGCTGACCCCTGCTGATATCGGGGTCGATCTCGAGGACGCCTACGTCGCGGCCGTCGAGCTGAGCGGCGGCGGTATCGCTTCGCTGGAGGCATCGCGGGTGGCGTGGGGCTGGAAGGGCCGCCAGGGCATCGAGTTCAACGGGACCGAAGGATCGCTGTGGTGGGACATGGAGGACCTCAACCGCCTCCACGTGTTCTACGCGGCTGACGAGGCCGATGGGACCGGCGGCTTCCGCGACATCCTCGTCAGCCAGCCGGAGCATCCGTTCATGGACATGTGGTGGCCGCCAGGTCACACCGTGGGCTGGGAGCACAGCTTCGCCCACGAGTGGCGCGACTTCCTGACCGCGGTCATCGACGACACGCCGCTCCCCGTCGAGCAGGCAAGCTTCGAGGACGGCTACCAGGCGGCGCTGATGTGCGACGCGGTCATCACGGCCGCGACGGAGCAGCGCCGCGTGACACTCGACGAGATGGCGGCGTCGGTCGGCGCCAGCGACGTCCCGGCATGACCGCGGCGCGCGAGCTCGGCATCGGCATGGTCGGCGCGGGGACTATGGCCGGTGCCCACAGCCTCGCGCTGTCGATGCTGGCGCCCCTGTATGCCGATCTGCCGATCCGACCGCGACTCGTGTCCGTCGCCGACGTCAACGACCGCCTGGCGTCCCGCCTCGCCGAGCGCTACGGCTATGCGCGCGTGGACGGCGACTGGCGTGCGCTCGTGGACGCGCCCGACGTCGACCTCGTCGTCACGTGCCTGCCGCCGGCGTACAACCGTGAGGTCGTGCTCGGCGCGGCCGCAGCGGGCAAGCACGTCGTGAGCGAGAAACCGTTGGCGACGGACGCCGAGGCGGGGGCCGAACTGCTGGCCGCCTGCCGGGCGACGGGTGTGTTCCACGGGCTGGGAGCGGCATATCGCTGGACGCCGGCGATCCGGGCGATCCGCGAGCTCATCGAGCGCGGTGAGCTCGGCGAGGTCCGTAGCTTCCGGGCGTCGTTCCTGCTCGACTACGCCGCCGATCCCGAAGTGCCGCTCCTGTGGCGATTCCAGAAGGCGCTCGCCGGTGGAGGCATCGCCATCGATACCGGCTACCACCTCGCCGATACCGCCCGATACCTGGTCGGCGAGGTCGAGACCGTCCAGGGACTGACCGCGATCGCCTACCCGGAACGGCCCCTGCCGGGTGCGGACGCGATCGGCAACCGCGGCGGTGGCCCGGGCGGCAGCGACGGGGCGGTGGCGATGGGCGCGGTCGACGTCGAGGATGCGGCCGCGGCGATCGTCACGTTCGAGAACGGGGCATACGGGGTCCTCGAGACGAGCCGGGTGACGCCCGGTCGGCGCGTGGCGATGGAGGTGGAGGTGTTCGGGACGGTCGGGTCCGCGAGGTGGGAGCTCGAGCGCGGCAACGAGTTCCAGGTCTGTCTCCCGAGCGACGAGGCGACGCTGGGCTATCGGCGGGTCCTGGTGAACGCCCAGCACCCCGGCGCGGCCGAGCTGCTCGTCGGCGGCGCGGATGGGACGTCGGTCGGCTGAATCGGCCAGGTGTGCGCGATGTGGGCCGAGTTCCTGACGGCCATCCACGAGGGTCGTGGGGCCCACGCCGACTTCGAGGACGGTGTCCGCGACAGCGCGGTCATCGATGCGCTCTATGCATCAGCGACGACCGGGGTCCGGACCCCGGTGACGATCCCGGTGGCCGCGGCACGAGCGGTGACGGCATGACCACGCTCGACCGCCGCCCCGAGCGGGACGCGCTCGAGTGGCCGATCCCGACCGATGCGTCCGCGGCGCTGCACGAACGTGCCAGTCGTGTGTCGCCCGGCGGCGTCCAGGGCGAGGGAAGGGGTGCGCGGCCATACCCGCTGTTCATGACCCAGGCGCAGGGGTCACGCATCCGCGACGTCGACGGCAACGAGTACATCGACTTCCACTCGTCGTTCGGCGCCGTCCTGCTCGGACATAACGATCCGCGCGTGAACGTTGCTGCGCGTCGCGCGATGGCCGAGCACGGCGTGTCGTTCTCCACCGCGAACCCGCTCGAGGTCGAGCTTGCTGAGCGGCTCGTCGGGATGATCCCGTCGGCCGACCAGGTCGTGTTCGCGTGCACCGGGACCGAGGCCACGTTCCACGCGATCCGGCTCGCGCGGGCGTTCACCGGCCGCGAGCGCATCCTCAAGTTCGAGGGCAACTACCACGGCTGGCACGACTACGTCGCGTGGAGCCACCACTTCGCGACCGAGGACGACGGCGAGCCGACTCCGGTCGCGGCGTCGGCGGGCATCCCGGCGGCCGTCCGGGACCTCGTCGTCGTCCGCGAGTACAACGACGCCGAGGGTGTGCGCGAGACGTTGCGTCGCGAGGGCGACACGATCGCCGCGGTCATCCTGGAGCCCGTTTTCCACAACGCCGGTGTGGTGCTGCCGGACCCGGGGTTCCTCGAGACGCTCCGGGAGGCGTGCACCGAGGCAGGCACCCTCCTCATCTTCGACGAGATCATCACGGGCTTCCGGCACGCCCCGGGTGGGGCGCAGGAGCGCTTCGGCGTCACCCCAGACCTGACGACGCTCGGCAAGGCCATCGCCAATGGCTTCCCGATCTCGGTCCTGTGCGGACGAGGCGACGTCATGGACAGGCTCGGGCCGAAAGGCGACGTCCTGTTCGCCGGCACGTTCGCCGGCCACACCCTCGATGTCGCGGTGGCGCTGGAGGTCACCGGCATCGTCCAGGAGCGCGCGATCCACCAGCACCTCGCGACCCTCGGGCGGCGCCTCACCGACGGCATCCAGGCCGCTATCGATGCGACCGGAGCCCGCGTCCAGGTCCGCGAGATGGCGGGCGTCTGGACCGTGTACTTCACGGACACGCCGATCCGCAAGTTCCGCGACTTCGCCCGATTCGCGATGGACAAGGACCACCCCATCCAGCGCGCGTACCGTGGCTGGCTGCTCGAGCGTGGGATCTACGTCCACCCGCACTACATGATCCGTGGCTTCCTCACCGGCGCGCACACCGAGGACGACGTCGATCGATTGGTCGCGGCGACGAGCGAGTTCCTCGTCGCGCATCGCGCCGAGCTGGCCGCGTCCGACTGACGCGGGTCGCGGAGCCGGTCCGGCCGGACTACCCGCGGATGATCGGCTGCATGAATGCGGCGGCCCGCTCGACCGAGGCCTCGGGCGGCAGCCCTGCGTCCTCGTTCTCGATCGACAACGCGTCGTCATAGCCGACCGCCCGCAGCGCGTCGACGAACGCCATCCACCACGCCCGGTCGTGGATCGCGCCGGCCGTCCGGAAGACCCAGCCCCGGCGCGTCGGGTCGGCGAACGGGCGCGCGTCGAGGACGCCCGCGGTGGCGACCTGCTCGGCCACGATCTCGGTGTCCTTCAGGTGGACGTGGCGTATCGCCGGGCCGAGCGTCCGGACCACGGCCAGCGGATCCATGCCCTGCCAGAAGAGGTGCGACGGATCGAGGTTCACACCGATGATGGGCCCGACCGCGTCCCGCATCCGCTCGTAGGTCGGGACGTTGTAGACGAGATGGAGCGGATGCAGCTCGAACGCGAGCGTCTCGATGCCTGCGGCCTTCGCTTCCCCGCCGAGGTCCTGCCACAACGTGATCGCCTCGTCCCACTGGCGCTCGAGGAGCGACATCGACTCCTCGGGCCATGGGTACCAGACGAAGTTGACGGCCGTGCCCGTCGCACCGTCCCCCGGATTGCCGGACATCGTGACGAGCTTGGTGACGCCGAGCTCGGCGGCCAGCCGGATCGTCGAGCGGATGATCGCCACGTGGCGCTCGCCGACGGCCGGGTGGAGCGGCCACGCCGAGCAGTTGAGAGCAGCGATCCGCAGGCCTCGGCTGGAGAACGCGTCACGGAACGTGGCGCGCCGAGCCGCGTCGCCGAGCAGCTCGTCGAGCCGCAGATGCGGGGCCCGTGACTGCCCGCCGGTCGCGATCTCGATCGCGGTCGCGCCGACGCGCGCGGCCACGTCCAGCGCCTCCTCGAAGGTATGGTCGGGCAGCGAGTCGGTATAGAGGCCGAGCTCCATGGAGGGGTCGCCCGCCCGCCGGTCAGGCGGGCGTGACGACGACCTTGGTCGCCGCGCCGGAACGGAGGAGATCGAGGCCCTCGGTCAGCCGGTCGAGCGGCATCACGTGGGTCACGATCGGTTCGAGGTTCAACGCTTCGTTCTCGACCAGCCGGATCGCTGTCGGGAACGTGAACGCCGTCACGTACGACCCGAGGACCGTCAGCGAGCGTTCGGTGATCGTGTACTGGTGGATCGGCGGGCGCGCCTGCTGGTTCTGCCCGAAGAGGACGATCCGCCCGCCGAGCGCCGCGTGCTCGACGGCGGCACCGAACTGGCTGCCGACCGCATCCACGACGACGTCGGCGCCGTAGGGGAGCAGCTCCCGACGGCGCGCCTCGAGGTCGTTCGGCCGGACGACGACATCCGCTCCGACGGCCGTGGCCACGGCCCCGCGATCGGCCTGCGGCTCGACCACGATCACCGGCCCGGCACCTGCAGCCTTGAACATCGCGAGGAACAGGCAGCCGATCGCGCCGGCCCCGAAGATGATCGCCGACTCGCCGGGCCGCGGGTTCGCCTTGTTCACCCCGTTCACGACGCACGCGAGCGGTTCGATCAGCGCGGCGATCCGGGCTGATGGGGCGTCGGACAGCGGGAACACGGCGTGGGCAGGTGCCTTGACCTTCGCGGCAAGCGCGCCGTCCCGGAAGATGCCCAGCGCACGCACGTTCTCGCAGCTCGCCGGCCGGCCGGCGCGGCACGGACCACACACACCGCATTTCGGATCGGGATCGACCGTCACCCGCTGACCGATCGCGACGCCACCCACGTTCGCGCCGACGGCGCTGACCCGCCCGATGAACTCGTGGCCCATCACGACGCCGGCATCGGCCGGGTGACCCGGCGGCACGTTCAGGATCTGCAGGTCGGTCCCGCAGACACCGCACGCCTCCACATCGATGACGACGTCGTCATCGGCATCGACCCTTGGCTCGGGGACGTCCTCGAGCTCGACGACACCGTCGCCCTTGAACACGGCGGCGCGCATCAGGCGCGGCTCATGCAGGCGGGGCGGCGCGGCGGCGGGCAGGGGAGCGGCGCGACCGGCCGAGCGCCAGCCCGGCGATCCCGAAGATCAGCAGCGTCGCGAACAGCATCACGGTCCCGACTGCGTTGACCTCGGGCGTCACGCCGAACTTCACCTTCGTGTAGATGTAGGTCGGCAGCGTCGGCTGGTTCCCGACCGTGAACCAGGTGATGACGAACTCGTCGATCGACAGCGTGATGCAGATCAGCGCTCCGGCCAGGATCGCCGGCGCGATCAGCGGCAGCACCACGTGCCGGAGCGTGCGTCGCGGCGAGGCGCCGAGGTCGGCCGCGGCCCATTCGAGCTTCCGATCGAAGCTCTGCAGGCGCGAGGCGACGATCAGCACCACGAACGGGACCGTGACCACCAGCTGCCCGGCGATGACGGTCATCAGCGACAGGTTCGCGTGGAAGGCGCGCGAGAAGAAGACCAAAAGGGCGATCCCGATGAGGACGCCCGGGACCATGATCGGCAGCGTGAAGATGATGCGGATCCCGTTCGGGAACCGGAGCCGCCCGCGGACGAGGACGAAGGCCGCCATCGTCCCGATGACCGTCGCCAGGACGGAGACGATGAGCGACACGCTCACGGTGTTGCCGACCGCGGTCAGGAGCTGGCGGTTGTGGATCATGACGTCGTACCAATGGAGCGTCGGTCCCTGGATCGGCAGGCCCGGCGTCGACGATTCGTCGAACGAGAACGCCACCATGAAGACGATCGGCAGGTAGAGGAACAGGACCAGGAGTGCGAACACCACGCGCAGGCCCCAGCGGGTCAGCCCGGCGTACCGGCTGACCGGCATCGTCTCGAGCGGATCGACGCTCTTAGCCACGGGCGTACACGTCCTCGACGCGCAGGTACTTGCGGAACACCACCAGCAGCACGGTGACGAACGCCACGATGAGGAATCCGAGCGCGGCACCCTGCGGTACGAGCGCGTTCTTGAAGAACGTCTGGATCAGGTTGGCGATCAGCAATCCCGACGCACCTCCGACCATCGACGGCGTCAGGAACTCGCCGAGGATCGGGATGAAGACGAAGATCGCCGCCGTGATGAGGCCGGGCCGGATCTGGGGCAGCAGGATGTAACGGAACGCCCGTGAGGGGCTCGCGCCGAGGTCCTGCGCCGCGGTCAGCTGCGTGTAGTCGAATCGCTCGAGCGACGCGTAGAGCACCAGGATCGCGAACGGCATGTAGACGTAGGTCAGGACGATGAACGTCCCGATGTCGTTGTAGACGAAGAGGCGCGACGGCTCGGCGATGAGTCCCAGACCTACCAGCAGCTGGTTGAGGGCGCCCTTCTCACCGAGGATCGCCTGCCACGAGTAGACCCGCAGCAGGTAGCTCGACCAGAACGGGACGATGATGACGAGGAGGGCGAGGCGCGCCCAGCGGCGTGAGATGTAGCGGGCCAGGAAGTACGCGACCGCGACGGCGATGACGAGGCAGATCGCCGTCACCGCGGCGCCCATGATCACGGTCTTGCCGAGCGTCCGGACGTACGCGCTGCTGTTGAAGAACTGGGCGTAGTTGTCCAGGTTCCACACCGGGACGATGTCGAGGTTCGCGTTCGTCGTCCACAGCGAGAAGATGAACATGACCCCGAGGGGCAGGAAGAACAGGATCCCGAGCAGCAGCGCCGCCGGGATGAAGGGTGCGAGCTCCCGCAGCCGCGCAGAGCGACCGCGGGAGACGACGGCCACCGGGGCCGCTTCGACCCCGGTGACCACTTCAGCCGTCATGTCAGACGATCAGCCTCCGCCGAAGACCTCGTTGAAGAGCTGGATCGACTTGTCGGTCGACGTGCCCGGGCCCTTGAGGACCATCGTCGGCAACACGTCCGGAGCCTTGCTGTAGAGGTAGCGATCGGCCTGATCCTGCTTGCCCTGGTCGGTCAGCAGCTTGTAGGCCTTCTCGTTGAAGAGCGGTCGCCCATTGGCCAGGAAGTTCTCGGCGATGAGCTCCGCCTGCTGCGACTGCTCGAGGAACGGCTTGATGAGCGCCTTGTTGGCGCCCTCCTTGACGATCATCTCGCCGTCGTGCCAGCCGACGGTTCCCTCGCTCGGGACATAGCCCTTGATCTCCGGCCCGCCGCCGTCCTTCACCCGGTCCTCGTTGCCGAGGTTGCCCGTGATCAGCCAGGCTTCGCCGCTGACCATCGCCGCCACGCTGTCGGTCGCCTGCTGGGCGAACTTCAGGATGTTCGGCTTGAGCTTCTCGAGGTAGCCCTTGACGGTGGTGAGCTGATCGTCGGTCAGGTCGTACGGCTTGTCGAAGCCGGCCGCGCGGGCCATGTACGCGACGATCTCCTCCGGCTGGTTCTCGACGACGACCCGGCCCTTGTACTTCGGATCGAGCAGGACCTGCCAGTCGGTCGGGCCGCCGCTGACCTTGGCCGGGTCGTAATAGATCATGATCGGGGACCACCCGAACGGATACGCCATGTAGCCCTCGGAGCTCTGCCAATAGGGGAACTCGCGGGCGAACGAATAGAGCTGCGTGGAAACCTTCAGCTCGTTGATGTCGAACGGCTCGATGAGGCCGTCCTTTGCGTAGGCGTTGGGCACCCACATCGCGTCGCCCGACATCTTGTCGAGCTGGCCCTTGACCTCCTTGAGCTTCGCGTAGCCCTCGGCGTTGCCGGCGAGCTCCTGGATCGCGGTCGAGATCTTGGTGTCCGTCGCGATCTTGTCGAGCTGGGATTGGATCCAGTGGTCACTCCACGTCATCCAGTTGAACGTGCCGGTCGTGGCGGCGCCGCCGCCACCGATCACGTTGCATGCCTGGAGCACGCCACCGAGTGCCGCGGTCGCGCCGACGGCACCGGTCAACTGCAGGAATCTCCGACGTGAGTGGGTCTGATCAAGCACGGTCATACGGCTTCTGCTCCTCCACCATCTGCCCCCTCTTGGATCTGCGGCTCGTCACCGGCGGCGACGACCGTCGATTCGCGTGGATCCCACCAGACGTGCACTTCCTGATCGACCATCTCCTCCTCGACTGCCCCTTCGTCCGACTCGCGAAAGTGGATGGCGACGAGGGTCCCGGCGTCGGTCTGGACCGTGATCCTCGTGTGGGTTCCCATGAATGCGACGTGGCTGGTCCGACCCTTGACGACGGCCGGTGACCGTTCGCCTGAGGGCGGCGCGGTCCCGATCGAAACCGATTCGGGGCGGACCATGAGCTTCACCGGCCCATTCGGCGCCGCGGAAGGCACGCGGGCGGGCAGGATCGTGCCGTTCGATAGCTGGAAGGCCGGCGCACCGCCGCCGTTGGTGACCGTGCCGTCGAGGAAGTTCGATTCGCCGATGAAGTCGGCCACGAACCGGTCGACCGGCCGCATGTAGATCTCGCGCGGCGGCCCGATCTGGCGGACGTGACCGCCGGACATGACGGCGATGCGCGTGGCCATCGACAGCGCCTCCTCCTGGTCGTGGGTCACGAACACGAAGGTCGTGCCGACCTGGCGATGGATGCGCGAGAGCTCGACCTGCATCTGCTTGCGCAGCTTGAGGTCGAGCGCGCCG
>Ga0111538_10009877_pt1 | contig 12710 bp, 13 predicted proteins | sample SoiMethybrSBSTD1_FD_79669 | JGI IMG/M metagenome (GOLD analysis project Ga0111538, IMG submission 79669) | Bulk soil microbial communities from a Populus tree surrounding site in Tennessee, USA - Soil MetaG P. TD hybrid SBSTD1 (version 2)... | ecosystem: Environmental > Terrestrial > Soil >...
CGGCGCCGGCGTCGATGGTCGTCCGCGGGTCGGCGGCGGAGTGGGGCGAGTGGACGGGCATGCCGTTTCCCGCGGACGGCGAGTACGTGTTCCCGGGCGGTCTCGCCACGCTGACGGTGGAGGACGGCATCGGCACGCACGTGGAGCCGAACGTCTGGGTTCTCCACCGCGTCTAGCTCGGTAGCGCCACTCGCCCTTCGTCCACGACCACGAGCCCGTCGCGCTCCAGCGACCGGACGGCCTCGTCGTCGAGGCTCTCGAGCTCGCGAGGCGAATCGGCGACGGCGCGCAGGGTGGTCGCGCGGCGTTGGCGGAAGGAGCCCGCGAATGGCCCCTGCTTCCGCGCCGGCTCGTCCCGGCTCCCACGTGAGGGGCAGCCGGCCGCGAGCGGGCACGCTGCGCAGCGTGGAATCCGCGCGAGGCAGATCGTTGCGCCGAGATCCATGAGCGCCTGTGCGGCGCGCGGCGAGAACTCGGCGCCCGTCCTCCTTCGGACGCGCTCGACGTTCACGTCCTCGGGGAGCACGTCCTCGCCGAACGCGAAGCAACGCAGCGCGGCGGACGTGTACGGCCCGACTCCTGGCAGTTCCATGACGTCGTCGGGCCACCCGGACTCCGCAATCCTGCGTGCCGCGCGGTGGAGATGCAGCCCGCGCCGGTTGTACCCGAGCCCCTGCCACTCGCGGATCACGTCCGCGGGCGACGCCGACGCGAGCGCCTCCACCGTCGGCCAGCGTTCGAGCCAGGCGAGGTAGCGGGGGACGACCCGCTCCACCTGGGTCTGCTGGAGCATGACCTCGCTGACGAGAATCGCGTACGGGTCGCGGGTGTGCCGCCACGGGAGATCGCGCCCGTTTGTCGCGAACCACTCGAGCAAGCGCGCGTTCGCCGACCCGGACATGGTGGAATTCTGTCGTGCAGCTCCGGCGCCTGGACCATGTCTCGCTCAACGTCAGCGACCGCGCCCGCTCCATCGCGTGGTACCGAGACGTACTCGGCCTCGAACAGCAGGGCGAGCCTCGACGCGACGACTGGCCCGTCTTCATGGGCGAGCTCGGCGCGTGCGTCGCGCTGTTCCAGGCGCAGGTCGAGACGGCTGAGCGCCAGCCCGAGTCCACCGGGCTGCGGCACGTCGCGTTCATGGTCGGCCGCGACGATCTGGCCGCCGCGCAGACGCGGCTCCGAGAGCGCGGGGTCGAGTTCCGCTTCGAGGATCACGGGAACGCCCACTCGATCTACTTCCCGGATCCCGACGGCAACGTGATCGAGCTGACCACCTACGAACCCTGACACTTAACGAACCGGGCGGGAGGCACACATGACCCTGACGTCGTTCCAGGAAGAGCTCTGCAGCACGAGCCGGTGGAACTTCTCCGACCTCAAGGCGCTCTACATCAACTGCACGCTGAAGCCGTCACCGGAGACCTCGAACACCGAAGGCCTCATGCGCATCTCGGAGGCGATCATGGAGCGGAACGGCGTCGAGGTCGAGTTCGTGCGCGCCGTCGATCACGATCTCGCCCCGGGTGTCTGGCCGGACATGCGCGAGCACGGCGCCTCGATCGACGAGTGGCCCGAGCTGTACGAGCGCGTGCAGGCTGCGGACATCCTCGTCCTCGGCTCGCCGATCTGGCTCGGCGAGAAGTCGTCCGTCTGCAACCGCGTGATCGAGCGGCTCTACGCCTGCTCGAGTCTCCTCAACGAGCATGGCCAGTACGCGTACTACGGCAAGGTCGGCGGCTGCCTGATCACCGGCAACGAGGACGGGATCAAGCACTGCTCGATGAACATCCTGTACTCCCTCCAGCATCTCGGCTACACGATTCCGCCGCAGGCCGATGCCGGCTGGATCGGCGAGGCCGGACCGGGCCCCTCGTATCTCGACGAAGGGTCGGGCGGTCCCGAGAACGACTTCACGAACCGGAACACGACGTTCATGACGTGGAACCTGCTCCACGCCGCGCGCATGCTGAAGGATGCCGGCGGCGTGCCCGCGCACGGGAATCAGCGGTCGTTGTGGGATGCGGGCTGCAGGTTCGACTTCGCGAACCCGGACTACCGTTAGCCCGCCGCGCGTAGCTGCTTCGAGAAGTAGGTGAGGGCCGCCTTCGTCTTCGTCTCCTGGCGGCCGTTCAGGCTGATGCCCTTCCCCGTCACGAACAAGCGCGCCTCGGCCGAGACCTGGAACGCGTCCGCGGCCGTGCACTTCGTCGACAGCTCGAGGATTCGTGACCCGTCCGGGTAGAACCAGAGTTCCGCGGTGAGCCGCCTCCCGAGGTCGGGCGGCGTGAAGTTCTGCTTGAGCACGAAGATCGGCCCGAGGAGCGAAAGATCCTTCAGCTTGAGCCCGCCGGGGGCGTGTGCGCCGAAGAAGCCGCGCTGCCCCTTCGAGAGGACGCTTCTGAGCGCGGCCGTGCCTTCGGCCACGGCTCGAACGTCCTGCGCGCTCGCCTTCCCCTTGAGCGATGCGGAGCAGACGTAGCCTCCCGGCATCGCGTCCACTTCGACGCCGACCGCGGGTGAGAGGCGCAGCTCTGCCGGGAGCGTGTCGGGATCGACCGGGCGCAGCTTCACGACCGTGTCACCGGGTCGGCCCTGGATGCGCCGCGCTCGGACGACGAGGCCGGCTGCGTTCAGCGTGAGGTCGGGAGTGTCGAAGAAGAAGACCTGCCTGATCTGGGCCTCGAGCGGGTCGAGGCCGAGGCCGGTGATCGCCGCGCGATGGTCGGCGGCGGGAACGGTGAGCTTGAGCTCGACGCTGTCCGCCTTCCGAGCGAGCTCGAGCATCGCAACGAGCTCCTCGTCCGAGAGACGCCGTGTTCGGGCGGCGGCCATCGTCGGAGCGTAGTCACGCCCGACTACGCTGTCGACGTGGTTCTCTACAACTCCGCGGTCTCGGGCAATTGCTACAAGGTGCGGCTGCTGTTCGCCCAGCTCGGGATCGAGTACGAGACGGTGGAGATGTCCGTCGTCGACCGGACGAACCGCTCCGAGGTGCTCGGCGAGCTGAATCCGGGGCTCAGGGTGCCGACGCTCGTGCTCGACGACGGGCGACCGCTCGGCGAGTCGAACGCGATCCTCTGGTATTTCGGCGACGGCACGCAGTATGTGCCGGAGGACGGGTACGAGCGCGCCCAGGTGCTCCAGTGGCAGTTCTTCGAGCAGTACAGCCACGAGCCGAACATCGCGGTCGCTCGGTTCTGGCTCGCGTGCTCGGGCAGGCCGCGCGAGGAGTTCGCCGACCGGCTGCCGGGCTGGCTGAAGGGCGGCTATGCCGCGCTCGACGCGATGGAGGCACACCTCGGCGACCGTGCGTTCCTCGTCGGCGATCGCTACTCGCTCGCGGACATCTCCCTCTACGCCTACACGCACGTCGCGGAGGAGGGGGAGTTCGAGCTCGAGCGCTATCCGGCGATCCGCGCATGGCTCGATCGCGTGGCCACGCAGCCGGGGCACGTCCCGATCGAGGCCTAGCCGTGCCCGTCCGTGTGCGCTTCGCTCCGAGCACGACGGGCTCGCTCCACCTCGGCAACGCGCTGACCGCCGTCGCCAACCGCCGCTTCGCGGACGAGAGCGGCGGAGTGCTCGTTCTGCGGATCGACGACACGGATCCGACCCGGACGATCGCAGGCGGGGAGGAGGCGATCCTCGACGACCTCGCATGGCTCGGCGTCGCGTTCGACCAGGGGCCGCTGCGGCAGAGCGAACGCGGTGGAGTTTACGGCGACGCGATCGAGGCAGCGCTCTCCGCGGGCTCCGTCGCGCGCGATGACGACGGCTCGATCAGGCTGCCAAGAGACGGCACCACGCTCGTGCGGGCGGACGGGACGGCTACGTATCAGCTGGCGTCGGTCGTCGACGATCTCGACCTCGGCATCACGCACGTGATTCGTGGGAGCGACCATCGTCCGAACCTCGAGGTCCAGCAGCGGATCGCACGGGCGGTCGGCGGCCAGCTCCCCGAAGTGCTTCACCACGGCCTCGTTCTCGGCGAGGACGGCAAGAAGCTTTCGAAGCGGCACGGGCACTCGTCGATCGCCGAGCTACGCGAGGAGGGCCTTCCGCACGAGGCGGTTCGCTCGTACCTGAACGAGCTCGGCCTGCCCGAGCACGACGTTCATCTGGACCTGGCCCGACTGCGAAGGCTCGCCGTCGACGCAATCGCCGCGATGCCGGACGACGAGCTCGCGGTAGCCGCTGAGGCCCCCGTCGCTGTCGTCCCCGCCCTTCGCGGTGCGCGAAGCCTCGTGGAGGCGCGCGAGTACGCCCGGCTCGTGCTCGAACCGGAGGCTGTTGTCCTCGGGGAGGACGCCGCGCCGACGCTCGACCGGTTCGTGGAGCTGCGCGCCCCCGAGCCCGACTGGCTCTCCCATGACGAGGGGCGCGCAGTCGTGCGCGAGCTCAAGGCCGTCGGCGGAGACTTGCACGCGCTGCGGCTCGCACTGACGGGAGCGGACACGGGCCCCGAGCTGGCCGCGGTGCTCTCCGCCGTGCCGCGCGAGGAGGCGCTCGCCCGCGCCGACCGCGCCCGCGGCGCCTGACTACGATCGCGCGGTGCGCCTGTACGACACGTATACGCGAGGGTTGCGCGAGCTTCCTCCTCCTCCTGGCCCGATCCGGATCTACTCGTGCGGGCCGACCGTGTACCAGCGCATCCACGTCGGCAACGCGGTGCCGTTCGTCGTCGCGATGTGGCTGCGGAGCTGGCTCCGCGACACGGGATACGAGACAAAGCTCGTCATCAACATCACCGACATCAACGACAAGATCTACGACGCGGCTCCCGGCGCGAGCGCCGAGCTCGCCGCGGACGCGAGTGGCTGGTACGTGGAGGACACCGATCGCCTCGGCCTCGGTCGTCCCGACGTCGAGCCGACGGCCGTCGAGACGGTTCCCGACCAGATCGCGATGATCGAGGAGCTCGTCGATCGAGGGTTCGCGTACGAGTCGGTCGGGGACGTGTACTTCCGCGTCACGCGCTTTCCGGAGTACGGGCGGCTCAGCGGGCAGCGACTCGATCAGGTCGAAGAACAGGAGCCGAATCCGCGCAAGGAGGATCCGCGGGACTTCGCGCTGTGGAAGGCGACGAAGCCGGGTGAGGACACGTCCTGGGAGTCGCCGTGGGGGCTCGGGCGCCCCGGCTGGCACATCGAGTGCTCGGCGATGTCCGAGAAGCATCTGGGGTCGGAGTTCGAGATCCACGGCGGCGGCCTCGACCTCGTCTTCCCACACCACGAGAACGAGATTGCGCAGTCGCGGGCGCTCGGCCACCCCTTCGCGCAGCTCTGGATGCACAACGGGATGCTCACGTTCGCCGGCGAGGAGATGCACAAGTCCGTCGGCAACGACGTCTCTCTGAAGGGCGCTCTCGATCGCTGGGGCCGCGAGACGCTCCTGACCTTCTTCCTGACGGGCCACTGGCGAAAGCCGCTCGAGTACTCGGACGCGACCCTCGAGTCCGCGGCCGCCCGCGCCGAGGGCTTTCGCGAGGTGTTTCGAAACGCGTCCGAACAAGCGCAGGAGGGGGCATGGGAGCGGTTCGCAGGGGCACTCGACGACGACTTCAACACGGCGGCCGCGCTCGCCGTCATGCACGAGTGGCACGACCACGACCTACTGCGCCGCGCGCTCGGCGTCTTCGGGCTCGAGTCGCTCGCCGAGGCCGACTCGGCGCCGGCCGAGGTCGCGGAACTCGCCGAGCGGCGCGTCGTGGCCCGCTCCGAAAAGGACTTCGCCGAGGCCGATCGCCTCCGCGGCGAGATCGAGGATGCCGGCTGGGACGTGCGCGACGAGGCGGACGGGTTCCGGCTCGTCAGACGGCGATGACTCTCACGCGGGAGCTCGTCTACGGCAGGAACCCGACACGCGAGCTCTACCGCGGGCCGCGCGAGGTTCTGGAGACGTGGGTCACGGAGCGCGCGTCGGCTCAGATCCCGTGGCTCGAAGCCGGCCCGAAGCCCCAGGTGAAGCCGGAGCGTCTGCTCTCGGAGGCCGCGGGCACGCGCGATCACCAGGGCGTCGTCGCGTGGTGCGAGCCTTTCCGCTACGCGGACGCCTATGAGCTCGCGCGGCAGGAGTCGCCGCTGCTCGTCTGCCTCGACCAGGTGACCGATCCGCACAACCTCGGTGCGGTCGTGCGGAGCGCCGACGGAGCGGGGGCCACGGCGGTCGTCGTCCCCGCGCACGGCTCCGCGCGCGTGACATCGGCCGTCTGCCGGGCGTCCGCGGGCGCAGTCGAGCACCTCCCGGTCGCCGTCGTCCCCAATCTCGCGCGCTACCTCGCGGACATCAAGGGTGACGCGCTGTGGGCATACGCCGCGGACGCGGAGGGGACGCTCCCGATGTGGAACGCGGACCTGACCGGCGGCGTCGCGCTCGTGCTCGGGGCGGAGGGCAAGGGCGTGCGCCCGCTCGTGCGCCGTACGTGCGACGCGTCGGTCGCGATCCCGCTCGCCGGCAAGGTCGGTTCGCTCAACGTCTCCGTCGCCGCTGCCGTGCTCCTGTTCGAGGCGAGGCGGCAGCGGACGGCTCGTGATGGCTGAGCCGACCCTCTACCTGTTCGACGGCTACAACCTGCTCCACGCGGGATCCTTCGGCGACCGCAACGAGCTCGTCGACACGCTCGCAAGCTTCGTCGCAGGCCGGGGCGTGCGGGGCGTCGTCGTCTTCGATGGCGTGGGGGAGGAACGCGCCATCGGCCCACTCCAGATTCGGTACACCGCCCACGCCGACGACCTCCTGGAGCGGTTGGCGGCCGAGAACCGCAAGAGCGAGCGCGTCTGCGTCGTCTCCTCCGACCAGGCCATTCGCTTGACCTCGGGGCAGGAGGTGCGGAAGCTCGCGTCCCGGGACTTCCTCGCGGAGCTCACGCCGGTCGCGCACGTCGAGCGCGAGCAGACGGGCGCGGGAGGGCGCGTGGGCGACCGCCTCGACGCGGAGACCCGAGAGCGCCTCGAGCGCTTGCGACGCGGCGAATAGCAGCGCCGGTGCGGGTATCCGCACCGGCGCGAGATCAGGCCTGGAGAAACGCCAGGACCGCGAGGACACGACGGTGGTCGTCCGTCGTGGCCGGCAGCTCGAGCTTCACGAAGATGCTCGTCACGTGCTTCTCGATGGCCCGTAGCGTGACGAAGAGTCGGTCGGCGATCGCCTGGTTCGAGCGGCCCTCGGCCATCAGCTCGAGCACCTCGCGCTCCCTGGCAGTCAGCTGCTCGAGAGGATCCTGTTCGCGGCTTCGGCCCAAGAGCTGGCTGACGACGGCCGGGTCGAGTGCGGATCCACCCTCGGAAACCCGGCGTACGGCGTTCGCGAACTCCTCGATGTCCGAGACCCTGTCCTTGAGGAGGTAGCCGAGACCCTCGGTCGACTCGGAGAAGAGATCCATCGCGTACGCCGGCTCGACGTACTGCGAGAGCACGAGGACGGCCGTGGCTGGGAATCGCTCCCTGATCTCCCGCGCCGCCCGGATGCCCTCGTCCGTGTGGGTCGGAGGCATGCGGATGTCGACGATGGCGACGGCGGGCTTGTGCATGGCGACGTGGCGGAGGAGGTCGTCTGGATTCCCGGACTGCGCCACGACGTCGAAGCCGGAGTCCGTCAGCAAGCGCGCGACGCCCTCGCGCAGGAGCACCGTGTCGTCGGCGAGCGCCACGGTCACGCCGGCTCCGAGCGTCGAGACGGTGTTGCGGAGGGGAGGGAAGTCGCGGGGCAGGTCGTCGGCCAGGAGTTGGTGGATTCGCTCCGGGTCGGTGAGGCCCGCGAGGCGGAACTCGCCGAGATCGCGCGACGCCATGTCGGCGAGCGCCACGAGCGTGTCCGCCGAGACGAGGATCTGGCCGCCGTGGCCCGCGTTCGCGATGCGAGACGCGCGCACGACGTCGATCCCCGTGTACCCCTCGTCCCCGAGCGCCGGCGAGCCCGTGTGCAGCCCGAGCCGGACTCGCACGCGGATGCCGTCCGGCCACTCAGCGTCTCTGAGCCTGCGCTGGATCTCGAGCGCGGCCTCGGCCGCACCTGGTGCGTCGCCGAAGGCGGCCACGTACTCGTCGCCGACCGCGTCCGACTCCGCTCCGCCCCTCTCCGAGACCGTCTCGCGCATCATCCGCCGGAGGTGTGCGATCGCCTCCGGGTACGCAATGGGAGCCTTGCTCTGGAGCGCCGTCGAGCCCTCGACATCGGCGAAGAGAAACGTGACGGTGCCTGTCGGGAGGGCGCTCACGCAGGCGAGTGTATGTTTGACGTCTCCTCGGTCAGCGGGATCTCGGCGCGGACAGCCGTCCCCACTCCGAGCGGGCTCTCGATCTCGAGCGTCCCGTCGAGCACGGCGACGCGGTCGAGCAGGCCGCGTAGGCCTGAGCCACCCGCGGGATCGGCGCCGCCGACCCCGTCGTCCGAGACGAGCACGCGCAGCGCGCCGTTGGACTGTGCCACCTCGACGCGAGCCGACGACGCCTGCGCGTACTTCGCAACGTTGGTCAACGTCTCCGCGATGACGTAGTAGACGGCGGCCTCTGCCTCGGGGGCGAATCGCTTGTCCGGCACCTCGAGATCGACCGGCACCTGCGATCGCGACGCGAGCATCTCGAGCGCGGGCCGGAGCCCGCGGTCGGTGAGCACGGCCGGGTGGATCCCGCGTGCCAGCTCGCGCAACTCCGCGAGGGCCTGTGTTAGCTCCTCGCGGGCACCCATGAGCATCGTCGTCGCTCCCTCCGGATCGGTGGCGAGCTTCGACTCGACTAGGCGCAGAGCTACGGACAGCGCGACGAGCCGCTGCTGCGCACCGTCGTGCAAATTCCGCTCGAGGGCTCGTCGCGCACGATCCTCGGCGCGAACGAGGCGCGCGCGGGAGGCGTGCAGGTCCTCTGCGCTGCGCTTCCGCTCCGTGATGTCGACGCCGGTGATGAGGAACAGGCGGCGATCGTCGATCTCCGGCAGGGGCGTGCAGGTCCACGCGACGGAGAGCGGCCTCCCGTCCTTCGTCACCCAGGTGTTGTCGTGCTCCTTCGGCTCCTCGCCGGCCGCGATCGCTTCGATGAGCTCCTGTACCTCCTCGGCGTCGGACGGGTCGACGAAGCTCTCCCAGAGGATCTGGTCGCCGATCTCGGCGGGGGCGTAGCCCAGCGTGTGCTCGAACGCGATGTTCGCTCCACCCTCCGTGAGGCGCCCGTCCGAGTCGATGAGGCACAGCATGCTCGGCGCGTTGTTCGCGATCGCGTTGAGGAACGCCCGCTCACGCTCCTTCTCGACTTCGAGCCGTCGACGTTCCGTCACCTCGATACCCGACAGGAGCACGAGCGATTCGCTTCGCCCCGTCACGTCTGCGACTGGCACAGCGGTCCAGAGGAATGCGCGGACGGTCCCGTCCGCGCACCGGAGCTCCGACTCCACCTCCTCCGACGCACCGCCGGCGGCCGCGGTCGCGATCGCCGCGGCAGCTTGGCCGTCATCGTCGACGACGAGATCGCTGAAGCGCGTGCCGACGAGCTCGTGGTCGCGCCAACCGAGCGCATTGCGGAAGGCACGGTTCGCCCCGACGCGCGGGTTGTCGACGTCGCGGTCGCGGATCGTGCCGTCGCGTTCGAGCACGACGGCGATGCTCGGGATCGTCTCGAGTGCAGTGGCGTTCGCATCGCGCTCGCGCTCGAGCTCGAGCTCGCGCTTCCGTCGCTCGGTGATGTCGAGGCCGCCCGAGACGATGCTCACGACGCGCCCGGCTGCGTCCTGCACCGGCGCCGCGCGCCAGTAGATCGTGAGCGCTTCGCCACGTGCGTTCGTGAAGGTGTTCTCGTACTCCCCGGGCGGGTAGTCCGGGGCGAGGGCATGGAACCGCGCAATCATCCCGTCGCGCTCACTCGGCTCGATGAACAGGTTCCAGAAATGCTCGCCCCGCGCGCGGTCCATGTCGTCGTAGCCGGCGGCGTGCAGCGCCGCCGTGTTCAGGTTCCGGACACGACCGTCGGTCCCGATGGTCACGAGCAGGCTCGGCGCCGTATTCGCGACCGTGGTGATGTAGTCGACCTCGGCGCGAAGCTCGGCCTGCAGCCGGTCGTTCTGGAGGGCGAGGGCGGCAGCCGCGGTGACCGCCTCGAGGAGCTCCGGCTCGGCGTCGAGCCCGCGGTCGTAGACGATCGCCGCCACGCGCACGCCGTCTCGTTCCACGAGCTTCACCGCGCGATGCTCGTCCGGGGTCGGCTCCTGCACGCTGCGACCCTGGAGATCGACCCAGCCGGCGCCGCCGCGTGCGCGCCGCCAGTCGAGCCAGTAGACGACGTCGAGGTCGGGATCGCCGAGCGCGCCCGCGAGTGCCCCACGAAGCGGCTCTCCCGCATCGAGTGCGACGACGAGCTCCGACACGGAGGAGCGGGCCAGGCGTGTACGGAGCACGCCGAAGAGGAACGACAGCGGGACGGCGGCGAAGGCGACGAGGAACAGAGGCGACAGGGCGTCACCCGCATCCTCGGAGATCTGGCCGCTCACGACGACGAGCCCGATCGCAGCCAGCGCGGCGATGCCGGCCGCGACCACGGGCCACGCCAGCTTGCGCATCGCGGGGCTCGCGCCGCGCCAGCGCCGGACGAGCAGCGTGATGATGATCGCGATGAGGCCGACGCCGAGAGCCGACGTGACCACCTCGAAGACGTCGCCTGCGTTCGTGTCGCCTCGCACTGCGATCGCACTGTTCGCGCAGCCCGAGGTGCAGTCGCTCTCGGGTCTCGAGTCCAGAAGGGCCGCGAGGAGCGCGGGAACGGTGAGCACGACACCGGTCACGACCGGGAAGGCGCGTTGGAGCCTGCTCTCGAACACTCCTGTCGGATATGCGAGGACGAGGGCGGTGAACGGCACCCACACGAGATTGCCCAGGAGGAAGCCGATGGTGAAGAGCCAGTCGTTGCTCGACTCCTGCAGTGCGCCGAGGAACCAGACGTACCCGGTTGCGGCCAGGTAGATGCCCGTCCGGTTCTCCGGTCGGAGCGCGAGCGCGACGAGGCCGCTGACGACGAACGCAGCGCCGGCGGCGATCGCCAGCCCGATCTCCGTCCAGCTCGTCTCGGTCGTCGCTGCGCCGACGAGCTGCGTCCCACCTGCGGCACCGCCGGCCGCGCCGCCTGCCGCTCCACCGACGGCACCGCCCGTGGCGGAGTCGACGGTCGCGATGAGCACGGCGGCGACCACCGCCTCGAGAACGAGCAGCGCGATCCCGAGCCCGATGACGACGCGCTTCACGGCAGCAGCGCTACGACGAGGTCGCCGGACAAGTCGCCCTTCGCGACGAAGCCGCACGCGCACGACGACGCGATGAGCTCGCCATAGTCGGAGACGTCGCGGCTCGAGACGAGGATGATGTCCGGGGGCGGGCCGCCTCGACGCTCCAAGGCCGCGCAGACGTCGAACCCGCTCATGTCGGGGAGCTGGATGTCGAGAACGACGATGTCGGGTCGGAGGGCGTCGACGGCCTCGAGCGCCGCAGCACCGTCCTCGGCCTCACCGATCACGACGAAACCTTCCGATTCGAGCAGGGCACGCGCCGACGCTCGGAAGCTCGGGTGGTCGTCCACGATCAGCACGGTCTGGGTCATGGGACGGATCGTGGCAGACGATTGCCCCCACCGTAGTGCGGCCAGCCGCACCACGCTCACGGGGGCGATACGAACACACGTTCTTATCATTCTGCATTTCTTGCAAACCTCTTGTAACGCCCGGCAGATGGTGCTAGGTTCTCCCTCAAGTTCAAGGTGAGACTTGCACGAAGGGCAGGATGATCGGCCCAGAGCGCGAGCCTCGCAGACGCCGTCGACACGGGGGTAACCGGCATGGCAGCTCGCACCGCCACCGCACTGAAGCCAGCGCAGAAGGTCCAGCGAGAGCTCGAGGACCTTCAGCTCGTCCTGAAGGCAAGAAACGGGAGCCAGCAGGCTCTCGACGACCTCATGCGCCGGTACACGGGCTTCGTCCGGCTGAAGGCGAGCTCGTACTTCCTCGCCGGAGGCGACGGCGACGACCTGATCCAGGAGGGCATGATCGGCCTCTACAAGGCGGTTCGCGACTTCCGCCCGGACAAGGAGACGTCGTTCCGCAGCTTCGCCGAGCTCTGCGTCACGCGGCAGATCATCACCGCCATCAAGACGGCGACACGCTTCAAGCACTCCCCGCTGAACACGTACGTCTCGTTCAGCCACACGCCGGCCGGCCAGGAGTCGGACGGCGACTGCACCCTCGGCGACGCGCTCCCCGGCCCGAGCGTCAACGACCCGTCGGTCTGCGTCATCTCGACGGAGGAGCTCCAGAGCCTCGTGTTCTGCCTCGGCTCCGGCCTGTCGTCGCTCGAGTCCCAGGCGTTGACGCTCTACCTCGAGGGCAACTCCTACGAGGAGATGGCCGAGGATCTCGGCTGCGACACGAAGACGATCGACAATGCCCTCCAGCGCGTCAAGCGGAAGATTCTCGCTCACCAGAAGACGCGCGAAGTGCTGGCCTGAGCCGCTCCACGTCTTCCGAACACCACGCCTCATCGCCGAAGGCCGCCTCGCCCGGGGAAAGCAAACCGGGCCTGCTCGAACCCGCGGGGTAAAGGGGGGGGCAGGGGGGGAAACCAGGGTTCCCCCCGCCAACTGAAAGCCGGAGGTGGGACTCGAACCCACGGCCGCCTGATTACAAAGCGTGCGCTCAGGTGGGACGGCAGTGGACGCCGATGTCCGAGCTGGCCCAGAAAC
>Ga0111538_10009878_pt1 | contig 12710 bp, 3 predicted proteins | sample SoiMethybrSBSTD1_FD_79669 | JGI IMG/M metagenome (GOLD analysis project Ga0111538, IMG submission 79669) | Bulk soil microbial communities from a Populus tree surrounding site in Tennessee, USA - Soil MetaG P. TD hybrid SBSTD1 (version 2)... | ecosystem: Environmental > Terrestrial > Soil > Tree...
GATGATGTTACAGAACACCCGCTGGAATTTGTTACAACAACAGTATACAACCCGGGCAAATTAGCTGTATAGTTAGGTTGTGTTGCACCTGCAATCGCTACAGCGCCCCGGATCCATTTATAAGTATAATTAGTTCCGGTATTCGCTCTCAGCAAAACATTCTTGTTCGAGCAGAATGTAGTCGGTCCCGTCGGAGTAATGGTGGCGGACGGTAACGGTTTCACAACAACATTCAGCCCTGCAGAAATTGCAGAACAACCTGAAGCATTTGTAACAGTCACCGTGTAGATTCCCGTTGTTACAGCCGTATAGGTTGATAAATTTGCTCCGGCAATATCGGTAGCGCCCCGTTTCCACTGGTAAGTATATCCCGTGCCCGCAATCGCCTTTAATTGCACATTTTTGCCGGCACAGAAAGTCAACGCACTTGCCGCCGCAACAGTTGCAAGTGGAACAGGATTGATTGTTACATTAATAGTTTGCGAAGTGCTGGTGCAACCGTCGAAATTAGTGACCAACACGGAGTAGGCGCCGGCCGTTGTTGCTGTGTAGGTAGAACCGGTGGCGTTGCCAATATTAATTCCCTCCATCCTCCATTGGTAGGTATAGTCTGGGGCCACCGGAGCTTTCAGCAAAACGTTTTTGCCCGCACAAAATGTCGTCGGACCTGAAGCTACTACTGTACTAAGGGGAGGACTACTTATCGAAATTGTTATTGGCTCTGATGTAACGGTGATACTATTTGTACATGATACGTCAGACGTAAGTGTGCATGTCACAACCGATCCGTTCGTCAAATTGCTTGTTGTGTAAGTAGGACTATTGGTTCCTACCAGAACATTTCCAACTTTCCATTGATATTTTGGATTGATTCCGCCATTTACTGGACCAGCGGTGAAGGTTACACTCGCACCCCTGCAAATCGTATTACTATATGTATAGACATATATTTCTGGCTTGACGGCCGTACCAGACGAGATACTTATACCGTTGCTCGTCGCTGTCATTAAAGTTGCACAGTCGGTGGACCCTGTTATAACACAAGTTAGAGTGCCATCTCCCAGGGCATTGGTTGTATAAATGCTGTTATTTGTGCCAACATTAGTACCATTGAGCTTCCATTGGTACGTTGGATTGGGGTTAAAGTTGGCGGCTGTCGCGGTGAATGTACCATTCGTATTGGCACAAATAGTAACCGACGGCAGTGGACCCAGCACATCCATCACAATTGCATTGCTTTCCACCCTCCGGATAGTGGCACATGGTTGAGAACTGTACAGGTCACAAGTCACAACATCGCCATTTTTTAATGTGCTTGTGAAATAGTATGCATTATAGCTATTCCCTACTCTTTTACCGTTAACCTTCCATTCAAAACTTGGCAGGCCACTGTGAGTATAGGTTGCCCAAAAGGATACATTAGTGCCGGCGCAAATTGGCCCTGATATGTCGGAGCGAATACTTATTGTAGGTGTAACTATAGGGAGGACCGACATGAAAACACTACCGCTTGTTGCAACTGGATTGCAGGTACTTAATTCCGAACTGGTCATAATGCAGATTACTTCATTCTCTCCTTTAAGTGTACTACTGCTGTAGGTGTTACTGTTTGTGCCGACATGAAGACCATTAAGCCTCCAATAGTAAGTTGGATTATTGCCTCCATTCTCCGGAGTAGCTGTGAAAGTTACATTCTCGCCCTCACATATATAACTTCGTGACTTAGTTACATATACTGCAGGCACCAAAATATCGGTATCGGATATAGTCACCGTAAAATCCACGGCCATACCATACCCCAGGAGCGAGCATGGTTCGGGTGGAGGAGGAGTAGGATTTCCATTAACCATGCCACTGGTGATTCGCATGCGTAACGGGGTGCACCGTGTGATAGCGTCTTTAGGAACGGTGAATGAAGAAGTGTGTGTTTGAAAACTTGTTGTGCCGTTGCTGGTCAAAATGAGCTCGGTGGCCTGGAAAACTCCGTCATTATTAAAATCAATCCAGCCGCGAACATTTACTAAAGTATAACCCGTTGTAGCGCTTATAGAATAAGTGTCGCCGCTCTTCAGGTGCGCGACCACGGGAAAACAAGTGGGAGGCGTAGGCAAAGTGTAATCTTTGTAATTGATAGATTCAGACGTATAATAGTTCAAATCAGACAATTTAACGTTGCTGATTTCAGCGCCGGTCATTGGACCAACGTTGCTGTTTTGCCCTTGCGGTATGCATGCTGCAACGGGTGGCGGCGTGACGATAACATCACCGGGTGGGATACTGACCTCCATCGTTATTGGATTGCTGACGACTGTCTGTGCTCCCGGACAGGTTTCAACGACGGTCATCTCGCAGGTTATTACATCGCCATTGGCAAGTGAATTGCTGCTGCAGGTATCAGAATTCGTTCCTATATTGATACCATTTTTCTTCCATTGGTATCTTGGATTAGTTCCACCACTGCCCAGGATAGGTAAGGCTTTAAAAACGACATTAGTCCCTTGACAAACCTTATTCCCGGTTGCTTCCGTGGCAATATTCAAACTGGGCGGAGAGATAACTGACATAGTTATCGCGTTACTGGCAATCCGCTGATAGGCTGGACAAGGACCACCCTGGCTATTAATAATGGCACAGGTGATGACATCTTCGTCCTGTAGTTGATTATCCGAATAGGTCCCTTCGGTGTTACCTACAATTGTTCCGTTTTTTTGCCACTGGTATTCGGGGACGCTAACTCCGTTTATGGGTGTAGCCGTAAAAGTCACATTGCTACCAAAGCAAATCTGGTTGCCGGTATTTGCGGCAATAGTTAATGAAGGGGAAGCCGAAGCTGGCTCTTTTATTATCACTAAAAAATCTTCCGCCTGCCCGTACATTAAAGTGGAGCATGGCTGGGGCGCACTCTCTTCTGCAGCATCTGCCATTATCCTCATCCGCAACGAGGCGCAGGTGGCCACGCCGGCTGTTGGCACTGTAAAAGAAGAAGTATGTGTTTCAGATTCTTTTGTTCCGTTGCTGCTTATAATCCGCTCTGTCGTTTGAAAAATACCGTCATTGTTATAATCTATCCAGCCCCTGACCTTTTGAGGGGAAAGCTCGGTAGTAACTGTTAAAGTATAAGTGCCCCCTTTATCCAGGTGAGCCACAGGTTGGCTCTGAACACAATTGAGTGGGGGAGTGTGGTCCACATAGTATTGATTATTGTCTCCGTAATTTCCTCTTGTGTTTACAAGCATGTCGGCTAACTTGACAGTAAAAGGACCCATGTCATAACCCGAATGAACGATTCCTGCCGGCAAACAGCTGGCAACGGGATTAGCATAGAATGTTGGGGAAATTTGGTTAGGCAGGCCACCCAAAGAAGTTAAAAGAGTACCGCGCAATTCTTTCAGTGCATACAACATTCGATCTTTTTGACCGGCTGTGAATATTCCCTGGCAACCGTAATAGTTCATAAAGTTGCGGCCGACGAGTCCCCAGGGCTGATTGGTGCATGCGTTGATACCCGTTGTATTGCAACCTAACTGGTAATGCGGTTCTGTATCGCAAACCTGGTCACCGTCTATGGTACAGTCATTATTTGGTGGACATATACCGTCCTGGCTTCCCTCGAACGTATGATACAACGCCAGGTAATGCCCCACCTCGTGTGCTAATATATATACACTGGTATCCGTAACTACGACTCCATCCGTCTCGGTCGAATAAACAAGAGGCAGCGTTGCATAGCCGGCTACCCCACCCCCATTCACTGATCCATTAATTTTTGTGACCATCCATATGTTCAAATACGATTCATAGGGCCACCTGCTTAGAGCCTTGACTTCTGCATCATATGGTCCATGCTTATCACCGTTGTAATAAACACCATATTGACTGTACTCCGGAAGAATACTTCCATCAACATAATTAACCCCGTACGTCGATTGACAGATTGGTGTTCTTTGAGCAAACTTGAAACGAATAGGAATGCTGGCGCTTCCGGTAGTGTTGACGATATGGTCAATGTAGTTGCCTGAAAAAATCGCATTAAGCTTTGCGATCATGTTTACCAGTTGATCATATGAAGGATTGCCTGAAGTCCCATAGGGCTGTCCCGAATGAACAACATGTATCACAATCGGGATTTCAAGAATTTCGCCTTGCGCCACTAACGGACGGGCCAAGCCAGAGGCTTTTGCTTTGTTGTATTGCTGCCACTTCGTTCGCTGCAATTCAACAGCCTTCTTATATTCGGGATTTTGTTCAAGCAGCTTCCGGTGTATTTCATCTGTTCCGCAGTTATATTGCGCACGTGTCACTTGCTGAAGAGCAAGTAACGCAAATAAGAATAATAATTTCCGATACACGTTTCCCATGGCGGCCTGTCTTATGTGGGTGATTCAACCTGGGCGGAGTCATTTACAAGGTGCGGGGAGGTTTGATTCGGTGGATTGGAAAAATAAAGAATGTTTGTTAACAAGGGTTATTCACCTAACCCATATCGAGGTCTTTGAATTTACGAAGTAAAAATTGAAATATAAAAACTAATTAGCCCTATTACTGGTTATCAAGGTCTACTTCATCGCCACGGCTCGTGTCTTCACGAGCCGTAACTGCACACCGTCTATGTGCGCTATCAGGGCCAATTCCATTTACTTATTAAACATAGGTATCCCCAGCGAGTTCGTCGAACCCGATAATTAGCAACTAAATCCATAAGATCAGTCGGATTTTTATCAAAAAAGGAAACACTGCCGAATCATTCCGGAACCAAGAGAATCAAAGATGAAAATTGCACTCTGCCGTCCTGGCTAGTGTGTTCACGGACTTGGGCTGTGAGCTTAATAGTTGCATCAAAAGTTAAGGATGCATCAGTGAGCTTCAGGAATTCAATCAGAGAAGAGCCAAATCATTAAGTCTCAAATTCCTCCAATTACACTATCTATTTTTTAATCCACCGTCACTCCGGGAATTAGTTGATATTTGAATGAAAAATATCGTTAGGCCTGTTGGCAATAACGGGTGACAGAAAACGAAGAATAAGGTTTGAAAACAAATACTTTGATCCCAGGTTAACAACGTGATTAAAATAACGGATAATGAAACTTATTTTTTCTTCAATGACAGGACTGTTTCTCTTTTTTATTGCGTTTTCCCAGAAAAATAACTACGCCGATAGCTTAAAGCAGGTTTTACTAACTACTCAGGACGATACGATAAAAGGGTTAACAATTGCGACTTTGTCTCAGGAATATTTATGGAAGAGCCCATTCACAAGCCTATACTATACGAACATGGGCTTAGAGTTAATCAAAAAACCTTCCGTTAAGACCAAGTTCGCAATCAGTAATAATCCAACCTTGTATTCTTTTGATATTCTTATGTACGAAAATGTGGCTCTTGCGAGCGCGCAACAAAGAAATGACTCTCTAGCAATCAATATGATTTTTCGGGCGTTACATTTGGCAGAGAAGTCGAAAGACAAATACGATGTTCCGAGAGTTTATGGAGGTGTGGGCCTTGTTTACTCTGCTATCGGAGAACATAAATTAGCAATTGAATATTATAAAAAGAGGGCGACATCTTATGATCCCCTTTTGGATGAATACAATCGCCATTTCTTTTTAGCTTCAATTGGACAATCGTACTATGAATTAGGAAACGCTGATTCTGCATTGGCCTATATTAATAAAGTATATAGTTTTTTTCATTTACCTGAAAACAATGATTATGCATTGCCGGATTTCTATTTAGGTAAAATATATAACAAAAGGGGTGACTTTCATCTGGCATTGTCATATTATAAAAAGTCTATGAAGATTGCCAGAGACGCTAATTTAATTTCTGATCTTTCTGATCCATATCTCGGTATTTCTGAAACATATAAAAATCTTGGTCAAATCGATTCTTCAGTTCATTATGCGAGGGAGGCATTAGGAATAGCAGTTTACTCATTGCTACCTAATCAAAGCCTCAATGCAACTACTGCTTTAGCTTCATTATTCGAATCAGAACGGCAATTTGATAGTGCATATAAATATCAGAAAATGTCTACAGGATTAAAGGATAGTTTGTTTAATAAGGAAAAAATTAAACAGGTTCAGAATTTTATGTTTAGTGAACAATTGCTCCAACAGGAAATAATGGATAAACAAAAAACATATGAGAATAAGATAAAAATTTATTCGCTAAAGGAGAAGCGGACGCCAGAAGGCTATAAACCAATTGTTTCATTAATCACGAAGAAAGCGGACATGAACGTTGAGATGGCTGTAAGGGATAACGGTAACGGCATTCCTAATAAAGTCGTTAACAAAATCTTCCAGCCGTTCTTTACTACCAAACCAACAGGACAAGGAACGGGGTTGGGATTATCCTTAGCATATGATATTGTAAAGGCACATGGAGGGGAAATAAAAGTGGAGACGAAAGAAGGAGAATACACAGAATTTATTATTCATCTTCCCTTCATAAATAATTAATATGAAGAAGTTATTGGGGATCATCTTTTTTACTCTAATAGTGTGTATAGATACTGCACAGTCAATACAACAGACTGAATCGTCAGCAAAAGATAGTCTGCAAAACCTACTTGCTTCCTCCCAACCGGATACCAACCGGGTAATGATACTTAGCGAGTTATGCAATCAATATCTTCAATCCGATGACAATATCGCGATGAAGTATGCGCAGGAGGGCCTGGCGCTGGCCCGAGCGTTAAAGTTTCGTAAAGGAGAAGCCGATTGTTTAAGGCGAAGCGGCATTGTGCTTTTTCAAGAAGGGCGCACCCCCGAAGCCCTGGATATTTACCTGAAGGCGTTAAGCATCAGTGAAAACATCAATCATCCCTTTGGGATTAGTGCCGGCCTCGGTCACATAGGTGACGTATATACTGAACAGGGCGATTATTCGAAAGCCCGATCTTATTATTTCAGGCAATTAAAAATAGGTGAAGCCACGTATAATGAGGATGAGCAAGCACGCGCTCTGCTTCGTCTTGGCAGAAGCTTTCTCCAACAAGAGTATCTAGATTCAGCATCGATATTTTTTAACCGGGCCCTTAAAGTTGCGAATAACAGGGAGAGCTTTGGATTAGGTGATATTTGGGCAAATGTGGGTAAACTTCAGGCTAAAATGGGAAATGAGGCAGAGGCTATGACCTTTTTTCGTAAAAGTATTTCTACCGCAACGACTGCAAATAGCTTTAACATTTTAAGTGATGCATACACAGGTATCGCGGATTTATTCCGTAAAGCAGGACAACTGGATTCCTGCATTTTTTACGCCGGGCGGGCCCTAACATCCGGGCAACAGAACAATTATGCCCAAGGCATACTGGCAGCCAGCGAACTGCTATCGAAAGTATACGGACCCGTTGATGAACACGAGTCATTTAAATACCATAAAATAGCAACGGCCATTAAGGACAGTTTGTTTAATACCGAAAAAACAAACCAGGTGCAAAATCTCTTTTTTGTTGAACAGCAACGCCAGCAAACCCTGGAAGCTGCCAGGACTAAATACAAAAATCAATTAAAGCTGTACGCTTTGCTTACTGCCCTGAGTGTTTTCTTGTTGCTGGCAATCCTTCTCTGGCGCAACAACCGTCACAGGCGACGGGCTTATGTTCTGTTGCAAAACCAAAAGCTGGAAATTGACCTGCAAAAGCAGATGGTAGAACAAACGCTGGAAGAGCTAAAAGCCACTCAAGCGCAGCTTATTCAATCAGAGAAAATGGCTTCTCTTGGTGAATTGACCGCCGGCATTGCTCATGAAATACAGAACCCGTTAAACTTCGTCAATAATTTCTCTGATATAAGCAATGAGCTATTGGAAGAAATGAAGAATGAAATACAAAAAGGAAATAAGGAAGATGCTATGACCATTGCAGTTGATATAAAACAAAATCTTGAAAAGATATTGCAGCATGGCAAACGGGCTGATGCAATTGTAAAGGGGATGATGCAGCATTCGAGAACCGGCAGTGGTCAAAAAGAGCCGACTAACATTAATACTTTGGTTGATGAATATTTAAGATTGGCTTATCATGGCTTAAGAGCTAAGGACAAGACGTTCAACGCAAAACTTGAAACTGATTTTGACAGCAACATTGACAAAATAAATATTGTTCCGCAGGAAATAGGAAGAGCCATACTGAATTTGATCAACAACGCCTTTTATGCAGTGAGTGAAAAGAAAAAGAAGACGGTCGATAACTATGAGCCCACAATTTTGGTGAGCACAAAAAAATTAAATAGAAAGGTAGAAATAAGAGTAAAGGATAATGGCAATGGAATTCCTCAAAAAGTATTAGATAAAATATTTCAACCTTTCTTTACCACGAAGCCCACTGGAGAGGGAACGGGATTAGGGTTGTCGTTAGCTTACGATATAGTGAAGGCGCATGGTGGTGAAATAAAAGTAGAGACGAAAGAAGATATTGGAAGTCAGTTTGTGATTCAATTACCTGTTACGTGATCTAACACATTCAAATAGTTCCAATAACCATTATTTCTGCACACCATGAAAATTTCTGCAAGGCAAGGCTGGGTCTTCGCGAGCCGCATTTGTGAATTATATGGCTTTAACATCACTCTCTCAACTTTAACAATATCATTCAACCTTAATTAAATTGAAATCTTTCGCTTGTTTTCTCTCCATCGCACTTCGACAAAATAAAATACCACTCGTCCCTGATAGCTTAATTGTTTTATCATAAGCAGCCTGTTGGACCCGCAAATTCTGCTCGTGACGACTGATGCGGAAAAAAACTAAGTGTAAAGAATGACCGATTAGGGCTGCATTCTAAGTTATTCCTGATCAGGGAAACAGGTATACGATATTGCAAGCGAACTATTAAAGATGTATTATAAATAATAATAAGGCTGGCAACGGTTGTAGTCTTACCCAAACTGCCAAAAATTTCGTTCCTTTAAAAACCTGTATTCAAGAATGTCCGGTTAATTAATAAAAAAACTGTCCCTTGAAGAAGACGAATGATTTGCTTTATCTCTCTGCAAGTGATCTTTCAAATCATATTGCCTGTCCTCATCTTACCTACTTAAACTTGCGGGCAGCCAATCATCTTCTTGATGCCCCTCAATACAATAACTTGTCGTTGGAGCTTATGGAGGAAAGGGGGCTTGAATTCGAGCAGGCATATCTCACCAGCTTAAAGGAAAGCGGACTCACTATTTCAATGCCCGATAGTGAAATTCACTCTGAGCAACGAACCATTGATGCCATGCGGGCAGGTGCAGATATAATTTACCAGGCAAATTTAAGTGACGGTACGTGGCGGGGAAGGGCCGATTTTTTAAAAAAGGTTGATACACCCAGCGGGCTTGGTAAATGGTCCTATGAGGTTATTGATTCCAAATTAGCTAAGGAAACCAGGGCCGGTACCATTTTACAGTTGTGCCTGTATTCAGAAATGGTCGGAAAGATACAGGGTGCATTACCGGAATATATGCATGTTATTACCCCTGAGAATGAATTTACAACTCATAAGTACCGCCTGGATGATTTTATGGCGTATCACAGGTTAATAAAACGTTCCCTGGAAACAGCGATAAAAAATGGTATTGAACATGACCACACTTATCCGATCCCGGTATCGCATTGTGATGTTTGCCGCTGGTGGCAATACTGCCTTACCCGTAGACGCAAAGATGATCACCTTTCATTTGTCGCCGGGCTTTCGGCCAGGCACACCGTTGAAATTAATAAATGGAGCATTCTTACTCTTGAGAAGTTTGCCCAAATCCCGATACCACTTCAAACTAAACCTTCAAGAGGTTCCGCCGACACATATGAGAGATTACGGGAACAGGCAAGGGTTCAATTTGAGAGCAGGGAAAAAGATATTCCCGTGTATGAATTGCTTGATGTAACGGAAGACATTGGACTTTCAAGATTACCAGAACCCACAGAAGGTGACATTTTTTTTGACTTTGAAGGTGATCCGTTCGCTTACGAGAATGGCCTGGAATATTTATTCGGATGGGTTTTCGCAGGTGATGATCAGTATCACCGCTATTGGGCTCTATCACCGCAAACAGAAAAGAAAGCCTTTGAGGATTTCGTTGATATGGTGATGTCAAGGTGGAACCAATTTCCAGATCTTCATATTTATCATTATACGGCGTATGAACCGTCGGCGCTTAAACGTATAATGGGTAAATACGCAACCCGCGAAAATGAAATTGACACAATGCTTCGGGCAGGTATTTTTATCGATCTGTATAGTATCACCAGGCAGGCCTTAAGGGCTGGAGTCGAAAGTTATTCTTTAAAAGCCCTGGAGATTTTTCACCAGTTTGAGAGAGAAATGGATTTGAGGAATGCAGCCTCACAGTTAAGGACAATCGAAGGTCTGATCGAAAGGCATTTGGTTGACAATATGCCGGAAAGCGTGGTTAATGACATAGAGGCTTATAACAAAGAGGATTGCTTATCAACAAAAAGCCTTAGAACATGGCTTGAAAACTTAAGAAGTCAAAGCATCAATGATGGTTTTATCATCGCCCGGCCGGCGAAGCAAAGCGGAGAGGCAAATGAAAAAATTTCGGAACATCAACAAATGATAAAACCAATTTATGAAAAGCTTGTTGAAAATGTTTCGATGGATCGCGCGGAGCGTGATGAAAAGCAAAATGCAAAGTGGCTTTTGGCGAATATGCTTGATTGGTATAGACGGGAAGAAAAGGCAGCATGGTGGGAATATTACCGGTTGCGGGATCTCTCAGGTGATGAATTACTCGAAGAAAAAAAATATTTGGCCGGAATGACCTTTACCGGTACCAGGCGAAAAATTAAACGAAGTGTTATTGACACCTATACATTCCCAGTCCAGGAATGTGACATACGAGAGGGAGATGAAGTTATGACCGCTGACGGTACTTCATTTGGAGAAGTTATAAGCATTGATTTCGACACCAGTTCGATCAGCATAAAGAAAGGGCCCAAAAACCAGGAAATTCATCCTCGCTCAGTTTTCTCTCATTTAATCATAAATGACAAAGTCAAAGAAAATTCGATCCTGCGAATTGCTGACTGGGTTGTCAATAATGGTATTGATGAGCCCGGATCATACCGGGCAGGAAGAGATTTATTGATTGGATCAGGTCCACGTGTGTCGAAACTTTTTTTATTCAAGGGAAATGCGCAGGATGCGGCTGTTGAATGGGTAAAAATATTGGATCACGGAGTTCTTCCAATACAGGGACCACCGGGAGCGGGGAAAAGCCACACGGCTTCCAGGATGATTTTGCAGTTAGTAAGAGAAGGAAAAAAAGTTGGAATTGTTGCGCTCAGCCATAAAGTTATCCGGGGACTTTTGGACAAGGTGAATGAGCTCGCCGTTGAGGAAAAGGTTGTTCTTTCTTGTATCCAAAAAGTTACTGACGAATCTGTTTTGCCAAATCCACTAATTAAGGAGACAACAGATAACGGCGCGGTCCTGGCTGCCTTGCAGGCGGGAGAAGCGCAGGTTGCCGCAGGAACCGCATGGTTGTGGGCCCGGCCTGAATTCTTCGAAGCTGTAGATGTACTTTTTGTAGATGAGGCCGGCCAGCTTTCATTAATTGATACCGTTGCTATTTCTCATGCTGCTAAGAATCTCGTTTTGTTAGGAGATCCGCAACAATTAAAACAACCGGTGCAGGGCACGCATCCGGAAGGGACAGAAGTTTCCGCGTTGGAACATATTCTTGGCCATCATAAGACCATCCCGACCGGGAAAGGAATATTCTTAGATGAGACCTGGAGAATGCATCCCGCCATATGTTCATTCGTCAGCGAATTATTTTATGAGGGAAGGCTTCATTCAAAGCCGCAGCTTTCAATGCAGCAGTTGTGTGGAAACACCCGTTTTGAAGGTGCTGGTCTATGGTTGCAAATTGTAGATCATGAGGGTAATCAAAGCTTCTCTGAGGAAGAAGTAGTGAGTATACAAAAAATTATCGCTGAGCTGACATCAGGTGATGTCCTTTGGACAAATCACAGGAACGAAACAAGGCCGTTATTACTAAATGATATCATGGTCATTGCACCTTACAATGCCCAGGTGGGAAAACTTATAGAAGACTTGCCTGTCGATACTCATATAGGTACAGTTGACAAATTCCAGGGCCAGGAAGCTCCTGTCGTGATTTTTTCGATGGCTACGTCATCACCGGAGGATGCGCCTCGTGGAATGGAGTTTTTATATAGCTTAAATCGTCTGAACGTGGCAGTATCGCGTGCACGTGCAATCTGTATAATCGTTGCAAGCTCAAAATTGTTTGAACCTTCGTGTAAATCACCTCGCCAAATGAAACTTGCAAACGCTTTTTGCAGGTATTTCGAACTGGCAAGGGTTATTCAGTCTTCGCAATGAAGTTTAGTCATATTAAAATTTTCGAATCGATAGCGGTTCCGCATAGACTTCATGGGGAAGGTTAATCACGAGCTATTCTCTTGGATCCAGGGATTGCGGAAACCAAACCCGAAACCAGGAGGTTTCATCGTTAGTGTTACCCGCTGAAGCATAATCACACAGTAATAAAGAAACAGGTTTATTGACTTCTTCTTTATGCGACTCCAGCATAAACGGCGCTTTGAACTCCATCCAAATTCCATTTTGATTTACTCCTGCAGGTTCCAATTTAAAGTAGCCATCGTTATCAGTGACAGGCTTTATTGTTGCGTCTACATTCGGTCCACCCAACCTGGCATCACGGGCTAAC
>Ga0111538_10009880_pt1 | contig 12709 bp, 10 predicted proteins | sample SoiMethybrSBSTD1_FD_79669 | JGI IMG/M metagenome (GOLD analysis project Ga0111538, IMG submission 79669) | Bulk soil microbial communities from a Populus tree surrounding site in Tennessee, USA - Soil MetaG P. TD hybrid SBSTD1 (version 2)... | ecosystem: Environmental > Terrestrial > Soil >...
GCCGCGGGATAACGAGGGTCGAGCAGGCAGCCCTCCGGCAGCACGATCGAGAGCGGCTCCATGCAGCCGGCGTTCAACGGGATGTTTTGGCGAACCAGCGTCCGGAACACGTACAGCACGGCGGCGCGCGCGATCGACGAAGGCGCGTTGAAGTTGGTGGCATCAGTTGTCGAGGTTCCCGCGAAGTCCACGGTTGCGTGCTGGCGGTCTGCGCTGATGCCGACGGCGACGCTGATCCGCTGGCCGCCATCGAGCTCGACCGTGAAGCGGCCGTCGCGTAAGTCCGCGATTGCGGCACGCACGCACGCAGCCGCGTTGTGCTGCACGTGCCGCATGTAGCGCTCGACGGTGCGGACGCCGAACCGCTCGATGAGCCGCTCGAGCTCGAGCGCGCCGCGCGCGTTCGCCGCGAGCTGCGCTTTGAGATCCGCAACGTTCTGGTCGGGATTGCGAGCCGGGAACGGCCCGCTTGCGAGCAGCGAGCGGACTTCGGTTTCGAGCAGCTCGCCGCCTGCGACGATGCGCACTCCGTCGAACAGCACGCCTTCCTCGTCGATCCTGCGGCTCGACGGGGGCATCGAGCCCGGCGTGCTGCCGCCGATGTCGGCGTGGTGGGCGCGGCTCGCGACGAAGTAGCGAAGCTTGCGCCCCATAGCGTCGAAAACCGGCGTCACGACGGTGAGATCGGGCAGGTGCGTGCCGCCGTTGTACGGCGTGTTCAGAAGGTAGCCGTCGCCCGCTTCGAGCTTCTTCGAGCGCAGGATGCTCTGCACGCTGTCGCCCATCGATCCCAAGTGAACGGGCATGTGTGGCGCGTTCGCGATCAGCGAGCCGTCGGCGGCGAACAGCGCGCACGAGAAATCCAAGCGCTCTTTGATGTTCACGGAGTGCGCCGTGTGCTCGAGCACGATGCCCATCTCTTCGGCGACGTGCATGAAGAGATTGTTGAACACCTCGAGCATGATCGGGTCGGGGTCGCGGCGTAGCTGCTCGCGGCGAGCCCGGCGGCCGATACGCGTCATCAGCAACGTGCCGCTCGCGTGAACCTCGGCCCGCCAGCCCGGCTCGACGATCGTCGTGGCGTTCGGTTCGACGATCAGCGCCGGGCCCGTGAAACGCGTCCCGGCCGGCAGCCGCGCGCGATCATAGACGGGGACGTTGCGCCAGCCGTCGCCGCACCAGACGTTGCGGCGTGCAATCGGCTTCACGCGCTCGCCCGACGAGGGCGGGGGCGCCGCGGCCGCAATGTCGTCGGGCCCCGGGACGACGGCTTCGAGCTCGAGCGATTCGACGACGAGCGCTGCACGCTCGTCGACGCGGAACCCGAAGTGGCGTTCGTGGGCGGCGCGAAACGCGGCGGCGAGCCCGGCCGCTTGGGCGCCGCCGTCCGGCTGCCATGTGACGGGCAGCGCCGTGTCGGCGCCGGCGACTTTCACGAGCACGCGCCGTTCGAGGCGAGCAGGAATTCGCTCCTGCAATTCCCGCACGCCGCCATCCATGGCGGCGATTTGCGCCGCGTCCGCGCCTTGCTCGCGCAGCGCCGACAACGCGGCAACCGCGAGCGGCTCGAAGCGCTCCGCCAGCGTCTCCGCGAGCGCGCTGTCGAGCTTCGCTTCGACGCTGCCCTGGCGCAGCACGCGCACATCCGCCGTACCGAGCCCGTAGGCCGATAGCACCCCGGCGAGCGGGTGAATGATGACGCGCTGAATGCCGAGCGTTTCGGCGACTTGCGCCGCGTGCTGGCCGCCGGCGCCGCCGAAGCAACACAGTGCGAAGCGCGTGATGTCGTGGCCGCGCTGAACGGAGATCTGCTTGATGGCGTTCGCCATGCGTTCGACGGCGATCCTCAAGAATCCCGCGGCGATTTGCTCGGGCCGCGGCTCAGCGCCCGTGGCGGCCCCGATCTCGCGTGCGAGCACCGCGAACGCGTCGGTCGTGGCGGCGGCGTCGAGCGGCTCGTCGGCGTTGCGGCCGAACACGCGCGGAAAGAACTCGGGCTGGATCCGGCCGAGCAGCAGGTTCGCATCCGTCACCGTCAACGGGCCGCCATGCCGGTAGCACGCTGGGCCGGGGTGCGCGCCGGCCGACTCCGGGCCGACCTTGAGGCTTCCAAAGCCGAACGACAGGATCGAGCCGCCGCCGGCCGCGACGGTCTCGATGCGCAGCATCGGCGCGCTCACGCGAACCTGCGCGATCACGGCGTCCGTCGTGCGCTCGAGCGCGCCGGCATAGAGCGCGACGTCGGTCGACGTGCCGCCCATGTCGAAGCCGATGACCTCGGCGCACCCGACGGCGCGCGCGGCGCGCACCATTCCGACGACGCCGCCGGCCGGTCCCGATAGCAGACTGTCCTTACCGCGGAATTGCTCCGCGGCCGTGAGGCCGCCGTGGCTTTGCATGAAGTAGAGCCGCGGCCCTCCAAGAGCGTCGAGCCCGCGGCGCACGCTGGCGACGTAGCGGTCGAGGACCGGAGACAAATACGCGTCGGCGAGCGTCGTATCGCCGCGTACGACGAGCTTCGGCAGCGGCAGCACGCGATGCGAGACGGATACCTGCTTGAACGAAAGCGAGCGCGCGATCTCGGCGGCCGCGATCTCGTGCTGCGGAAAGCGATAGCCGTGCAGCAACACGATCGCGACGCTCTCAATCCCGGCCGTACGCGCGGCCTTGAGATCGTGCTCGAGTTTCGTCGTGTCGAGCGGCGTAAGCACTCGGCCGTGCGCGTCGACGCGCTCGCTGGCTCCGACGACGCGCGCGTACAGCATCTCCGGCAGACGAATATCGAGCGCGAAGATTTCGGGCCGTTGCTGACCGCCGATCCGAATCGCGTCCTCGAGCCCGGCCGTGATGACGAGCAGCGTCGGCTCGCCGCGCCGCTCGAGCAGCGCGTTCGTCGCGACGGTGGTACCCATCTTGACGGCGCCGATGCGGCGCTCGCCGTCCGGCGCGCCGGCGAGCAGCCGCTCGATGCCGGCGACGGCGGCGTCCTCGTACCGCGCCGGATCGGCCGACAACAACTTGAGCGTCTTGAGCTCGCCGGAAGGCGTGCGCGCGACGATGTCGGTGAACGTGCCACCGCGATCGATCCAGAACTCCCAGGCCTGCGCCATGAAGGGCGAGATTACAAAACGTCTGAGAGCGTCGTCACGGCCGGGCGCGGGCGCATGTGGCGCCGATCACAGCCCCAGTCGGCATCTTCTCGTAGAGTCGCCCCATATTCATTTGCCCGCACTGAGCCGGGGGAGCCGCAGTGAACAGGTTGATTCGGGGTGGGTTTTCGCTGATCGAGCTCGTCGTCGTCATTACGATACTCGGCATTCTCGCGGCGTTTGCCGTGCCCCGATTCGCATCTCTCGAAGGCCAGGCGCGCCTCGCGGCGACGCAGGCCCTGGCGGGCAGCGTCCGCTCGGGCGCCGCGCTCGCGCACGCGCTGTGGCTCGCCCAGGGGGACGCGGCCAGTACGAGCGTCACGATGGAAGGGCAGCCGATCGCGATGGCCTTCGGCTACCCGGATGCGACCACGATCGAAGGGACTCTCGTCGAGTACAGCGGCTTCGAGCTCAAGACCGCGGGCGACACGGCCGTGTTCTCGAAGGAATCGCAGTCCGGCGAACTCATCGCCAACTGCTTCGTGACCTACACGCCGGCGCCCGCCGCGAACCAAGCCCCAAAGGTCGTTGCGACGACGGGCGGCTGCTAGTAGGCGCGTGCCCTAGGTCGGCGAGTCCGACCGCGATTTCATAGGATTGCTCAAGCCGTCGCACTGACGGGTGCGTCGCATTATGCTCGCGGCATACCCCCGCACACGGAAGATCCGTCGTTAGCGACCTGACTGCGCGCCTGCTCAACATCAAGCGCGGCGAGTTGCCGCTCGCGCTCTTATCGGCGCTGTTTTTCTTCTGCGTGCTCTGCGGGTATTTCTGCCTGCGCCCCGTGCGCGAAGCGCTCGGTGTTTCGCGCGGCATGGACGATCTGCGCTGGCTGTTCGTCGGTAGCTCGATCGGCTCGCTCGTCGCGGTGCTCGCTTTCGGCGGCATCGTGAACCGTTTCGATCGGCGGCGTTTCGTTCCGATCGCCTATTTGTTCGTGATCGCGTGCCTTGTCGTGTTCGCGTCGCTGCTGATCGCCGACGCTTGGCGTGGCGGTGGGCTCGTCGGCACCGATACCGGCACCGGTTTCGCGCTGGCCGTGGGCTACACCTTCTTTGTCTGGTTGAGCGTGGTGAACCTGTTCGTCAATAGCGTGTTCTGGGCGTTCATGGTCGATCTCTACGACTTGGACCAGGGCAAGCGAATGTTCGCGTTCATCGGCGTTGGCGGCACGCTCGGTGCGATATCGGGCAGCACAATCGCGGAAGCCGTTGCCGGGATGACGGATTCGGCGTATCTCCCGGCCGGTCTCATGCTCGGCGGCGCGGCGCTTTTCGGCTGTGCGATCATGAGCATGCTCGTGCTCGACCGCATGGCCGGCGCCTCGGCGCATTCGCGTCTCGGCAAGCATGATGAGCGCCTCGCACATTCGCACGCGGCGCCCGCAAGCCAGCCTCAACCCCGTTTCTGGGATGGCGTGACGGCCTTGGCTTCGTCGCCGTATCTGCTCGGCGTCGCCTTGTTCATCATGCTTCTCACGGTATCGAACACGTTGCTCTATTTCACGCAGGCCCACGTGGTTCTCGAAAGAGCTGACACGTTCAGCGAGCGCCTCGCGAGCTTCGCGCAGCTCAACATGCTGACGCAGACGATGGCGTTGCTCACGCAAGTCTTCATCACGACACACTTGATCAAACGGCTCGGTGTGGGCTGGACGCTATCGCTGATGCCGCTGATGCTCGTCGCGGGTTTTGCCGTGCTTGCGATCTGGCCGATCTTCGCCGTGTTCGCGATGTTTCAGGCCCTGTTCCGCGCCGCTGAATATGCGACCACGCGTCCCGCGCGTGAAACGCTGTTCAGCGTCATTCCGGTCGCGCAGAAGTACAAGGCCAAGCCGCTGATCGACGTCTTCATCTACCGCTTCGGCGACTTGGCGGGTGCGGGCATCGACCGCGCGCTCGCAGCGCTCGGGGCGGGGCTCGCCGTGGTGGCGGTCTCGGCCGTGCCGCTCGCAGCCGTATGGGCCGCGCTCGCACTCGCGCTCGGGCGCGCTCAGCAACGGCTCGATCGCGGCGAAATCGTGGCACGCTAGAATGTAGTCGAAGACGGATTAGGGGGACTGCGTGACGGCCATTCTGCAGCGCTTTTTCAACGTCCGCGCCGGTGAGGTCGCGCCGATCCTGACCGCGGGGCTCTACTTCTTCTGCGTCCTCACCTCGTTGCAGGTGCTGCGGCCGGCGCGCGATGCCATCGGCATGGAGGGCGGGCTCGACAGCATCCGCTGGCTCTTCATCGGCACCGCGCTCGTCACGCTGGCAGTCAACCCGGCCTTCGGCTGGCTCGTGAGCCGCTTCCGCCGGCTCGTCTTCATCACGGCGACCTACGCGTTCTTCGCGCTGAGCCTGGTCGGTTTCTACGCACTGATCGCGCTCGCACCCGATGCCGTGGGCAACGTGAGCGGCCGCGTGTTCTACGTTTGGTTCAGCGTGTTCAACTTGTTCAGCACGATGGTCTTCTGGGCGCTGATGGCCGACCGCTTCAGTCTCGAGCAGAGCAAGCGCATCTTCGGCATCATCGCCGTCGGCGGAACGCTCGGCGCGATCTTCGGTCCATGGCTCGCCAGTCAGCTCGCCGGGACGCTCGGCACGGCGGCCATGCTGCTCGTGGCGGCCGTGTTTTTGGGTCTCGCGGTCGTCGCGGCCTGGGCCGTCGCGTGGCTGCAGCCCGAGGTGGCCAAGGGTAACCCGGCGTCCGTCGACCGCGTGGTCATCGGCGGCGGCGCTTGGGGCGGCATCGGTGCGGTGTTCCGCTCGCCGTATTTGCTCGGTATCTCGTCGTACGTGTTGTTGATGACGGTCATCGGCACGTTCCTGTACTTCACTCGCCTCGCCATGGTTGCGGCCGCCGCGGACGAAACGGACGCGCGAACCGCGATCTTCGCGAACATCGATCTGCTCACGCAGACGGTGACGCTCGTGCTCCAGACGATCGTGACCGGCCACATCATGAAGCGTTTCGGCGTGTCGGTGGCCCTGATCCTGTTGCCGATCGTCGTGTCGTTCGGCTTCATCGGGCTCGCGATGGCCGCCTCGTTCGCGGTGCTCATCTTGTTCGAGGCGAGCTTCCGCGCGGTCCAGCGCGCCATCACGCGTCCGGCGCGCGAGACGCTGTTCACCGTCGTGACCCGCGAGGAGAAATACAAGTCGAAGGCCTTCACCGATACGTTCGTGTATCGCGGCGGCGATGTCGTCGGTGCATGGACCGAGGGGGGGCTCCGGGCGCTGGGGCTCGGGCTCGTCGGTCTTGCCTCGGTGGCGATCCCACTGGCAGTCGTCTGGGCGGGATTGGGTCTGTGGCTCGGCCGCCAGCAGACGCGGCTCACGCAGAGTCGCGCCCGCGCGGCCGAGCGGAGCGAGCCTGGCACCGCAGCAGCCGCGCCGCAGTCCGAGCCTGCAAGCTAAAGTCATCGAGCCGAGGTGCCCCAGGTCTCGGTTTTTCCAAAGGTGCGGTGCTAGGTTACGAGCACGGTGCCCCAGGAGGGCTTGCTCCATGCCACGAAAAGCCTACGTGCTCGCGGTCGCCCTCGTCGTCGCGGGATGCGGTGCCTCGGACGAACCCGCGCAGCCCGAACAGCCGGCCACGCGGCGCGAAACGGTGTTCGATCCTTTGACGAGCACGATCGACCGCGCAGAGGGCGTGCAGCAAACCGTCGACGAGCAGGCGGCCGCGCAGCGTCGCCAGATCGAAGAAGCCTCGCGCTAGCGGTAACCGAGCAGGTAGCGCAAGCCGCGGAACGCCGGCAGCTGCGCGGTGATCACGAACGTCGGAACCGCCGCGAGGTACTGGCCATAGCGACCCTTAGCTTCGAAACGTTGGCGAAATTCCGACTTGCCGATTTGCTCGACGAGCCGCGGCACGATGCCGCCCGCGATGTAGACGCCGCCGCGCGCACCCGTCATCAACGCGACGTTGCTCGCGACTGTGCCGAGCATCGCGAAGAACATCGCGAGCGTCTTGCGGGCGAGCGGGTCTCCTTGCTTCGCGAGATTCGTTACGTCTTCGGGCGCAATGGCCGGAGGACGGCTGCGGCCCGCGAGCTCTGCCAAGGTGCCGTAGAGGTTGACGAGACCGGGGCCCGATAGCACGCGCTCCGCGGAGCAATGTCCGTCGAAGCGGGTGCGCAGCGTAGCAACGACGTCCTGCTCCTCGTGCGTGACGGCCGGCATCGAGATATGGCCGCCTTCGCCGGCCATCGCGGCCCAGCCTTCCCCTGCGGGGATGAGCGCGGAAACGCCGAGCCCGGAGCCGGGGCCAAGTGCCGCGAGCGTCGAGCGCCACACGCTTTCTCCGCCGCCGATCTGCACGACGTCCGAGGGCGTCAACAGCGGCAATGCCCATGCGACTGCGGCGAAATCGTTGACGATCTGTAGGCGTTTGAGGCCGAACTCGCGTCGCAGCGCCTCCTGCGAGAAGCGCCAGCCGATGTTGACCATGTGGACGTCGTCGCCGGTGATTGGAGCCGCGACGGCCAATGCCGCTCGCGTCGGAGGCCGGTCGCTGGCACGGCGATGCTCGAGATAGACGCGCAACACGCCGGCAATGCTGTTGAAGTCGGCGTTCTCGAAAATTTCGGGGGCGAGCTCTTGGCCTTTGTCGTCTACCAGGGCGCAGCGCGAGGTCGTCGCGCCGATATCGGCCATCAAGTCCACCGGGGCACCTGTCAGGCGTTCAAGTCCGGAATCCTGGCGCTCTCGAGCTGCGTGATCATGTCCTTCAGCATGAGCTTGCGTTTCTTGAGCCGTTTTAGCATGAGCTGGTCCACATTGGGATCAGTGACGAGCCGGGCAATGACCTGGTCCAAGTCCCGGTGCTCCACGCGCAGTTGCTTGAGCCGCTCCACGTTCCTAAAAATCTCGGTTTCGATCTTGTCGGTCACTTGTGCTTTGGATAGGTGCCAACCAGTCCCGCAGCTGGTCTCCAAAGGCCAGGAAGTGTGGATTTAACAAGTCGTCTTTCGAGTTGTACCGTAACGGCTGACCGCCCAGGTCGATCATACGCCCGCCCGCACTTTCGAGGATAGCCTGCGCCGCGGCCGTGTCCCATTCGGACGTCGGCCCGAGCCGCGGGTAGACGTCTGCGGCCCCTTCGGCGACTAGACATATTTTGAGCGAGCTGCCCATGTCCGTGATCTCGTGCGGCGGCAGCCGCGCAAGATATGCGGCGAGCTCCGGCGACGGATGGCTGCGGCTGCCGACGACTTTGAGCGGTGAGCTGGCACCGCGCACGGCAATCGACTTCGGCGCCGCCGCGCCATCGGATCGCCACGCACCGAACATAACGTGGCCAAAGTACATGCGGTCGAGCACGGGTGCATGGACGGCGCCGAGCACGGCGCGGTGCTCATCGACCAGCGCGATGTTGACCGTGAACTCGCCGTTGCGCTTCAGAAACTCCTTCGTGCCGTCGAGCGGATCGACGAGCCAGTAGCGTGTCCATTTGCGCCGCGTCGCGTGATCCGTCGGCGCCGATTCCTCGGAAAGGACCGGCAGCGCCGGGTCGAGCCCCGCGAGCGCGCGGCTGATGATGCCGTGGGCGACTCGATCCGCCTCGGTCAGCGGAGAGTTATCGCTCTTGCGCGTGACGGCGAAGTCTGCGCGTCCGTATACATCGAGTATCGCGCGCCCCGCCTCACGAGCGATCTCGCAAGTTGCGTCGAGCAGGCGGCGGATTGCGAGCGAGTCGGTCATGGATCGTCTTGTATCATAGAGACATGACGCCGGCAGCTTCATCCATCGTCGATTGGGCCGCGATCGATACGGTTCTCGTGGACATGGACGGCACGCTGCTCGACCTCAATTTCGACACGTTCTTCTGGCGCGAGCTCGTGCCGCAGCGCTACGCGGTGCGGAATGGACTGACCGTGCTCGAGGCGCGAGCGAAGCTCGAGCCGCGCTTCGACGCGAAGATGGGGACGCTCGAGTGGTATTGCCTCGACCACTGGGCGCGCGATCTCGAGCTCGATTTGAAGACGTTGAAGCGCGAGCATCGCGAGCGCATCCGGTTCCTGCCGGGAGCGCAAGAGTTTCTCGCGAGCGTGCGCGCCCGCGGCAAGCGATTGTCGATCGTCACCAACGCGCATCGCGATACGTTCGCCGTGAAGGCCGAGCACACGGGTTTAGACCGGCTCGTCGACTCCGTCGTCTGCTCGCACGACTTTGCGGCGCCGAAGGAGAGCGCGGCGTTCTGGCAAGCGCTCGAAGCCCACGAGCCGTTCGATCGACGGCGCACTTTGCTCATCGAGGACAGCTTGAGCGTTCTCGCCGCTGCACGCGACTACGGGATTCGGCACATGCTTGCGATTCGCCGCCCGGACTCGCAATTGCCGCCGCGTTCTACGCCCGATTTCTTGGCCGTAGACGGAGTCTTCGAGCTCGTCTAGATCCGCTCGCGCCTCGTCAGCGACGCTGCGCATTGCGCGGGCGCCCGCGCCGCGGGGGTCCGCCGCGGCGTTGCCCGCCCTCATGAGGCCGAGACCGACGGTGCGGCGCGCCGGCCTGCGCGCTGACGAGCGAGCCGTGGTCGAACGTGGCGACCGGAATCTTGCGGCCGATGAACGTTTCGATGTCGGGCAGCGAGATCGCATAGGTCTCGCAGCCGAAGCTGATCGCGTCGCCCGTGGCGCCTGCGCGCGCCGTGCGGCCGATGCGATGCACGTAGTCCTCGGGATCTTGCGGCAAGTCGTAGTTGAACACGTGGCTCACGCCCGGCACGTGCAGGCCGCGAGATGCGACGTCGGTGCCGATCAGCACCGCGAGATCGCCGGCCTGGAAGTCCTTGAGCATGCGCAAGCGCTTGCGTTGCGGCACGTCGCCCGAGAGCGCTTCGGCCACGATGCCGTTGTGAACGAGCGCGTCGCGCAAGCGATCGGCTTCGCGGCGCGTATTGACGAAGATCATCGTGCGATGAGGGTCGCGATCGCGCAGCAACGTGAGAAGCAGCGGCAGCTTCTCTTCCATCGACGGGAAATAGATCGACTGCGTCACGCGATCGACCGTCATCTTGTCCGGCTCGATGCGCACGAGCTCCGGATCGTTCATGTGCTCATAGGCGAGCTCGAGCACTCGATGCGAGAGCGTCGCCGAGAACAGCATGTTCAAGCGACGGTGATGCTCCGGCAGCCGCCGCAGCACGTAGCGGATGTCCTTGATGAAACCGAGATCGAACATGCGATCGGCTTCGTCGAGAACGAGCACCTGAACGCCGCGCAAACCGAACACGCGCTGTTTGTAGAAATCGATGAGACGCCCCGGCGTTCCGATCAGGACGTCGACGCCGGCGGCAAGCACTTCGCGCTGTTTGTCGTAATCCGTGCCGCCGAACGCAAGACCTAGCTTGAACGGCAGGTGCTTGCCGAGCACAGTTGCGTCGGCGTGCACTTGCACCGCGAGCTCGCGAGTCGGCGCCATGATCAGCGCGCGCGGCGCCGGCGGACCCGCCTCCGTCGTCAGAGGCGGTGTGTGCTCGAGCCTATGAAACAACGCAAGCAGGAATGCAGCTGTCTTTCCCGTTCCCGTCTGGGCTTGGCCCGCGACGTCCTGGCCTTCGAGCGCCAGCGGCAGAGTTTTGCTCTGAATCGGCGTGCACTGAGCGAAGCCGGCTTCGGCAATTCCTTTCTGCAATCCGGCCGACAAAGGGAGGTCGGCGAAGCGGAGATCGGTGAGATGGTGGCTCTGTGACGGAGTTTCGATATCGGACCTCGATACTTGCAAATTCGCTTCTCGGCAGTTAAAAATACGGTACGCCCTCCTAAATACCCACTGTATTCCTGCGAGCCCCGAGGGGAAGCACCTGCCGCAAATTGTGCCTGACCCGCCAGGCGGCGTCACTTTTCGGCTTAGCTCGTTTTGGGTGTTATCGACTTTCGCCTATCCGCCCGGGGCTTCGGGGGCGGCCAAGAAATCTAGAGGATTCAGCATTGTGAGTGGTGAGATCGTACATACGACGGACGCGGCTTTCGAACAGGATGTAGTAAAGTCGGCGCAGCCGGTGCTCCTCGACTTTTGGGCCGAATGGTGCGGCCCTTGCAAGATGATCGCGCCGATCCTCGACACGATCGCCACGGACTACAAAGACAAGCTTCGCGTAGTGAAGCTCAACATCGACGAGAACCCGAAAACCCCTCCGAAGTTCAATATCCGCGGAATTCCCACCTTGCTCCTGTTCCGCAACGGCACCGTTGCCGCGCAACAGGTCGGCGCAGTCTCCAAAGCACAACTCGAGTCGTTTCTCGAGAAACATCTAAATGGTCAACACACTCAAGCCAACAGAACCGCTTAACCGCAACACAACTTTTAGGATGCAGTCGTGAGGGGATATCTAGGCAATTCCGCGCGTGCGCGGATGAAAGACGGCGGCCCGCATCAAGGCGGTGACGGCAACGGCAAGCGCAATCGCCGCAATCGCGGTGGTGGCGGTGGCGGTGGCGGCGGTCCGATGCGAGAGGAGTTCCCGGACGACGAAGAGTTCGACGTCATTCCGGCAGCGGAGCTCGAATCGACCAAGAATGCGATGAATCTGTCCGAGCTGAAGACGAGGCCGGCTGCGGCACTCGTGCAGCTCGCCGAGACGATGGGGCTCGAAAACCTCGCCCGGTCTCGCAAGCAAGACATCATCTTCTCGATCCTCAAGGCCCACGCGAAGAACGGCGAGAACATCTTCGGCGAGGGCGTGCTCGAGATCCTGCAGGACGGCTTCGGCTTCCTGCGCTCGTCTGACGGCTCCTATCTCGCGGGCCCCGACGACATCTACGTCAGCCCCAGCCAAATTCGCCGCTTCAACCTGCGAACGGGCGACACCGTTTCCGGATTGATCCGACCGCCGAAGGACGGCGAGCGCTACTTCGCGCTGCTGAAGGTCGGCGAGATCAATCACGACGCGCCCGAGAACGCGAAGAGCAAGGTGCTCTTCGAGAACCTGACGCCGCTGTTCCCGAAAAAGCGCCTGAAGCTCGAGCAGGGCAACGGCAGCACCGAGGACCTGACGGCGCGCATCATCGACATGGTCGCGCCTATAGGCAAAGGCCAACGCGGTCTTATTGTTTCTCCGCCGAAGGCCGGTAAGACGATGCTGCTGCAGAACATCGCAGCGTCGATCGCCTCGAATCACCCGGACGTGCAGCTCATCGTGCTGCTCATCGACGAGCGGCCTGAAGAGGTCACGGAGATGGAGCGCACCGTGCGCGGCGAGGTCGTGTCGAGCACGTTCGACGAGCCCGCCACGCGCCACGTGCAAGTCGCCGAGATGGTCATCGAGAAGGCCAAGCGGCTCACGGAGCACAAGCAAGACGTCGTGATCCTGCTCGACTCGATCACGCGCCTCGCGCGCGCCTACAACACGGTCGTGCCGTCGTCGGGCAAGGTGCTCACGGGCGGCGTCGACGCGAACGCGCTACAGCGGCCGAAGCGTTTCTTCGGCGCGGCGCGCAACATCGAGGAAGGCGGCAGTCTCACGATCATCGCGACGGCGCTCATCGACACCGGCTCGAAGATGGACGACGTCATCTACGAGGAATTCAAGGGCACCGGCAACATGGAGATCCACCTGGATCGCCGTATCGCCGA
>Ga0111538_10009881_pt1 | contig 12705 bp, 8 predicted proteins | sample SoiMethybrSBSTD1_FD_79669 | JGI IMG/M metagenome (GOLD analysis project Ga0111538, IMG submission 79669) | Bulk soil microbial communities from a Populus tree surrounding site in Tennessee, USA - Soil MetaG P. TD hybrid SBSTD1 (version 2)... | ecosystem: Environmental > Terrestrial > Soil > Tree...
GAAAGCCCAAACCATTCAGACTTGGGCGGAAACTGATAGGCCCATTTATGATCGAGGTCGAAAGCTGACATGAGCTTACTGAGATGCTCGACAGTCGGTTGCGGGTTCCAATCTGTCCAGTCGCCCCCTGACGGGCCATCAACGTCGTTGTAGGGCCAGCATCCTGAATCCTCTATGTAATAGACGTCGTGTCCAAGCCGCTTTATGCCCAGGACTACATTCAAGTAGTCCCAGGCGACGCCCCCCAGCAAACGCTGGTGACCGATGAAACCTGTGACAATCACACGCAGAGAAGAAGCCGTCATTTTTCAAAAGCAGGCGGCAGATTCAGTGCTTGGCGAAACTTGCCGATATAGAATCATCAATCACCTCACTTTTTGGTCCAACAAGATCAGCTGACGACCTGGCAGCCCAATTTAATCGCAGTCGAAATGTAAAGCGCGATTAGTTACTTCATAGCCGCGCCCTAACTTAGAAACTCCAACGATGACACCAATGCTTTCTCACAGACCGACTCGCTCAATTAGACTGCGCAGGACGTTCTCTGCGGCGAAATACTCTTTCGCAATCTCACGTGCAGCCCGGGAGTGTTGTTCATAATCGCTCTGAATCGTGTCGATTGCCGTCAGAATGTCCGCCATATTCCGAAAAGCAAAGAGCCCGCGCCCGGTTGGCAGGGTGTTACCAAAGGCGGTGTCCTGAGTCACGACGGGTTTTCCCGCGGCTAAATAGCAAGCGCTTCGGTCACTAAACCAGCCGCTTCGAAGGCGAATGTTTTGATCCTTAGCGACGGTAAACTCGCCCCGTGAACCGAGGATATATTTGCGATAAGGGGCGATGTTCAATGACAGCGAAATTGCGTCGACGACTCTCCACCCATGCGATGTCAATTGAGGAATCGCCTCTTCGTCTTTCTCGTCTTCCCATGCCAAGGCGAGCTCGAACTCCTGTCCGCTACGACGTGGCAGATCAATGAATTTTAGAAACTCGACATGCTTGCTCCAGCTATAAGTCTCTCCGTTCCACTCGATATCTTTGCCCGGTTGTCGCCACTTCGCTATCGTCGTGAAGCAGCCCTGAACGTTGAGCTGATCGTTTAGCTCCGATCCTAACCGTGCGTCATGTGTCCACCAATCTAGAACAATGGGCTGGCGCGTTGGCTGGTAATTGAACCGGGTTAGGGGGACACTGCAATCCGGCGCCCCGAAGTTTTCGCCATAGGTGAAATAATGCGTGTGAGCTTCGAGTAGGTCGATTGCCTTGCGATCACCCTGAACCAACTCAATCTGGCGCGTGACGGGATCAGTCTCAAGATAAATACGTACCGGGACGCGAGCGTGCTCTTCGAAGAGCTGCGTCGAGCCGGTCAAGTTAACTAACGCATCGGCGCTTTCGAACAAGCGCGATACCTGCGCCTGGGAGAGCCCAAAGAACTGGTCGTCTACCCGGGATAGGTAAGCCCAACGGTCCTGCAGGCCGAACGAAGACATGAGTTGGGCCACATAATTGACGGCGTATTGGCAGTTGCTAGCATGGGTATTTTCGGACCCATTGCCGTGTGTCTTCTGCAGGGGATTATACGCCCAGCCACCAGTATCCTCGATATAGTAAACGTCGTACCCCAGCCGTCGGAAGCCTTCAAGAAAATGCAAGACCTGCCACGACACTCCGGCTAACGGCGTTCGCCCCAGTATGCCCATAACAACGAGTCGCAAATTGCCGCTCATTGCCGACCTCGGGATCTGGTGGTCAGCCGGTGTGAAGCGTTATCAATTGGAAGGGACGAATACTTCAATTTACGACAATGCCCGTTCGAGGAGACCTCCAACGACATTCCTTGCATCGAAGTACTCCTCCGCCAGAGCCCGAGCGAGCTTGCACTGGTTCTCGTAATCGATCACGACTCTCTCAATAGATTGTGCTGCTTCCTTTACGTCGCGGAACCGAAATAGGCCAGCGGAATCCGGCAGAAATCGGCTTGGCCCCGTATGCTGGACAACGGCCGGCTTGCCGCTGGCCAAGTAGCAAAGTGTTCGGTTGCTGACCCAGGCATTTTCGAGTTTCAAACAAGCGGGTTTCGCGCAACTAAACTCACCGAAAGATGCTTGAATGTAGCGCTGATAGTCCCATGGAGTCGCCGCAACTTCATGAGAGTCAACTACATGCCAGCCGCGGTCTTCGAGCATACACCGCTGCTCGTTTTCTGGCTTGAGGTCGAGAGCCAACTCTAGCGGATGACCTGTGAGACTTGGCATCTCCACAAAGGGTAGAAAGCCGCTCCGTTTGTCGTCCAAGTGTGCGTGTGCATCGTCCTCTAACCATCCGCCAGCATACCAGTGAGCCACGGTGGTAAACGACGCTTTAGTTTTCGACTCATGCCGCGGCCACCAGTCGAGAGCCACGCATGGAGGTGTATAAATCCAATTCAATCCCAGATCAGGGATCCGTGTTCCGGCCTGACCCAGGGTCTCCCCGGTCGTAAAGTACACATCGTGCGGCGTCAGGCTTATTCGTCCTTTGCTCACCCATGTCTGTGATAAACCCGGGTCAATGTCTAACAACGCTGACCTCCGGAAGCAGTTTACGATATGCGGCGGAGTGTCATAGGGAAACTCTAACAAGAGATCGGCTTCTGCGGCGGCGGCCAGGTCCAGACATCCCATAGCGGTTAAATCTGGAGGCAGGACGCCGTCAGTCGAGCAATAGAGAGCCAAGGAATTCACAAGACCGTAGCGCTCTAAACGAAGTTTCAGGGCGGAAACGTTGGCTCGTAGTTCGGTAGGTGAAGAATTAGGGACTATAGCTTCGAGCCAGATGATTTTACAGCCCAAGGCACGTAGGCCAAGGGCCCAATTGAGGTACTCCCATAGATGACCACCGCCCTCGGGGTACTCCAGCGTTCTTACCGGAGCGATACAGACCGTGATACCCATGTGAGCGGCTTAACCCGAAGATGAGGCTACCCTCCAAATTTCTCTTCTCGAGACAAGGGGTACGTGTGAGGTGCCACAAAAACGGAGGGATCTCCTATGGCCTTTGACACGTCGGACCGGATAAAGGCGATTTGGCCATGTTCAATGCCAAGGAGTAGATCGCAGTGTTTCAAGGTAGACAAGCGATGGGCGATGATAAAGACGGTGCGTCCAATGCTAAGATGCTCCATCACCTCGATAATCTCTCTTTCTGTTTTTATGTCGATGGAACTCGTCGGCTCATCGAGGATGAGAATGGGAGCATCCTTCAGAAAAGCTCGTGCGAGCGCAATCCGCTGACGCTGTCCGCCGGATAGCTGCATTCCACGTTCACCCACCATCGTACTATAGCCGTGTGGAAGCCGAGCTATAAACTCATGCGCTTTAGCGGCTTTTGCAGCCTCGACGATTTCATCTTGCGAGGCGCCGGGACGTGCATAGGCGATGTTTTCGCCGATGCTGGTCGAAAAAAGTATGGATTCTTGAAGGACAATGCCGAACTGATTGCGAAGCTCCGCTAGTTTGTAATCCCGAAGATTAATACCATCGAGCAGGATTTGGCCTTGAGTCGGGTCGTGGAATCTGGTCAGCAAACTAACAAGCGTTGACTTTCCTCCGCCGGTCATACCCATGATGCCGACTCGAGTCCCTGGCTTGATTGCGAACGAGATGTCACTCAACACCGGGCTCTCGCCGTTATAGGCAAAGCAAGCGTTCTGGAAGGTTATCGCTCCGCTCGCATGAGATATCGGCACTCCATTTTTATTTTCAACGACGTCAGGGGCTTCATCCAAAAGCGCGAGTGCGCGCTCCGCACTGGCAAGTGAGCGTTGCGCACGTGCAGTCATCTCGCTCAGTGACGCCAAGGGTCCGAATAGCTGCGCCAGGTAGGACATGACCATCATCAATTCGCCCAATGTCAAGCTCCCTGACTGCACATGTCGCAGACCCAAAAATAAGACTGCAGCTGTTCCGGCTGCCGTCGTAGTGCCAATCAGAAGATCGAAAGCCCCTTCTGACCATGCAGCCCGGACTCGTGCAGAAAAGCCCTCGTTAGAGTGACGAACAAAACGCGCTTGTTCTCGCTCCTCTTGTCCGAAGGCTTTAACCACGCGCAAGGCACTTAGGGCTTCCTGCACTACTGAAAAGGCGGAACTTTCCAAGTGCATAATATCGCCCCACTGGCTGCGAAGCCGCGAATTAAACGTGCGCGCGCCAAGGTATAAAACTGGTGTAACTGCGATCGCCACCAGCGCCAACTGCGAGTCGAGCAGGGCGATAATGTAAATCATCCCGGCGACAGTCAATCCTGAAGCGACAAAAGGTATCAAACCATCGACAGCGATCCACTGAATCGCAGGAGCATCATACTGGATGCGATAGGTGGAATCAGTTGTACCTCTCGTATCGTGATATGAGACCGAAAGTCGCTGGACGTGGCGAAACAGTTTGTTGCGAAACGCCAATGTTAACTTTTCACCCGTATAGGTGCGCAACAAGTTACTTGCGACCCGTTGAAGCCCGCTGAGAAGGGCGACGAGTATCGTTAGAGTCACGACGAACATCACCATGCCGTTAGGGGAGCCGGTGATACCCTCAGGTACCAACTGGTGTAGAAACGCTGGTATCGGACGAGAGCCAATGACGCTATCGACCGCAATTTTCAAAGGCAATGGGATCAGCAGAGCGAGGGGGGGCGATAACAAGGTGATCAATAGAATCGCCCCTATGTGCGTATAATAAGGTCTTACTTCAAGTAAGAGCCGTCGGTAAAGCTCAAAACTATTGTGTTTCTTTTTGTCTGTCATGAATGGCATCCGAATGCTGGAAGGTGCGAAGGATTGCGGCAACGGCGCTCCCGCAACCACGCAGACTGTATATTGTTAGAAAAACGCTCAACAGACCTAGGATAGCGGAAGCGACCCATGCGCTATCAAGTGCTGCCGCAGCGGAAAGGGAAACGGATAAAATGGGAAGAAGAAGCTCCAGCAGTGAACACTTAGGCCAGAGCCGAACCCGGACAAATTGGTTACCGGCACCGTGATCCTCCACCGCCATGAGCAAGCGCGCAAAGCCAAGCAACCCAGCACGCACTTCCAGGTCCCACCGATCGTACTCTCCGCCGCGCCGAACATACACCCCCGCCTTACGCAAATCCGTCTCGAAAGATTTCAATCTTTCATTGGGATCGCGCCAATGCTCGGTCCAAACGGCAAATTTTCGCGGCCAGGGCATCACAAAGCCGGATGCCTTGTATCTCCAGAAAGTGAGTCCGGAACGCAGGCGTCCGCTTAGGCGCGCCAGAGGTTGGAGTAAATGCAGCAGTGCTGTGACGCTGCGCAGTTTAACCCAGTCAAAAGGAGACCTCCGCGCGGCTGCAAAGCCGACTCGTGACGAACTAATCACGGCTTGGAAAATCGGTGCGTAAAGCACTAACGCCAGGAACGGCAGAGCATAGAATAAAGGAAACCAGAGGAAGCCGAGCGCAACAATCGGAAGAAGCGCGGCGACAGCCAAGTACCATTCGGGCATGGACAACCAAGATTCTAAGGCCCCGGCCGGTGATTGGTAAATAGACTGGAAGGGCGCGCTGCCCCAGACACCATGATAAATCCGTCCTTGGCTCCATGCCTTATATTGGTGACCGTTCCCGTAGACTCGGCCCGCCCACGTGACATGGCCCGCGAGATTGTACTTCTCCGGCCATTTTTTCTCCAAAAACGATTCTGCTTTGCCGTAATTGTGTTGCTGCTTCCAATACGCTCGAATCGAATCACGCCGGTGATGCCAAACCATTGCTCCTGGGCTGTATCCTAGAGTCCACCCTTTTTGCTGCAGGCGCCAGCAAACGTCCACATCGTCTCCGGCAATGCGAAATTGCGGATCGAATCCGCCAATCGCTTCCAGAGCGGTTTTGCGAAAGGCCATATTGCATCCGGGAATATGTTCGGCTTCAGTGTCGGACAGCAGAATATGAACCGGGTTTCCTGGGGAATGGCCGACGCACTCGGCAATGGGTCCATCATTGGGCGGTGCGATGTTCGGACCGCCGACTCCAACATGTTTCGAATTCATGAACGTACTGGCAATATATTTTAACCAGTGAGGGTCGGGGTGGGCATCATCGTCAATATATGCGACGATTTCTCCCGTAGCTTCATTGAGTCCCGTATTGCGCGCGGAAGAGAGTCCTCGATTTTCGGTTGTTATCACTCGAAAGCCATAGCTATGGGCGATCTTTGCAGTCGTATCCGTAGAACCATCGTTCACCACGATTACTTCGTAGTTAGGATACTCAAGCCTTAGCAAACTTTCCAAACATTCAGAGAGAGTGCGGCTGCCATTGAAGGTACATACGATGACAGAAATTTTTGGCCAGTGGAGTTCCTTCGCGAACGGGACCTTGGTGAATGCTTCTCGGACCGCTCTAAGCGCGGGTTTGGGACGACGATCACGAGCGGTGATGCCAAATGCCCAGTCTTCGACTTCGGCACCCGCCCTGTGCCACTCATCAGTCCACGAAAATATAAAGGCCCCCGCACAACCCGGCGCGAAGGTACTGCGGAGTTGCCACTCGAGCGTTTGCGCCTGCGTTGTCTCGCCATTTCTAAGACTGTCCAGACCGATCTCGCTCATCAGCAGGGGTCGATCTCCGGCAATATTATGGAGTCGCGCCAAATAGCCGTCAAGCTGATTCTCCGATTCAAGGTAAACGTTGAAAGTCACAAGATCCAAGAAAGGAAGATGAAGGTATTCGGTTGTAGGATAATTTACATAGGTGACGAGGGCGTTCGGGTCTTCGGCTTTCACCGCCCAGTACAGGCTCTCGAGATAACTCTCAACTCGTCCGCGGCCCAGCCACCGAACGACAGGTGCGGCGATCTCATTTCCAAGCGCATAACAAAGAAGGGCGGGATGTCCTGCACAGGAACGCACTTTTGCGCGCACGGATTCTTCAACGTCAGGCGCACCTTTTCGGTCAATCAAATAGCCCGCATATTGTTCTGCAGATAACCCGACCATGACACGCAGGCCATGTTTTTGAGCGATGTCGAGAAGCTGCCGCGGCGGCATCGTATGTGGAATACGGACTGCATTGAGTCCGTTCGCGGCCATCAGAGAAAAGTCTCGTTCCAGAACCATTGGGTCATGATACTCTTGACCGTTTGGACCCGGTCTGAATGCTCCGTAGGTGACTCCTCGCACCCAAAATTTTTCGTTGCCGACGAATAAGAATTTACCGCCGACATGTGGCCGTTGAATTTTACCTGGGGATGAGCTGAGATGCGTCGGAATTTTCTTAGCTAAAGGTGAAGTTCCATTGCTTCTGAAAAATATTTCGCCGTCGTTTATAACGCGCTTCTGTTTGGGAACCTTATCCGACTCATCCAGATCCAACTCGCCAAACCGCGCACGATGAGGCTCGATGAATGACGGCGTAGGCAAATTCACAATGAATAGGCTCCCTTCCACTCTGCAGATTTAGGACAGATAATCAGAAATCGATGTTTATGGCCGAAATGCCAAGGGAGAGCGCAACATTGATGCCACGCAAGGCAAACGATTATTTGATTGATTTTCCACAATTTGTTTCACAATGACACGGAAGAAAGTTTGCTCAGTGCAGGGATTACCCTGCATGGAATGGAAGATTTCATCTCTTTTAGCCTTCTTTGCGCCCGGCTCTTCAACTTGCGCCGAGATAAGCTAGAATCAAAACTAACTGGCGCACGACGATCGGGAATATCACACGAAAGAGAAAGGTCGTCTAAAGCGTCGAACTTTCGACTAAACGGTCGTATTAGACTAGACGCACCAGGCGGTCTTTACCTGGATCCTTAAGCGGCTGGCCGAAGCGGGCTTGGTGAGAGGGAAAACAATCGGCATTGACGCCACTACGCTCGAAGCCTAGGCCGAGGGCGCATGGGGGGAAACTATGACCGTACGGTTCGATGCGATTGTGATCGGCACCGGCCAAGCCGGGCCGGCGCTGGCCGCGCGTTTGTCGACGGCGGGCATGAAAGTGGCGGTCGTCGAGCGCAAACATTTCGGCGGCACGTGCGTCAACACCGGATGCATCCCAACCAAGACCTTGGTGGCGAGCGCCTATGCCGCGTATCTGGCGCGGCGCGCCGCCGAGTATGGCGTGGCCATCGGTGGAAACATCGGCGTCGATATGAAACAAGTTAAAGTGCGCAAGGATGAAATCGCCGGCCGTTCGAACAAGGGGGTGGAGGGTTGGATGCGCGGCCTCAAAAACGGCACGGTATATCTCGGCCATGCGCGTTTCGAAAGCCCCCGCACTGTGCGCGTAAACGACGAGGTCCTGGAAGCGGAGAAAATTTTCATCAACGTCGGCGGTCGCGCGTTTATCCCGCCGTTGCCGGGCTTGAGTGAGGTGCGATATCTCACCAATTCGAGCATGATGGACGTGGATTTTTTGCCGGAGCATTTGATCATCGTCGGCGGTAGCTACATTGGTCTGGAGTTCGCGCAGATGTATCGGCGTTTCGGCGCGCAGGTCACGATCGTCGAAAAAGCGCCGCGCCTGATTCCGCGCGAGGACGAAGATATTTCCGCGGCGGTGCAAAAAATCCTAGAGGCAGAAGGCATCACGATCCGCTTGAACGCGGAGTGCATCACCACGGGGCGGCAAAACGAGCGGATCGTCGTCGGTCTCGATTGCGCGGAGGCGAGCCGGCAAGTGATAGGTTCGCACTTGTTGCTCGCTGTTGGACGAGTGCCCAATACCGCGGATTTGGGCTTGGACCAAGCCGGCGTGGAAACCGATAGCGCCGGCTACATCAAAGTCGACGATCAACTGCGCACCAATGTTTCCGGCATCTGGGCGCTCGGCGACTGCAACCGCAAGGGAGCGTTTACGCACACGGCCTATAACGATTATGAGATCGTCGCGGCGAATCTGCTCGACAAGGATTCACGCAAAGTCACCGACCGGATTATGACCTACGCGCTTTTCATCGATCCACCGCTCGGCCGCGCCGGCATGACCGAAGCGGAAATCCGAGCTGCCGGGCGCCAGGCGCTGGTCGCCACTCGCGCCATGGCCAACGTCAGCCGAGCGGTCGAGAAAGGTGAGACTCAGGGCTTCATGAAGGTCTTCGTCGACGCGCAAACGAAGGCGATCCTCGGCGCCGCGATCCTGGGCGTCACCGGCGATGAAGTGGTTCACGTCTTGCTTGACGTCATGTACGCCAAAGCACCTTATACGACCGTGAGCCGGGCGATGCACATTCACCCGACCGTGTCCGAATTGCTGCCGACGTTGCTGCAAGATCTGCGGCCATTGCAGTAAAAAAAGCCGAGCGTCGCAGTGCGCTTCTTTCCTGGAATTCGAGGCACGCGAAATGGCGCCGGAAATTTATTTTGGAGGTGAAACAATCATGGGCAAGGTCAATGTTCGATACATTGTCGATGACGTCGATCGGGCGATTCCCTTCTATGCGGATATTCTCGGCTTCAAGCTCGACATGCATCCAGCGCCGGGCTTCGCGAGTATGTCGCGCGGCGACTTGCAGTTATTGCTTAATCGGCCCGGCGCCGGTGGCGCCGGACAAACCATGCCAGACGGCAAAAGTCCCGTTCCGGGCGGTTGGAATCGCATCCAGATTGAAGTCGAGGATTTGGCGGCGACGGTCGAGAAGTTAAAAAAGACGGGAGCGCGCTTCCGTAACGAAATCGTCACCGGCAACGGCGGCAAGCAAATCTTAATCGAAGATCCTTCGGGCAATCCGATCGAACTGTTCCAGCCATTTTAGGACGATTCAAACCACCGCGCCTAAACAGCCATGTTAGGCCTACTTGCCGCCCCTTGAGCTGCTAACATTTTGGTCTAGCTACAATGGCTAAAATCGACGGCTAATCTAGTCATCGAGTGCCGGGCGGATTTCGCGCCGACTCGCCGATGACCGCGACGGACCGGTAATAACCGCAAGCATCCGCGTCGCCGTGATCCCAACGATGGCTTGGACAAAGAATCCCTCATAAGCGCCGCGGATATCATCTTATACAAGATCAAGAGTCGCGGTCGCACGGTCGCGCCGAGCGGCGAGTGAGAGATTAGCCGAATCTCAGTCATCGTGAACGCCGCGAGCACTCTTGCGCAAGTCCTTCATCCACTCTGTCCTAACCTCTGCTAAGAAAGTTCGATGGACGCGAAAATACGCTGACCGACGCCGAGCGTTTCCTCTTTTGTTTCTGCTCCAACAGATCGATGACGTTTACTGTGCTCTCCAGTCGTTGTCTGAAAAAAACCGACTGAAGCTGGCTCTGGTGAAGGATATACTGATCGGTCTCGTGCGCATCCACTACGATAAACAATCGTAAAAGAAAACAAGTGAATGTTTGGCATATATTTTGTTGTGTTCATGCTCAAACCTCCAGGATCGCGGCATCGTTCTCTTTGTCGACTAAACTCGAATCCCGGAGACCATTGCGCCTATCGCTTCGACCGGACGGTTATGAAGCTCATCAATCTTTGGATTCTAACCGGACTCGTTGTCTTTTATTCGACCGCCAGCCTAGGCGCAGACGCCAAGCAAAAAAAGCGCATCCGCAGCACCCGCTCAGCGCAAGTCACACCGTCGCAGAATAAATTGGCAGCGACGCGAGCGCAGCTCATTGAGTGCACGAACCTTTCGCGACAAAACCTCCGCGACTCTTTGCCGCAATACGAGAGCGAATTGCAAAACCAAGTCGTGGATTACGAAATGAAAAAGAAACTATACGAGGAAAATGCGATTTCCCGGCTGGACGTAGACAAGAGCGAGCAGCGATTAGCTGAGACACGGCAGGCGATGGCGCAGATACAGCAGCGGATCAGCGAAGACGACATCGCTTTGGCACTGACGCCGGAAGCGGCTGAAGAAGAATCCGAGCGACTTGCGGAGTTGCCTCTGGGAGGTTACGACGAGACGGCTTCTTACATGTGCTACAACGGCGCTGGCCCCTGGTCGCTTGCCGACACGAAAAAAATTGCCCAATTCTTTCTAGCGCGTTTCGGTCGCTCGCTGCCGATCAGCGCCTTCGGGCAGACCTCGACTCATGAGCGCATGAGCCTCGATCATCGCGGCGCTGTTGACGTCCCGATAGCGCCGGATAGTGAGGAAGGCCGCAGCCTAATGGCGTATCTGCATCGGAGCGGCATACCTTTTATTGCCTTTCGTCGCGCAGTACGCAACATGGCCACCGGGCCGCATATTCATATCGGACGCCCTTCCCCGGGTCTCATCGAGGTGAGGCGTCGGCCGATTCTCACGGCTAGGCCGGCACAATCCGCAGAGGGCGGCTAAGATCCCCCCTCGCAAGGCAGTGGGCTCGATTATTTTTTTGCGAGCTTTTATCAGTCGATTTTTGAGACGCCGCTAAGACCGAGCGCCCGCGGCTGAGTGAGTGCGCTACGTCACTGTTGCGCGCCGACGACAATCTCGTTACTCTTTTTCTCAGAAGATATTATACTGTCATTTTCGATCCCCGACGGTATTTCAAACCTACCCTTCGGTATCCAATTTCCCACCGTGGGCGTCGAAGAAGACGCATTTTGTATTGTCAGGAGGGTTGATGCGTAAATGGATCATCGTCGCCGGCGCCATTGTTGTGATCACGGTGCTCGTCGGTTTTTTGCTATTGCTCAATATTAATTCGTTGATCGCGCGCAATAAAGGCTACTTGATCGCGCAAGCCGAGGACGCGCTTGGAAGAAAGGTCTCGATGGGCGAGGTGCAGGCAACGCTGTGGAGCGGCCTCGGCGCGAGAATTGCCGATTTTACTATGAGCGACGATCCGGCCTATTCGTCGGGCGAATTTGTCCGCGCCAAAGATCTCCAGATCAATCTCCGTTTTTGGCCGTTGCTTAGAAAGGAAGTCCAGGTCAAGAGAGTCACTCTTCACGATCCAGTGATTCAGATCGTTCGTAACGCTGATGGCAAATTCAATTTTTCCACCATCGGTAAAGGCGCCAAGGAAAAGAAAGAAACTCCGGCAAAGCAGAAAAAAGAAGCCCCGGCCAAAGAACCGGGCCAGCCGGCATGGTTGGTTTCCCTGGTCGATCTTTCCGGCGGTGATATTCATTACCTCGACCGCAAAGACGGTACCGACCTGCGCCTGCAGCAAATCGATCTGAAGGTGGAAGATTTCGATTTTAATCGGGCCTTCTCGATCAGGCTTGCCGCCGCCGTCTATGCCGGTAAGCAGAATTTAAAATTAACCAGCAGAGTTGGCCCGCTCCGTCCGGACGGCGATTTTACGCAGGCGCCTTTGAACGGCGAGCTCGACATCGATCCATTCGATGCGACCCGCCTCAACGCCGCGGCGCCGAAGTTGAAAAGCGCTCTGGGCAAGGACATCGATTTGACCGGCGTGTTTCGCGTTAAGGATTTAAAGTTCAACGGCACGCTGAAGGATCTGGCAGTGAACGGCAAGATTGAAGGAACGGAAGGGGCGGTGCGTTATGGCAAAACATTTCAAAAGCCCGCCGGCATGCCGCTGACGCTCACCGCCGATGCTCGCTACAGCGGCGACAAGCTTACTATTCGCAAAGGCCAACTTAGGCTTCACACGCTGGACTTGGCTACAGCGGGAGATATTCAATTCGGCAACGGCACGTTCCTTAATCTCTCCGTTGATTCCAAACCAGCTTCTCTCGAAGGTTGGGATAAAATCGTTCCGGCGATCGCGAGCTATCAACTCGCGGGCACGCTGGAGCTAGAAGCCA
>Ga0111538_10009882_pt1 | contig 12703 bp, 6 predicted proteins | sample SoiMethybrSBSTD1_FD_79669 | JGI IMG/M metagenome (GOLD analysis project Ga0111538, IMG submission 79669) | Bulk soil microbial communities from a Populus tree surrounding site in Tennessee, USA - Soil MetaG P. TD hybrid SBSTD1 (version 2)... | ecosystem: Environmental > Terrestrial > Soil > Tree...
AAATCGGCGTCTCGGTATGCGCGCGCCTCGACCGCATCGTTCATGACCTCGGGCTCGGGGGTTCGATCGATGATGGCGCCGGCCCTGGGCTCACCGGTTCCTCGCAGTGACCGGCTCGCACATCCGCTCGATCCTGCCGTCCGGACCCACGACCGTGAACGTTTCCCAGAGGTTCACAGTGCTGCACACATGACGTGGGACGAGGAACACTCGGGCTCCGACCGGCAGCCGCTGGCCTGCGCGCAGCCGCACCACGGTGTGTTCCTCGCTCGTCGCAACGACCTCGCAGCCGGGCGTATCGAAGACCTGAATCGGCCCCTGGTCGATCGCCCACCGCTTGTAGCCGAGGTTAAGCGTCGCCAGGTCCTCTCCCGGTGTATCCATGACCTGGGCCAGAAGGATGGCCGCGTACTTGAACGCTCCCGGCATCTTGGCGTCGTAGTTCGAGTCCCAGTAAACCCACGTGCCCGGAGAAACGTCTACTTGCGCGTCGACCCGATGGCGGCGCGTCAGCTCGTGGAGGTCGAGGAGGCACCCGGGTGTCCCCCCGACGACGATCCTCTCCACGTTCCCGCCGGCGGCGCTGACTGCGCTCGCGCAGTCCACGACTTCCTGCATGGCCTTGACTGCGACTTCGGCCCGCACTTTCGGGTCGGGGGAGCTGTTGTGGCCGTCGTAGGCGTGAATGCCCCGCCAACGCAGCGCGCCGAGCTCGGGATTCGAAAGCACCGCGCGCACGAGGTCGGCCGCGGCGCGGGGCGGGCAGCCCGTGCGATGATTGCCGACGTCGACGTCGACGAGGCAGTCGATTTCCACGCCGTGGCGCCGCGCGGCGGCAGCGAGCAGCTCGGCGTGCTCTCTCCGCGCAACGTGCGCAGTGATTCGCGGCCCCGCCCGCCGGGCGATCGCCGAAGCGACTCGTTCAGCGGCGTGCTCGAGGAGAGGGTAGGCGATAAGCACTTCTTTCGCCGCAGCTTCGAGGAGCATGTCGAGCTCCTGAGGAGTGCACTTGAACTTCTCTACGCCTTTCTGCTGGAGGAGGCGGGTGGCCCAGAGCGACTTGTGCGTCTTGACGTGCGGCGCCAGATGCCGGAAGCCGGTGCCGGGCGCCACCGACTCGAGCGCGGCGCGCAGGACCTCAGCGTTCGACTCGACGTGGGCACGGTAGACGAGCAGACGGGGCGTGGAGAGAGTCTCAAGATCCGCGAGAGGGTAAGCCTCTCGATCGAGCGGCGTCGCAAGCATGCCCCCCAATCTACCAAAAAAAGAACGGCTGCACCCTCCGCGGAGGGAGGGCACAGCCGCCTGGGAAGGAACCGGCAAGGGCACAATCCCTTGCCGGCGATTGGTTCCTATGCGCGCGGGGGCGTCTTCACCCAGGACGCCCCCTCAAATCATGGCCGGCGATCGCGAGCGTCTGGCGCCGGCTGCAAACGACTCTCAGGCTTCAGGATGCAGCGTAGAATTCCTTTCAATCTGACCTCATTGTTTCGCTGATTTCCTCGAGAGGAGCGCCCGGTGCGAGCGTTTCCCTCGGCGAGCGCTCACAACGCTGCAGCCCCCAGCTCGCCGGTCCGGATGCGCACGACCTCCTCGAGCGGAGACACGAAAATCTTGCCATCGCCGATTTTTCCTTCGGGTCCGCTGCGAGCGCCTTTCACGATCGCGTCGATGACGCGGTCGACGTGGGCCTGCTCGACGGCGATCTCGAGCTTCACCTTGGGGATGAGGTCTACTTTGTATTCGTGCCCGCGATAGATCTCGGTCCGGCCTCGCTGCCGGCCGACACCGCGCGCATCGGAGACGGTGATCCCTGTGATCCCTTCCGTTCCGAGAATGTTCTTCACGACCTCGAGGCGTGAAGGTTGAATGATGGCGGTCACCATTTTCATGCGTTCCGCGACCTCCTGAGAGTGCAGTTGGGTGAACAAAAAATGATCAACATGAGAAGATAGCTCTGCCACCGCAAACCCATGGCCATGCGTGGGCAATCCCTATGCTTTGCAGTCCTAAGACGAATTATTCAGTGACGTTAAGGATAGTACACCTTCTGTGCTCCTTCCGCATAGCTCCCTTTTGCGTGCACTCGAAGAGGGCTCCTTCTTCGGTCCGAAACTTTTCACGCTCGGCTGCCACGATCCGTACTTCAGCTGGACAGTGGGCTCCCCGAACGGTCGGCGGGAGGAGCCCAAGCTCGAGCTCACTCAGCGTTAATCTGGCTCCCGCTCACGAGGTAGGCTCGGCTCGCCACCGGGCACTTTCGTTGCACAAGAGACCGTCATGAGCGCCCCCTCGACCTCCGCCCAAAGAGTCCTGAACTCATCCGACCTCCCCGAGCTCCGACAGTACCTCTACCTTGCTGAGCGGCTGATGCCGCCGCACGCCCGGCAGAGCAAGACGCAGGTCATCGCTCGGGCGTGCGAAGAGCTTCGCCGGCTCCTCGAGAACGCTCCGCCGAGGAATGTTTCTCTCGAGACCTCGGCCCAGGTGGTGGAGGCAGCGGAGGCGGTTTTGGGATCGACCGTCGAGAACGAGCCTGAGCCACTGCGCCGCGACACCGGTCTCCGTATCGCAGGCATCTCGTGCGACTCACGCTTTCGCCATCAGCTCGAGCTCGCAGCCGACGAGTTCCTGCTCGACTGCGATCAGTAGCGCGCCGTTGTTTCGCGGCTCCCTAGTATGGTCCTAGGTGAGGCAAGCAGTACGCCGCTCGGACTACCGGGCTCACTCCGCGAACCTGCTCCCGCTCGACAACTCCGCATCGTCGATGCGCTGAGCTCGCGTCGCGAGCTCCCACCGTAGCGCGCCGCGCTTCGCACACGCGCGGATTGTCCAGCGCGCCGCTCTCTGCGCCCACTGATGCGCCGAATCCGTCGCGCCGCCCCGCCCGATGCGGTATTCGACGGCGCATGTTCGCAGGATTTTCTGTAGCGCAGCAGAATTCCGGTGTTGCTGATCGCGACACTTTGCTGCTCGCGCGCTGCGACGACGCGCTCTTCGTGGCGCGGTGGCGCGCGCAATGCGCTGCGAGCGGAGAGGTTACGCGCCATTTTTTCGCGCTGGTATAGCGATTGCTAATTCGCGGACCTTTCCAATTTTTGCCATCGGTTTGAGTTTTTTGTCGAGTCGGGTCGATTGAGAGGAAGGAGCCGCAACGATGGAGTGCTGTCGCTCTGTCTCCACGGTGCGTAGGCTGGCGGTAGCCCTCGCGAGTATTGTAGTCCTGGGCACACTTCCTTCGTGCGGGCGCGCCGGCGGAAGCAAAAACAGTGGTAGTTCGGGAAAACCGACAGAACTTCCCGGCGGTGGGGTTCGAACTGCGCTACTTCTCGACATCGAGGAGCTGATTCCAGCGCGCGATGTCGTTGTGACCCAAGGCGAGTCCGTCAGATTCGCGCTTCGTTTGGGGCCGGAGCACACTCTCGATGAAGTTGGGGTGCGCTGGACGCTCGATTCCAACGAACGGGTAGGCGAAGGCGAAGAGCTGCAGCTTTCGACGAAGAACGTCGCGCTCGGCACGCACGTGGTGCGCGCAGAGGTCACGCAGCAGGACGCCTCCGGCAGCGTCTCGTGGAGGATTGACGTCGTCGCGCGCGGCGAGGTCGAGAACAGAGCGCCTGTCATTCTTCAGGCTCTTCCTCCCGCCGGTACGTCCGTGCGTCGAGGCGTCCCGCTCACGCTCTCGATCGTCGCGGTCGATCCCGACGCGCAAGACGTCTTGCGCTACCTCTGGAGCCTCGACGGTGAGAGCGTGGCCGGTGATAGCGCCGCGATGGAATTCGACACGTCGAGCATCGCGCTGGGTCGTCACACGATGAGCGTCGAAGTGTGGGACGGAGTCGCGCGGGCCGATGCGGCTCGGTGCGCGTTCTCGTGGTCGGTCGATGTCGCGCCGGAGAGCGCGCATCCGCAACCGTACATCATCAACGCGTGGCCGCAGGGGAGCGTGCGCATCGGCCTCGAAGACCGATTGCGCTTCGAGGTCGCCGTCGAAGTTCCGGAACGCGAGGACAGCGTGAAATTTCGCTGGGAGGTCGACGGCATTCCACAGGCCTTCGAAGGCGACGCCTTCCACCTGGAGCCTGAGGACCTCGAAGGGGGCCAGGCAGAAGGACCGCACCGCATCACGTGCCGGCCCGTCTCGGGCTGGGAAGAGGACGGCGAGAGCTTGGCAGCCGTTGGCTGGACGGTGGAGCGCGGCGAGATCGCGCCGCAACCGCGCGCCACGGGAGAGACAGCCGCCAATGCGCCGCCGCTTTTCGAGGAAGTATTTCCGCAGCGAGCAACGGTCGCGCCAGGCGAATCCAAGGTTTTCCATGCAGCTGCCGTGGACCTCGACGGAGACGTGCTGACGTACCGCTGGTTCGTCGACGGAGAGCTGCAGCCCGTCGACGGCCCCGTCTTCGCCTACACGGGCACGCCGGATCGCAACGGTGGCGTCCGCATCGACGTGGAAGTGAGCGACGGCCGCCCTCACGAAGGCAGCGCGCGGTCTGGAAGCTGGGAGGTCGCGACGACTCATTTGGCCGGCAGGGCGCTGACGCTGGCGTCGGGAGCGCTCGTCATCGACAACGGGCAGTCGGGCACCTCCGCGAACGGCGGGTGGACTTTCTCGAACGCCGCCGGCGCCTATGGTTCCGGCTCGGTCTATTCGAAAGTCGTCGACGACACGTACACCTACAGCTTCACCGTCAACAACTCCGGGAAGTACGAAGTGCTGCTGTGGTGGACGGCGTGGTCGAGCCGCGCGACGTCGGTGCCCGTCACCATCCAGCACGCGCAGGGGACGATCACCGTCAACGTGAACCAGACGCTGAACGGCGGGAAGTGGAACTCGCTGGGGGTCTTCGATTTCTCCGTGAACGCCAAAGTGATCATCCGCTCGGTCGGCGGCGTCTATTCGACGTGCGCTGACGCGGCGTGCCTCAACCCGACCACGGCCAGCGGGGGCGCGGACGGCGGCGATCCGGGTGGAGAGCTCGTCGCCGGGGAGTTCGTGATCGACGATGGGGCATCGGGCACCTCATCTGTCGGGACGTGGGCGCCGTCGACGGCGCCAAACCCCTACAAGTCGAGGTCGCTGTACGCGCGCGACACGGGCTCCTACACGTTCCAGCGCAGCCTATCGAGCTCCGGCACGTACGACGTCTACGCGTGGTGGACCCAATGGCAGTCACGGGACTCTGCGACGCCGTACGAGATCGTTCATTCCGGCGGCACGGCGAAAGTCAGCAAGGATCAGCGAACGAACGGCGGCAAGTGGAACTTGCTCGGCAGGTACTCCTTCTCGGGCTCCGTCAAAGTCACGGTCAGAGTCCGTAGCTCGGCGACCGTGTGCGCCGATGCAGTGCGATTCGTCCCCGCGGGCACGGCGCCGCCGCCCCCGGACGACGATCCCCCGAGCACGGGGGACATCACCGTGGACACCGGCGCGCCCGGCACTTCTTCGGACGGCCTCTGGTCTCCTTCGACCGCGCCGAACTCCTTCGGCTCCGCGTCCCTCTACGCGCGGGACCGCGGCTCCTACATTTATTCCGTGACGCTACCAGCTTCCGGAACGTACGGCGTGTACGCGTGGTACACGGAATGGGCGTCCCGGGAGAGCTCCGTTCCCTACGAGATCTCGCATTCGAGCGGTACGTCCGTGGTGCGCATCGATCAGCGCACCGGCGGCGGGCAGTGGACGCCGCTAGGCGACTACACGTTTGGAGCATCCGCTAAAGTCGTGATCCGCGTCGTCGACGGCGACACGGTGTGCGCCGACGCGATCCGCCTCAGCCCGGGGGGCGGCTCGACCCCGCCCGAGGAGCCGCCACCGCCACCGCCTTCATCCTCCGTCACGCCGCAGATCACGGAGCTGTCGGCTTTCGCGCTGACTCCTCACCTGGCGCGCATCACGTGGCGGACCAATTTCTACGGCAGCTCGACGGTCAAATTCGGCTTGACCACCTCCGTGAGCGACGGCACGCGGTCCGTGACGGGCTCCCGCCTCGAGCATTCAGTCCTCGTCGAGCCGCTCAGCCCCGACAAGGTCTACTACTTCCGGGCGAGCAGCGCTGGCACCTCCGCGTCGGCCAGCTCCGCGGTCGTATCGTTCCGCATGCCGACTTCCACACCCAGCTTCGCGGTGTCGGCATCGCATCCCAGAGTCTTCCTCAATTCGGCCGACATCAGCTCGATCCGGACTCGCATCCAGTCCTCACCGATGTCGGGCTGGTGGAGCTCGCTCGTCTCGTTCTGCAACCAGCAGGTCGGGAAGAGCACTTCCGAGATCAACTCCGGCTTCTCACGGACCGTCGCCGCCCTCGCGTTCGCGGGCTTGATCGGTGACGTTCCTGCTTTCCGCGACAAGGCAATTGCCTGCTCGCTCGCCATCGCAGCTCTCTCGAACACCGGCGACAACAAGATCCTTCGGGACCGCATTGACTTCGTGCTCCCGTCGTACGACTGGCTCCACGGCTACCTTTCCGCGGCCCAGCGGACGACTCTTCGGTCGAAGCTGGCTATCTACGCCTCGAGTCTCGAGAGCCAGGTGAAGGATAACGAATACGCCGACGGACACTCGAACGGCAATGAGAATGGAGCCTTCCTGGCCGCGCTCGCCATCTACGGCGAGGATTCCAACGCGAGCGGCATCATCCAGCGCGGGCTCACCCGGTACCACGAGGGCTTCTGGCCATTCTGGCGCCTGCACTGCTCGGAGAACGGCGGGAGCTTCAAGAGCGGCTGGTACACGACGGTCGCAACGCAATTCAACTACGAGATTTTTGCCGCGTGGAAGTCTGCCACGGGGAAAAACCTCTTCCAGACGGAGGGGGTGTGGTTCGAGAAGCTCGCCGACTGGTACATCCACTCGCTGCGCGGCGACATGTCGTGGAATCGGCACGGCGATGTCGTGCTCCAGCGCGGCGTCGACGAAGTGGAGCGCCATCTGCTGACGCTGATCGCCCGCGAGTACAAGAACTCGGACGCGCAGTGGATGGCACGGAAGATCCTAGACTTCCTCGGTGTCTACGGGCCGGACATGGTCTTCGACCTCCTGTGGTACGACCCCTCGGTGCCGATCAAGGAGCCCAGCCAGTCGACGTCCCGCCGCTTCAAGGGGACTGGAATGGTCATGACGCGGGAGTCGTGGAAAGACGACTCCGTGAAGGCCTACTTCCGCGCAGTGCCTTATTACATGGGAGGGCACAACCACCTGGACCAGAACTCGTTCGGGATTTTCTACAAGGAAGGGCTTGCGCTCGACAGCGGGATCTACGACGAGTTTGGCAGCCGGCATCATCTCAACTACTACTCCCGCACCATTGCGCACAACGCGATGCTCGTCATCGACCCCGCCGAGGTCTTCAAGCTCTACGGCATCACGGAGGCCCCGGATGGCGGTCAGTACTGGCTCGACTCGAGCCGCGTGCCCAATCCCTTCCCCGAGAAGGTCACGGACCTGACGCACGACGACGCCTTCCAAATCGGCGGCGTCAAGGCGTACCGCGACGACTCCCTCTTCACCTACGCTCTCGGCGACAGCACGCGCGCTTACAACCCCAACAAAGTTGCCACAGCGTGGCGCCACTTCCTGTGGCTGAAGTCGCTCTCCGGTTGGTCCCACGCGCTGATCATGATTTTCGACGAGGTCGAAGCAACGAAGAGCACGTTCCGAAAGGTCTATCTCCTCCACACGCAGGAGAAGCCCTCGATCTCCGGGTCGCTCGTGGGGGCCGCCAGTGGCTCCGGCATGCTCTACCAGCGCACCGTGTTTCCCCAGAGCCCCGCGATCACTCTCGTGGGAGGGCCCGGCAAGGAGTACTGGGTGAAAGACGCCAACTACCCGCCCAACCGCGCCTTGAAACCTGGTGAAGAGCCCGGAGCCTGGCGCGTGGAAGTGTCGCCGACCACGGCGCGCGTCCACGATGAGTTCCTGCACGTCCTCTACCCCACGACGAAGGGTTCTTCGGCGCCGCCGACCCCGCGCGCCATCGACGCATTGTCGATGAAGGGGCTCGAGACGCAGGGCGTAGTCGTCCTCTTTAGCGTGAAAGTCGAGAGCATGCCGAGCGTCTCCTACAGCCTCACGGGCTCGCGCCGCAACTTGCTCTTCGGTCTGAGCCCGGAGCGGTCGCACGCCGTCTATCTGGACGGGGTCCTCCAGGCCAAGCTGCAGAGCAGCGGCGCCGGATCTCTGGACTTCACAAACAAGGCTGCAGGCAAGGTGTCCGTCGTGCGGCAGTGAGCCGCACTGCGGGCGGACCGGTCCTCGAAAGGCTAGTGGATCTGCAGTGTCGCGTGGCGTAACGTAGTCCCTCTGTTTGCGCAGCTCTGCGCGTTCGAGGGATGGTCGGATGCCGACGACGCTCCTCTACCTTTTGGCATGGATGTCGGTGTGCTGGGGCCAGGAACCTCCGGCTCGCCCGGTCGATTTCGACACCGAAATCGTGCCTGTATTGACGGTTGCCGGGTGCAACTCCGGCGCTTGCCATGGCAGCGCGGCGGGTCGCGGAGGACTGAAGCTCTCCCTCCTCGGCAGCGACCCCGCCGTGGATCACGACGCGCTCGCGCGCGCGGACGAGGGGCGGCGGGTGGACGTCGTGCGGCCGCCAGAAAGTCTCGTCCTGCGCAAAGTCTCCGGCGCGCTCGATCACGGAGGCGACGTCCGCCTGCGCGAAGGGAGTCCTGGCTACCTTCGTCTCGAGTCCTGGATCCGCGCCGGAGCCGGCCGCACGGGCGCGCGGCGTCTCGTGAGCCTCGACGTCCGGCCCTCGACGATCGAGGTCGAGCAGCCTGGCGGAAGCTTCGAGCTGCGCGCGACCGCGGCCTTCAGCGACGGAGCCACTGACGACGTCACGCCGTGGGTCGCGTTGGCGCCGGATGACGCGGACGCGGTGGACATCGAAGCCCTGGGGCCGTCCCTCCGGGTGCTGGTCCGCCGGCGGGGTCTTCACGTCATCACGGCGCGCTTCCTCAACCGCACCGTGCCAGTTAGCGTGCTCGTGCCCGTGGGGGATACCGCCGTGTCGATCCCCGAGAGCGCCCGGGCAAACGCCGTCGATGACTTCGTGAACTCTCTGCTCGCACGGCTGCGCATTCGACCCGCACCGGCGGCCGATGACCCGACGTTCCTGCGCCGCGTCTGGCTTGCGCTGACGGGGAGCCTGCCGTCGCCGGACGAAGCCAGGAATTTCCTCGAGGACCCTCGGCCCGACCGTAGAAATCGGCTGATCGAGAAGCTGATGGCCTCGAGCGCGTTCGACGATTTCTGGACGTACAAGACCTTGCGTGCGTGGCGCGCGCGCAGCGTCGGGAGCGAATCGCCGGCGGACGCGGCTTTCCAGAGCTGGGTCAGAGCTCAGGTCAGCGCCGACGCTCCGCTCGACAAAGTCACGCGCGATCTCCTCCTGGGCCGCGGCGATTCGGAAGAGGTCGGACCGGCGGCATTCCACCGCATGTTCCCAGGACCGCGCGAAGAAGCGGAAGCCGTCAGCGAGATTTTCCTGGGAGCGCGGCTGCGATGCGCGAGCTGCCACGATCATCCGCTCGATCGTTGGACGCTGGACGACTTCCACGGCCTGGCCGCCGTCTTCGCGCGCGTCGACCGCAGCCGCGTGGTGGCGTGGAAGGCATCCGGCAGCGTGACGCATCCCGCCACTGGGGAGCCCGCAGTGCCCAAGCTGCCCGGTGGCGCGTTCATCGACTCGAGCGCCGGCGGATTGGAGGAGTTCGCGTCGTGGTTGACGGGCGATGGTGGGCAGCGCTTCGCCCGAGCCGTCGCGAACCGCGTGTGGAAAGACCTCATGGGGCGAGGGCTCGTCGAGCCCGTCGACGACCTCCGCGAGACGAACCCGGCCACGCATCCCGAGCTGCTCGATTTCTTGGCGGCAGAGTTTGCGCGCGGGGGCTACAGCTTGCGCCGCCTCGTCCGGTCGATCGTCACGTCCGCTGCCTTCGCACGAGGTGCCGGCACCGCCAGCGCTCCCTCAGACGATCGCTTCTATTCGCGGAGCATCGCTCGACCTCTCGAGCCCGAAGTGCTCGCCGACGCGATCGTATCGGTGACGGGTGTACCGATCCCTCACACTGGCTTCCCTGCGGGCACGCGAGCGATCCTGCTTCCCGATCCCCAGTCCGGCTCACAGTTCCTCGATCTGCTGGGACGCTGCAGCCGGGACGCCGGCTGCGACGGCGGACGTCGCGACCTCGGTCTGGCCGGCCGCCTCGGCCTTCTCAATGGGCCCCTACTCAACGCCAGGGTCGCTTCGCCCGAGAGCATCCTCGGTGCGCTGGCGTTCTGCGATCGGCCCGACGGCGACCTCCTGGAAGATCTCTACCTTCGCAGCTGCAGCCGTCCCCCCGAGGCCCAAGAGACCCGTTTTTGGATCGAGCAGCTCCAGGCGGCGCGAGCGCGGGGCGACCGCCGCGAAACGATCGAGGACTTGCTGTGGAGCCTGTTGACGTCGCGGGAGTTCACGACGTACCACTGAGAAAGACGCCCGAATCTCGGCAGGAGCCGCAAGAAATGGAACGCACCCACTTGGATCGACGCCCGCTCGTGGCGCGAAGAGAAGCGCTGCGCGTCGGAGGCCTTACGGCGCTCGGGCTCAGCCTCTCGGATTGGCTCCACCTACGAGCCGCTGCCCCTGTCTTAGTGGCCGGAGACGTGGCGCGGCGTCCGCGCGCGCGAAGCTGCATCCTCATCTGGCTCGACGGCGGCCCCAGCCACATCGACACGTTCGACCCGAAGCCGGATGCTCCGTCGGAAGTGCGCGGCCCGTTTCGCGCCATCCCGACGCGCGTGCCCGGCGTTGCTTACTCCGAGCTCCTCCCCGCCACGGCGCGGCTGGCGGACCGCATTGCGATCGTGCGGTCGGTCACCTCGCCGCTTGGCGAGCACAACTTCGGATCGCACTACCTTCTCACCGGCTACAAGCCGAGCGCCGCCCTGACCTATCCCAGCATGGGCTCGGTCGTGGCGCGCACGGCCGATCCGGCGGCAGTGTTGCCGCCTTACATCAGCGCCGGCGACGACCCGAACGGCATGTCCGGTCCGGGCTATCTCGAGGCGGACTTTGGCCCGTTCGTGGTCCGGCAGGATCCCCGCAGCCCACAGCTCCGGGGCATGGACCTCGATCCTCCCGCGGGTGTCTCGCTCGACCGCTGGGCGCGCCGCCGCGCTTTCGTCGCCGCCGTCGATCGGATGAGCCGGCTGGTCGAAGCGGCGCCGCGCCTTGCAATGAGCCCCGAATATGAGAAAGCGTTTCGCCTGGTAACGTCGACCGAAGCGAAGAGCGCATTCGATCTTTCCCAGGAGTCGCCGGTGACGCTCGAGCGATACGGGACGAGACTGATCGGACAGAGCTGCCTTCTCGCGCGACGGCTCGTGGAGCGAGGGGTGCCTTTCGTCACGGTCACGGACCGGGGCTGGGACACTCACGACAATATCTTCCAGCGTCTGCGAGAGGGCTACACGGGGGGCTCCGTAGGCAAAGTGCCCATCCTCGATCGAGCTCTCTCCGCATTGCTCAGCGACTTGTCGGAGCGCGGCTTGCTCGACGAGACGCTGGTGCTCGTCCTGGGCGAGTTCGGCAGGACCCCCAAGATCAACACCGTCGGCGGCCGCGACCATTGGCCGCGCGTGTTCTCCGTCGCACTCGCGGGCGGAGGCATTTCCGGGGGCCAAGTCATCGGTGCGAGCGACGCCATGGGGGAGAGCCCCAAGGACCGGCCCGTGACTCCGGCCGACCTCGCCCGCACGGTGTTCACGATCCTGGGCGTCGACCCGGACCGAGAGTTTCGAACGTCGGATGGACGGCCGGTCCGCGTGAACGCGGGGGGCGAGGTGATCTCCGAGCTCGTGACATGAGCCACTTCGGGATCTTCGCGTCGCTCGCGTTCGTCCTCGAGGCGCTCACCACGCAGCCGGCGCCGCCGCCGGGAGAGAGTCGCGCTCGCGCCGGAGCACCCCCGGTGACCGCCATCGCTTTTGCGCAGGATGGCCGGAGCGCTGTGCTCGGCTCGCAAGATGGTATCGAGCAAATCGCGTGGCCGGATCTGGCTCGAGGGCGCCGCCTGGGCTCCCCGATGCCCGCGGTGAACGACCTCCGCTTCTCCCCGCGCGGCGACGTGCTGGCAGCTGGCGGCGGAGTGCCCGGGGAGGTAGGCGCCGTGGTCGCGCTCGCGTGGCCCGGCGGAGAAACCCTCTGGCGAATGACGATTCCTGGCGACGTGGTGCACGCCGTGGCGTGGAGCCCCGACGGCTCCCGGGTCGCGTGCGCCGGCCACGACGGCAAAGTGATGCTCCTGGACGCTTCCGCGGGCCGTCCGATGCATACCCTGGAGGGTCATTCCCGGCCTGTCTATGCGGTTCTTTTCACTCCGGACGGAGTCGAGCTCGTCAGCGCGGGCGGCGATGGTAGCCTTCGAGTCTGGAGCGCCTCGACGGGGAAGCTGCTCACCGTGCTCGAGAACCACACTGGGCCCGTTCGAGCACTGGCGACATCGTCGAGATTCCCGGGGAGCGACGGCCCCGGGGGGCCATTCATCGCATCGACCGGGGACGACGGCACCGTGAGGCTGTGGCAGCCCAGGATCGGACGGCTCGTGCGCTTCGTGCGGCTCCCGAGCGCCCCTCTCGCGCTCGACTGGTCCTCGGATGGATCCCGGATCGTCGCAGCGGGCAAAGACGGCCGGCTGCGAGCGCTCGACCCCAGCA
>Ga0111538_10009883_pt1 | contig 12703 bp, 10 predicted proteins | sample SoiMethybrSBSTD1_FD_79669 | JGI IMG/M metagenome (GOLD analysis project Ga0111538, IMG submission 79669) | Bulk soil microbial communities from a Populus tree surrounding site in Tennessee, USA - Soil MetaG P. TD hybrid SBSTD1 (version 2)... | ecosystem: Environmental > Terrestrial > Soil >...
GGGTTCAATCCCTTCAAGTTCGGCTTCGGGGCAGCCTCGGATTCGCACAACACGGCCGTCCCTTATCGCCAGAACAACTTCTTCGGCCAGGCGGGGGCGGCTGACGGGACGGCGAAGGAACGCATATCCGGCGTCCTCTTCGCCGGTATGGATCCACGCGTCGTCGGCACCGCCGGGCTCACCGGCGCGTGGGCAGAAGAGAACACGCGCGCCTCGATTTTCGACGCCATGCAGCGCAAGGAGACCTTCGCGGTCAGCGGTCCGCATATCAGAGTGCGCTTGTTCGGCGGGTGGGAGTATGCACCGGACATGCTGGCCGACGCAGGCTGGGTGAAGACCGGCTACGCGAAGGGCGTCCCGATGGGGGGCGATCTGCCGCCGGCCAAGGGAAAGGCGCCGACGTTCGTGGTCTGGGCGGTGAAGGATCCAACGTCGGGCAATCTGGACCGCATCCAGATCGTCAAGGGCTGGACCAGGAGCGGCCAGAGCTTCGAGAAGGTCTTCGACGTCGTGTGGGCCGGCAATCGGAAGCCCGACAAGTGGACCGGCGCGGTGCCGCCGATCGGCAGCACGGTTGACGTCGAGACCGCAACGTATACGAACACGATCGGCTCAGTCGAGCTCAAGACGGTCTGGACCGACCCGGAGTTCGATCCCAGCATGCACGCGTTCTATTACGCCCGCGTGCTGGAGATCCCGACGCCACGGTGGACGACGATCCAGTCCAAGGAGCTCGGTGTAGCACCCCCCGACGTGGTCGCCACCTCACTGCAGGAGCGGGCGTGGACGTCGCCTATCTGGTACACGCCGAGCGCCGAAGCGCGCAAGACCGCAAAATCGGGAACGACGGTGGCCGACCTGAAGAAGAAAGGCGCGCTGGCGCTCAACGATGCTCAGCTGAAAGCGTTGCTCGTGCAGAAGTCGCCATGGCTCCAGAATACGGTCACCGGCGACAAGTACCAGATCGTCTATGGCAATTCGGGCAAGCCCGCGTCGGGGAAGGCGGCCGCGCCGTTCCAAACCGGTTTCATCACGCAGCAGTTCGCCGCGAATCAGGCCCAGCTCCAGTTGCGATACGTAGGCAGCAAGATGACGCTCCCGAGTCTGACCGGCAACGTGGCCGACGCAAGCTATCTCGCTACCTCCAGTCCCTACTTCATCAACGACGGGAAAATCGTCACCGCGCTCGTGGGCACGCCGATCGAGATAGCGGTCTACAAGGTAGGTGACAAGTACATTGGGGCGCGCAGCAACGAATTCGGGTATGCCAACTACGAGATCATCCCCACGGTGACCGAGCTGGCCCCGTTCCGCTAGCCGCCATGATCGCGCGCTGGCTGCGGGAGCCTTTGCTCCAGTTCCTCGTCGTTGGCCTTCTGCTCTTCGGAGTGTGGAAGGCCGCCAACCCAGACTCGTACGCGCGCGGTCCGACCAACCGGATCGTGCTAACAGACGATGATGTCAAGCAGCTGGCCACCACCTGGATCATGGCCGGACGAGCGCTGCCATCGCCGGAGCAGATGCAACGGCTGGTCGACGACAGGGTCCGGGAAGAGGTGCTGTATCGCGAAGCACTGGCGCTCGGCCTCGACAAGGATGACACCATCGTCAAGCGCCAGCTGGCGCGCAAGATGGAGTTTCTGGCCGAAGACGTCTCGAAATTGGAGGAACCCAAGCCCGGCGAGCTCAAGGCGTGGTTTGAAAAGAACAAGGAGCGATTCGCGTTGCCGCCGCGCATCTCGTTTCGCCACGTCTATTTTTCTCCGGATCGTCGAGGTGCGACGGTTCGCGCTGATGCCGAGCGCGCGTTGAGCCAGCTTGCGGGCAAGCCGATGGATGCGCCCGGCATCGCGACGGTGGGCGATCCGTTCATGTTCCAGCAGTACTACGGTGATCGCGCGTACGACGAATTCGCCCGGCAGTTCGGGCCGCCCTTCGCCCAGGCGCTGGTGCAGCTGGCCCCCGGCGCCTGGACGGGTCCGATCGCGTCCGGCTACGGCTGGCATGTCGTGTTCGTGGAGTCGCTGACGCCTCAGCGGACTCCCGACTACGAAGAGATTGAAGCGGACGTCAAGACCGCTTGGCTCGAGGACCGACGCAACGAGGTGAGGGCGCGGATGTATGAGGCGATGCGCGCTCGGTACGAGGTCGTGCTGCCCGCTCGCAGCTATCAACCGAGCGGTCCTCCCGCGACCGGGGTCGTAAAGTGATGTTCGCGTGCGTCTTCCGTCGCGCCGGCATCGGCTGTCGATGGCTCAGTCTCCTCGGCACGGCGTTGATCGCCGTCGCCTTCGAAGCATCTGCGCACGACGCGCGTCCCGCTTACCTTGAGATCAGGCAGACCACGTCCGAGCGCTACGACGTGCTCTGGCGAACGCCGGTGGTCTCGGGTATGCGGCTACCGATTCTGCTCAAGCTTCCCGACGGCACCCGCGACATCGTCACGCCGCACACTCAGGAGCTATCGGATTCGCTGGTCGAGCGCCGCGTCATCGAGGCGCCCGGCGGCCCCGCGGGCCGGCGCATCGAGTTCGTTGGAATGCAGGCGACGATCGCCGACGTGCTGGCGCGTGTGCAGACCGCGGATGGCACCACGACGAGGACGCTGGTGCGGTCGTCGCAGCCCTGGGTCGAGATCGCGGCCCCCCCGGGCGGTTTGCTCGCGATCGCGGGCGCGTTTGTCGCGCACGGGATCGAGCACATTCTCGGCGGGTACGATCACCTGCTGTTCGTCTTCGCGCTGCTCCTGATCGTGCGCAATACGCGGACTCTCGTGTGGACGATCACCACCTTCACACTTGCGCATTCGATCACGCTCGCGCTCGCGACGCTGGGTGTGGTCCACGTCCCAGGACCGCCGGTCGAAGCTGCGATCGCGTTCTCCATACTGCTGCTCGCGAGCGAGATCGTGCGCACGCGCCGGGGCGAATTTAGCCTGACGGCGCGCTGGCCCTGGGTGATCGCCTTCTGTTTCGGGTTGCTTCATGGCTTCGGCTTCGCCGGCGCGCTGTCCGAGATCGGCCTGCCGCGCGGCGATATTCCGCTGGCGCTCTTCGCCTTCAATGTTGGCGTCGAGGTGGGTCAAATCGCATTCATCGGTGCACTGCTGGGAACGATGTCGATCGCCAAGCGGTTCGGGATCCTGACCTCCGTCGAGCGCCACGTCACCCAAGCTGCCCCCTACGCCATCGGCGCACTGGCGGGGTTCTGGTTCGTCGGGCGCGTCGCCGCATTCTGGGCTTGAGCACAGTCAAGCACAGAAGACGCCGCTGCCCAGCGCCCGGCCAGAAAATCGAAGCCCCCAAGATCTTGAAATCTTGGGGCGGTGTGGTGCGGGGGCTGGATTTGAACGAACGGCCTTTGAGTTATGAGCCCCCAACAGGCGCTTGATCAGGCGCCCGGGGCGTCGCGCTCCGGGCCGACCAGGGTAGCCCCGCCGTCGACGACCAGCGTATGCCCGGTGATGTAGCGGGCGTAGTCGGAGAGCAGGAAGCGGACGGCGTGCCCGATGTCCCAGCCGGTGCCCTCACGACCCATCACGGAGGCCTGGCGGCGACGATCGCGTTGCTGGGTGCTCATCCCTCGCTGATAGACCATCGGCGTGTAGACCGGCCCCGGCGCGACGCAGTTCACGCGGATACCGTCCTTGCCGTGGTCCACCGCCATCGCCCGCGTGAGCGCGATCACCGCGCCCTTGGAGGCGGAGTAGACGGTCAGGCCGCGCGGGCGCAGCGCGGAAATGGACGACACGTTGACGATCGCGCCGCCGCCGGCCTTCACCATGGCCGGGATCGCGTGCTTGGCGGCCAGGAACATGGTCTCCACGTTCACCTGCATCACCCGCCGCCAGTTCTCCTCGGTCTCGTCGACCACGGAGCCGCGGCTGCCGATGCCGACGTTGTTGTCGAGGAAATCCAGGCGGCCGAAGCGATCGCGCGCAGCCTCCACCATCGCGGCGCAGTCCTTCGCCTTCGTGATGTCGGCGGCGACGGCGAACCCCTCGCCACCCTGCGTCTTGATCATCGCCACGGTCCGCTCGGCGAGCGCCAGCGTCCGATCCACGACCACGACGCGCGCGCCCGCTCGCGCCAGCAAGATCGCGGTGGCGCGCCCGTTGCCAATGCCGTCGTCGGCGGCGCCGCCGCCCGTGACGATGGCCACTTTCCCCTCGAGCCCCCAGCTGTCCGGCACCTCGATGCTCGACACACGCCCCTCCTGATGAGGCCTCACTGCCCGGTGAGGCGACTATACGCGAGTGGTATCGTGTGGGCGCGCCGGGAGCCTACTTAGGCTCGCGGTCCAATCCGACCGGTCTGGAGGCACGATGAATCTCCTGCGCCCGCTCGAACGCGACGTGACGGTCAACGGCCTCCGGCTGCACCTGCTCGACTGGGGCGGTGCCGGCCGGACCCCGCTGCTCCTGCTGCATGGCTTCACCGGCCACGCCCACGCCTGGGACACGCTGAGCATCGCGCTGCAGCCGCACTTCCGCGTGGTGGCGCTCGACCAGCGCGGGCACGGCGACAGCGATCCCGCCGACGTCTACAACGCGGTGGTGGCCTTCGACGACATCACCGGAGTGGTCGATCAGCTCGGATTCGCCTCGTTCGTGCTGGTGGGGCTGTCGATGGGCGGCCGCAACGGGATGTACTTCGCATCGAAGCGCCCCGAGCGCGTGCAGAAGCTGGTCACGCTGGACATCGGTCCCGAGATCAGCGCGAAGGCCAGCGCGCCGTCGTCCGGGCCGCCCGAGCCCGAGACGTGGGACAGCATCGAGCAGGCGGCCCGTCATCTGTATCGCGGCAACCCCTACCCGGGCATCCACTACTACCGCTGGGTCGCCTCGCAGAGCCTGCGTGCCCGGCCGGACGGCGCCCTGGTGTGGAAGTGGCACCCCAGCGTGAAGGAGCGCCGCTCCACCGGCAACGTGGACTGGTGGGACGTGGTGCGCGCCATCACGCCGCCGACGCTGGTACTGCGCGGCGAGCACAGCCCCATCCTCGACCGGGACGTGGCCGAGCGGATGGCCAAGGAGCTGCCGCACGGCCGCTTCGTGGAGATTCCCGACGCCGTACACACCTTGCACGAGGACAACCCCGAGGCGGTGCTGGCCGCCCTGAAGGATTTCCTGGCGTTCTGAGACTGCGCCCCGCCTTCCCTTGACCGCCGGTCGGGTATTAGGACATCCTAACTAACCGAATACGGGGTCACGAATGACACGAGAGGGAAGGATCGGGATGACATCTCCACGCCACACGATTCGGACGACGACGCGATGAACGGCGTGATCGCGCTCATCGCCAGGGGCGGTCCCGTCATGATTCCGCTGGCCGCCTGTTCCGTGGTGGCGCTCGCCGTCATCCTGGAGCGCCTGTGGGCCTGGCGCGGCCTGGGTCGGAGCGCCGATGCCGAAAAGGTGCTCGCGCGAGCCGCCGGCGGCGCGTGGGACGATGCCTGCCAGCTCGGCGAGGCCTCCCGCTCCCCGGTCGCACGGGTGCTGGCGGCCGGCATCCGGCACCGGAACCCGGCGGCCACGCTGGCCATGGAAGCGGCCGCTCGCACGGAGACGGCCCGGCTCCGGCGCTTCTTGCCGATTCTCGACACCATCATCACGCTCTCGCCGCTGCTCGGCCTGCTGGGTACGGTCACGGGCATGATCAGCGCCTTCGGCGTCATGGGTCCGTCGGGGCTGAACTCCCCCACCGCCATCACCGGCGGGGTCGGCGAGGCGCTCATCGCCACCGCCGTGGGGCTGGGCGTGGCCATCGCCGCCCTGGTGCCGTTCAACTTCTTCAACAGCCGCGCCGAGGAACTGCTGGACACCATCGAGCGCTACGGCTCCCGGCTGGAGCTGCTGCTGGCCGAGGCCGCCGCGCACCGCTCGAAGGCGGCCAGCGCATGATCATCAGCCGCCGCGCGCGCCGGCGCGCGCGGATCGAGATCATCCCGATGATCGACGTCGTCTTCTTCCTGCTCGTCTTCTTCATGATGGCGAGCCTGTCGATGACGGTGTACCGCGGCATGCCGGTCAACCTGCCGCGGGCGGTCAGCGGCAGCGCGCCGCCGGCGGAGAGCGCGGCGGTGACGGTCGCTCGTGACGGTCAGGCCTACCTCGATCGCCAGCCGGTGACGCGAGAGGTGCTCGGCGAGCGGTTGCGCACGATGGTCGCGGCCAACCCGGCCGTCGCCATCGTCATCACCGCGGACGAAGCGGTCGTCCACGGCCGCGTGGTCGACGTGCTGGACGAGGTGCGCCTCGCCGGCGTCACCCGCATGGCGATCGCGATCCGACCCGACGTGGCGGCGACCAGGCCGTGACGGAGCGCGCGCTCGGCTGGTGGGTGATGGCGTCGATTGCGCTCCACATGGTCGGCGTCGCGGCCGGATCGCTCGGCCGCCCCTCGATGGACATCGTGCGGGGCGCCGCGGTGGCGATCGAGGTCGTCCGGATCCCGACGCCGGAGCCGCCGCCAGCGCCTCCGCCGCCCCGCGTGAAAGCGGTGCTCCCGCGCATCGTGCAGCGCGATCCTCTGCCCAAGCCGGTCGAGGCGCCGCAGCTGACGCCCAATCTGCTCGACGCTCCGGCCCCGCCGGCGGCGACGCTGCCGCGTATGGACAGCACGCTGGTCCCGTCGGCATTGCCCTCGCTGTCGGCGCCCGTGGTCGGCGCTCCGGCCGGCGCCGGCGCACTCTTCGCCACCGGTGACCTGCTGGTCGCGCCGGGGACGAGTGGCAGCGCCGGCAGCGGCGCGTCGGGCGTCCGCGGACAGGGGCTGGCCTCGGCAGGTGTGGCCTCTTCCCAGATCGCGGCCACCGGGACGGGCTTGACCTCCCTGGCCCGGCCGCTGGGCGGCTATCAGGTCAAGCCCGACTATCCCGAGCGCGCGCGCAAGGACGGCGCCGAAGGCACCACGACGCTCAAGGTCGAGGTGCTGGCCAATGGCCGCGTGGGCGAGGTCGTCGTGGCGCGCTCGGCCGGACGCGCCGACTTTGATCGGGCCGCCATCGAGGCGGTCAAGCAATGGCACTTCGAACCGGCGCGCCGCGGCGCAACGGCGGTCCCCGTGTGGGCCACGTTGCCGGTGCGCTTCGTGCTGAGCGAGCAATGAGACGCCTCGTCGCCACCGCGCTGGTTCTCGCCGTCGTGGCCGGCTGGGGGACGGCTCGCGGCCAGTCGCTCACCGACGATCCGGCTTTCGTCCTCTACCGCCAGGCGGCCCAGGCCGCCGAGGCCAAGGACTTCGAGAAGGCCACGCAGCTGGCCAAGGAAGCGATCGCCCAGTATCCCGACCACCTCCTCGCCTGGTATCTGCTGGGCCAGGCCGCGATGGGTCGCTCGGCGTGGGAAGAAGCGGTCGTGGCGTTCAACAACGTCATCAAACGCTATCCGAAGTCGTTCGCGGCCCACCGCGATCTCGGGCTGGCGCTCGCGAACCTCAAGCGCGTGGCTGAGGCCAGGGCCGCGTTCGAGGCCGCGCTGGCCCTGCGTCCCGACGACGACGACGCGCGGCTGCGCCTGGCGTTCATGCTGTACGACAAGGGCCAGCGCGACGCCGCGCTGCCCATGCTGGAAGAGCTCTCGCGCGGCAAGAACGCCACACCGGAAGTCTGGCTGCTGCTCGCGCGGACGTACTACGAGAAGAGCGACTTGCCCGCCAGCGAGAAGGCGTTCACGAAGGCGGTGGCGCTGCGCGACGACGGCAAGGTCTGGTTCAACCTCGGGGTCGTGCGCGTTCGGCTGAACGACTTCCTCGGCGCGCAGGCCGCATTCAAGCGCGCCGCCGAACACCCTGAAGTTCGCGAGCCGGCCAATCGCGAGCTGGACAAGATTCGCGAGGCGATGAAGCTCGGGACGAGGTAGGCCGACCGCTCAGGCGGCGCGGCGCATCGCGCGCGTGCGCCAGGTGAAACCCGCGACCACGAGCAGCACCAGCGCCAGCTGCAGCATCAGCCCGAGGCCATCCGGGTAGACGCCGAGCAGCGGCACGCTGGGCGTCGCGATGGGGTGCGGCGGAAGCACCGCTGCCTCCTGCAGCGCCTTGATCCCCTTGCCGGCCAGCACGATGGCGAGCGCGGCCAGCACGATGGACGTGGCGCCGAAGAAAACGCCGAGCGACAGACGCAGGCTCCCGCGCACGATCAGCCACGACAGCAACGCCAGCATGGCCGCCGCGCTCGCGATGCCCCCCCACAGCGCGTGCCGGCCGGCCGGCGCCGTCTGCAGCCACAGGGCCTGGTAGAAGAGCACGGTCTCGAAGACCTCGCGATAGACGGCGATGAACGAGACGGCGGCCAGACCCCAGGTGGCCCGGCGGCCGAGCGCCCCCTGCAGCCGGCTCCGCAGATACGCCGACCAGCGCGCCGCGTGCGACTTGTCGTGCATCCAGAACCCCACCCAGATCAGCACCACCGTCGCCACCAGCGCGGTCACGCCCTCGGTGACCTCGCGGGTCGCGCCGCTGATCGTCACGACGTAGGAGGCCAGCGCCCACGTGAGCGCGCCGAGCAGCAGCGCGACCAGCCAGCCCGCGTGGACCGCGGGCACCGCGTCCCGACGTCCGGCGCGCACGAGCAGGGCGAGGATTGCGGCCACCACCAGCACCGCCTCGAGCCCTTCGCGGAGCAGGATCACGAACGCGCTCACGAACGCGGGGCCCGCCGCGAGACCCCCGCCCCCGAGCGCCTGCTGGGCCTCTGCCAGCAGGGTCTGGAGACGAGCCGCCTGCGCCTCCACGGCGGAGATCGGCGACCCCTCGCGCAACATGGTGCGATAGCGGATCATCTCGCCTTCGATCGTCACCCGCAGGGACCGGTCGACTGCATCCAGGCTTGGCTCGACGAGCTCGAACCCGTCGAGGTAGCTGCTGACCGCGAGATCCTGTGCTTCACGCGCTCGCCCCAGGCGATACGCCTGTAAGCTTTCGCCCAGCAGCCTCGTGCTGTGCACCAGGGCGGAGGCGCCCGGCGTGGCGGCCAGGTCCGGGCGGGTGCGCAGGTACGTGAGCACCGCCGCGGCGTCCTCGCCATGGCGCGCCCGGACCTCGGCGGCGGTGGCCATCGCCAGGCTCGCGAGGTCGGAGAACCCTCCGCGGTTACGCCCGAGCTCCCACACCGCGGCGCCCCGCCGGCGAGCAGCCTCCTCGTCGCCCAGGCTCGCCACGTAGAAGGCCAGCCCCCACCGCTGGTCATCGGACAGGTCGGAGAAGGCCGCCATCGGCGTGCCCGGGACGCCCAGCGTGATGGTGCTGTAGAGCGAATACACGCTGCGGCGATCCATGCGCTCGTGGTCGTGGAAGTTGGTCGGCGCCGGTTCCAGTCCCTTACCGGCCGGGCCGTCGCCCTGCCCGTCGGCGCCGTGGCAGGCTCCGCAGCGGGCCGCGTAGAGTGCCCGGGCCGCGCTCAGGTCGGGCGGCCGCGACGGCGAGACGGACACCTGGTAGGCCGTGATCACGCCCCGCCGGATCTCGCTGGCCAGTCGGGCGATCTCCTCTGGCGGGCGCTTGGCCTCCACGAGTGCCAGCAACCGTTTCGCATGGACCACCAGCGCGGCCTGATCGGCGCGGGCCGGCAGCTCGCCGAGCATCGTGATCGTCTGGGTGACGAAGTCGACCTGTTCCTTGTACTCGGACTCGTCGGCGACCTTGCCGTCCTTCACCGCCTCCGGGTAGTCCACGGCCACGTAGTCGAGCATATGTAGGATTGTCTGGGCGCGCGTGGTCGGCGAGCTCGTGCTCGGCGGGCTCGTGGCCGGCGGGCTCGTGGCCGGCGCGCTCATAGCTGGCGGGCTCGTGGCGGGCGCGCCCGCACGTGGCTGGGCCGCCACGGCGCGCACCGAGACGAGCAGAAGCATCAGCGCGACGGGCAGCCCGAGACGACGAAGGAAGACTCCGGCCGCCATGGGGTCAGGCGTCGGCCCACCGTCGCAGCAGGTTGTGATAGCAGCTCGTGAGGGCCACGATGCCGGGATGGTCCGGGGCGGCGTGGTTCATCTGGTTGATCGCCATGTCGAAGTCGAAGAGTAGCGCACGCTGGCCGTCGTCGCGCACCATGCTCTGGATCCAGAAGAACGAGGCCACCCGCGCTCCTCGAGTCACGGGGGTCACACGGTGCAGACTCGTGGCCGGATAGAGGACGAGATCGCCGGCCGGGAGCTTCACCGCGTGCGTGCCGTAGGTGTCCTCCACCTCCAGCTCGCCCCCGTCGTAGTCGTCGGGAGGCGTGAGAAACAGCGTGGTGGACAGATCGGTACGCAGGCGGAACGGCGTGCCGGTCACCTGGCGGATGGCGTTGTCCACGTGGGCCCCGAAGTTCATCCCCGGCTCGTACCGATTGAACAGCGGCGGAAGAACGCGCAGCGGCAGCGCGGCCGAGATGAAGAGCGGATTGCGCTCCAGCGCGGCCATGATCATGTCGCCCATCTCGCGCGCTTCGGGCGTCCCCTCGGCGATCTGCAGATTGTGCTTGGCCTTGGCGGACTGGTGGCCGGCGGTCACGCGTCCGTCCACCCACTTGGCGCGCTCCATCAGCTCGTGGCACCGCGCCACCTGGGCTTCCCTGAGCACCTTCGGCACCTGGACCACCATGGGTCAGAAGGACAGCGTGCCGGTGAACAGGAACGTTCGCCCGGCGCCGGGAATGACATGGGAGGGGTGGACCTGCTCGAAGAACACCGAATCGGCCAGGTTCTGGATGTTCATGCGGAACTCGAAGGCCTTGACCGGCCGGTACGCCGCCGTGATGTCGGCACGCACGTAGCCCGGCGCCGAGTTGACGTTGGTGTTGTTGGCGAAGCGTTCGCTAGTGTAGAAAGTCCCGCCGCCCACCTGCCACTGCGGCGTGATGTCCCACGTGGTCCACAGGCTGAAGGTGTTCTCGGGGACGTTCTGGATGCGCTTGCCCTTCACGGGGATGCCGTTGACCACCTCCAGCGCCTCCAGCACGCGCGAGTCGAGGTACGTGTAGCCGGCGAGGATGTTCCAGGTCGGCAGCGGACGTCCCACGATCTGCAGCTCGAAGCCCTCCACCCGCTGCTTGCCGTCGAGGACCATGACGCCCAGCGCCGGGTCGGTGGTCCGCGCGTTGTTCTTGTTGATCCGGAACAGCGCGGTGGTGACGCCGAGGGCGCCGCCTTCGAGGAGGTCCAGCTTGGCCCCTACCTCGGACGACGCGGACGTCTCCGGGTCGGTGTTGGCGTTGTTGACCGCCAGGGACAGGCTCTCGGCGGACGGGTTGAACGAGGTGCCGTAGGAGAAGTAGTAGGTCTGCTGCTTGGTCGGCTGGATGATGAGCGCGGTCCGCGGACTCACCGCGGTGTCGGTCCGCGAGAACTTCTGGCCGAGGAAGGCGTTGCGGAAATCGGCGTCGAACAGATCGTACCGAAGGCCGCCCATGATCTTCAGCCACGGCAGCAGCGTGAGCTCGTCCACCGCGAACACGCCGAACGAAAACGCGTCGGTGTCGCCGCGGAAGTTGATAGCGCTGGTCATGTTCTGGAGATTCGGGCGCAGATCGGGGTTGAGCAGCGGGGTGGTCGGCACCTGCTGGAAGTTGCGGCGCGTGACGTCCGAGGTCTCGCGTCCCAGCTCGATGCCGGCCACCAGCGTGTGCTTGAAGCCCCACGTGTCGAACTTGAAGATGCCGTCGCTCAGGTTAATGAGCGCGGAGTCGTGCTCCTTCCGCTGGGCGCCGGCGGGGTTCACGCGGAGGACCTCCAGCGGCGTGCCCGGCGCCGGCGTGCCCACCAGGGCCAGGTTCGACACGATCGAGTGGCGCGCGTAGGAGGCATAGCGCAGGGTGTTGCGCAGGCGGATGTCGTCACCGATCGCGTGCTCGACCTTGAAGGTGCCGATGTGGACCTGGTCCTTCTCGAAGTCGCGGTCGATCAGGCCGTAGAAGTTGCTCCGGTTGACGTCGGCCGGCTTGCCGAAGACGTAGGGGAAGCCGTAGTCGGGCAGGTTGTTGTCGCCGAAGTAGTAGTAGCTGGCGTTGAACTGGGTTGGCGTCCCCAGCCCGATGGTGAAGGATGGCGCCGCCCCCCACCGTCTGAGGTGCGTCTCGTCGCGATCGACGACGCCGGCGTCGGTGAACATGCCGTTGAGCCGGAAGGCGGCGGTGTCGGCCACCGGCTGGTTGATATCGATGGCGGCGCGGGAGAACGGCCCGGTGCCCTCGGTGCCGGTGAACGTGTAGTTGGGGGTGAGCCTCGGCGCCTTCGTGACCTGGTTGATGACGCCGCCGGTCGAGCCGCGGCCGAACAGGACCGACGACGGCCCCTTGAGCACCTCCACCGACTCGAGGTCGAAGGTGTCCCGCGTGTACTGGCCGAAGTCGCGCACGCCGTCGGTGAAGATGTCGTTGCGGGCGGAGAAGCCGCGCAGGGTGAGGTTGTCGCCCTGGGCGCCGCCGCCCTCGCCGGCGGCCAGGCTGATGCCGGTCACGTTGCGCAGGGCATCGCGCAGATTGAAGACGGCCTCCTCGCGGATGATGCGTTGCGGGACCACCGTGATCGACTGCGGCGTGTCCTTGAGCAGGTCGGGCAGCTTGTCGTTGTCCGACTGGATGGCCTTGTACTCGGGCGGCCGCTGCCCCTGCACGTCGACGCCGGGGAGCTCGACCTCGTCGGCCTTCGTCGTCGGAGCATCGGGCTTCGGCGGCGGAGGGTTCTGGGCGAAGGCGCTGGAGGACGCGAGGACGAGCCCCACAC
>Ga0111538_10009885_pt1 | contig 12702 bp, 11 predicted proteins | sample SoiMethybrSBSTD1_FD_79669 | JGI IMG/M metagenome (GOLD analysis project Ga0111538, IMG submission 79669) | Bulk soil microbial communities from a Populus tree surrounding site in Tennessee, USA - Soil MetaG P. TD hybrid SBSTD1 (version 2)... | ecosystem: Environmental > Terrestrial > Soil >...
CCGCCAGTTCGAGTTCCGGCAGCTCGACCTCGAGATGGCGTTCGTCGAGCGCGAGGACGTGCTCGATGTGCTGGAACAGGTCGTCGTCGATGCGTTCGTGGCACTCGGCCGGGACGCCCCAGCACGACCGTTTCCCCGGCTCACGTACTCGGATGCGCTCCTGCGGTACGGCACCGACAAGCCGGATCTGCGCTTCGGCCTCGAGATCCAGGACGCCACCGAGGTGACGCGCGGCTCGGAGTTCGGCGTCTTCGGGGGCGCCGAGACCGTCCGCTACCTGACGGTTCCCCGCGTGTTCTCGCGGGCCGACCTGCAGCGGCTCGAGGAGATCGCGAAGGAATTGGGCGCGAAGGGCCTCGCCTACCTGGTCTACGACGGTGACGAGGTCCGCTCACCGATCGCGAAGTTCCTGTCCGAGGCGGAGCTCGACGCCTTCCGCGCGGAGCCGGGCTCGACCGTGCTCTTCGGCGCCGGCGACGCTGCCACCGTCGCACGCGTGCTCGGTGGCATGCGCATTCATTTCGGACGCGAGCTCGAGCTCGCGTCCGACGAGGAGCTCTTCCACTGGGTCGTCGACTTCCCGCTGTTCGAGATCGACGACGAGACCGGCAACTGGACGTTCCTCCATCACCCGTTCACCGCGCCCATCGCCGGGCACGAGGATCGCGTTGCCGGAGATCCGGGGAACGCGCTCAGCCAGCACTATGACCTCATCTGGAACGGGTGGGAGCTCGGCTCTGGGTCGATCAGGATCCACCGCGCGGACGTCCAACAGGACGTCTTCCGGACGATGGGCATGACCGACGAGGAGGCGCGCGGCAAGTTCGCCTTCCTTCTCGACGCACTCGCAATGGGGGCGCCTCCGCACGGTGGGTTCGCGATGGGGATCGAGCGGTTCCTCGCGCTCATGGCCGACGAGCCGAACATCCGCCAGGTCGTCGCATTCCCGAAGGTGTCGAGCGGCTCCGACCCGTTGACGGGCGCTCCTGCCCCCGCGGGCACCGAGCAGCTCCGCGAGCTCGGGATCCGGCTCATCGACGAGACCCCCGCGTAGCCGCGCCGTCAGCCACACTTGTGCGGTGCCGCCGGCTCTCGCCCAGCGTCTCGCCATGCTCGCCGCCGTGGCGCTTCTCGCGGCGGTCGCGGCCATGGCCATCGTCGCGCAGAACGGAAGCGACGCAGGCGCCGCGGCCCTGACGAGTGCGCCGGCGCCGGCCGGCTGGAACATCGCCTTCGCCGGGTCGCGCGGCGCGACCGGAGACGCCCAGCGGACGACGTGCGGCCAGGTGCTCGCGCCGCAGTCGCTGGGTGTCACGCATCCCGTCCTGCCGTGCGGGGCGAAGGTCATCCTCCGTTCCGGGGACAAGCAGGTGCTGACCGAGGTCATCGACAACGCGCTCGTCGAGCCGGGGAGACAGCTCGAGGTCACGGACGCGCTCGCGAAGATGCTCGGCATCGACGGCACCGTCGAGCTCGAGTGGCGCTTCGCCACCGCCAGCGGCAGCTAGGATCGTCAACGCTCGACCCTGTGCGTGACCGCGGCTTCTACGTGAACCAACAGACACGTAAAGGGAGCCGGAGTCGGAGCTAGGCGTTGCCGACGCTCCGCACGGCACCCACCTGGCTCGCCAGGTTCGCAATGGCCGCGGTTCATCGGCAGGGTGGAGCACTTTGCTTTCTCGGCGCAAGACCGGAAATCGGGCTAGCGCCGCGCTCCGGTCGCGCCAAGATCCCCGAAGCCGGTCGCTTCGCGATCGGGTCGGCGTGACTGACCCGCGCTAGCCTGGCTCGATGAGCACCGAACTCTTCGGGGATGCGACGCGCGGTGACAGCTGGGCCGCGGTCCGACTCACGGTCGACGGCGAGACCATCGTCGCGGCGGACGCGCCGGGGCTCGATCGCCCGCTCGTCGGGCTGACGCTGCTCGAGGCCTCCATGGTGGGCGGTGAGCCGCTCGCCGTCGAGGCGCTTGCGGCCGCGATCGGGGACGTATTCGTCGCCGAGGCTCGACCGGGGCGGGTCGCGGTCGCGATGAGCGGCGGCGTCGACAGCGCTGTCGCTCTGCTTCGCGCGGGAGAGGACGCGATCGGCGTGACGCTCCGTCTGTGGCAGGACCCTGCCGCGCCGGACACCGAGCGCGCGTGCTGCTCTCCAGCGGCCGTCGCCGCCGCTCGAGCAGCGTGCCACGCGCTTGGCCGGCCTCACGTCACGCTCGACCGGCGCGGGACGTTCAAGCACACGATCGTCGACCCCTTCACTCAGGCGTACGTTCGAGGCGAGACGCCGAACCCGTGCATGCGTTGCAACGGAGTCTTCCGCTTCGACGAGCTCGTCGCGTTCGCCGAGCGCGCCGGCGCGAGCGAGCTGTGGACGGGGCACTACGCCCGGGTGGTCGAGCGCGACGGCATGCGCCTGGTGGGCCGTTCGGCGGATCCCGAGAAGGATCAGTCCTACATGCTCGCCGCCGTCGACCCTGCGCTGCTCGAGCGCGTGCGCTTCCCGCTCGGCGGGCAGACGAAGACGCAGACGAGGACAGAGGCGGCCGCCGCCGGCCTCGCTGCGGCTCGCCGTGCGGAGAGCCAGGAGGCCTGCTTCCTCGGCGGCGACGACTATCGCTCCTTCCTCGAGCGGCAAGGGGTGCACGGCGAGGTCGGCGAGATCGTCGATCGCGACGGAGTCGCCGTCGGCTCCCACGCCGGTCACTGGAGGTACACGGCGGGCCAGCGCCGCGGGCTTCGCCTCGAGACGGGACGGATGCTCTACGTCCTCGGCACGGACGCGGCGTCGAACACCGTGACCGTCGGACCGCACGAGGCGCTGGCCGTATCGACGATCGAAGCGGTCGGTCGGCTGCACGTCCCGGTCTCACGCGCGGAGGTGAAGGTGCGCCACCGTTCGGAGCCGGTCCGGGCGTCCGTCGAGCCGACGGCGGACGGCTTCCGCCTCGAGCTCGACGAGCCCGCGTTCGCGGTCGCGCGCGGTCAGTTCGCCGTGCTCTACGACACCGACGCGGTCGTCGGTGCGGGCGCGATCGCGGACGTGACGTAGGCCGAGCAACTAGCATTGCCGCCCGTGACCGTGCTCGCGACCTCCGCCGGAGACGTCCTCGACTACGCCCTCGCCGCCTTCTTCATCGCGAGCGGTGTGGGGCTGCTGTACCTCTTCGTCCGCATGGGCGGGACGTTCGCGCGGCTGTCGTCGTTCATCAAGGGAACGGAGCGCGACCTGCTCCCGGTGATCGTGAAGTCGGGTGGCACGGTCGACCGCATCAACGATCAGCTCGACAAGCTGGACACGGTGACGGACAGCGCGGTCTCGATGGCCGACAGCGCCGACACTGCGGTGCGGGCGGTCTCGACCGCGATCACTACTCCGGTCAAGAAGGTCAGCGGGTTCGCGGCAGGCCTCTCGCACGGTGTTTCCGCGTTCCGCTCGCGCCGCGACGCGGGCGAGGCGGTTCGCGTGGCGAAGGATGCCGCCGCTCGTCGCGAGGACGAGCTCGACGAGGAGCTCCGCACCGCGGCCGGCGCGGCCGAGGCGGAGCCCGAGAGCCCGCCGCCTGCGGCGTAGCCGTCAGGCCGCTTCCCACACCGCTCGTAGAATTCCGGGATGCGCACGTCCGCCGAGCTGCGTGAGGGCTTCCTCTCGTTCTTCGAGGGGAAGGGACACCTCCGCGTGCCCTCGGCGTCGCTGATCCCGCGCGCCGACGACCAGTCGAGTCTCCTGACAACCGCGGGGATGCAGCCGCAGATGCCGTTCTTCCTCGGCCTCGAGCCGCCGCCGGCCCTGTTCACGACGACGTCGCAGAAGTGCTTCCGGACCGTCGACATCGAGGAGGTCGGGCTCGACGGTCACCACCTGACGTTCTTCGAGATGCTCGGCAACTTCTCGTTCGGGCAGTACTTCAAGGAGGGCGCGATCGGGTTCGCGACGGAGTTCGTCCAGGAGCACATGAAGCTCGACTGGGACCGGGTCTGGGTCACGGTGCACGCCGGTGACCCACGGCTGAAGCTCGGCCCGGACGAGGTTGCGATCGACCTCTGGCAGAAGATCGGCATGCCGCCCGAGCGCATCGTCCCGCTGCCGACGGCCGAGAACTTCTGGTCGGTCGGCGGTCCCGGTCCCTGCGGCCCGGACTCGGAGCTCTACTGGGATTGGGGCGAGGAGTACGGCTGCGGCGAGCCCGATTGCGCCCCCGCGTGCACGCGGTGCGACCGATTCCTCGAGTTCTGGAACCTCGTTTTCATGTCCTACGAGCAGCACGCCGACGGCACGCTCACGCCGCTCCCGAAGCAGAACATCGACACGGGCCTCGGCGTCGAGCGCGGTGCGGCGATCCTGCAGGACGTCCGCACGGTGTACGAGACGGACGGGTACCAGCGGATCATGGCGTGGATCGCGGCGGAGTCCGGGGTCGCGTACGGCGACTCGCCCGCGGCCACGAAGGCGCACCGGATCCTGGCGGACCACGGCCGCGGCATGACCTTCCTCGTCAGTGACGGGGTGACGCCGTCCAACGAGGGCCGCGGGTACGTGCTCCGGCGCGTCGTTCGGCGGGCGATCCAGCAGGCGCAGCGGATCGGCCTGCACGACGTCCATCGACTCTCCGGCGTCGTCGCCGAGCAGATGAGCGACGCGTACCCAGAGCTCGGACTGCACCTGGACGAGATCGATCGCACGCTCCGGCTCGAGGAGGAACGCTTCCTCGAGACGCTCGAGCGTGGCCTCAGGCTGTTCGAGGAGCTCGGCTCACAGGACGCGATCACGGGCGAGCAGGCCTTCACGCTCGCGGCGACCTACGGCTTTCCGCTCGAGCTCACCGTGGAGCTCGCCGAGGAGCGAGGCCAGGTCGTCGACGTCGACGGCTACGGCACCGAGATGGCTCGTCACCGCGAGGTGTCGCGGGCGGCCGGTTCCGGCGAGCTCCAGCGCGCTGTCGACTTCGCGCGGACGACCGACTTCACGACCCAGTTCGTCGGCTACACGAAGACCGATGTCATCACGCAGATCGGAGCGCTCGAGGAGCTCGACGACGGCCACTTCCTCGCAAAGCTGCGCGAGTCGCCGTTCTACCCCGCCGGCGGCGGCCAGGTCACGGATGCGGGAACGCTCGAGCTCGACGACGGCTCGGATGCGGTGGCCGAGCTCGTGGACGCGTACCGTCTCGACGCCGACCAGGTGCTGTTGTTCCGCGGATCCGGGTTCGCCTCCGGAGATCGGGTGCGCGCGCGCGTGCCGTGGACCGTGCGCTTCCCGACGATGGCGAACCACACCGGGACGCATCTATTGCACCAGGCGCTGCGCGACGTCCTCGGCGAGCACGTGCGCCAGGCAGGCTCGGCGGTCAGGCCGGACAAGCTGCGCTTCGACTTCACCCATGACCACGCTCTGTCGAGCGAGGAGCGCGATGCGGTCGAGCGTCGCGTGAACGAGCTCGTCTTCGAGAACCGCCCGGTGCACATCTTCGAGACGCCGATCGACGAGGCGCGCAAGCTCGGCGCGACGATGCTCTTCGGCGAGAAGTACGGCGACATCGTCCGGGTCGTCGAGGTACCGGGCTACTCGGTGGAGCTCTGCGGCGGCACCCATGTCTCGTCGAGCGCGGAGGTCGGCCCTTTCGTACTGCTCTCGGAGAGCTCGGTGGGTGCGGGCGTCCGTCGCGTCGAGGCCGTGACCTCGGGCGCCGCCTGGGCGATCCTCGACGAGCGTGCGCGGGAGCTCGAGTCGTTGCGCAGCGAGGTCGAGCGGTTGCGGAAGGCGCCGAAGGCGGCCCCGGCAGACGTCCGTGTCGAGGTCCCGGACCCAGACATCCGCGCCGAGGGCGGGGTCAACGTGATTGTCCAGCCGATCGAGGGCCTCGATGCCGACGCGCTGCTCGAGCTCTCGGATCGCTACAAGCAGAAGCACGCGCCCGCAGCCGTCGTGCTCGGGTCGAGAGAGGACGGCAAGGTTCACCTCGTCGCCAACTTCGACGACTCGGTGGCCGAGCGCGTGAGCGCCTCCGACGTGCTGCGCGAAGCAGCGGCGATCGTCGGCGGCGGTGGAGGCGGCCGCCCGACCATGGCACGCGCCGGCGGCAAGGATCCCGAGAAGCTCCCGGACGCGCTCGCCGAGGCCGAACGGCTCATCGTCGCCGCGCTGTGAGGGTGCTCGCGCTCGATTACGGGTCTGCGCGCACCGGCGTCGCGATCTCGGATCCGTCGGGGACGATCGCCACTCCCGTCGGGGTCGTCGAGCGTGCGGCGACGAGTGACGGGCTCGCGCAGCTCGAGAAGATCGTGCGCGAGCAGGACGTCGAACGGGTCGTCGTCGGGCTGCCGCTGACCCCACGGGGCGAGGTCGGCGAGCAGGCGCGCGAGACGCTCGCGTTCGCGGAGGCGCTGGGTGACCTTCTCTCCGTTCCCGTCGAGTTCTACGACGAGCGGTTCACGACGACGCTCGCGGCGGGCGCCGGCGGCGCCGCCGAGGAGGACGCCCGGGCAGCCGCGTTCCTCCTGGAGAGCTACCTGCGAAGAGCGGTCGGGGCATGAGGGCGCTCTTCGCCTGCGTGCTGCTCGGCGTGGGCTTCGTCGTGGCCGGCTGCATGGGCAGCCAGGAGGCGCCGGCTCCGGTCGAGACGACGCCCCCGCTGCAGACGTTGCGGATCATCTTCCCGGAGGGGTTCACGCGACGCGACATGGCCGACCGGGTCGCGGCGGTCCGTCAGATCGCCATCGACAAGCGTGGGGTGACGCCTCGGTTGACGAAGACCGGGTACCTGCAGGCGAGCGGGGCGGCGGTGCCGCCGGCCGAGTTCCGGAGGGACTGGAAGCTGAGCTCGATCGAGGGCTTCCTGTTCCCTGCGACGTACGAGTTCACGAAGCTCACGTCGTCGTCGAAGCTCGTGAACGACCAGCTTCGCGCGTTTCGCCGAAACTGGCGGAAGGTGAATCTGCAGTACGCAAAGTCGAAGAACCTCACGCCCTACGACGTCCTGATCATCGCGTCGATGATCGAGAAGGAGACGGTAGCGCCGGGGGAGCGCAAGCTCGTCGCGGCTGTGATCTACAACCGGCTCCACAACCGCATGCCGCTCGGGATCGACGCGACCATCCGCTACGGGCGCAACGTCCCAGGGACCGAGCCGCTGAAGCAGTCCGACATCGAGAGCGACAACCCGTACAACACGCGTAAGCGCCTCGGGCTGCCGCCGACGCCGATCTCGAACCCCGGCCTCGCGTCGATGCGAGCGGCCGCCCGCCCAGCAAAGGTCGACTACCTCTACTTCGTGCGCAAGCCCGACGGCGTGCACCACTTCTTCACTGCGAGCGAGTCGGAGTTCTGCCAGAAGTCGCTCGAGTACGGCTTCGGCGGCTGCTAGTGGCGCTGGAACGTCCGAGTCGCTTACGCGACGGACTTTCCAGCGGTTGAGTCTCCGGAATACTCAGCGCCGTGGGAGGGATCACTTCGGAGACCACGCTCGTAGGGCTCTTGCGTTGGCCGGGACGGCAGTCGCTCTCGCCCGCGATGCACAACGCCGCGTTCGCCGCACTCGACATGGACTGGGCGTACGTCGTGCTTCCGACGCCGCCGGAGCTGCTCGGCGACGCCGTGCGAGGGCTCGCCGCGATGGGCTTCGCCGGCGCGAACGTCACGACCCCGCACAAGCTTGCTGTGACGGAGTTCTGCGAGACGGACGCGCCGTCCGTCAACACGCTCGTCGTCCGTGAGGGACGCGTCGAGGGCTGGACGACGGACGCTGCGATCCTCGACGGTTTGCCTCGTGAGAGCCCTGTCGTGATCGGGGACGGAGGCGTCGCGGCGGCGTTCTTGCAAGCGCTTCCGAACGCGCGTCGGTTCGCGCGCCGCGGCGCCTGGCCTCCGGAGGTCGAAGGGACCGATCTCGTCGTCAACGCGACGTCGGAGCGGGACGCGGTGCTCGTCGAGCTCGGGCCGGGCCAGACGCTCGTGGATCTCCCGTACCCGGACACGGCGACGGCCGAGGCCGCTCGCCGAGAGGGCGCGCGGGTCGTCTCCGGGCTCGAGGTCCTCCTCGCGCAGGGAGTCGCCGCGTTCGAGCTGTGGACGGGCCGCGAGGCACCAGTCGAGGTCATGAGGAAGGCCTTAGGGTTGCCGGCGTGACTCTGGGTCTGACCACCGCGGGCGAGTCGCACGGCCCCGCCCTCGTCGCGGTCCTCACCGGCCTCCCCGCCGGGCTCCGACTCGACCGAGACGCGATCGCGCGCGACCTCGAGCGCCGCCGCCAGGGCTACGGCCGGAGCCCGCGGCAGACGTTCGAGGCCGACGAGCTCGAGGTCCTCGCGGGGCTTCGTCACGGGCTGACGCTCGGAACGCCGCTCGCGCTCGTCGTCCGCAACCGCGACCACGCGAACTGGGAGTGGGGGATGAGCCCGTGGCCGCCCGAAGGCGATCCGGAGGGCAAGGGTACGAAGCCGGTGACGCTGCCCCGCCCCGGCCACGCCGATCTCGCTGGTGTCCTCAAGTTCGGGCACGACGACGTCCGCAACGCGCTCGAGCGGGCGAGCGCGCGGCAGACGGCAGTGCACGTCGCAGCGGGTGGCGTCGCCAAGGCGCTCCTCGCCGAGATCGCGATCTCGGTCACCAGCCGCGTCGTCGAGATCGGAGGCGCCGGCACGGAGGGCGGGTGGAAATCGGCGACCGACGACGCGCGCGGTGACCGCGACACGCTGGGCGGGGTGGTCGAGGTAACGGCGGAGGGCGCTCCGCCGGGGCTCGGCTCGTACGCGGAGAAGACCGACCGCCTCGACGCGCGCCTCGCCGGCGCGCTCATGGGCATCCAGGCCGTGAAGGGCGTCGAGGTCGGGGACGGCTTCGCGCTCGCACGCATGCGCGGATCGGAGGCCCACGACGAGATCGAGCCTGACCGCCGTCGTGTGACGAACCGCGCGGGCGGGCTGGAGGGCGGCGTGACGAATGGCTCGCCCGTCGTCGTCCGCGCCGCGATGAAGCCGTTGCCGACGCTCATGCAGCCGCTCCGGTCGGTCGACCTCGCGAGCGGCGAGGCGGGAACTGCGCTCGTCGAGCGGAGCGACGTGCAGGCGGTCGAGGCGCTCGCCGTCGTCGCCGAGGCGGCCGTCGCCTGGGAGCTCGCGCGCGCCGCGCGAGAGAAGTTCGGCGGCGACGCGCTGACGGACTTCGTCGGGGCACACGCGGCGTATCTCGAGCGGATCGCGTGGCCGGACTCCGTCAGGTGATGTTGCGTCCTTGGTGGCGCGCGAAAGCCACGCCAGGAAAGGACGCAGGGAGCGTCCACATTCGAGATATGGACGCGACCGAGGACGCAGCATGGCGCCAGCTTGCAGCCGCCAACAAGGGCGAGGACATTGCCTGACGGAGTCCCTCACGCACTAGGCAGACACCTCGCGCTCGTCGGCTTCATGGGTGCCGGGAAGTCGACGCTCGGGCCGCAACTCGCGGATCGGCTCGGCCGTGCCTTCGTGTCGGTCGACGCAGCCGTCGAAGAGCGCCTCGGAATGTCCATCGCAGAGCTGTTCGAGACCCGCGGCGAGGCCGCATTTCGCGAGCTCGAGGCGGACGCCGCGCGCGACGTCCTCTCGCGGCAGCCGCCGGCGGTCGTGGAGCTCGGCGGCGGTGCCCTCGGTTCGGCCGGAACGCGAGACGCGCTCGCCGAACACGCCTTCACTCTGCGGCTCGACGTCGAGCCGGACGAGGCATGGCGGCGCGTTGCCGACAGCGGCCGCCCGCTCGCTCGCGACCGGGAGGCCTTTCTGGCCCTCTATGGCGAACGAGCACCGCGCTACGACGATGCCGCGGACGCGAGTGCCCGCGACCTCGACGGCGCGCTGCTGGCCGCGGCGGGGATCCGCTTCGGTTCACATGCCGAAGCCGGTGGCGACGTCATCGTGGCCGATGCGCGCGCAGCCGAAGCGCACGGGATCGCTGCCGCGGAACTCGTCGACGGCAAGACGCTCGCGGAGGCCGAGCGGCTCTGGGACGCATTGCGGATCGACCGGTCGTCCACGCTCGCGGCGGTCGGCGGCGGGACGACGACGGATCTCGTCGGCTTCGTGGCTGCGACCTACATGCGCGGGATCGACTGGATCGCCGTCCCCTCGACTCTCGTGGGGCAGGTCGACGCGTCGATCGGCGGCAAGGTCGGGATCGACACGCCGCAGGGGAAGAACCTCGTCGGCGCTTTTCACTGGCCGGCGGCGACGGTGATCGACACGTCGCTGCTGCAGACGCTTCCCGATGAGGAACGCCGGAACGGGCTCGCAGAGGTCGTGAAGACCGGGCTCCTGGCCGGCGAGCCCTACTGGGCGCTGGGCAGCGAGGAGATGGTGCGCAGCTGCGCCGCGTTCAAGGCCGCCATCTGCCTGCGCGACCCGTACGAGGCCGGGGACCGAGCGCAGCTCAATCTCGGACACACGTTCGGGCACGCGCTCGAGGCCGCCTCGGACTACACGGTCTCGCACGGGCGCGCGGTCGCGCTCGGGCTTCTCGCCGCATTGCGGCTGTCAGGACTCGAAGACGACGCACGCGTCGTGCAGGACGTCCTCGGGCCTGCTCCCGTCGCCGTCGACCGCGATCGCGCGTGGGCTGCCCTCCAGCGCGACAAGAAGGCGCTCGCTGGGCGGATCCGCCTCGTCCTCCTCGAGCGGCCCGGTGAGCCACGCGTCACGTCCGAGGTCGAGCCCGAGCGCGTGCGAGCCGCCCTCGACGCACTCATCGCATAGGGTCAACCCGTGCGGATCGCGGTGCTCAACGGCGTCAATCTCGACGTGCTCTCGCAGCGCGATCCCGAGGTGTACGGGGGCGTCGGCCTCTCCGAGCTCGAGACGAAGATCTACCAGTGGGCCGTCGAGCTCGAGTGCTCCGTCCGCTGTCGACAGACGAACCACGAGGGGGAGTACGTCGAGTGGTGTCACGAGGCGTACGAGTGGGCTGACGGCGTGATCGCGAACCCGGCTGCGTGGTCGCACTACTCGTGGGCGATCCACGACGCGCTGGAACTGTTCACCGTGCCCGTCGTCGAGGTACACCTCTCGAACATCGCGGAGCGCGAGGAGTGGCGGCGATTCTCGGTGGTCGAGGACATCGCCGCGGCGCGCTTCATCGGGAAGGGGCCGGACGGCTATCGCGAAGCGCTCGAGTTCCTCGTGGAGAAACGAAAGTGACCAGAATCGAGCGACTCGCGTCGCTCCTCGAGGAGCCGCTCCTCGTCGCCGGGCCGCCGTACATCCTGGGCGGGCAGGCGAACGTCCGCTACCTCACCGGCCTCGCGAGCTCGAACTCGGCCGTGCTCGTCGAGCCGGACGGAAGCGCGACGCTGTACACCGACTTCCGCTACGCGAACCGGGCGCGATCCCTCGGGGGCGTGGAGGTGGCCGAGGTCGCGCGCGGCCTCATCCCCGCGATCGGCGCGCTCCTCTCGGGTCGGCGGATCCAGTTCGAGGAGCAGCACCTCCCGCACGCGCTGTATCGCGCGCTCGTCGAGGCGGGAGTCGACGCGGTGCCGAGCTCCGGTCTGGTCGAGGGGCTGCGTGCGGTGAAGGACGCCGAGGAGATCGCGATCATGCGGCGCGGGAGCGCGCTGTCGGACGAGGTCTTCGCCGCGCTCGCGAACGAGCGCTTCAGCGGGCGCAGCGAGAAGGAGCTCGCGTGGTGGATCGAGCGGAGCTTCCGCGAGGGCGGTGCCGAAGGAGTCTCCTTCGAGGCGGTCGTCGCAGCGGGCGCGACGGCGGAGACGCCGCACGCCGTGCCTGGAGACGACCCGATCGAGCCCGGGGTGCTCGTGACGATCGACGCGGGCTGCGTCCTCGACGGCTACTGCTCGGACTGCACGCGCACGTTCGCGGTCGGGGACGTCTCCGAACGGCTTCAGGAGCTGCACGCCCTGTGCCTCGAGGCGCAGCTCGCCGGTCTCGCAGCGGTCGCGCCCGGCGTGCCCGGGCGGGATGCCGACGCGGCTTCGCGAACGCCCATCGAGGCCGCGGGGCTCGGCCACGCGTACGGGCACGGCATGGGGCACGGCGTGGGCCTGCAGATCCACGAGGCGCCGACCCTCCGCCCGGAGAGCGAGGACGTCCTCGCGGTCGGGAACGTCGTCTCCGTCGAGCCGGGGATCTACCTCCCGGACGAGGGCTGCGGCGTCCGCATCGAGGATCTCGTCGTCGTGACGGAGGACGGGGCCGAGCGGTTCACGGAGTTCACGAAGGAGCTTCTCACCGTCGCGTAACTACACTGCGGCGCTGCGATGGCCGAGACCGTCTCCACGAACCAGTTCCGCAACGGGATGCACATCGAGGTCGACGGCGCCGTCTGGCGCATCGTCGAGTTCCAGCACGTGAAACCCGGCAAGGGCGGCGCGTTCGTGCGCACGAAGCTCAAGGCGCTCGAGTCCGGCTCGGTCGTCGATCGGACGTTCCGCGCGGGTGAGAAGTTCTCGCGTATCCACACGGAGGTCAAGAACGTCCAGTTCCTCTACGACGACGGCTCCGAGGCGCACTTCATGGACGAGGAGACGTACGAGCAGTTCGGGCTCCCGCACGCGGAGGTTGCGGACGAGCTCGCCTACCTGCCGCCGTCGAGCACGGTGCAGATGCTCCAGGTCGACGGCAAGCCGTCGGGGATCCAACTCCCCGCCTCGGTGGAGCTGACCGTCGCGCAGACGGAGCCGGCGGTGCGCGGCGACACGGTCACGAACGTGACGAAGCCGGC
>Ga0111538_10009886_pt1 | contig 12702 bp, 6 predicted proteins | sample SoiMethybrSBSTD1_FD_79669 | JGI IMG/M metagenome (GOLD analysis project Ga0111538, IMG submission 79669) | Bulk soil microbial communities from a Populus tree surrounding site in Tennessee, USA - Soil MetaG P. TD hybrid SBSTD1 (version 2)... | ecosystem: Environmental > Terrestrial > Soil > Tree...
CCGCGGATCCGTTGCCGTTCACGTTTCATCGCGCCTTCGACCTGGCGCCGGAGCTCGAGTTCGCGCTCGATGAGCTGAAGTCGATCGGCGTGCGGCGCGTGCTGACGTCCGGTGGCGCATCGAGCGCGATCGTCGGCGCTGATGCGATCGCGCGACTGCAACGAAACGCCGGGAATGCAATGACGATGCTCGCGGGTGGCGGTGTCCGGGCCGCACACGCCGCGGAATTGGTACGGATCTCCGGAGTGTGCGAAGTGCACGCTCGACCAACTCGCCGGCGTGCGATGCTCTCTCGAACGCCACGTGATATCCGGTTCGGCTCGAACGTGCCGGTACAGGAGCGAAGCGAGCTGGATCCCGATGCGGTGCGCGCGCTTTCGCGAGCGCTCGCTTCGATCGACTGAGTCGTCCTCGAATACTCAGGTCTGCATCGAAAGCCTCAAAAGCCTAGAACACGGAGGACACAGGGTCGCGCAGAGGTTACGGAGGAACCCATGCCTGACACAACTCTTCGGGCTCTTCGTGATTCGGCGAATGCCTCTTCGAACGCTTTGCTGCGCGCTTAGCGCCTCGGACAAGCCTTTTAACACAGAGGACACAGAGTCGCGCAGAGGTCACGGAGGAAACCCACGCCTGGACACGACCCTTCCGGCTCTTCGTGATCTCGCAACTCAGCCGTCCAACAAAGAATGTTTTTTTGGCTGGAGCTGGTCCACAACGCGTTCCTCTGTGTCCTCTGCGTCCTCTGTGTTACAGCTTTTCCGGAGCCTTCCCCGGCACTCAACCGCTGGGCAACTCCGTGCGGCTCCGTTCGCGCGCGATGACTCGTTCAGCGTAGTCCAGCCGTTCGTGCGCCTCCGCGAGCTCTTGCTGCAGCCGATCGTGATCAGCTTCGAGGCGCGCGAGCCGAATCGCGGTTTCGTTATCCAGTCCACCTTCGAGCCGCTTGGCCAAGGCCTTCCCCAATCGCGTGAAGGAAAACGCGATGAGGCCGGTGAAGAACAGGCCTAGCAGGGGAATCAGGACGGCGAGGGCGTGACGGTCCACTTGGGGAGTGGGGTATGGGGGTCCTGTGTCTGACAGTGTTTATGACGTGAAATGCGCTGCCTTGTTTCTACGCCGTTAACCCCAGACCCCAGACCCGTCCTTAGTCCATCCGTATCGCCGGCTTCTGTCCCACCACCGGCACCCAATACGCGAACCACTCGACGTTCCGCATCATCCGGTCCTTGCTGAGACGAACGTCGGTGATGCCATGACCCTGGCCCGGATACATGACGAGCTTCACCGGTGTTTTCCCGATGCGCTTCATCGCCTCGTAGAACTGGATGCTCTGCTCGGGGGAAACACGCTTGTCGGCCTCACCCGATTGGATCAGCAGCGGCGTCGTGACGTCCTTCACCTTCCGATACGCCGAGCGCTCCACGAACAGCTCCGGCTTATCCCACGGCACCGAGTTGAGCAACATGCTGAGGTAGTCGGAGACGTCGGTCTGGGAGAAGAACGCCACGAGATCGTTCGCGCCCGCGCCCGAGCTGGCCGCGGCGAACCGGCGCGTTTGCGTCACGCCCCAGAACGTCTGGAACCCGCCATAACTCCAGCCCATCAGGCCCATCTTCGTGGAGTCGGCGACACCGGAGCGAATCATCGCGTCCACACCCGAGTTCACGTCGATCCAGTCCTTGCCGAGAATGTCGCCTTTATTGAGGCCGCGGAATCGCTGGCCGTAGCCGGTTGAACCGCGGAAGTTCGGCAGCAGGACCGCGTATCCCATGCCGTTGAAGATCTGGACTGGATACGCCGTGTTGGCCGACGGATAACGCGCCGCGGACACGCCCGCGGGTCCACCGTGAACAACGACGAGCAGCGGCACGCGTGTCCCTTCCTGGTATCCAACGGGGAGAGACAGCACGCCCTCGATCGATTCTGAGTCAGCGGACGACTTCCACGTGACCACGCGCTGTGCGCCGTGGCCGAACGCAGCCGCCTGCGGGTTGGTAGTCGTCAGGCGCTTCGCGTTGAAGGTTGCGCCGGTGGACGCGAAGACATCGGGTGGTTCACTGCTGGTTTCCGAGATGAACGCGATCGTCCCGCCCGCGGCCTGGAAGCCGGAGTTGTAGCGATCGGTGCTCACGCGTGTCGCTGGACCCGACGGCTTGCCCTGGGCGAGCGGAATCCTGAACAGTCCACGTGCGGTCTTCGCCTGCGACTCGACCAGCAGCTCGGTCGCGGTCGCCGAGACGTAGGTCGCGTCTTCGTCGAGCGCGTCCGTCAGCGAGACGGGATCGCCACCGGTGAGGGAAACAACCCAGAGCCTGCTGTTCGCGGTCCCCTGGAACTCGCCTGACGAGGACACGATCAGGCCTAACGCGGCCGGCCATCCAACCACGTCCTCGCTGCCCGGCATTGCCGTCACCGAGCGCGACTCGGCGCCTGGTTCGCTCTGCACGTACACTTCGCCACGGGCTGAAGCGACCAGGGTTGGTTGCGGCTGCGCGCCGAAAGCGATACCCCGCCCGTCCGGCGCCCACACGACTGACGTTACGTGGAGTCCATCGGGAGAAATGGCGCGGCCGTCCGCCGGCGCGCGATCGCGAAGCACCACTTCCCAGAGTCGCGTGAACTCGGTCGCGTAAGCGCTGTCGCGCACGATCGCCTTGCCGCGAGCCTTGTCGAGATCCTGTTCGGTGCGCGATGCGGGCGATGACGCCATGTACGCGACGCGCCTGGAGTCGGTGGAAAGCTTGAAGCCCGACACGCCGCTCTCGTGACGCGTGATCTGCCACGCTTCGCCGCCGGCCGGATCGATCCCGTACACCTGCGTCTTCTTGTTTTCCGCGCGGTCGGACAGGAACGCGATCCACGTCCCGTCGTTCGACCATTGCGGTGAACGATCGGCGCGCGGCCCGGACGTCACTCGGCGCGCGTCGCCGCCCGCGGTCGAGACAACCCAGATGTCAGAATTGCTGACATTGGACTCGAGGTTCCGTTCGGTGACGACATAGGCAATGCGCTTGCCGTCCGGGCTCACGGCGACTTCGCTGACGCTCTTGAGCGCCATCACGTCGTCGACTGTCCACTTCTTCGGGCCAGCGTCCTGGGCGTGGAGCGGTGCTACAGTGACAGAAGCAGCGACCAGCGCGCGGAGGGCGCGCCTGGAAAGCAACCTGGCAATCATCGTTTCACGATCCTCGAGGCGTTTTTTGGGCGGGCAGGACAGTGCCGCCACGAAGCGAAAGTGGTACCCGTCCCGGGGTTACGCAATTGCGTTTCTGCTCATCCACGGAGTCGCGTAGAAGGCCAAGGGTGGCGCCTGATGAATCGCAGGTCGTCGGCGTCCGTCTCGATGATGTAAATCGACTTTGCGCCGAAGCCCCCAATCGTCTCGTTGCTCTTCAATTCGAGGATTCCGAGCAGCTTGCCGGCTCGATCGACGGCGTAATACGAGATGCCGGGGAAGTCGGCAGAAGGCTGGCGCCGAATAAGCACGTCACCGTTCGGGGTGAAGTTCAGCGCGCCTTCAATGAAGGGCGGCATGACGTCGGGCCATTCGTCTTCTGGTGTCTGAAGTTCTTTTGGCAGGGGCGGCGAGGGCGGTCCACCAGGACGCGAGGAAGCAGCGGTGCGTGCCAGACTGGCCTGCTTCTCGCGTTGGGTCATCCGGATTACCGGTATCGGCAGTGCTGTACCACGAGTCCATCGGCCATCCGGTGAACGCCAGTCGACGCGGAACGGGTTGATGCGCACGACCGCGAGATAAGCGTCGGAGTGGACAATCCACGGCTCACCGACACGAAGGCGGAGCGGACGCGCAGTGCTGCGAGTTATTTCGCCTTTCTCGTTGCGCAAGATGGTGCGAACCGTCGATCGGGCGAGCACCTTGGCCACTGTGTCTACGCGTCCCGTCGTGCGGTTAGCCCTGATGACGACGTTCGAATCTTTTTCTGTAGTCGTTGTCTGACCCGTAGGCAGGTCGCCCGACTTCACTGAGAAGACGTTGCCAAGACGGTCAGCACTAAGAATGACTCCCTGCGTTGGCTTGACGATCGCGTGATCGGCTGCAAGTGTCCCAACCGCCTTGTCCGCGTCGAACAGCAGAACGCGTCGTTGCAGTAGATCGGGCATCAAGCTGGAATCACCGGCGATCGCGTATACGGGCGCTGCCATGCCGTACTCGCCCGGCCCTTGTCCACGACGCGAGACCGGCTTCACCTCGCCCGTCTTGAAATCGGCGATGACGAGCTGCAGGTCACGCGGATCGGTCACCAGGATTCGCCCATCGCTCAGCTCGCGGATGGACGTGATCAAGGTGAATCCAGTCTCCAGTTTCGCGTCTGCCGGCTGAAGCTTGACCGTGGCGGGCTTCTGTGCCGCGCTGAGCGCAGGCGTAAACAGGATGGCAACCGCGATGACATTCCGGACGTGACCTCCCGGGTCGTTCTACCTGGAGACTTCGTATGCTGGTTGCCGCTTCGCACGCACGAGCAGCCAGTGCACAGCAGCCAATCCAATCACGATGGCCATCTTGATCGCATCGCTCCCGCCCATGCGCGTCGCCAGCAGGAGCGAGAGGACGACGCCAACGCCCGCGAATATCGGCCCCCCTTTCACGCGGAACAATGCCGGCTCCACACCGGGCGTCGAAATGCCACGCGCTTCTCGTGAACGAAAGACCGGCAGCGACAGGCAAACGCCTCCATAGAGAAGCAGCCGGGAGACCGCGGAAAGACTGAGGTTCTGCAGCAAGCCGGACTGGAGCGCCAGGGCGAGCGAAATCAGCGCGAAGATGATGATCGACACGTAGGGTGTGCGATACACGGGATGGATCTTCCCGAAGAACGACGGCAACATGCCCTCGTGCGCCATCGCCATCGTCAGGCGCGGAACATTCAGCATGTTGCTGGCGACCCATCCATAGACAGAGATCAGCGCCGCGACCGTGATGATGATCGCGCCGCCCGAACCGAACATCACGCGCGCCGAAGCAGCCAGCGGGCGATTGTTCGCCGCAGGCTCACTCAACGTCGCCAGCACTGTCAGCTGCGCCGCGAGATAGACCACCGTCACCAGGGCGAGCCCGGTGACGAGCGCAAACGGCGCGTCCCGGCGAGCGTCCTTCGCCTCGGCCACCGGAATGAGCGCCGACTCGAATCCGCCGTAGGCGAACATCAGTAACACCATGGCATCGAGCCATCCGCCTAACGTGTTGTTCGATGCGATGGCCGAGGGGGCGGCGGCCTTTCCCATCGCCAGCCACGCGATGCCAAGCGCGCCGAAGATCACGAGCGGGATCAGCTTCACCACGGCAAACACGCTACTGACCTTCGCGCCCGATCCAACCGAGCGGACGTTGACGAGCGCCTGCAACCCGATGAACGCGACGGTCACCGCAACCTGCGCTGGACGGCTCCCGGCGGCGGGCCACAGCTCGACGAGGTACGTCGTGAACAGGTTCGCCTGGACCGCCGCCGAAATGCAGCGCACAAAGTAGCCCATCCACGCGAACTGGATGCCCACGAAGGGACCGAACGCCGCGGTCCCGTACAGGTACGCACCACCGGCTCTCGAGAATCGAGATGCGACTTCGGCGAACGAAAAGATCATTGCTCCCGTCAGCGCTGCCGCCAGCAGCCACGCCAGCATCGACCCCCAGCCGAGCGTGCCACCCAGCGTTCCCGGCAGGATGAAGACGCCGGTGCCGATAATCGTGTTCAACACGAGTCCCGCGAAACTCCAGCGGCCGATGGCCTGAACCAGCTGTGGACGTGGTGTGGTCATGATGGGGACGGGGGACCGGGGACCGGGGGGACCGGGTTCATCATCACAGGCGGAGAAAGTGTCCCCTCGCGAGGCCATGCGAAACCCGCCTCTCGCATCGGGCGTACGGGGAGCCAGTCGCAGCAACCCCACGCCCCAGGCCCAGGCCCCATGCAAGCTCTCGTCCGCGACATCCGTTACGGCATTCGATCGCTGGTCAAGAGCCCCGGGCTGACGGTAGTCGCCACGACCGCGCTCACGTTCGGCATCGGGCTCACGGCGGTGATGTTCTCGATCATCTACGGCGCGCTGCTTAAGGGTCTCCCGTTCGATGAAGGCGACCGGATCGTGCAACTCGTCAGGCACAATCCGACCAACGGCGGGAACAACATGGGCTCGCCGATCAGCGATTTCGCCGATTATCGCGACCAGCAGAAATCGCTGGCCTCACTGGCCGCGTACTACACGGGCACCGTCAACGTGAGCGGCGACGTCGAAGCCGAGCGATTCACGGGCGCCTTTGTCACTGCCTCGATGTTCGACCTGACGAGGGTGCGGCCCCTCCTCGGCCGGTACTTCCAGGCCGGTGAAGACACACCCAGCGGTCCGCGCGTCGCCGTCCTCGGTTATGGAATCTGGCAGCGCCGGTTCGGAAGCGACTCGGCGATCGTCGGCAAGGCGCTGCGCGCGAACGGCGTCCCGTACACGATCATCGGCGTGATGCCGGAAGGGTACCTCATGCCTGACGAAGCGGCGCTTTGGCTTCCGCTGCAGCTGGATCCCGTCGCGCTCAAGCGCGGGCAGGGGAACTGGCTCACGATCGCGGGTCGCCTGAAGGACGGCGTCACCATGGAAGCGGCGAGCGCGGACGTCGAAGCGATCGCGCAGCGGCTGGCGAAGGACTACAAGGAGACCAACGAGAACCTTCACGCGTCGGTGAAGGGGTTCGTCGACGCCGACATGGGTCCGGAGCCCCGACAACTGCTGTACACGATGCTCGGCGCCGTCTTTTTCGTCTTGCTCATCGCGTGCGCGAACGTCGCGAACCTGCTGCTGGACCGCGCCGCGCACAAATCCAAGGAAGTCGGTATCCGCACCGCGCTTGGCGCGACCCGCTCGGCCGTCATTCGCCAGTTCCTCACGGAAGCGTTCGTGCTGTCCGCCGTGGGCGGTGTGTTAGGCACCATCGTGGCATGGGCCGGTGTCGCGCTCTTCAACGCCGCCATCGTCGATGCCCAGCCGCCGTTCTACATCGACATCGCGCTGCATCCGCCCGTGCTGGCCTTCGTCGTGCTCACCTCGCTCGTCGCGACGATGTTTTCCGGCATCATTCCCGCCTACCAGTCGTCGCGCGCGGACCTGAATGAAGTCCTGAAGGACGAGTCACGCGGTTCGTCGAGCCTCAAGATCGGCAAGATGAGCAAGGCACTGGTGGTGTTCGAGGTCGCGCTGTCGTGCGGGCTGCTCGTGGCCAGTGGGCTGATGATCAAGTCGGTCACGAAGCTCAAGACGATGGACCCCGGCTTCCGCAGGGAGAACATCTTCACGGCACGGGTCGGGTTCCCCGCGGCGTACACGGACACGGCGATGCAGAAGCGCTTCCACCAGGACCTGCGCCAGGCGCTGCTGCAGATCCCCGGCGTTCATCAGGCGTCACTGATGAGCGGCCTGCCTGCCGTGGGCGGCAACGGCGGAGACTTCACCGTCGATGGCGTGACCTACAATGAAGACCGCGACGTTCCCGACGCGAGCTGGAACGCGGTATCGACCGGCTTCTTCGAAACGTTCGAGATCAAGGCGGTGAAGGGACGGTTGATCGACGAAACAGACCGCGAGGCAGGACTGCCCGTTGCCGTGGTGAACAAGGCCTTCGCCGATCGCTATTTCAAGGGCAAGGATGCCATCGGACAGCGAATCCGACTGGGTGGAAGGAGGAGCCCGCGGCCATGGATGACCGTCGTCGGTGTTGTGCCCACGCTCTACAGCGGCGATCCCGAGGAGCCTCGTAAGCCGGCCTTCTACGTGCCGATGTCGCAGAACCACTCGAGCTTCGCCAGCATGGCCGTGCAGACCACTGGCGAGCCGCTCGCGATTACCTCAGCGGTGCGGAAAGCCGTCGCATCGCTGAATCCAGACATCCCGATCTATTTCGTCTACTCGATGGAGAAGGCGTTCGCGCGCCCGACATGGTTCATCCGCGTCTTCGGCACGATGTTCATGATCTTCGGCCTGATCGCGCTCTTCCTGGCGTCGGTTGGCCTCTACGCGGTGATGTCGTTCGCGGTGAGCCGCCGGGTGAAGGAGGTCGGCATCCGCATGGCGTTAGGCGCACAGGGCCGGGACGTGATCCGGATGATCTTCGGCCAGGGCGCGTGGCAGCTGGGCATCGGCCTGGTCCTCGGACTCGGCCTCGCCTACGGCGTCGCGAACCTGCTGACGGTCATCCTGTTCGACGTGCAGCCGCGCGACCTGTCGATCTTCGGGTCGGTGGTGGTGGTGCTGGCGGCGGCGGGGATGGCGGCGTGTCTCGTGCCTGCTCGACGGGCGACGCGCGTGGATCCGTTGGTCGCGCTCCGGGCAGAATGAAAAGGATGGCCGAGGGGTGATGGCGGATGGGAGAAAACTGCCAGTCCGATCAACTCAGATTCGATCGGTAAACTGTTCGTCCCCCATCGCCCATCGCCCAACCGCCATCCTCTCCAGTGGATTCACGCTCCGGCAACTCTTACGGTATGATGACCTTGGCGGTGGAATCTTTCCGCGCTGCCAGATGCTCGGCCATCTTGATCCGCGGCACGCCCTTGACGATCCAGTCCGCCGGTGGCGCACCGGTCAGGTGATAGTCGAACCACTCCGTCATGCGCGTCGCGTAGTCCCGCTGGTTCGCCGGACGCGCCAGGCCGTGGTTCTCCCCCTGGTACTCGAGAAGGATCACGTCCTTCCCCAGTTGTCGCAGTGTGTTGAAGTAGGTGATGCCCTGGTTGAAGTCGACCGCGCCGTCCTTGTCGTTATGCAGGATGATCAGCGGCGTCTTCACGTTCTTGGCGTGGAACGCGGGCGAGTTGCGGATGTAGGCGTCGTAATTGTCGATGAAGTTACCGGTGAACCGGCCCTGGCTCGACTCGAAGATCGCCTGGTTCGTCCCGCCCGTGTTCCAGTACACCGAGCTGTACATGCTGACCATGTCGGTGAGGGGAGCGCCCGCGATCGCCGCCTTGAAGATGTTCGTCTGCGTCACGAGGAAGGCGGTTTGATAGCCGCCCCACGAGTGACCCCAGAGCCCGACTTTGGCCTGGTCGACCAGGCCGGTCGCGATCGCGGCCTTCACCGCTGGTACCACTGACCACACTGCGGACATGCCCGGGTCGTTCACGCGATACACGATGTCCGGATCCAGCACGGCATAGCCATGGCTCGTGTAAATCGATGGATCGGGTGCGCGCGTGTCCGCCGGCGAAACGAATGAGCGCATGTTCTGCGATCGACGCTCGTAGATCGTGACCAGCAACGGATACTTCTTTCCCGGCTGGTAATTCGCAGGCAGGTACAGTGCGCCTTGCAGCTTGTCACCCTTGTCGCTGCGATAGTCGATCAGCCGCGTCCCGCTCGACCACGCCAGGTCCTTCATCTGCGGGTTCACGTCGGTGATCTGATAGCTGTCCTTGAACCCGTTCCTGTACACGCGCCAGTTCGGGAACTCGGTGAAATTCTGCCTGGTGTAGAGGAAAACATCGGCATCGCGCGCCTTCGTGACATTGATGCGTGCCGTGTCGAAGGCCAGCTGCAGCGCTCCAGGCTTCCCGGGGTCGACGCGCGAGATGCCCTCCTTCTTCGTCCACTCGCCGTAGGTCCCGAAGTAGAGTGGCTTGCTGAGGTCGACGCCGGTGCCCGGTCCGGGCCCGCCGAAGCGACCGAGTCCGCCTCCAATCGCCTCGAATGTGTAGCTGCGATTGTAACGCACCTGCGTGCGGCGTCCGTCACTGGTGAGATTCACCGCGCGGCCGGCCGACGGATTCACTGGCACCTTCCAGACGTCCCAGTTGTCGTAGAGCAGGACCGCCGAGTTGTCCTTTGCCCATCCTCGGGGCTGCGTCGGGGGTGGATAGAGGTTGTTGTGGTCGTCCTCGCTGTTCACGAAGGACGTCGGCACTCCTCGGGTGATGTTGACCGTGTCACCGGTGGCCAGGTCGAGCACCCAGTAGTGACCGTCCTTGCCCCAGTAGAGGAGCTTCCGGCCGTCCGGCGATGACATCATCGGACCGACCGCCGGCTTCTTCTTCATCAACAGCGACGCCTTTCCGGTCGGAAGGTCGATCAGGTAGACGTCCATGTAGCTGCGGCCCGAATAACTCGCCACCTGCTGGTAGTCCGAGTTGTCGATGCCGTAGGCGTATTTGTCGCCCGGAGTGACCGTCACGGTGCGCAGCGAATCCGCGACCAGGCGCATGAAGCGGTCTTCGGTGAAGCGATACTGCGAGCCGTAGCTGAAGCTGCGATCCGCCTGCTCCTGGACGATCTGCTGCGACTGCAGGCGTGGATCGTCGCGGTGCCAGAGAATGAGCGAGACATCGTCGTTCGCTGCGCCGCCGCGACCACCGTTCGCCTGGTTGATCGTACCGCCAGCGCCCGGCGCGCCCGCCGCGATCGCAGCCGCCCCGGAACGCCCGCCCGCCGGTGCGGGCGGCTTCTCACGAACGCCGAAGAACACCGCCGACAGGTCACCCGCATAACGAGGCGCCCGGTCCGAGGCGATCTTCCAGTCCTTCGGGAAGTCCTGCCGCCCGGCGGGGTCGAACGACAGCCGTTTCGCCGGCCCGGTGGGCCCGAATTGCGTGAAGGCCACCAGAGTGAAGGCCGTATCGCGCCGGGCCTCATCGATCTTCCCGCGCATGACGCCTAACGCCCGTGAGCTGTCGGTCCACGCCAGGTACCGGTAGAGCATCTGTTCGCTGTCGAGCGACCGCGAGACGCTCGTCTTCATGTTGCGGAGCTGCACACCGTTCCCGACCTGGTCCGACGTCTCCATCGTGTAGGCGAGCCACTCGCCCGATTCATCGAATGCGAACTCGCCCACCGGCCCCATGTTGAACTTCTCGCCGTTCTCGAGGCTGTAGAGGATGACGCTCGCGCCACCCACGGCTCCTGCGGCCGGCACGACAGCCGGCGGGCCGCCGGCGCGACCGGCCGCGTTGGCCGCGGCGTTATTCGCCGGCTGGCCCGGCGGATATCCCACCAGCGCGACCCAGGTCGCCGTGTCCGAATTGAACTCGAAGCGCCGGATGCGATCGAACTCCGTCTTCTCGCCACTCGCAAGCTTCATCAGGACGAACTTGTTCGCCGCTTGCCGCCGGGTGCTGTCCGCCGATTGCGTTGCCACGTTCGCGCCACCACCGCGAGCGTTAGGCGGCGCTCCGTTGCGCCCGGCACCGCGACCTCGCGCCGAGGAATCGACCCGAGGCGGCGCCACGATGTAGCCCATCCACCTGGAATCGCCCGAAATGACGATCGAGCCGCCGCTTTCACCGACCGGGATCCGGGACTCCGACGCTCCTTCGGCGGTGCTCCGCACGATCAACGTCAGGTTCCCCTCCTGGGGCCCGATGACGTAGGCGAACCACTTGCCATCCGGCGACAACGCGGTCTGCCTGATGGTGTTCCAGGCCTTGATGTCGGCGAGGCCGATCGGATGCGGGCCTGCCGGTGTCACCGCTGGCGCGTTCGACTTGTCCGCTGCGGCCTGTGCGCGCGATTGCACAGGGACCATCATCGCGAGCGTGACCGCGCCGAACAGAAGACGGGGTATCTGCATGGGGATCTCGGGGTGGCGGGACGACTCAAGATGAGCCGCACCGGGTGAGGTGTGAAGGGTGAACGGGCGTTTCCGGACGTTCGTTGCGCGTTCGCCGGGTGCCGGCTTGCGCCGCCGAAGCGCTGGCCCTCAACGTCCACGCCCGCCCTGCGCCGAACCAAACCTCGAGGCCACCCGTCCATGTTCGCACGTATCGCCGCGGCCATCCTTCTTGCCGCTCCGACCGCACTGGCTGCCCAGACCGGCGCCTTCGTCGTCAGGCTCGGCACCGATACAATCGCCGTCGAACGCTTCCAGCGAACGGGCGACCGCATCAACGGAACGGTGGCCAGGCACACTCCGGCGACGAACGTCGTCCACTACACCATCACGCTCAACGCTGATGGCACCGTGAGCACTTATCGCCAGGAGATCATGCGCGCCGACGGCACGCCGATGCCGAATTCCACGGGCCCTCTCAGCATGCGGTTCACGAGCGACAGCGTGTTCCGGGACATCGTCCAGAACGGACAACCGTTGACCCTGCGCAACGCCGCGCCGCGAGGAACGCTGCCCACGATCCCGGGCTCGTTCTTCCAGTATGAGATGCTGATCAAGGCGTCGCGCGCGGGCCAGAAGAGCACCATAGGCTTTGGGGCGCAAGCCACGCCGGCGCCGCAGGAAGTGGCGTACTTCGGGTCGGACTCGGCGGAGATCATCCTCCGTACACCACCGACCGGCGCCAGCGCAGGCCTCGTGCTGCGCACCGGCTTCCGGCTCGACGCATCGGGCAATGTCATTCGCAGCGACGGCGCGCTCACGACGCAGAAGTTCCTCGTCACACGGCTGCCTGACGCGGACGTCGCGGCGATCGCAAGCGCGTGGGCGATGCGCGACGCCTCGGGGCAACCAATGGGCACTGCGTCCTCGCGCGATACAGTGCGCGCGAACGTTGGAGGCGCCGAGATCATGATCGATTACGGCCGGCCGGCCAAGCGCGGGCGCGAGATCTGGGGAAAGCTCGTTCCCTACGACACGACCTGGCGGCTCGGCGCGAACGCCGCGACCCAATTGCGTACCGACAAGGATCTCGAGATCGGCGGCGTCCATGTGCCAGCCGGCTTCTACACGCTCTGGCTCTACCCCACGTCCACCGA
>Ga0111538_10009888_pt1 | contig 12699 bp, 8 predicted proteins | sample SoiMethybrSBSTD1_FD_79669 | JGI IMG/M metagenome (GOLD analysis project Ga0111538, IMG submission 79669) | Bulk soil microbial communities from a Populus tree surrounding site in Tennessee, USA - Soil MetaG P. TD hybrid SBSTD1 (version 2)... | ecosystem: Environmental > Terrestrial > Soil > Tree...
ACCGCCGGCGTGACTATCTCGCCGGCCTCGCCGAGGCCGGAATGACCGACATCGACGCCGTCCGCGCCGCCATCGATGGCTATCGCGCGACGACGACTGCCCCGTCCAGCGTCCCGACCACGAACTGAGGTCCCGCGATGTCCACCACCGAGCGCGCCACGACCATCGCCGAGCTCCGCGCGAGCGGCTGGCGCTCGCGGACCGTCAAAGACGAGCTGCGATCGAATCTGATCGCCCGGCTGGCGGATGGCCGTGAGGTTTTGCCCGGGATCATCGGCTTTGACGACTCCGTCATCCCTGCCATCGAGAACGCGATCCTCGCCGGTCACGATCTCGTCTTCCTTGGCGAGCGCGGCCAGGCCAAGACCCGGATGGCCCGCCTGCTCATCAACCTGCTCGATGAGTGGCTGCCGGTGCTCCGCGGCGGCGAGCTGAACGACGATCCATACGAGCCCGTTTCGCCCGCCGGCAAGGCCGTCGTCGACCAGCAGGGAGAAGCCGCCGCGATCGATTGGCTGCCCCGCGACCGCCGCTACGCGGAAAAGCTCGCCACGCCGGATATCACGATCGCGGACCTCATCGGCGAGGTCGACCCGATCAAGATCGCCGAGGGTCGCTATCTGTCCGATGAGCTGACGCTCCACTACGGGCTCATCCCTCGCGCCAACCGCGGGATCGTGGCGATCAACGAGCTGCCCGACCTCGCCGAACGAATCCAGGTGGGCCTGCTCAACGTGCTCGAGGAACGTGACGTCCAGATCCGTGGATTCACGGTCCGTCTCCCGCTCGACTTGTACGTCGTCGCGAGCGCGAACCCCGAGGACTACACGTCGCGCGGCCGGATCATCACGCCGCTCAAGGACCGTCTCGGCTCGCAGATCCGCACGCATTACCCGCGCTCGTTGGATCAGGAGCTGTCGATCGTCGCGCAGGAGAAGCACCGCTTCGACCCGAGCGCCGGGCGCGGTGACAGCGCGACGCCGACGATCGTCGTGCCGCCGTTCATGGAGGAGCTGGTAGCCGAGATCACCCAGCTTGCGCGGCGCTCCCCGGAGATCAGCCAGCGGTCGGGGGTGTCCGTACGGGTCTCAGTCGCCAACATGGAGGTGCTCGAGGCCGCGTCGCTCAAGCGCGCGGTCCGGCTCGGCGAGCCTGTCGCCGCGCCGCGGGTCAGCGACCTTGGCGCCGTCGTCGCGTCGACGGTCGGCAAGGTCGAGCTCGAGTCGGTCGGGGACGAAGCGCCTGAAGAGCGCATCGTCGAGCGGCTGATAACGAAGGCGCTCTATTCGACGTTCAACCGGCGGGTGACGCTCGACGACCTCGACCCGATCGTCGAGGCGTTCGAGGACGGCTTCATCATCGAGACGGGGGAACGCACCCCGTCTCGCGAATACGTCGCCTGGCTCCGTGAAGTGCCGGGCATGGATGACGCCGTCGCCCGACTCGGGTCGTTCGATGTGACCGACGGGGCGGAGGAGCCCGCGGTCGTCGCCTCGGCGGTGGAGTTCCTGCTCGAGGGCCTCCACCTCGCGCGCCGCCTGAATAAGGAGCGTGTCGTCGGCGGCACGATCTACCACCGCTAGCCGGACACCGAGCACGACACTGATGACCGCCTATTCGCCCGATCCGCGCGACCTCACCGGCCGAGTGCCCCGTGCCGACGACGCGCTCGCCGAGCTCGCTCGCCGCGCGCGCTATTCGCGCTGGGACGGCACGCAACGACTGCCCGATCTTGCTGCCGACGAGATCCTCAAGGCGCTTTCCGACGATGTGATGGCCGAAGGCGACCTCGCCGAGGCGCTTCGACGGCTGATGGAACGCGGCTGGCGCAGCGGCGATCCGACGCGCCCGGACATGGCGGGCCTGCAGGACCTGATGGAGCGCCTGGCCCGTCGACGCGAGGATCTGCGGGAGCGCTACGACCTCGGCGACGTCCTCGGCGATATCCGGCGCGAGCTCGAGGACATCGTGGCGGAGGAGCGGGCGGGGGTGGAACGCCGTCTCCAGACCGCCGCCAAGGAGGCCCCGGACCCCGACACGGCACGGGCGGCCCAGGACCTCGCTTCGCGGCGCCTCGACCGGCTCGACGCGCTTCCACCTGACGTCGGCGAGCGGATCCGCGATCTGCGTGAGTACGACTTCCTGGAGCCTGACGCACGCCAGCGCTTCGACGAGCTCGTCGAGCGTCTGAGCAAACAGGTGCTCGACCAGTTCGTGTCCGGCATGAGCGACGCCATCCGATCGATCACGCCGGAGGATCTTGCCGCCAACCGCGAGATGGTGCGCGACCTCAACGAGCTGATCCGCGAGCGGATCGGAGGCCGGGAGCCCGATGTCCGCGAGTTCCTCGCCAAGCACGGCCAGTTCTTTCCTGGCGCCCAGACCTTCGACGACATCATCGACCAGCTCGCGCGGCGCATGGCCGCGATGCAGTCGCTGATGCGGTCGATGAGCCCCGAGCAGCGCGCCGAGCTCGAGTCGATGATGGAGGCGCTCCTCCGCGACGACCGGCTGTTGATCGACCTCGCGCAGCTCGCCTCGAACCTCGACCTGCTGTTGCCAGGCGGGCTCGGTGACCGGGTCCGGTTCACCGGCGACGAGTCACTCTCGCTCGATGGCGCGCTGGCGCAGATCGGACGTCTCCAGTCGATGGAGCGGCTCGAGGACGCGCTGATGGACATCGAGGGACCCGGGGACCTCGCATCGATCGACCGCGACCAGGTCCGGGATCTGATGGGCGACGACGCCGTGCATGACCTCGATGCGCTCGACGACCTCGCACGTCGGCTCGAGGAAGCCGGCTACCTGACGCGTGACGGCGAGCGTCTCGAGCTGACCCCGCGGGGTACGCGCAAGATCGGTCAACAGGTGCTCGATGACCTGTTCGCGCGTCTCCAGCGCGATGCGTTCGGCGGGCATCGACTGGACCGACACGGTCGTGGCGGCGAACGCGAGGAGACGACGAAGGCGTATGAGTTCGGCGACCCGTTCCATCTCGACCTGAAAGGCACGCTGACGAACGCCCTGCTCCGCGACGAGAACGCGCCGGCGGCCCTTGGGTCACGCCGCGCCGCCGGTGACCGCGCCATCCGGCTGACACCCGACGACTTCGAGGTCTACCGCTCGGAACAGCTCACGAGGACCGCGACGGTCCTGCTCGTGGACATGAGCCGGTCGATGCTGTTGCGCGGCTGCTTCCTCGCCGCGAAGAAGGTCGCGGTCGCGCTCGACACGCTGATCCGGACGCAGTACCCGCGCGATCATCTGACCGTCATCGGGTTCGCCTACTACGCCCGGGAGATCCGGCCCGGCGCCCTCGCCGAGCTGACCTGGCACGGCTACGAGTACGGCACGAACCTGCAGCATGGGTTGCTGCTCGCTCGTCGGATCCTGGCTCGCCAGGCCGCGGCGAACAAGGAGATCGTCGTCATCACCGACGGCGAACCGACCGCCCACTTCGAGAACGGCCAGGTGGAGTTCAGCTACCCGCCGACGCGCAGGACGATCCAGGAGACGTTGCGCGAGGTCCAGCGCTGCGGGCGCGAGGGGATCACGATCAACACGTTCATGCTCGAGCGTTCGCGCGCGCTCGCAGAATTCGTGGCGCACATGACGAAGCTCAATCGTGGGCGGGCGTTCTACGCGACCCCGGAGCGCCTTGGCGAATACGTGCTGGTCGACTTCGTCGGGCGTCGGACGCGGAACGTGACCTGACCGGCGCGTCGACCTCGGATCGAGCTCACCGAGAACCTATATTTGGCGCCGTCGTCGGGGGTGAAGGGGCCGTCACAGAGGGTGCAATGAACATCTGGATCGCGATCTTCCTGTTCCTTCACGTCATGGGGGCGATCATCGCCTTCGGGCCGGCGTTCTCGGCCTTCCCGATCATCGGCTCGATGGCCGGGAAGGAGCCGCAGCACGCGAACTTCGCGGCCCGGATCAACGAGGCGATCACGAAGACCCGTGTGATCCCATTGGCGATCTTCCAGGGGGTCACGGGACTCGTCCTGATCTACCTGACCGGGTTGAACCCGTTCAGCCAGCTGTGGCTCGGTCTGGGCATCGTGCTCTACGTGATCGCCCTGGCGTACGCGCTGGCAGTGCAAGGCCCGACGGGCCGACGGATCGCTGAGCTGACCTCGACTCCGCCACCGCCCGGCGCATCGGGGCCACCGCCGGAACTCATGGCGGCGGTCAAGAAGGCGCAGCGAGGCGGGATGTTCCTCGGGATCCTGATCGTGGCGATCGTCATCCTGATGGTGACCAAGCCCACGCTGTAGCGGACGAGATCTGCAACGAGGCGCTACCGAGTTCCGCCGGCGCAGGTCGCTACCATGGGACTCGAACCTACGAACGAGGAGAGTCCCGCCGATGCCCCACGTCGCGACCAGCCCGGCCGATCTCATGACGGCGATCGGGTCCGCCGCCCACCTGGACGGTGGTCGCCTCGTCATCGATGACGAGAAGGCATTCCGCGACGTTGCCAGCCGCGATCTCGCCTGGACCGCTGTGTTCGCCGCGGACGACGCCACCAAGGCTGCGGCGCAGTGGCTCGTCTGGGAGGCAAGCCAGGAGCTTGATGCGCTCTCGGCGAGCATCCACGAGCTGTACATGGCCCGCGGCCGGGGCGAGGTCCACGGGTTCACGGTGCCGGCGATCAACCTGCGCGCGCAGACGTTCGACATGGCGCGAACGGTGTTCGAGACCGCGCAGAGCGCCGATGTCGGTGCGGTCATCTTTGAGATCGCCCGGAGCGAACAGACCTACACGTTCCAGCGGCCGATCGACTTCGCGACCTCCGTCCTCGCCGGTGCGATCGCGGCGAACTGGCACGGTCCCGTGTTCATCCAGGGCGACCACTACCAATTCAACGCCAAGAAATACGCCGCCGATCCCGAGGCGATGACCGAGGAGATCCGCAAGGCCTGCCGGCTCGCCATCGACGCCGGCTACCACAACATCGACATCGACTCGTCCACGCTCGTCGATCTTTCGAGGCCGACCATCGACGAGCAGCAGCACGAGAACTACATGCGCGCCGCCGAGCTGACGGCCCTCATCCGGCAGATCGAGTCCGACGGCGTCACGGTGAGCGTCGGCGGCGAGATCGGCGAGGTCGGCCATCAGAACTCGACCGTCGAGGACCTGCGCGCCTATCTGGACGGCTATGACGCCGAGCTGGAACGACGCGCGCCCGGCGCGATCGGCATCTCCAAGGTCAGCGTGCAGACCGGCACCAGCCACGGCGGTGTGCCGCTGCCCGACGGGAGCATGGCCCAGGTCAAGCTCGATTTCGAGGTTCTGCGGGAGCTGGGCGAGATCGCCCGCTCGTACGGCCTTGCCGGCGCGGTCCAGCATGGCGCGTCGACCCTGCCGGATGAGCTGTTCCATCGCTTTCCGGCCGTCGAGACGGCCGAGATCCATCTGGCGACCGGGTTCCAGAACCTCCTCTACGAGCACCCCGCGTTCCCGAAGGAGCTCCACGAGCGGATCCGCGATTGGTGCTTCGAGAATGCCGCTGATGAGCGCAAGCCCGACCAAACCGACGAGCAGTTCGTCTACACGACCCGCAAGAAGGCGATCGGGCCGTTCAAGCGCGAGCTATGGGATCTCGAGGCCAAGGATGAGATCCTCGCGGCACAGCGACGCAAGTTCGCGTTCCTGTTCACCGAGCTCGGCGTGAACGGGTCGCGCGAGATGGTCGAGGCATACATCCGGCCGGTCGAAGCCCATCGACCGATCCCGGATCCGCTGAAGGAAGCTGCCGCCGCCCGATAGCGGAAGCTGCGGGATTCGCCGCGGCCCAAGACGCATCGCCCGAGGCCTCGCCGTCACGAGGTCCGCGTCATCCACGAGGGGAGGGGACATGACCGCCACGATCGGCGAGGCACGTCGCGATGAGCTCGCGGGCCGGCTGGCCGGCGCGGTGCTCGCCACGCTCGACCTCCAGGCCGTCTACGTCGGCGACCGGCTCGGACTCTATCGAGCGCTCGAGGACGGCGGCCCCGCGACGGCTCCGGAGCTTGCGGCTCGCTCCAGCATCCATCCACGCTATGCCCGCGAATGGCTGGAGCACCAGGCGGTCGGTGCGATCCTCGACGTGGACGACGTCCAGGCGGCACCCGACGAGCGGCGCTACACCCTGCCCGCGGCGCACGCCGCGGTCCTCACCGATCCCGAGAGCCCATGGCTTCTGGCGCCGCTGTCGCGGTTCGTCGTCGGCACGGCCGCCACGATGCCCCGCCTGCTCGATGCGTACCGCACGGGCGAGGGGGTGGACTGGGCCGATTACGGCGCGGACGTGGTCGAGGCCCAGGAGGGCATCAACCGGCCGCAGTTCCATCACCTGATGGGCGAGTGGATCGGGGCCCTGCCCGACATCGCCGAGAAGCTGCGGTCCGGGAAGGGCCGTGTTGCCGACGTCGCGTGTGGGACCGGCTGGTCATCGATCTCGATCGCCCGCCATTTCCCCGAGGTGGCCGTCGACGGGATCGATATCGATGCGGGATCGATCGCACGTGCGAAGGCACATGCCGCGGACGCGGGTCTGGACGGACGCGTGGCGTTCCTGTTCGCGGACGCCGCGAGCGCCGATGGTGAGGGTCGCTACGACCTCGTAACGATCTTCGAGGCGCTGCACGACATGGCGAGACCGGCCGAGGTCCTTGCCACGGCGCGCCGGCTGCTCGCGCCCGGCGGTGCCGTGCTCGTCGGCGATGAGCGCGTCGCGGAGACGTTCACGGCGCCCGGCGACCAGGCCGAGAGGCTGTTCTACGGGTACAGCGTCGTCGCGTGTCTCGCCAACGGCCTCGTCGATCAGCCGAGCGTCGGCACGGGCACCGTCATCCGCCCGTCGACCGTCGAGGCGTACGCGCGCGAGGCCGGTTTCTCCGGGTTCTCGATCCTTCCGACCGAGCACGAGTCGTTCCGCTTCTATCGCCTCGACCCGTAGTCGGAACGCCCGTTGACTGCGGGCACCCCGGTGCTATCCTCGCGCGCACGGTCGGGCGGTGAGGGAAGGCCCGCACAACCGGTCCTCGCGTCCCACAGCCACTCCGAGAGGTCAGTCTCGCGCCCCAGCGCGGAGGCGCGGTGGTAAGGAGGGAACCGTGGCGGGTGCCGTCAACCCTGAGGACATCGCGGCGCGCGACGACGCGCACCTGCAGTCGCTCGGGATCAAACCGGAGCTTCGGCGGACCCTCGGGTTCCTGTCGAACTTCGCGATCGCCTTCAGCTTCATCAGCGTCTCGACCGGGACGTATGGCAACTTCTCGATCGGCATCGGCCAGGCTGGACCGGCGTTCTTCTGGTCGTGGCCGATCGTCATCATCGGTCAGCTGATCGTCGCGCTCGTGTTCGCCGAGCTCGCCAGCCACTTCCCGGTGGCCGGCTCGATCTACCAGTGGTCGAAACGCCTGTCGAACCGGACCTTGGGCTGGTTCACGGGCTGGTTCTACTTCTGGGCCCAGGTCGTCACGGTGACCGCGGTCGCCGTGATCGTGGCTTTCGTCATCGATGGCATCCACGGTCCGAACCCAGAGGGGCAGACCGCCTTCCTCGATTCGGCGGACCCGACCGGCCTGACGACGATGTTCACGTTCATCTCGCTCACCGCACTGACGCTGACGACACTCATCAACGCATTCGGCGTCCGGCTGATGTCGATCCTCAACAACATCGGCGTCGGCACCGAGATCCTCGGGATGCTCGTCTTCGCGCTCGTCCTCCTGTTCTTCGCGAACAACCAGTCGCCGGCGGTCCTCCTCGATACGAAGGGGACGGAGGCAGCGACCGGCGGCCAATACTTGCCGGCCTTCGCGCTCGGCATGTTCATGGCGCTGTTCGTCGTCTACGGATTCGATACCGCCGGCACGTTCGGCGAGGAGACGGTCGATGCGAGCCGTCAGGCACCGCGCGGTGTCATCTGGTCCGTCATCGTGTCCGGCCTCGTCGGCACCGTGTTCCTTGTCGCGGTGATCCTCGCGATCCCCGATATGGACGCGGCGATCGCCGAGGGCCAGGCGCTCGGCTTCCCGATCGCCACGACGATCCAATCGACCTTGACCTACGACATCCTCGGGACTGGGATAACGGTCGGCGAGGTCTACTTGTTCGTCATCCTCGCCTCCGTCTTCGTTTGCACTTTGGCGATCCAGGGTGCGGCGACACGGATGATGTTCTCGATGAGCCGCGACCGGCATCTCCCCGGCGGGTCGCTCTGGGGTCGCGTCAACGGCACCTTCAAGACGCCGGCGAACGCTGCGATCGCCGTCGGCGTCCTGGCTGCGATCCCGATCCTCGTGATCGGCCCGCTCGGTGGCTTCAGCGTCTCGATCGCCGCGACCGGCCTGATCTACTTCAGCTACCTGCTGACCAATATCGGCGTGCTGAACGCCCGCTTCCGCGGGTGGCCGCATCAGCCGGCGTGGTTCAACCTCGGTCGCTGGGGCAAGCCCATCAGCATCCTGGCGATCATCTATGGCGGCCTGATGCTGCTCAACATCGCCATCTGGCAGGACCCAGGCCTGTTCGGGAACTTCGGGGGCGATGGTCGGGCAGTCACGAACCCGACGATCGACGGGTTCATCAAGCCGTTCGGCAACACGATCGATGGGATGCCGGCGTGGCCGATCTTCGAGACCCTCGTGGGCGTGCTGATCGTCATCGGGGCGATCTACTACCTGGTCTCGGTCCGTGGGCGTGCCCATGACGTCGAATCGGCCGACGTGATCACCGGTGAGGCGACGATCGGTTGAGCTGAACCTTCCCGGGAGGAGGAGCTGCGGCGCGGCGTGAGCCGCGCCGCTCCTTATGACCGAAGAAGCGACCCTACCTTCCGAGCTCCGCGGCGAGCTGCGCGACCACCTGGTCGGCGCGATGCAGCGCCTCCCGGAGCTCGCCGGGCATGCCCTGGCGCTCACCCCGCTGAGCGGCGGGATCACGAACCGCAACTTCCTCGTCACCGTCGCCGATGTCCCCGAGCGGTACGTGATCCGCCTTGCGGGCAATGACACGCATCTGCTCGGCATCAGCCGCGAGGTCGAATACGCCGCGACGGTGGCGGCCGCCGGCGTGGGCGTGGGCCCGGAGGTGACCGCCTTCATCCGACCCGAGGGCTACCTCGTGACTCGGTTCATCGAAGGCTCCGAGGTGCCGATCGAACAGGTCCGCGAGCCCTCGACCCTCGTCCGTGTCGCTGACGCCCTTCGACGCATCCACGATGGCCCCCCGATCCCCGGCCTGTTCGTTCCGCTGCGGATCGTGGAGGCGTACAAGGCCCTGGCGGCGGCCCGCGGCGTGCGCATCCCGCCTGAATACGAGCTCGCCGCCGCCATCGGACGGCGCATCGAGCTCGCCTGCCTCGCCGACCCGATCGAGCTCGCGCCGTGCCACAACGACCTGCTTAACGCGAACTTCATCGATGACGGCGCGCGCATCCGGATCGTCGATTGGGAGTACGCCGGCATGGGCGACCCCTATTTCGACCTCGGCAACTTCAGCATCAACCATGAGCTGACGCCCGATGACGATGCCGCTTTGCTGGCCGAGTACCACGGTTCCGTCCCGCCGGACCGCCTGGCGCGGCTCGTCCTCATGCGGGTGGTCTCCGACTTCCGCGAGGCGATGTGGGGCGTCCTCCAGCAGGGCATCAGCACGCTCGATGTCGACTTCGTGGCCTATGCGGCGGAGCATTTCGACCGCCTGCTCGCGAACGCGACGACGCCCGCCTTCGAACGGGCGCTCCGGGAGGCCGGGGGCGACTGACCGTCGACCTCGATCCCGCCTGCGTGCGGGCCGGGCGGACTCGATACGACGCCGCTACCGTGTGACCCTGTGAGCGCCGATCAAGCACGAGTCGTCGTCATCGGCGGCGGAATCACCGGCTGCAGCGTGGCGTATCACCTCGCGCTCGCCGGCTGGGCGGACGTGCTGCTCCTCGAGAAGCATCAGCTGACGTCGGGCTCGACGAACATGGCGGCCGGTCTCGTGACGGCGTTCAATCCGTCGTCGACGATGATGGCCTTCCGCCGCTACAGCATCGAGCTCTATGAGCGCCTCGGCGTGTTCCAGGGCGTCGGCAGCTTGCGGCTGGCGTCATCACGCGAGCAGCTCGGTGAGCTGGAGCGAACGGCGAGCCGGGCGCGCGGGATCGGGCTCGACGTCGATGTCATCGGGCCCGACGAGGCGTGCGCGCTCCTGCCGGCGATCACTCCCGAGAACCTGTACGGCGCGGTCTACCTTCCGGGCGACGGCCATCTCGATCCGCACGAGGCCACGCACGCGCTCGCCGACGCCGCACGCGCACTCGGTGTCCGGGTCCGCCAGGGCGTCCGTGTCACGGGCTTCGAGCTCACAGCGGCCCGGGAGGTCCGTCGCGTCCTGACCGACGCGGGCCCGATCGACACGGAGATCGTGGTCAACGCGACCGGCATGTGGGCCCCGCAGGTCGCGGCGATGGTCGGTGGCTTCGTACCTTCGACCCCCGTCGACCACCAGCACATCGCCCTGCGCGCCGTCGCCGGCAACGAGCTGCCGCGTGACATGCCCTGTTTCCGCGATCCGGACAACCTCGTCTACGGCAAGAGCGAGAGCGGTGGCATGGTCTTCGGCGGCTACGAGCTCGATCCGGTCTCGCGCTGGGAGGACGGTGTCCCGTGGGACCACGCCGCGCGTTCGCTGGCGCCCGATTTCGAGCGGTTCGCGCCCCTCATGGCCGGCGCGGTGCGGCGCTTCCCGTTCCTCGCGGATGCGGAGGTCGTCCGGCTCATCTGTCACCCCGACGCGATGACCCCCGATGCGAACCCTCTCCTCGGGCCGCTGTCGGGCGTCCGCGGCTTCTGGGTCGCAGCCGGGCTGTCGCTGAACGGGTTCGGCGGTGGAGGGGGCATCGGTCGCGCGATCGCCGGCTGGATCACGGCCGGCGACCCCGGCGCCGATATCGGGCCGTATCGAGCGTGGCGGTTCGCCGACACGTATCGCGACCCCGAGTTCGCCGCCGGCCTCGGTCGCGAGACGTACAGCGACTACTACCGGCTCCGGTTCCCGTACGACGCCGATCTCTACGGCCGGCCGCGGCGGCTGTCGCCACTGCACGGTCGCCTCCAGGAGACGGGCGCGGTGTTCGGGACCAAGGCCGGCTGGGAGCGCCCCGATCACCTTGAGCCCGGACGCGCCTGGCGACGGTCCGGTCGGGACGGCGCGCGCTATGGCTGGACGCGACCACCCTGGTTCGAACGGGTCGTCGCGGAAGGCCGCGCTGTGCGCGAGCGCGTCGGGATGATCGACCTGACTTCGTTCGGCAAGATCGATGTGATCGGGCCTGGCGCGCTCGGTCTGCTCCAGCGAGTCGCGGCCAACGACCTCGACGTGCCCGACCGGAGCGTCGTCTACACGCCCTGGTGTGACGAGCGGGGCGGGATGGTCGCCGACGTGACCGTGACGCGGCTGGCAGCCGATCACCTGCGGGTGGTGACGGGCGCGGGATTCGTCGCGGGCGACCTGTCCTGGTTGCGCTGGCAGCGCTCGCACGAGGAGGGCGTGACGATCCGCGACGTCAGCGGCGACTTCGCGACGATCGGGCTATGGGGGCCGCGGGCCCGGGACGTGCTGGGCGCGGTCACGCCTGACCCCGTCGACGACGGCGCCATCCGGGTCCGGCGGGCCGAGATCGTGCACATCGGCGAGGAGGCGATCCCGACCATCGCCGCACGGATCAGCTATGCGGGCGAGCTCGGGTGGGAGCTGACGGTGGCGGCAGATCGAGCCGTCGCCATCTGGGATGCCCTGTGGTCGGCCGGCGCCGACCACGGCCTCGAGCCGTTCGGGTACCGCGCCCTCGATGCGTTGCGCATGGAGAAGGGCTATCGCTATTACAGCACCGACATGACGATGCTCGAGACGCCGGACGAAGCCGGGCTCGGCCGGTTCGTGCGGCTGGGGAAAGGGCCGTTCATCGGCCGCGACGCCCTCGTGGCGGCCCGGGAGCATGGGACGGGCGTGGGTGGCGCACCGGCGCGACGGCTGGCGACCGTGTATGTCGGCGAGGACGACGCCTGGCGACCGATCTATGGCGGAGAGGCCGTACGAGCCGATGGCCGGGTCATCGGCCGGCTCAGGAGCGTCGCTTACGGCCCGTCTGTGAACCGCACGATCGCGACCGTCTATCGCGGCGCTGACCTCGCCGAGGACGCCGCCCTCACGGTCGACGTGTTCGAAGATCGCATCGAGGCGAAGCCGGCGCCGGATGTGCCGTGGGATCCGGCCGGCGAGCGCATTCGCGGCTGACCGCCCCAGGCGACTCCCTCAGGACGAGATCGCGGTGAGCCAGTCCTCGAAGTCAGGACCGTCGAGTGCCGTCTGCGCCCGCGCCCAGCGCTCCTCCGCCCACCCGAAGAAGTCGTACTCGATGGTCGAGATCGCGGCCTGGATGGCGGCCCATAGCGTCCAGCCGACGTCGGACATGATCATCTGGAGGCGCATCCGGGCGAGGAGCGCATCGGTGGCCTCACCGAAGTACGCGGCACACAGCTCGCGGATCCGCGCCTCGTCCCAGCCCTGCTCCTGGCACGTGTTACCGAGCTCGAAGGTGGGGTCGTTGTTGCCGCTGTATTCGTAGTCGACCAGCCACAGCCGCTGGCCGTCGTCCAGGTAGTTCTCGGCCAGCAGGTCGTTATGGCACGGGACGGTGGGCAGCGGATG
>Ga0111538_10009889_pt1 | contig 12699 bp, 13 predicted proteins | sample SoiMethybrSBSTD1_FD_79669 | JGI IMG/M metagenome (GOLD analysis project Ga0111538, IMG submission 79669) | Bulk soil microbial communities from a Populus tree surrounding site in Tennessee, USA - Soil MetaG P. TD hybrid SBSTD1 (version 2)... | ecosystem: Environmental > Terrestrial > Soil >...
CGCCTTCGAGTTCGCCTTCCCGCTGGTGCTCTTCTCGCGCACGGCCCGGCGCGTGCTCCTGCCGCTGGCCCTGGTCTTCCACGTGGCCAACTCGCTGCTCTTCCGCATCTTCTTCCAGAACGTCTGGCTGCTGCTCCTGTTCATCGACTGGAGCCGGCTGTTGAAACGGCCGGCGGAGGAAGCAAGCCTCCCTCGCTGAGGCAGCGGGCCACGATCGCGGCCACGGCCGCGTGCGTGGCCGCGTCGTAGTGGCCCACCAGGCGGAAGGGCGCGCCCGCCTTCCACTGCTCGTGCAGCCCGGCCCGCGTGCGGCAGACGAGGATGGGCCGGCCCTGCGCGTAGTCGAGCAGCGGCCGCTCGCTGGGGGCGACCGCCGCCTCCAGCGCGATCTCCGCCGGCGTGGGCAGGTGGGCGATGGCGAAGCGGGCGCCCTCGGCCTCGGAGTCGCGGCGCATCTGGTCGAGCAGCGCGGCCATCAGCGGCGCCTCCTCGGCCGCCTTGCGGGCGGCGAAGCGCCGCTGGGCCAGGGGCAGCGTGAGCAGGTCGTAGAGGTGCGAGCGCCGCGCCTCCCGCCACAACATCGACCGCGGCGGCGGCACCGGGCTGCCGCGCAGCTCCAGCCGCCCGTCCGCCAGCACGAAGTGCGGCTTCGCGTAGTCGCGGAACTCGAGCAGGCTGCGCTCGGCGTCGTCGGCGAAGAAGCCCAGCAGCACCACGTCCGGGTGCTGGCGCGGCACCTCCTCGCGCAGGCGGACGAGGATCTGGTCGAGCCCGTAGCCGTGGACGCCCAGGTTCACGACTTCCGTATCGGGCAGGAGGTCCTGCAGGCGGCGCGGGAAGGTCTCGCCGTCGTTCACCCCTTCGCCGAAGGTGAAGGAGTCGCCCAGCGCCACCACCCGCCGCCGGCCGGGCCGGCGCTGCAGGGGCGGCTCCTCGGGCCCGCGGGCCCCGCGGCTGTTCGAGCTGATCGTCGTGCGCCGGAACGGCCGCTCCTCGCGCAGCCCCGGCCGCAGCGTCCAGCCCTTGGTGGGGTCGTAGTCGTCGAAGCCGTAGAAGATGGCCCGGTCGGTGAACAGGAAGCGGCCCACCCAGCGCGCCCGCCAGCCGAGCGCGCTGTCCGACGAGAGGCGGGCCCGCGCCCAGGGCGTGAGCAGCAGCAGCTTGGCCGCGATCTCCGCGCAGAGGAGGAGGTAGGCGGCGTAGAGGAGGCGGCGGCGCAGGCGCATGGAGAGGGCGGATTATGCGCTAGACTCCCTTCGCTCAGCCGCCATGGACCATCCGCTCGCCGCCGCCCTCGCCTTCGTGAGCAAGGTGGCTTCCGTCCTGGCCCGGCCGCAGGTCGTGGGCAGCGCGGTGGCCGCGCTCCTCGTGCTCGTGGTCGGGGCCCGCCTGCGCTTCGGGCGGGGCGTGTGGACGGCCCGCCTGGCCTCCCCGGCCGTGCGCACCGACGGCGCCTACGCCGTGTTCTACCTGGCCGGCATCTACGCCTTCCTGATCTCCGGGCCCACCTACCGCCTGCTCGACGCACTGGTCACGGCCCACGCGCCCTTCCTGCGCCTCGGCCTGCTGCGCGGGCTGCCCTTCTGGAGCCAGTTCTTCGTGGCCTCGCTGGTGATGGACCTCGTCCTCTACTGGACGCACCGGGCCATGCACCGCCTGCCCTGGCTGTGGGCCTTCCACAGCGTCCACCACTCGCAGCGCGAGATGAACGGGCTGGCCAACTTCCGCTTCCACGCCGGCGACGTGTTCCTGCGCGGCCTGGCCCAGTTCGTTCCGGGCCTGCTGCTGGGCGTGCCGGTGTGGGTGTGGCTGCCCAGCGTGTGGATCCAGGTGGCCCTCGACTGCCTGGCCCACACGGGCCTGGGCTGGGGCTACGGCCCGCTGGGCCGGGTGCTGGTGAGCCCGGGCTTCCACCGGGTGCACCACTCGGCCGAGCCGGGCCACCGCGACCTCAACTTCGGCATGACCTACAGCTTCTGGGACCGGGCCTTCGGCACCGCCGGCGGCGGGCCGGCCGAGCCCGCCGGCTACGGCCTGCCCGGGGCGCCCGTGCCGCCGTCCTTCCTGCGTCAACTCGCCTATCCGTTCGCGTCGCTGGCGCACGTCGATTCCCAGCGGGCCATAACACCCGCGCCGCCGGAGGCCGCTTCATGAACGAGCTGTGGGGTTGGGCCCTGCTGATGGGCCAGAAGGCCGGGCGGATCCTGACCGGCGAGCGCTTCGTGGCCACCGTCCTCTGGGTCTTCGCCTTCGTCGTGCTGGCCGAGCTGGTGACCGGCCGGCGCTGGAAGCGCTACCTGACGCGCACCTTCCTCACCGACCTCACGTATTTCTTCTTCTTCACCGCCGGCGTCTACTACTTCCTGTTCTCCCGGCCGGTGGAGCGGCTGGCCCACTGGCTGGTGACGACCCACCTGCAGTCCTTCGTGATCAACCCCTTCGCCGGGCTGCCGGTCGTGCTGCAGGCCCTGGCCTTCATCATGCTGATCGACTTCTGCGAGTGGTGCATGCACCGGCTGGGCCACGCCAACAAGTGGTACTGGAAGTTCCACTGCATCCACCACACGCCGGAGACCCTGACGCCGCTGTCGAAGTTCCGCATCCACTGGGCCGACATGCTGATCTTCGGCACCTTCAAGGCCGTCCCCATCCTGCTCCTCGGCCACATGAACGTGGTCTGGATGCCCTACCTGCCGCTCGGCATCCTGCAGGTGTTCTCGCACTTCGACGTCGACGTCCACTACGGGCCGGTGCTGGGCCGACTCCTGGTCAGCCCGCGCTACCACCGCGTGCACCACTCGGCCGACCCGGCCCAGCGCAACACCAACTTCGGGATCATCTTCAGCTGCTGGGACTACATCTTCGGCACCGCCAACCCGGACCTGACGCGGCCGAAGCAGCTGGGGCTGCTCGAGCCCAGGGTGCCCGACTCGTTCGCCCTCCAGTTCTTCTACCCCTTCATCCTCGTGGGGCGCGGACTGGGCCTGGGCGGCCCGCGCCCGCAGGCCGAAAACGAGGTGCGCCCGGCGGCCTGAGCTCCCGATGCAGGAGCTCCTGCGCTTCGGGTCCTTCGCCGCCTTCCTGTTCCTGGGACTGCGCATCCGGGCCCGCGCGGGCGCGGAGCGGCGGCGCGCGGTGCAGGCCCTGCTCGTCTACGTGCTGGCCCTCCTGGCGGTGGTGGGCCTGCTGCAGTGGGACGACTGGCCCTTCACCAGCCACACCATCGCGGTGGGCCGGGCCCGCGCCGACTCGCGCGTGTGCCAGACGCAGCTCTTCGGCGTGGACGCGCGGGGCGGCGAGTGGCGGCTCGACCCCTACACGTTTACGCCCGTCTACGACTCCATCCTCCAGTACTGGCTGGAGGACGGGCTGCCCCGCCTGGGCACGCCCGAGCGCGAGGCGGCGCTGGCCTTCCTGCTGGCGCGGGCGGAAGAGTCGCGCCGGCGCCGGGCGGCCGGGCGCCCGCTGGGCCCGCAGCGCCTGCTGGGCCCGGCCGGGGCGCCCTACTGGCTGCTGCTGCCGCGCCAGCCCGGCGTGCCACCCGATCCCTACGCGGGCCTGCGCGCGTACCAGTCGTGCTGGACCACGGAGGAGGCGCTGCGCGCGCCCTTCTCGCCCGCGCGCCGGCTCACCGTCGAGTGGCCGCCGCCGCGGACGGGCGCCTGAGATGCGCGCCCTGTGGCAGCGCGTGTGGTTCGCGCCCGCCCATCCGCTGGGCCTCTCGGCCGCGCGCGCGATCCTGTGCGCGCAGGCGTTGTGGATCCTGCTCTCCCGGCCCGACCTGCCCGACCTGGCCCGCTGGCCGCGCGCGTTCTTCGGGCGCGTGTCGCCGCTGCTGCCCCTGCGCTTCGGCTTCGGGCTGCCGGCGGGCGTGGAGTGGGTGCTGTTCGGGCTCAGCTTCCTGGCCCTGCTGGCCGCGCTCTGCGGCCTGCGGCCGCGCGCCTCCTGCCTGGCCGCGGGCCTCCTCCTCTACCACTTCGCGCCCATGGAGGAGATGGTGGCCGGCCTGCCCCACACCGCGTTCGGCGGGCTCACGCTGCCCGCCCTGGGGCTGTGCGTGCTGGCCTTCGCGCCCGCGCCCCGCTGGCGCGGCGCTCCCTCCGACGACTACCGCTGGCCGGTGGCGCTGATCCAGCTCCTGCTGGCCTGCGGCTACCTCTTCCCCACCCTGGCCAAGCTGCGCTTCGCGGGGCCGCTCTGGTTCACGGGCGAGAACATCCACTACTACCTGCTGGGCAACTTCACCGTCACCGGCGCGCCGCTGGCCCTGGCCCTGGCCGCGCACCCGCTGCTCTGCCGGGCCGTGGCCCTGGGCACGCTGGCCCTCGAGGCCAGCGCGCCGCTGGTGGTCGTCTCCGCGCGCTTCGCGCTGTTCTTCGTGCCGGCCGCGCTCCTCTTCCACACCGGCATCGTGCTCGCCATCGGCTACTTCTTCCCCAGCCTGCCCCTGCTGCTGCTGCTGCTGGACTGGGACGGCCTGGGCCGCGCCCTCGACCGGCCCGCGCCGTGAGGCGCCGCCGCGGGGCCACGCTCCTGCTGCTGGCCGCCTCCTGCGCGGCCGCGCTGCTGCTGGCCGAGGCGGCGGTGCGCCTCTTCTTCCCCCAGCCGCTGCGCCCGGCCTGGGACGACGACCTGCACGGCCTGCGCGTGGCCCGCCCGGGCGTGCACGGCCGCCACGTGCAGCCGGGCGCCTTCGACGTGCGCGTGAACATCAACGGCCAGCGCCTGCGCGGGCGGCGGGACTATCCTCCGGCCCCGCCCCCGGGCACGACCCGCATCGCCGTGCTGGGCGACAGCATGGCCTTCGGCTGGGGCGCGGAGGACGACGCCACCTACCCGGCCCGGGTGGAGCAGGCGCTGCGCGGCCGGGGCCTGGCCGTGGAGGTGATGAACGCCGGGTTCCCCGGCACCAGCGCCGGCGAGAAGGTGGCCTGGTACGAGGAGGGCGTGCGCGCGCTGCAGCCGCGCCTGGTGGTGCTCACCCTGCTGGGCGACGACGTGGACGGCGACTTCTACTGGCGCGCCTTCCGGCTGGACAACGGCCGCGCCGTCTCCACCGCGGTGGCCGAGCGGGCGGCGGCGGCGCGGGCGGCCCGCTCGCTGCTGAGCCGGGTGCCCGGCAGCGACGCCCTGGCCGCGCACTCGCAGGCCTTCGGCCTGTTCCGCCGCGGCCTCACGCGCGCGCTCTCACGCGAGCGCACCACCGCCCTCGGCCAGCGCCCGGCCACGCCCGAGGAGCAGCGCCGCTTCCGCGAGGAGGGGCTGCCCCTGCTGCGGGCGGAGATCGCGCGCCTGCAGGACGACACGCGGGGGCAGGGCGCGCGGCTGGCCCTGGTCGTGGTGCCGTTCCGCCAGGGCGTGTACGGGGACCCCGGCTGGTGGGCCGAGGAGCTGCGCTGGAAGTCGCGCGCGGTCGCGGAGGAGAGCGCCCGGGCCGCGGCCGCGCTGGGCCTGCCCTTCCTCGACACCACGCCCGCCCTGGCCGACCGGGCGCGGGCCGCGCCCGCGCTCTACCACCAGGGCGCCGAGACGCACCCCACGCCGGCCGGCTACCAGGCCATCGCCGAGGAGGTGGCCGCCTTCCTCAGGGACTCGGGTCTCGTGCCCTGATCCGGGCCAGGAGGCCCTGCGCGCGCCGCCGCGCGCGCAGCAGCAGGTCGATCACCGCCGCGCCGGCGGAGGGGCTCACGCGCACCGCCTGCAGCAGCGGCCACAGCACCAGGGCCTGGGCGGGCGACGCGCGCGCCGCCGGCACCTCGGCGAACGCATCGCCGCGGCGCACCGCCACCACGCGGCCCAGCACCTGGCCGGCGCCGCGCAGCAGGCGGTCGGGCAGCAGTCGGGCATCGCCGCGGGTGACCAGCGCGCCGCCGGGAAGCGCGGCCACCACGCGGTGCACGATCACGCGCCCCTCGTCCAGGAAGGCCACCACGTCGCCCGGGCCCGCCTCCACCTCCCCGCAGAGCAGGCGCACCTCGGCCTCGGGGGCGATGGCCGGCCGCATGCTGGTGCCGCCGAAGCGGCAGACCAGCTCGCGCCGTCCCGACTTCCAGAGCTGGGCCACCGCGGCCAGCTCGGCCGTGCCCAGGAGGGGTCCGCTCACTCGAGCCACCCCTCGGCCCGCACCCGCTCCGCGGCCAGGCGCGCCGCCCGCTCCTGTCCTTCCCCGCTCCAGTGGCCGTCGCGCGGGAAGTAGAGGCCGTCCGCGGCGCCGGCCCAGAAGGCCGGGAACAGGTCGACGCAGGGGACGCCTTCCGCGCGCGCGGCCGCCGCCCAGGTGTCGGTGAGGGCCGCGCGCGTGTAGGCGGGAAAGCGCGCGGCGTCCACCTGCTGCGGCCAGCTCGTGGTGGCGTCGGTGGGATGCGGCACCAGCACCACCAGCAGCGGGACGCGCGCGGCGGCCGCCGCGTCGCGCAGCGCGGCCAGCAGCGGGCGCAGCAGGCGGCGCTTGGCCGCCGCCGGCTCGCCGGCGGGGTCGAGGGCCAGGTCGGCGTCGTAGTGGTCGAAGAGCAGGTCCTGCACGAGGCCGGGCTCGCGCCGGCGCGCCTCGTGCTCCTGCCGGCAGGCCGCCAGCGCGTCGCCGGGATCGGAAGCGCGCGGGCGCGCCTCGCCGCCCAGGCCCGCCCACTCGCGGACCCGGCCCAGCGCCCGCACCAGGGCCAGGCCCCGCCAGCCGCGCGAGGCCTCGAGCGCGCGGCGGGTGTCGTCGTCGATCCGCCACGCGTTGGCCCGCAGGCGCCCGCCCTCCAGGCGGAAGAGGCCGTTGCGCACCAGGTCGCCGGCGTCGTTGCCGGCGTAGATCACCACCACCACCAGCCGCGCCTGCAGGCGGGGCAGCTCGTCCTGCAGGCGCAGCAGCTCCTGGTCGGGTCCGTAGCCGCTCACGCCCGCGTTCACCGCCGCCGGCGCGCCCAGGAGCGCGGCCAGGCGCACGGGGAACGTGTGCTCCTCGCGGGTCAGGCGCGCCTCCACGAAGGAGTCGCCGAACACGGCGACGGGCCGCGCGCCCGGCGGCGGCTCCTCGTCTCCGCCGCGGTAGCCGCGGCGGTTGAAGCGCAGCACGACCGTGCGCTCCTCCGGCCACAAGTGCGGGTAGGTGAAGGTCTCCGCGGTGCCCGGCCGCGGGCGGTAGATGGCGCGCGGGTCGTATTCGTAGAAGCGCGTGCGCACGGGGGCCACGTGGCGCAGCGCCCCCTCGGCCACCGCCAGCGCCACCACGGCGGCCGCGGCCGCCAGGGCCAGGTTGGCGGCCAGCGCGCGCGGCCTCACGGCCGGGCTTCGAAGCGCAGGGAGTCCACGCGCACCCCTCCGTGCTGCGAGAAGCTGACGGTGTTGGTGCCCGCCCGCACGGGCACGTCGACGGCCAGCGCGCGCGGGGCCGGCTCGGCCAGCGGGACGTCGAGCGCGGGCCGGCCGTTCGCGAGCACGCGCCAGCGCCCGGCGTGGAGCGGCACGATCGAGAGGAGCAGGCGGAGCGGCCGGCGGCCGGAGGCCAGGAAGTGCAGGGCCGAGGTGCCGGCCGGCAGCGTGCACGACGGGCCGGCTTCCGGCGCGCAGTCGAACTGTCGCGACAGCACGCGGGTGGCGTCGGGCCCCAGCGCGTCGCCCTTCTCGAGCGCACGGTCCACGTCGTCCGGCTCCAGGGCGTAGAGGGCCAGGTGCTCGGTGGCGGCCAGCAGGCGGCCGGGCGCCGGCGCGCCGCGGGCCACCAGCAGCCAGCGCGGGACGTGATCGCTCTCCTTCCACCAGATGGACGGTCCATGCTGGAAGCGCGGCACCCCGGCCAGGGGCAGGAAGCCCGGCTGGCGTGAGAGCACGAGGTTCCAGGCGCGCCGCAGCGGGTCGGGTGCGTCCGTGAAGTTCACGGCCAGGTCCTCGCGGCCGAGGGCGCCGATCCGCACCACCTCGTCGATGCCCTCGGTGCGGAGCGGGACGTAGCCGGGGAGCGGCGGCGCTCCCGGCCGCGCGGCCGCGAGACGCAGGGGGAGCCCGGCCGCCTGCGTCATCGTCCAGGCCGCGGCCACCAGCACGGCGGCCAGGCCCGGCAGTCCGGACCCGGAGGTGGCGGCCAGGAGCACCGACGCCGCGGCGAAGGGCACGCCGTAGGCGACCGCCTTCCCGGCCAGCCACAGCTCGCCGCGCAGCCACAACAGCGCGCCCCCGCCCCAGAACGCGAGCAGCATGGCAGCCACGAGCCGGGCCGGCGCGCCTCCACGGCCCAGGAGGGCGCGGCCCAGCGCGGCCAGGGCCACACCGCTCAGGGCCAGGGCCAGGAGCGGCGCCGCCGCGTGGCCGGCCGGGCCCGCCGCGCTCCAGAGGGGCAGCCCCCACAGCGCGGTGAGCGACGGCCGCTTTCCCGCGAACAGGAAGGGGTAGAACGCCTGCTCCCAACCGGGGCGCGGCCGGGTGAAGGCGGCGCTGGCCGCCCGGCGCAGGTAGTCCAGGTGGGCCAGGAGCGACGGCGCCACGACGATGCCCGCGAAGGCGGCCGTGGCCCCGTGCGCGGCGGTCGCCCGGCCGAGGCGGCGCCACGCGCCGGGCGCGGCGAGGGAGCGGCCGCGCAGCGCCAGCAGGCGCTCGAGGGCCAGGGCCAGGGCCAGCAGCGGAACCAGCTCGGCGTAGAAGCAGAACAGGCCCGCCAGCGCCACCGCCAGCAGGGCCCTCTCGCGCCCGAACAAGCGCCCGCTCTCGTTGCCCTCCGCCTGCAGCCAGGCGAACACGAAGAGGAAGCACAGGGGGAGGCTGTTGGCCTGGCTGGCCGCGTCCACGTCCACCGTGTGCAGCGCCCAGAACCCGGCCGCGCCCGAGACGGCGAGGGCGAAGCGGGCGGTCCGGCCCAGGCCCAGGCGTCGCCCCGCCGCCACCGCGGCCGGAAAGGCCAGGACGAGGTTGAGCAGCTTGAAGGGCAGGTACGACTCGAAGGCCGGGCGGCCCAGCGTCTCCGCCAGCCAGGCCAGGGTGATGGAGGTGGCCAGGCGCGCGGAGCGCACCTGCTGGATGGCCAGCGCCGACGCGGTGTCGTGCTGGACCACCTCCTGGTGGCGCGCGGGATCGGCCACCAGGTCGAGCGGCAGGTCCTGGAGGTAGGTGGCGATGAAGATGTAGGCGGTCGCGTCCCAGCTGTTCCCCTGCCAGAGACGGTGGTCGAGATCGTCGCGGCGCAGGGGCCAGGCCAGCACGGCCAGCAGGAGGGCCGCGCCGGTGAGGGCGAGGGCCGCGTCGCGCCGGGCGGCGGGCGTGGAGCCTGGCGGGCCGCGCCGGCGATCGAGCACCAGGAGAAGTGCGCTGGCCAGGAGCAGCAGGGCGGTGGCCGGGCGCGCGCAGCGGGAGAGGGGCAGGCCGGCCAGGACCAGCGGGTGGAGGGTGAAGCCCACCGCGCAGAGGCCGAGCACGGGCGCCAGCGCCAGCGCCTCCGGGCGCCGCTCGCGTCCGGTCACCAGGTGCAGAGCGGGCCCGAGGCCGATGGCCAGCAGCAGCGCCCCGGCCACAGCCATCCACGCGCCATCGGCCAGTGCCGCCGGCATCCCGCGCGCCGCGCGCTAGCTGCCGCCGGTCACGCGGCGCACGGTCTCGATCTCGGCCTCGCTGAACCCGGCCTCGCGGCGCAGCTCCTCGGCCACCGGGTAGGTGGTGACGGCGTCGCCGGCCACCTCCCTCATGGCCCGGTCGGCGCGGGCCACCGCCTGCACCAGGGCGAAGGTGGCCCGGGCCCCCTCGCGCTGCACCAGCGCGTTCACCCACTCGTTGGCATAGCGCACGTGGTGGACCTCGTCGGCCAGCTGCGCCTCCAGCAGCTCGGCCAGGTCGGCCTGGCCGCTCTGCTGGGCCTCGCCGATGCCGTCGTGGATGGCGTCCATGCCCGCGGCCTCGAAGCTGCGGTTCTGCACGGCCAGCCGGCCCACCAGCGAGGGGATGGCGGTGATGATGCGGTACTGGAAGTTCAGCACCGGGTATTCGCCCACCGTGCCCCCGCGGGCCTCGAAGCAGCGGCGGAACATCACGATGTGGCGGGCCTCGTCCCAGCACTGGCGGGCCATGGCCAGGCGCAGCTCCCAGTCGGCGTCCTTGAAGTCGGCCAGGTTGCGGGCGGAGATCTCCAGGCTGTTGATCTCCTCGTTCATCTGCCGGTGCAGGAACTCCTGCTGGTGGCGCGGGTCTTCGGGCGGGATGTTCTCCATCTCGCTCCAGCGGTCCCGGACCGTGAAGCGCGCGTCGCGCTCGGGCCCCGGCGCGAACAGGTCGGAAGCGAGCGGCTCGCTCACGGCTGCACCAGCGACCGGAAGCCGGCCTGCTTCAGGATCACGGCGATCTCGTCGTCCGAGAACTCGGCCAGGCGGCGGTCTTCGACGTTCACCGCCGGCACGCGCGCCTCGGGCGCGTCCATGGCCCGGCCGGCGGCGTTGGCCTCGCCCTTCCGCGACTGCAGGGCGGCGTTGGCGCGGTCGAGGAAGCGCACCGCGCCCGCCACCTTGAGGAGCACGCGCCGGTCCTGCTCCACGAAGGACTTGATCCAGCGGTTGGCGAAGCGCACGTGGTGCACCTCATCGGCCAGGATGCCCTGCAGCACGGCCGCCGTCTCCGGATCGCCGGCCGCCTCGACCGCCGGCGCCAGCTGGCCCACCACGTCCATGGCCCCGGCCTCGAAGGTGCGGTTCTGGGTGGCCAGCCGCCCGGCCAGCGAGTCGAGCGCGCAGGTGATGCTCCACTCGAAGGTGGAGATGGGGAACTCGCCCTTGTGGCCGCCCAGCTCGGTGAGCCGGCGGTGCAGCACCTGCACGTGGCGCGACTCGTCCCAGCACTGGCGGGCCAGCTCCAGGCGCAGCTCCCAGGGCGCGTCCGGGAACTCGAGGATGCACTGGGCCGCGATGTCCAGGCTGGTGATCTCGTTGCTCATGTGCCGGTGCACGGTCTCGCGCAGGGCGCGCGGGTCGTCGGGCGCGAACTCCTGCATCTCGGCGTCCCGCGTCACCACCTTGAAGCAGGCGTCGCGGGCGGGCGGCTCGCGCAGCGTGAGCCCGTCCACCTCGAAGGTGCCGATCGTCTTCACGAGGCCGCCGAGAGCAGGGGCAGCGCGCGCTCGCGCGCGAGCAGCGGCTCCCCGCCGGGCGTGGCCAGCCCCAGCTCGCGCCGCACGCGGTCCGCCTCGGCCCGCTGCCGGCCCAGGTCGGCCAGGATGCGCTCCACGATCACCAGCGTAGGCTGATCCACCACCGCGTCCACCGCCGCCGCGTACTCTTCGTAGCGGCGGCGCACGGCGGGCAGCAGCCCGTCGTAGAGCGCGGCCAGGCGCGCGGCCGTGCCCTCCACGGCCAGCACCTCGTCGAGCAGCGCGGTGTAGGCGTCGGAGGGCGGGAACGACTGCTGGGCCCGCTGGCGCAGCTCGAACGTGCGGCGGCCCAGGGCATCGGCGTGCTGGGCGAAGTCCCAGATGTGGCGCCCGAACATCACCTTCACCTCCATCTCGGGCGTGGTGGGGGTCCAGGCGGCCACCGTCTCCATCAGGCGGACGGAGAGGAAGCGGAAGGTCCCCACGTGGCGCGCGCGCTCCGGCACTCCCAGGCTCATGCGGCGAAGACGCCCTCCTCCAGCGTGGCCGCGGCCGCGTCGGGCGCCCCGGCCGTCATCGTGTAGACCGCGCAGCGCGCCAGCAGCCGCGTCATCTCGAAGGCGCGCTGCGTGCGCGGCGCGTTCACCATCGAGGCCCCCACCGCCTGCAGCCGGCCCACGTCGGCGCGGCCGGGCTCCAGCACGTGCAGGCGCGTGACGGGAGCGAAGCCGTCGAGGAACACCACCGCTCCCAGCGGCACCGCGCGCTCGTCGAAGGCGGCGGCCACGGCGTCGGCCGGCAGCCGCATCATGCCGTCCCTCTCGGGCCGGCGGCCGAGCGCGCGCAGGCGGTCCTCGACCGCGGCCGAGCGCGGGCCGGGCTTGATGCCCACCGGCCGCCGGAAGGGCAGCACCTGGTGCGAGGCCGGCAGGTAGCACGCGTTTTCGTCGCCCAGGAGGGCATGGCCGCGGGCGGACAGGGCCAGGGCCAGCGTGGACTTGCCGGCGCCCTTGGGACCCACCAGCAGGAGGCCGCGCCCGCGCAGGGCCACGCTGGCGGCGTGGAAGAAGATGGCGTCCGCCCGGCTGCGCATGAGGCGCTGCAGGAGCAGGAGGGAGAGCGCCTTGCGCCAGCCCTCCGCCATCACCAGGCGCACGTCTCCCCCGTCCACCAGCAGGGCCGGCGTGGTGCCGCCGCGGCGGCTGAACACGGCGCGCGCGCCCGCGGCCTCGACGAGGTCGAAGGGGAAGTCGGGCGTGCCCGCGGCCAGGAGCAGGTCGCTGGGCACGAGGTGGGCCGGATCGGCCATCCGGAGCTGCAGGTGGGCGAAGCCGTCGGCGCCCCCGGTCACGAAGGCCGTGAGCGCCACCGCGCCGGCGGCGGCCGGGAGCGGCGGACCCAGGAGCGATTCCACTTCCTGCACGAGGGCGGAGTCCCCGCTGGTCAAGGCGAGGGTTCGGCCGGCCAGGGTGAAGAACTGGCTGACTGCCGGCTCAGGGCCGGAGTGGTGCGCTGGAGTAGCGGGCCCGCCCGCGGTCACCGGTCCCCGCATCGGGCTCGGCTGAGGGAAAGGTGGAAATCAGGCCGAACGGCCTAGCAGCAGGACGTGGTCCACCAGGTGGCCATCGACTGCGTGATCTGGAACGTGTTCA
>Ga0111538_10009891_pt1 | contig 12697 bp, 7 predicted proteins | sample SoiMethybrSBSTD1_FD_79669 | JGI IMG/M metagenome (GOLD analysis project Ga0111538, IMG submission 79669) | Bulk soil microbial communities from a Populus tree surrounding site in Tennessee, USA - Soil MetaG P. TD hybrid SBSTD1 (version 2)... | ecosystem: Environmental > Terrestrial > Soil > Tree...
CGCCTCTCCCGGAACCTTCGGCATCCGCGCAACGGCTGAGGCGGCTGAATTCAATCCGACGTGGTTTTTGTCCTTTGCTCCGAGGGAATCGCCGATGAACCAGCACCGCTTCATTCCACAGGCAAGACCCGGGATGGCTTTGGGATTCGCCGCACCGCTGGCGGCGGCACTCTTGTGCGTCCTGACCGCGTGCGATCGAACCGTTGAGACGGCATCGGGCGCCACCGGCGAAACCAAGGCCGCTCGGGTCAGGATCGTCAAACCAGCCCGTCAGGACATGGTCCGCAAGGTGGTCCTGCCGGCCACCGTCCGGGCCGACTCGGAAGTGACGCTGTATGCCAAGGCGACCGGGTTCCTCAAGACCCTGAGCAAGGACCGCGGCGACAAGGTCAAAGCCGGCGAAGTGATCGCGGTGCTCGAGATCCCCGAGATGAATTCGGAGATCGCCCACGCGCGGGCCTCGTTCGCGCTCGAGGACACGACCTTCAAGCGACTTGAGTCCATCCGAAAGGTCGAGAAGTCCGCCGTCACGGACCAGGATCTCGACCTCTCGCGCGCCAAACGGGACATGGCCGAGGCCACCCTCAAGCGCCTCGAGACGCTCCGCGCCTACACGGAAATCCGGGCGCCTTTCGACGGATCGGTCACCGAGCGATACGCGGATCCGGGAGCCTTCATCCAACAGGGGAAACTGATCTCCATCGTGGACGCCTCCAAGGTCAGAATCCTGCTGGATGTCCCCGAATCCGAGGTCCGCTTTTCACCCGTCGGCACCGAAGCGAAGGTTCACCTCGATGCAATTCCCGGCAGGTCCATCAAAGGAAAGATCTCCCGCTCGGCGGGAGCCTTGGACCCGGTCCTGAGAACCATGCGGGTCGAGATCGATCTTCCGAATGAGGATTCCACGATCTATCCGGGCATGTTCGCCCGAGTCGAACTCGGCGTCGATCGTCACCCCAACGTTCTCGTCATTCCGAGCCAGGCCGTCGGCATCTCTCAGGACAAGTCCTTCGTGTTCGTGAACTCCGACGGCAAAGCCAAGAAGATTCCGATCACTCTCGGCGCCCGCGAAGGCGGGTGGTGCGAAGCCCGCAGCGGTCTGACGGGCGAGGAGCTCATCATCATTCCGGAAGGTCGAACGATGATCGACGGGATGGCGATCCAGCCTGCGGAGGGAACATGATGAAGGAACTATTCTTGGCCCTCTCGACGGCCGGCGCTCTGGGAATTCTGGGATGCCGTTCCCCGGAGCCCGACCTTCCCGTCGACACGACCGCCGATGAGCGCCGTCCGGCGAAGAAAGCTTCGGATCCGCCGGCTTCCGCCTCAAAGACGATCGACCTCGCGACGGCTCTCCGGATTGCCGCGAGCGGCCATCTGGACGTCCTGGAAGGCCGCGCCCGGGTGCGGGAGGCGCAGGGGCGTGCCGCGGGCGCGGATGGGTATCTGCTCCCGGTGCTGAGCGTCGGGGCCGCTGTTTCCAATCTCCGCGGCCAGGCGCAAAGCTCGTTCGGTGACGTCAAGGAAGTGAACTTCTATACCGTCAATGCCCTCGGTACCGTCCGGATCTCCACGAACGTCGGCGAAGCCATCTACCGGGACCTGGCCGCCCACCGGACGGTGGAAGCAGCCTCGGGATTCGAAGTCGCGCAGCTCCAGCGCGCTTTCTTCGAGGTCTCCGTTTCCTATCTGGGTCTTGTTGAATCCGACGGAACGGTCCGGATCCAGGAGCAGTTCCTCCAGGAAGCCCAAACCCTGGTCCGTATTACCCAGGCGCGAGCCGCCCAGGGTCTCGGGACGGCCCTGGATGCGGAGCGCGCGCAGGCCCAGGCGGCGGCCGCGGAGCAGCGGCTGCTCGGGGCCCGAAATGAACGGCAACGGCGCTCGAAGTTGCTGGCCACCGCCCTTCGGCTCGATGCAACGGTCGACCTGATCCCGGCGGACCGGGACCTCGCTCCCGCCTCTTTAGTCGATCCGGTTGAGGATCTCCCCCGCTGGCTCTCCCGCGCCCTGGAGCGACGGCAGGAGATTCTCGCCCTTCAATCGAACCGCGAGGCTGCCCGGGACGAAGCTTCCGCCATCCGCTGGTCCGTCTGGGGACCGGAAGTCTCCGCCGGAGCGGCGTTCGGGGTGCTCGGCAAATCCTTCAGCACCCTCGACGAGCGCGGGACCTGGATCGTCTCGGCCGGCTGGTCCTTCTCGCTGGGAGGACCCGGTCGGATCGAGGCGGCCGACGCCCGCGCCCAACAGGCCGAGATCACCCTCCAGCGATTTCAGGACCGCCTGCAGGCCTCCGTTGCGGGCGCCTACCACGAGTTGGCGCTCGCCCGCCGGCAGCTCGAACCGTCGCAACGAGAGCTCACCGCTGCGGAAAACGCGCTCCGAATCGCCCGCGCCAATTACGAAGGCGGCTTGCTGGCGGAAACGGATTTCCTGCTGATCCAGCAGGGGGCGGACCAGGCACGCTTGCGCCGCCTGGGCGCCGTGGCCCGATTCAACCAGGCGCAACTGCAGCTCCTGGCGGAGTCCGGGGTGGCTTCGATCGACACGCTTTCCGGAGGCGCGGCGCCGAAGTAGCGCCCGACGACACCATGGACATCATCCGAGGCGCCCTCCGCCGCCCGATCACCGTCATCGTCGTCGTTCTGGCGGTCATTCTCGCCGGGCTCGCGGCCGTGGCGAAGATTCCCAGAGACATCTTCCCGAACCTCGACGTTCCCGTCATCTACGTGGCCCAGCCCTACGCGGGCATGGACCCCGCCCAGATGGAGGGATACATAACGTCGCGGTACGAGATCGGGTTCCTGTATGTCAGCGGCATTGAAAAGATCGAGTCGAAGTCGATCCAGGGGATGACGCTGATCAAGCTTCAGTTCTACTCCGGCACCGACATGGCCAACGCCATGGCCGAGACCATCAATCAGATCCAGCGCGCCCAAAGGTTCATGCCCCGGGGCGCGGTGCCCCCGTTCGTGATTCGATTCGATGCCGGCAGCGTTCCCGTGGGCAATTTGGTCTTTTCGAGCGAGACCCGGGGTCAGACCGAACTCCAGGATCTCGCGGTCAAGCGCATCCGCCCGATGTTCGCCTCCATCCCGGGCATCTCCGCCCCGCCCCCCTTCGGCGGGAGCGAGCGGTCCATCGTCATCCATTTGAATGCCGAGAGGCTCCGCGCTCATAGCCTCTCGCCGCTCGATGTGGTCGAGGCTCTCGGCAATACCAACATCATGAGCCCCTCGGGAAATGCCCGCATCGGGAAGATGATGCCCGCCGTCGCCCTCAACTCCGTCGTCACGGACATCAAGGAGTTGGAGAACGTCCCTGTGCGGGTGGGAACCAATCCCGCCGTCTACATCCGCGACGTGGGCGAGGTGGAGGACGGGGCATCCGTCGAGCCCGGCTATGCCTTGGTGAACGGCCGACGCACGGTCTATATCCCGGTGGCCAAGAGGGCCGAGGCATCGACGCTGGCGGTGGTGAACTTGCTCAAAGAAAACCTTCCCCGGTTCCAGGATGTCCTTCCGCCGGACGTCCGGATCAGCTACGAGTTCGATCAGTCCTACTACGTCACCCGGTCCATCCACAACCTGGCGATCGAAGGGCTGCTGGGGGCGTTGCTCACCGGCCTCATGATGCTGGTCTTTCTGGCGGACTGGCGGAGCGCGCTCGTCGTGGTCGTCAGCATTCCCCTTTCGGTGCTCATGGCCGTTTTGGGTCTCTGGCTGACGAACCAGACCATCAACCTCATGACGCTGGGAGGCTTGGCGCTCTCGGTGGGCATCCTGGTCGATGAGGCGACGGTCGTCATCGAAAACATCCACACTCACCTGGCAAAGGGCAAGTCTAGAGCAAGGGCGGCCCTCGACGCGTCCCGCGAAGCGCTGGTCCCCGTCCTCCTGGCCATGCTGTGCATCCTGGCCGTGTTCATCCCGTCCTTCTTCATGACGGGGTCGACCCGAGCCATGTTCGTTCCGCTGGCGCTTGCGGTCGGCTTCGCGATGCTGGCGTCGTACCTCCTCTCCATCACGCTCGTCCCCATCCTGTCCGCCCATCTGCTCAAAGAGCACGCGCCCACCCACGGAACGGGCATGCCGCCCTCCCGATTCAGCTTCGACAGGGTTCGCGTCCGATACGGGCTTTTCCTTCAGAGTCTCCTGAGTTCCCGAGCCTTGGTCGTCTCGGGCTATCTGATGGGAGCGATTCTGGTCGCGGTCCTCTTTGGAAGTCTCCTCGGGACGGAGATTTTCCCGCAGTCGGACGAGGGTCAGATGACGATGCGCTTCCGGGCCCCCACCGGGACGCGGATCGAGGAATCGGAAGCCATTGCCCTTCGCATCTTCAACGTCATCAAAACCGCGGCAGGACCGAATAACGTGGAGTCGACCCTTGCCTACGTCGGCGCCCAACCCACGACCCACCCGATCAATGCGATCTACTTGTGGACCAGCGGTCCCGACGAGGGGGTGCTCCAGCTTCAACTGCGCCACGGTTCGGGGCTTCGAGTGGAGGCATTCAAGGAAACCCTTCGCAAAGCGATCGCCGCACAGATCCCTGAAGTCGGCATTTCGTTCGAGCCGAGCGACATCGTGAGCCGCGTCCTGAGCTTCGGCGCCTCCACGCCCGTCGAAGTCGCCGTGAGCGGGCCGGATCTGGCCGCCAATCGCGAGGTCGCGGAGAAGCTGAAGCTGGAACTGGGAAAGATTCCCTCCCTCCGCGACCTTCAGATCGGTCAGCCCCTGGACTACCCCACGCTGAAGATCGAGGTCGACCGGGAGAAGGCCGGCATGGCCGGCGTGACGATGAAGGAAGTCGCCGATTCATTCGTGCCGGCCACCTCGAGCAGCCGCTATGTCGCACGCAATTTCTGGCCTGATCCCAAGTCCGGCATGGCCTACCTGGTCGAGGTGTCCGTGCCGGAAGAGAAGATGGATTCGGTCGAGGAGGTGCGAAACATTCCCGTGGCGCGCGCGGGCAAGAAGTCGATGCTCATGCGCAACCTGGCGGACATCAAGGAGACGTCCACCCTGGGGGAATACGACCGCTACAACCTCCAACGGATGATTCGGATCACCGCCAATATCTCCGGATCGGATCTCGGCCGGGTGTCCAAGGCGGTACGCACCACGCTGGCAGGCGTCGTTCCCCTTCCCCGAGGTGTCTCCCTGGCTCTCCGAGGTCAGGTCACCACGATGGAGCAGATGTTGGGAGGTCTGCAGGCCGGCCTCGGGGTGACCGTCGTCGCCATCTTCCTTCTGCTGACGGCGAATTTTCAGTCGTGGAGGCTGGCGTTCGTCGTGGTGTCGACGGTTCCTGCCGTTCTGGCCGGCGTCGCCTCCACCCTTTGGATCACGGGAACGACGCTCAACATCCAGTCGTTCATGGGGGGCATCATGTCGGTCGGCGTCGCCGTCGCCAACGCGATTCTCCTCATCACCTTTGCGGAACGATTCCGCAAGGAAGGCCTGCCGGCGGACCAGGCCGCGGTCGAGGGGGCCAAGAGCAGGCTCCGGCCGATTCTGATGACGACGCTCGCCATGATCGCCGGCATGATTCCGATGGCCATCGGGGCGAGCGAAGGAGGCGAGCAGGCGGCTCCGCTCGGTCGTGCCGTGATCGGAGGGCTGGCGGGATCCACGGTGGCGACCCTCCTGATCCTCCCGGTGGTGTTCACGATGGTTCAGGGTAGGGCGTCCGCCAAATCCCCGTCTCTCGATCCTGACGACTCGGGAAGCGTTCATTTCGCACCGACGCCGGAGGTCAAGTCATGAACTCCAGGGGCATGAAGCTCGCAGCTGTGGTTTCTGCATTCTCGATCCTGCTCTCGCGTACCGGCCATGGTCTTCAAGGGACGCAAAGCGATCCCGACGCCGAATCCCTTTTCCGGAAGATGGCCGACAAAGTGGCTACGGCGAAGGCTCTGCACATCGCTTGCCAGGGGCAATTCAAGACTCCGGGGTTCGAGGCGATGGTCAAGGCCTGCCTCTGGCTGAAGGAGGGCGGCAAGATGCGGATGGACCTCGATACGAACGGAAGCAAGGACGGTCAACCCTATTCCTACAGCCTCAGGATGATCTCGGACGGTTCGGCATTGAGACTGCGCGAGAACACGGGACAATGGACGACCTATGCCGCTCCGAAAACCTGGAATCAGACCATCGCTTTGAACCTCTGCCGCGGCGGCTTCCCTTCCGGGCTCGAATTGTCTCGACTCAGGAAGGAGGGAGAATCAAAAGGGGACTTCGCCCTTACCTTCCGTCCGGTCGCAGCGCCGGTCGATTTCACCTTGTGGAAGAAGGAAACGCTCGGGAAACGGGAGACTGTTCCGATCGAATTCACGGTGAAGGATGAGGACGCGGCGTTCATCAAGGAAAGTTGTGCCATCTTGTGGCTTGATCCTGAGAGTTCCCTGCCCCTCAAGCGGCTGAACATGGTCCGGTCGGATCGCACTCTGACGGTGACCGAGATCTACGACAAGTTCCTGATCAACGAGCCCGTTGACGATTCTATTTTTTCAGTTCCCAGCGAGTAAGGAGGACTTATGACGCTCGTGGATCGCTTCGGCTCCTCGTACGTTCGGACGTTGTTGTTCCTGGGATTGCTGGTGCCGGTTGCGGGATGTGCCCTTCGACCGGACTCGGCGCCTTGGAAAGACGACCAGACCATCATCCGCGCCCAAGTCCCGCCCCCCCAAGGCTCGTTGGTGGTTGAAACGGAGGTTGCGGGATCGCCGCAGGACGGAGAAACGCCCCATCAGCGGTTCTATGTCTATGATCAGAACGGACGCTACCTGACCTATTTTCCGAACGACACTTTTCTTCCCATCGGGCTGCCTGTCGGGCGGTACGTCATCGTCAGCAGGTATTCAGGCCGAAACAAGCGCGTCCAAGTCGAGATCCAGGACGGCTGCACGACCCATGTCCCCTTGGACGCCATCAAGAAGGCTCCGGCAGCCGAGTAACCTCGAGCTGAAGACATTGATTATCGTCCTTCCCGGCCATAGACTGCCGGGAACCCCTCCGACCTCTTGAGGTTAGGGAACGACGATGATCCGCCTCTTCGGTATCGAAGCGATCGCGCTATTTGCTTTACCCTTCTTGTCCCTGACCTCTCTGGCCCAGGACAAAGCGAAGGAGGGAGAACAGAGCGTGGAATCGAAGCCTCCATCCCCGGTGCCCACGCCCAACGATCCCTCCCCGACCGACTCGGCCAAAGAGCCGGAGATCAAGGTCTCCTTCAAGGACGGCATCCACTTCAAGAGCGCCGACGGCAATCTCGACCTTATCCTGGGAGGATACGTCGGCATTCAGTACCGCGCCGTGGCGCATCGCCCGCAAGACGACACCCGCACGTCCCCGGACACCTGGTACGTCCGCCAGGCCCGCCCGGAGCTGTCCGGGTTCATCTACAAGGACTTCGACTTCCGCATCCAGCTGGACTTTCCGACGGGACCTGCCGCCATCAGCGGAACGCTGCAGGATTGCTATGCCGGTTGGCGTTACTTCCCCGCACTATCGCTTCGAGTCGGTCAATTCAAGGAGCCTTTCGGTCAGGACCAGACCACTCCCGACCGGTTCCTGAACTTTGATGAGCGTGCGGAGGGAGACCGATTCACGCCGGGGCGCGACATCGGCGCCGAGGTCTACGGAGGGATCCAGGGCGGCCTTTTCACCTATGAACTGGGGTATTTCAACGGCCAGGGGCGCGCCGTCCTGGACCAGAACCGAGGCAAGGAAGAGGCGGCGAGGATTCGCGTCCAGCCCTTCGCCGGCGCCGATGAGGAATCTCTCTTCAAATTCCTGCGCTTGGGCATCGCCGGCACTCTGGCGACCGTCCAGGATATTTCCACGGCTTCGTTCACCTCTAATTCGTCGTACCTCAACATCACCTATCTGACCGCGTCGGCCGTCCCGACGAATCTCCTCGACGGCGTTCGCACCCGATGGGGTGCGGAACTCACCTGGAATTTCGGGCCGTTCGGCCTCCGCGGCGAAGCATGGCGGCGTGTCGACACCCTCGACACCGCTACCCAGAACAACAAGAAGATCGACACGACCGCCTGGAGTATGGAGGCGACCTTGCTGGTGACACAGGAGAAGAAGCCGATCGAGGCGAGGGTTGTCCCCCTTCACCCCTTCGACCCCCGCACGGGAGCATGGGGAGCCCTCGAACTCGCTCTCCGTGTCGACCGCCTCCACATCGACAACGACATCTTCACCCTCGGCATCGCCCCCGCGGCAGGCAACGCGAACGTGGTGACCGGCTACTCGGCAGGAATCAATTGGTACCTGACCCGGAACATCCGCATCTCTCCCAATCTGTATTGGGAGGTCTTCGACGACAAGATCGCGTTCGCGGACGGCCGCAGCGACGCCCACTTTTTCGGCGGCATCTTGAGGTTCCAGCTGGAATTCTAGAGAGGACGAAACCCATGCACCTGACTCGGCGTCGCTTCATCGGGGCGGCCGGACTGGCCGGCGCCGCGCTGTTCACGGGACATACCGGTTGTTCTGCGCCCGGGCCCGCGCAAGACGATCCGCAGGGGCTGATTGTCCGCCAGGAGTCTCCGCTCAACGCCGAACCGCCCCTGGATCGCCTCGTCGATTCGTGGATCACGCCGACCCAGTCGTTCTACATCCGGAGTCACGGCACGCGACCCGCGGTGGAACCCGGCGGGTTCCGTCTGAGCATTGAAGGCCTGGTCGACCATCCCCTCAGTTTGTCCTTGGACGACCTGGAGAAGCTTTCGGGAACCTCGGTGACCGCGACCCTGCAATGCGCCGGCAACCGCCGCCTCGAGCACAGTCGCGTCAAGCCCGTCGGCGGCGTGCAATGGGACGCCGGCGCCATCGGGACCGCGGAATGGCGCGGGATTCGGATGGCGGATCTGCTCCAGAAAGCCGGGGTAAAGAACGGAGCAAAGCACCTTTGGTTTGAAGGGCTGGACTCGGTTGCGCTGAAGGACGGGCAGACTCCCTTCGGCGGCGGGGTTCCGCTCGAGAAGGCACGTCGACCGGAAACCATCGTCGCCCTCGAGATGAACGGTCGCCCCCTTTCGCGCGAGCACGGCTTCCCCGCCCGGACCATCGTGCCGGGGTTCATCGGCGCCCGCAGCGTCAAATGGCTGCATCGCATCGTCGTCTCGGACCGGCCCTCGGAAAACAACTTCGTCGCCAAGGACTATAAGATGTTCCCCCCGGAAGCGACGCCGGAGACCGTGAAACCCGCCGACTACAACCCGATTCTTGAAATGGTCCTGGGTTCGGCGATCTGCAGCCCCGGTCCCGGGGACCGGCTGAAGGCCGGGAAGATCGTCGTTCGCGGCTACGCCGTACCCCCGGGAAACCCGGGCGGGGCCGTCGCCCGCGTCGACGTATCACCGGATGCGGGCAGATCCTGGGTGGAAGCTCGCTGGATCGGCGGCGAAGGAGACTTCACCTGGCGGCTCTGGGAAGCCCGGGTGACCGTCCCCCCGGGAGTATCCACCTTGGTCGCGCGAGCGACGGACACGGGAGGAAAGACCCAGCCCGAAAGGGCTCTCTGGAACTTCAAGGGCTACCTGAACGACTCCTGGCATCACGTGAGGATCACGGCCACGTAGCCGCCCCCGCCCCCCACCGGTAATTGTTGCCAACCCCTTCCTCTTTCGTTAACAATTACACTTTCGAATAGCGTCCATTTGTTTTTTGGATGCCTCCGGAACGACGGAACAGGAGCGGAGGCCTCCTTTTGAAGGGCATGGGAGGGATGGGTCATGCTGATTTTCGTCGCCACGGCTGTTCTTCTATCCGCGGCCGGCGTTCAGGACAAGCCGGCCGCTCCGCCGAATCCGCCCCCGAACCCGCAGGCGGAAGCCAAGTCCCAGCCGAGCCCGGCAGGTCCTCTCAATTTCGACGTGGGAGGAAACAGGATCGCCCTGTATGGGATCCTCCGGATGGACGCCTACTACGGAACGGGCCGCTTCAACCATGACCAGTTCACCTACTACGCCGTTTCGACCGCTCCCACGGTGACCCCCGCGGTCAACGATCACCGCAACTGGATCGATTTCACTCCCCGGCTCAGCAGGCTGGGGGTCAAGGTCGACCGGGACAGCCTTCCCTTCTGGCAGGACGCCAAGGTCAGCGGCGTTCTGGAGTTCGATTTCCAGAACCGGGCCACCAGCGAAGTGAGCGGACTGGAGAGCGAGTCGCGCGAGCTTCCGCGACTGCGCCACGCGTTCATCAAGCTGACGTCCGGCGGCTTCTCCTTCCTCGCAGGTCAGACCTGGGACCTCATCTCGCCGCTCTGGCCTGTCGCGAATGCCGACGGCATGATGTGGAATTCGGGAAACCTGGGCGACCGGCGTCCCCAATTTCGATTTGGATACGACGTCCCTGTCTCCGAGGAGGCCATGTTCAATACGGCGGTTGCGCTGGCCCGCACCGGAGCCATCGACCGGAAGAACCTCGACCCGGGCGCGGTCGGCGACAACACCCGGGACGGAGACGCATCGGCTCGTCCGATGATCCAGGCTCGGATCGGACTGGCCAGACTTCTGGGCAGACGGGTCGACGTCGGGGTCTGGGGTCACTACGGATGGGAGCGGACGGAAAGCGCGATCGCCGGCCGAACCCATTTCTATACCGGCAGCGTCGGCGCCGACCTCAAAGTGAAGATCTTCGACGAACTGACGTTCGCCGGAGAAATCTGGTACGGCAAGAACCTCAGCGACCTGCGCGGCGGCATCGATCAGGGAGTCGACGTCGCCACCGGCAAGGAGATCGTGTCGCGCGGTGGTTGGGCCGAACTGATCGCGCAACTCGCGGTCCCCTACTCGGTGGCGGTCGGCGTCGGCGTCGACGATCCCCGCGACTCGTCGCTGAGCGTGGCGACCCAGCGATCCCATAACATCGCCCCGTACATTTGGAACCGGGTCGATTTCGGAGGCGGCTTCACGGTCGGCGGAGAGGCTATTTTCTGGGCCACGGATTACCTCAATATCGAGTCCGGGCGCGCGAACCGGTACAGCCTCTTCGTCACCTATTCCTTCTGATTCCCTCCGCAGGAGGCCCGGGACAGCGGGCCTCCTGCGGCTTTGCATTCAATCGGCTAGAAATCCACCTGAAAGCGAGCCAGAATTCCGTAGAGACGTTCCTTTCGGCTGCCGCCGGGTTGGAAAACGACCCCGCCGTAGTACTGCTCGCAGATGCCGTCGAGGGAAACCCGTATATTCTGGACCGGCCACCAGTTCATGCCGATCGTCACGCTGCCCATCCGGTTAGTCTGTCCGGTGAGGTCCGTCGCCAAATGCAGGAGCGTATCCCTTTCGAGGGAAGCGAGTGCCACCCGCGCCACGAGTTCGATCGCTCCGAGGTCGCCGTTCTCCGGATCGAAGGGATGAGCGGGCCGGATCCGGTTGTCCAGGAGCTTTTCCTCCCCCGTCAGGACGATGCCGGCCTGGGCATACCACGCCTTGGTGATGAGACGTTCGTCCACTCCGGCGCTCGGCCGGGTAACTTCGTCGCTCCGGTAAAGGCCCTCCATGCGGAAGGATGCGGGGCCGTAAGACCAGGAAAGCTCCGCGGCTCCACGGATTCGGCGGCCGTCGAGGAAGTTGTTCGTATTGGGAATGAGCCACGTGACGGCCAACTCTGTGGAAGCGACACTGAAATTCGGCTGCATGGCCGCGCCGTCCGCGCTCGCGACGGTGCCCGCCAGGCCGACTCTCAAGCGGCGGAGAATGTTGTGCTTATCCTCAACGAACGGCGCCACGGTCCATCGACCGACAACTTCCTTGGACTCATCGTCATCATTTCGGGCCCTTCCCTGCCCCGCCAGGTAGCTTCGGCCGTTGGTCACCGCTACCTGGTACGTGAGAAGGCCGTCCCAGAAGGTCCCGTAAGCCATCACCCCGACTTCGAAGTTCGGAACGAACTGCGCCAGGATGGATCGTTCGATCTCGTCGAGAAACAAGGGAGAGCCGATGGTGTCCGGACTGATGGGCGCTTTGAAGCTCCCCGCACGAATGCTGAGCTCCTTATATCTCTTCCATTCGACGAAGGACGTTTCCGTTCGGGGATTCGGCCCGCCCGGAGTTGAACTGACCTCGGCCGTCACCCGGTATCCCCAGTGCTTGAAGACCGTCCCCTCGGCGATGAGGTAAACGGAGTTGAGGTAAAAGGTGTCCGGCTGCGTCCGCGCGAGGAATGCCGGCGGTGTTCCAGGCCCGTTCGAAAACGCGTGGGGAAGACCGAAGACGTCCCGGTAGTGGAGGATGACGCGGCCGCCCAGATGCATGTCGAAGTTCCCCTCGTCATCCATCAGGTGAAAGCCGTCGGTGAAGGAGGCGGTCAGCGAAAAGCCCTTCCTGGAATCCGGATGCTCCAGCCCGTCGATCTTGCGCTGCTGCTCGTCGATTCTCTCCTGTTGTCGCTTCACCTGTTCTTCGAGCCGTCGCAACCGTTCCTCTTGCGACTCCTGGAGGGTGAGTCCCGGCGGCAAGCCCTCGGTCGGCTCGGTCGCGGACGGACCGGCGGATTGCGCACTCAGCGGGGAGGAAATGAGCGACACGAAAGTCCACGCCATCAATCCGGAAGCGGCTCTGGCAGCCTGCATTCTGTTCCCTTTCGATTCCCTAGACCTGTATACTCTTGCACATATCCAGAGACAATGAATCTGCGTTATATAGCCGCTCTCATATCGCCCGGCGTGCAGAGAC
>Ga0111538_10009893_pt1 | contig 12695 bp, 10 predicted proteins | sample SoiMethybrSBSTD1_FD_79669 | JGI IMG/M metagenome (GOLD analysis project Ga0111538, IMG submission 79669) | Bulk soil microbial communities from a Populus tree surrounding site in Tennessee, USA - Soil MetaG P. TD hybrid SBSTD1 (version 2)... | ecosystem: Environmental > Terrestrial > Soil >...
CGGGACTGGGCCCAGGCGCGCGACGAGGAGCGCAAGGGCAACTTCGCCGCCGCGCTCGACCTCGTGGCCCAGGCGGCCGCCGCTCCCGAGCCGCCGGCGGAGCTCGCGACGTACAAGACCGCGCTCGAGAAGCGGAAGCGCAAGCAGGAGTTCGACCGCGCCGCGTCGGAAGCCCGGAAGGAAGCGGTGGCCGCCAAGGCCTACGAGCTCTGGCAGAAGGCCAAGCCGCTGGCCGAGGAGGAGAAGGACGTCGCGGAAGTCGACGCCAAGCTCCACGCGCTCAAGGTCGCCGTGGATCCCGCCGAGCGCGACCGCCGGTTCGCCGACGCCGTCAAGGCCGGCGACGCGGCGATGAAGGCCGGCGACCTGGACGCCGCGGAGAAGGCGTTCAAGGAGGCCCAGCGGCTCAAGGTGACGGAACTCGCGCCCGGCCAGGCCCTCCTTCGCGTCGCGGCCGCCCGCACCCAGAAGACCTACGACGCCGCGATCGCCGAAGCCCGGGCCGCCGAGGAGAAGAAGCAGTGGGCCGACGCGATCGACGCGTACGACCGCGCGATCAAGGTCAAGGTCGAATCGGCCGTCGTCGCCCGGCGCAAGGAGATCGAGCAGACCTACCGGCCTCCGAAGATCGTGCTCGTGCTCAACGAGCAGAGCGGCCTCAAGATGGAGTTCGTGCTGATCCGGCGGGGCTCGTACGTGATGGGCGACGCCCAGGGGAATGCCGATGAGAAGCCCCACGAGGTCGCGATCGCCAAGGACTTCTGGATGCAGACGACCGAGCTGACCCAGGCCCACTGGGGGATCGTCATGGAGACCAAGCCCTGGATGTCCCCCGGCATCCCCCACCTGCCGGTGGAAGGGGTGAGTTGGGACGACACCCAGAAGTTCTTCGACAAGTTCGTCCCGATCGTCCGGGATCGGCTCCCGGGTCGGACGGCCTCGCTGCCCACCGAGGCGGAGTGGGAGTACGCCTGCCGGGCGGGGACGAAGTCCCGGTGGTCGTTCGGCAACGACGAGGAGAAGATGGACGTCTACGGCTGGACGTCCGCCGCCAAGGTGAAGGGGCCCCAGACGGTCGCCCAGAAGCCCGCCAACGCGTGGGGCCTGTTCGACATGCACGGGAACGTGGCCGAGTGGTGCTCCGACGGCTACGGCAACTACGGCGACCCGCCCTCCGTCGAGACTCCGACGTTCCGGGTGTACCGGGGCGGCAGCTGGAACGACCGCCCGATCAACTGCCGGTCCTCCAAGCGCGAACGCGACGTGCCGACGAAGAGCAGCCTGTTCCTGGGATTCCGGGCCGTGCTGCGATAGGGAGAAGAGCGATGACGATGCTGCTGGCGCTGGCGTTTCTCACGGTGGGCGACAATGAGTTGACCGAGCAGGAGAAGAAGGACGGCTGGATCCTGCTCTTCGACGGAAAGAGCGGCGACGGGTGGATGAACCTGAAGCCCGCCAACATCGAGGACGGCGCCATCAATCCCTTCAAGTCCGGAAACTACGTGACCTTCTCGAAGGAGCGGTACGGCGATTTCACGCTGTCGTGCGACTTCAGGGTCAGCACGGGCTGCAACAGCGGCATCTTCATCCGCACGGGCGAGCCCAAGGACCCGGTCCAGACCGGGATCGAGATCCAGGTCCTGGACTCCGCCGGAAAGGAAAAGCCCGGCAAGCACGACTGCGGCGCGATCTACGATCTCGTGGCTCCCACGAAGAACCCGATGAAGCCCGTCGGCGAATGGAACCGCATGGAGATCACCTGCGCGAAGAACAAGATCACGGTCTCGCTGAACGGGGAGCAGATCGCGGAGATGGACCTCGATCAGTGGTCCGAAGCGGGCAAGGGCCCCGACGGCGCCGCGAACAAGTTCAAGAAGGCGCTCAAGGATTTCCCCCGGGAAGGACACCTCGGATTCCAGGACCACGGCAAGCCGGCCTGGTTCAAGAACATCAAGCTGAAGAAGCTGTAGACTTCAGGTCGAGAATTGCCGCCGGAAGGATTTCGGGCTCATCCCCTTCTGGTCGCGGAATCGACGGTTGAAGTTGGAGAGGCTGTGAAAGCCGGCGGCGATGGAGATCTGCCGGATCGTCGCATCCGACTCCAGGAGCAGGTGGCACGCCTTCCCGACGCGGAGCTCCGTCAGGTATTCGACGAAGGTCTTCTTGGTCGCCTTCCGGAAGAACCGGGTGAAGGCCGGAACGCTCATGTGGGAGGCGGCTGCCGCCTCGGCGAGCAAAAGGGGCCCCGAGGCGCGCTCGGCGATGAACCGGCAGATCCGGTCGATTCGTTCGCGGTCCCCGTGGTCCGTGGGGGCGACGGCGCTGCTGGAGAGAATTTCCGGGCGACGGGCTTCCGCGAGAAGGCAGAGAATCTCCAGGAGCGCGATCACGCGGGCCGGGCCGCGGAGCGAGTTCATCCGAGCCATGGCGTTCGCCCCCCTCTCCCGGGCGGCCCCCTCGAAGCGGATCCCCCGCCGAGAGGTTTCGAGCAGCCGGCGGACGGGCGCCATTTCGGGCAGGCTCAGGAGGGATCCGCCCACCATCCCCTCGGGGAACTGGATCATGAAGGCTTCGTCCGGCTGCTTCTTCCCCGGGGTCCGGGCGCGGCCGGAACACCACATGTGCGGGAGGTTCGGTCCCGTCAGGACCAGGTCCCCCGGCGCGAAACGGCCCACGTGGTCCCCCACGAACCTCCGTCCCCGGCCCCGGACGATCAGGGTCAGCTGGTACTCGGGATGGAAGTGCCAGTACGTGCCGAATCGCGGCTCGCGCCGGACCTTGTAGAGGAACGACTCCGTCGGAGGAGGGAGCAGTTTTTCGATCTGGGCTTTGACGGCCATCCGGCTCATTGTACCGCGGGTTCCCCCTCCGGCGAGCAACTCAACGGCCACGCCGCCGCCGGCCCCGAGCGCCGCCGTCGCGATCAGGGCCGGGATTCTCGCCGCGCGCCGCTCATCGTTCCACCGCCACGGGCGTCTTCATGGCCTGGCGCCGGTGCCAGTCGTCCTTGAAGAGGTTGAACGTCTCCCCTTGGGCGGGGTGTTCCCGGATGAAGTCCTCGTTGAGCGTGATCCCCAGGCCGGGGCCTTCGGGCAACGAGAAGTACCCGTCCTTCACCTCGGGGTAGCCGGGTCCGCTCGCGGCCTGTTTCACCCAGGAGTCGACGAAGTCGTTGAAGTGCTCCTGGATCTTGAAGTTGGGAGTCGAGGCCGCCAGGTGCAGGCAGGCGGCCGTGCTGACCGGGCCCCCCGTGTTGTGGGGGGCGAAGGTGACGTAGGACGCGTCCGCCATGGCCGCGATCTTCTTTCCCTCCAGGATGCCGCAGGACATGGTGATGTCGGTCTGGAGCACGTCGAGCGCGCCCAGCTCTAGGAGTCGCCGCGTCTCGTGACGGGTATGGATGCGCTCGCCCGAGGCGATCGGGATATTGATCTTGGACGCCGCTTTGGCCATGGCCTCGAGGTTGTCCGCGGGGACCGGCTCCTCGAGCCAGGAGGGCTTGAACGGCTCCAGGTCGTGCGCCAGGTCGATCGCGGTCGCGGGGCTGAACCGACCGTGCATCTCGATGAGGATTTCGACGTCCGGGCCGACCGCCGACCGGATCGCCTCGATGAGCGCGACCGAACGGTTCTTCTCGGCCCGCTCCATCTCATAGAAGCCCGATCCGAACGGGTCGACCTTGAGCGCCCGGTACCCCCGGGCGACGACCTTGGCCGCTGCCTGGCAGAAGGCCTCCGGCGTGCGCTCGACCGTGTACCAGCCGTTGGCATAGGCCTTGATCTTGTTCCGCACCGCGCCCCCGAGCAGCTTGTACACGGGCTGTCCGAGGGCTTTCCCGACGATGTCCCAGCAGGCCATTTCGACGAGCGCGATCCCCGCGCCGGTGATGTCGTTCACCCGGAGGAAGTCGTCGACGAACGCCCGCTGGACCAGCTGCTCGATGTTGAAGGGATCGCTCCCCAGGATGTACTTCTTCTCGATGATCTTCAGGTAGCCCAGGACGGCATCGCTGCGGATCGAACGGACTTCCGAGACGCCCGTCAACCCTTCGTCCGTGTCCACCTTCAGGAACGTCAGGTTGCGCCAGGGGGTGCCCAGTACGAGCGGGGTGATCCTGGAGATCTTCACGGTGCTCCTCCTTTCAAGGGTTCCGGGCGGGATCCGGCGGCCGGCCCAGGCCGCGTCGCCTTCCCCGACAACACCCTTCTTACCCGAGGGCCCGGCCGGGGGGCGATGGCCGAGCCCGATCTCCGGCGGTTTGGATCGAAAAGTGTCGGGAAGGGATCCGATTGAGGCCACGCCGGAAGAGAGGCGGTTCCTGAAAGCGCCATTTTTGGACTCTTGCCCTCCAAGCGCCTTGACAGAGCTTCGATGTTCCCTTAGCTTTGAAAAGTCCCGTGCACCCATCGTCCCTTGGAGGTCGGAGCGTGGATTCTCGGAATCCGGATTCTGCGGATGCGCCGGCGGGCCTTGCAAACCCTGGCCAGCCCTGCTCCGTCTCGATCATCGTTCCCACGTACAAGGAAGTCGAAAGCCTGCCGCTGCTCCTGGGGCGGCTGGATGAGCTTCGAACCCGCCTTCGCCTGGATTGCGAAGTCCTGATCATGGATGACGACAGCCGGGACGGCACCACGGAATTGATCGCGTCCAAGGCGTTGCCGTGGGTTCGTCTCGTGGTCCGGACTGCGGATCGCGGGCTCAGCCCCGCGGTCGTGGACGGGCTGAAGCTGGCCCAGAAAGAGTATCTGGTCGTCATGGACGCGGACCTGAGCCACCCCCCGGAGCGGATCCCGGACATGATCCAAGCCCTTCAGAATGGAAACGAGTTCGTCATCGGTTCGCGGTACGTCCCCGGCGCGTCGACCGGCGAGGACTGGGGGGTGCTGCGATGGATCAATAGCAAGGTCGCGACGCTGATGGCGCGGCCGTTCACCCGGGTGGCCGATCCGATGTCGGGATTCTTCGCGTTCCGCCGCAGTCTGATGGACCGGGCCGTCTTCCTGAATCCGATCGGCTACAAGATCGGTCTGGAGCTTCTGGTGAAGTGCGGCGTGACGAGGGCCGCAGAGGTGCCGATCCACTTCGCCCAGAGGCAGAAGGGCGAGAGCAAACTCACCTTCAAGGAGCAGCTCCGGTACATCCAGCATCTTCGGCGCCTGCTGCTCTTCCGGTATCCCCGCTGGTCCTCGATTCTCCAGTTCCTGGTGGTGGGCGCCTCCGGAGTGATCGTCAATCTGCTCGCGTTGACCGTTTTCGTCTCCCTTAAGGTGCCGATGAAGGCCGCGGTTGCGCTGGCCATCGCCCTCTCGATGCTGTCGAACTTTGCGTTGAACCGACGCTTCACCTTCTCCTATGCCCGGTCGGGAGGAATCCTGCGGCAGCTGGTCGGCTTCATCGGGGCGTGTTCCGTGGGAGCCGTCCTCAACTACGCGATCACCCTGTTCATCGCGACGAAATGGCCCGGCCTCCCGCCGCAGCTGGCCGCGCTCGCGGGAATCGTCGCCGGCACGGGGGTGAACTTCGTCGTCTGCCGGTGGATCGTCTTCAAGGCCGCCGCCGGCACCCCGCCGGCGGCGAGCGGCGCCTAGCGACGCCTCAGCCAGACGAGCTTGTGGTCGCGTTTCGGACCGAACCGCGTTTCCTTCAGCTCAAAAGCGGTCTGTTCCCCTGCCCACTGGAGCAGCGACTCGGAAGGATTGGGAAACAGGTAGATGCTCTGAAACCGCTCGAAGGTCTCCCGGGAATCGGGTCGCAGACGAGCGACGTCCACCGTTACGTCACAAGCCCAGCAGCTCGGCTTGGTCCACAGGTGGACTTCGGGGTTGAGGAGCTGGCTTAGGTACAGGACATCCCACCCGCTGGCGTTCGTGACCACCACCGAATCCCTGGCATGATTGATCTCGGCAATCGCTGCGAGATTCAAGGCCACTTTGCTGTCCGGGGCTCCCTGGAGCGGGCAGATCGTGGCCTGCCAGGCCGCGACGCTGGCGGCGATCTGGGTCGCGATGAAGACGACCAGCGCCGCGCGGGTCGCCGCGACTTTCCAGGGCCTGTCCGTTGCCTGGTCCGGCGGACGGCCCAACAGGGCGGCGACGGCCGCGACGATTCCCAGGAAGCACGGCGTGAGATACTTGGGAATGTTCGATGTGCCTCCGACAGAAGCCTGCCCCCCCACGACGAGGTCCTGCAGTGCCAATCCTCCCGCCGTGGTCCCGACCAGAAGCAGAAGGAAAGCCCAGATGCGCTTGTCCGAGCGGCGATAGAGCGAATAGAGCGCAACCAGCACCAGCACCACACTTCCGGCCGTCGCCAGATACTGCAGCCAGCGCTCCGAAGACGACGGTTCCAGCGGGGTGTTCAGGTTGTAGAGGAGTCTCCCCGGCTGCCGAATCCAGCCTCGCGCCAGCATCGAGAGCGACAACCCCGGTTCCTCCGCACCTCCGGAGACTTTGCGAAGTTGCGCCCAATGAGTGGCCACTACCGCCGCCCACGGCAGGAAGGAAACCCCGGCGGCGGCCGACGCCGCCAGGAATGAGACCAGGGTCCTGGTGAACCGCGCCCGCTCCATGATGAGGACGTACGCGACATGCCCGGCGGCCACCATGATGGAGAACAATCCGGTGTAGAGAGCGATCGCCAGAGTGACGGCATAGATCGCCCAGCTCGGCCGGGATCCGACACGCATCGCTCGAAGCAGGGCCGCGCTCGCGGCCATGAGCGCGGCCGCCCAGCAGGAATAGTGCCTCGCATCCTGCGAATACGACAGGAAGAAGGGGGAGACGGACAGGATCACCAGGGCGACGACTGCGGTAAATCGCGACTGAAACAGCTCCAGGCACAGCCAGTACATGCACGCCAGCGCCAGCAGGCTGAGCAGGGCGGACCAGGCGCGCAGCATTCCGATCGTTCCGCCGCAGAGGTGGGCCCAGCACTTCAGGGTGATGTAGTAGAACGGGGCGAGCTGAGGCTCCTCCTTCACAATGGCCTGGATCAGGTTCACGAAGTGCGGTTCGGAATTGGGGAGCAGATACTTGCTTCGAAGCTCGTCGATCTTGACCAAGCGTACGTTGGAGGACAGATCGCGCACCAGTTCCGCCTCGGCGTGACCGGAGACCCGCAGCGCCGTGAAGGCTTCGTCGTGGGTCGCGGGTTTGCGATCGAGATGGGTGAAGCGGAGGACGATGCCGAAAGCGATCAGGATGACGGCGAGAGCAAGCCCGGCATCCAGGGATCTACCGGCGAGAGTCAATCGCATGGCACCGATCCTCAAGGTAACGAGTCTAGGCCCGAGCGAGCGCGAATGCCGGAGGCAAAGTCACTTGGACAGTATCCGTCGCTGCGGGGCCACAAGTCGACAATTTTTCAAGAAGCGTCATTTTTCGTGCCGACTTTTTCGGCGGAACCCCCACTCCTCGGGTGGAGAGAGACCTCGACGGACGCATCGGGACGTAACGTCGCGTTACGAAACGTAACGCGAGGTGATGCGCCGTTATAGGTCGCATTGACGAACCCGCTGGACGGGAGCAGGTTGCGTTTTCGCGCCGTGTGGCACGGACCTTGCTTCTGTTCGCCGTGCGAGGTTCGACCCGATGGAGGCCGCCCATGGTGAGCGCATTCCTGTTCCTGCTGCCCCTGGTGCCGTACGCCGCTTTTCGCGTCGGAGAATCGGAGGCCGGCCGGCTCATCCCGCCCGCGACGCCCCGTCCGGAGCCGGTCCCGCCCTTCGGCTGTCCGGCAGAGGTCGGGCTGCGCGCCGACGGCTCCCCGTCTCCGTTCTCGTCGCGGGCGGTGCGCGAGGCGTCGCGCGGGTGGGAGTGGAAGAACCTCGAGACACCGGGCTGGAAGCTCCTGATGACCCCGTCGTTCGTGGTGCGCGGCGACGCGCCCATCGACGATCTCCGCACCGTCGGGGCCCACCTGGAGGAGTTCCTGAGGATGGCGAAGGACTGTCTGGGCGGGGATGAGACGGGGGTCATGTTCTCCGCGCGAGTCTTCGCATCCGCGCGCGATTTCCGGCGGTACGCCGTCCGCGCGGGGGCGGCGAATGCGGAATCGTTCTACGATCCGCGGAGCGCCGAGCTGGTCCTCTGCCTCGAAGGTCCGCCCCCGCCCTCCTGGCTCCAGAAGACGCTCGCCCACGAGTTCGCCCACGAGTACATGGACCGGGTCTGGGACCGGACGGGGCCGCTCTGGTTTGCCGAGGGGGTGGCCGAGTACTTCGCCAACTTCGCGGTCTCCGACGGGAGGGCGCGCCCCGGGGCGGTCGACCGACGGGCCCTCCTCCTGCTGAGCCTCGAGGAGCCGATGCCGCTGGAGAAGTTCCTGGGCCTGGGCCGGGAGGAAATGTACGGCGTGCTCTATGCCCGCCACTACGCCCACGCATGGTCGTTCGTCCACTACCTCTTTGCGCGAAACGACGGCGTCATCGATCTGCTCCTCCGGGGCTCGGAGCCCCCGAACGTCGAGGAGCTCGAGAAGGGCTGGCGGAAGCATCTGTCGGAACTGAAATGAAGGGAGACGATATGAAGAGGAATTTCAGGCAGCTGGCCGCATGGAAGAAGGCCCACGTGCTGACGCTCGAGGTCGTCAAGTGCGCCGGGAAGCTCCCCCTGCAGGAGCAGGAGGATCTGGGGAACGATATCTGCAACTCGGCGATGGCCATCGGAGGGAACATCGCCCGGGGCTGTGCGCTCGAGGATCCCGAGTTCCGGGACAGCCTGGAGGCGGCCTTGATTTCGGTCCGGGACGTCCAGATGCAGCTCTTCGGGCTGCGCGACCTGGGCCATCTCTCCGATAAGGAAACGGACCGCCTGGCGAAGATGGGAGAGGGCGTGCGGGACCTGCTGATCGAACAGATTAAGAAGCTTCGAGTTCCTCGATTGTAATGGGATCTCGCGTGAACGGAGCCCCGCGTGCGCCGCACGCGGGGCTGTAAAATTCCTAGAAGCGCACGTTTAGAGCGGCGAGGACCGCCGCGATCGGGGTCGCGATGCCGCCCTGGCCGCCGCCGTGCATCAGCCCGATGACGCGGAACTGCCCGTCGAGCAGCGCCGAGCCGGAGTCGCCCGGAATCTGGAAGTTGTCGTTGATCTCCTTGATCGGGTGGACGTCGATCTGGTTGGTGAAGGTGATGTTCCCGCCGAACTTGGCGTGGGGGACCGTCGCGGTGTGGTTGATGGAGACGACTTCGCCGACGGTCAGGCCCGAGGTGGCGCCCTGCTTGAAGACGATGTCGCCGACGGCCGGCATGGGGCCGGCGTTGCCCATGGCCAGGCCGCAGCGAAGAATGTCGGTCATGCCGACGCCGTTGTCGAGATAGGCGACGGCGGCGTCCATGTGCGTGTTGAGGAACCCCCGCGCGTAGGTCCCGACCTTGTCCTGGATCATGCCCGTGCCGCCCTTGGCGGGCTGGAGCACGGGGAGGTTGTTGGCGGGCTGGGCGGTTCCGAACTCGGCACGGAGGACGTGCTCGTTGCTCAGCAGCATCGGCTTGTTGTTCACGTTGCACGTCACGAAGCAGCCGATCGTGCCGGGCCCGGGGTGGTTGCCGCCGCTGATCGAGATGCCGGGCCGGACGGGCCGGTACTTGCCCAGGTCGGCGCCTCCCGACGGCTCCAGCGCGAAGAGCAGCGTGTCGATGCGGATCTGGAGCATGATCGTGGACTCGTTGACGTATCGGTTGGTCAGCGCCGTGGACCGGACATCGCCGAAGACCAGGATGTCCAGGAACATCACGGCGCGGACCAGGTCCCGTTTGGCCTTGTCCGTCCCCGAGACATTCAGGTGGAGATTGTTGCTGAGGGCCTTCTGCTGGTTCGCGGAGAGCTGGTTGAGCTTCAGGTCCAGCTTGGCCAGGGCCATCATGCGCTTCGTGTTGGCCCGGATGGTGGCCTTGATCTCGTTGAGCCGGGTCTGTGCGTCCTTGGTGTTGAAGATGCCCATGGTGTCGCCCTCACGGTGTTGGGAGGTACCCTAGGAGCACTCCGTCGTCGTGTTCGTGGTGATGAACTGGCACTTGCCCATTTTCGTCATGACCGAATCGGGCACCGGGGGAGCGGGAGGTGCGGGCATCATGGCAGGCACCGTTACCGAGAACTTGCAGTCGAAGACGGTGCCCTTCAGAAGGTACGGCTTCGATTCTTTGCCCTTGGACGACTTGTTCTCGGGCTTCAGCAGGATTTCGAAAGTGCCCATTCCCGGAGTGACGTAGGGGGGAGAGGTATAGGGCTGCGGACTCATCAGCATCTTCGGCAGTTCGTCCCCTTCCAGGCATGCCGCCATCATGTTGACCTTCGTGGCCGTGCTGCTCCCCATCAGGGGAATCGGCGCCGCGACGGTGGGAACGACGCACGGGGGAATCATCGTAATCTGGAGCATGTCCCCGGTCTGGATGATGGCGTTGTTGGGCATTGGCATAAAAAGTCTTCCAATTGGACTGGAAAACCGGCCGCTGCGTTACATCCCCATTCCGCCCATTCCGCCCATTCCCCCCATGCCGGGCATCATGCCGGGCATCTGGGGCATGCCGGGGCTGGGGCCATCGCCCATTCCCGACGGGATGGCGTCCGCCCCCTTGGGCTCCGGCTTCTCCGTGATCACCGCCTCGGTGGTCATGAAGATCGCCGCCATGCTCGACGCGTTCTGGAGCGCCAGGCGCACCACCTTGCGGGGGTCGAGGATGCCGGCCTTGATCATGTCCTTGTAGTCGCGCTCCTCGGCGTCGAAGCCGAAGGTGTAGTCCTTGGACTCTTCGATCTTCTGGACGACCACGCTTCCGCGGGCGCCGGCATTGTCGGCGATCTGGCGGATGGGCATTTCCAGGGCCCGCCGCAGGATCTGGGCGCCGATCTTCTCGTCCCCGCTCAGCTTGAGCGCGTCGATCGCGCGGCGGGAGCGGAGGAGGGCGACGCCGCCGCCGGGCAGGACGCCTTCCTCGATGGCGGCGCGGGCCGCGTGGAGCGCGTCCTCGAGCCGGGCCCGCTTCTGCTTCATCTCGACCTCGGTCGCGGCGCCGACGTTGATCTGGGCCAGGCCGCCCGAGAGCTTCGACAGCCGCTCCTGCAGCTTCTCGCGGTCGTAGTCCGAGCCCGCGAGCGGGATCGCGTTCTTGATGAGCTGGATGCGGCCCTTGATCGCCTCGTCCGAGCCGCCGCCCTCGATGATCGTGGTGGCTTCCTTCTCGATGATCACGCGGCGCGCCGTGCCCAGGTCCTTCACCTGCACGTCCTCGAGCGTGACGCCGATGTCCTCGAGGATCGCCTTGGCGCCCGTGAAGACCGCGACGTCCTCGAGCAGCTCCTTGCGGCGGTCGCCGAATCCCGGCGCTTTCACCGCGCAGGAGACGAAGACGCCCTGCATCCGGTTGACGACCAGCAGCGCCAGGACCTCCGACTCGAGCTCGTCGACGATGATGAGGAGCGGCCGCTTGGTCCCCGCCACCCGCTCCAGGAGCGGAATCAGCATGTTCGCGTTCGAGATCTTCTTCTCGTGGACGAGGATCAGGGGCTTGTCGAGCTCGCACGAGAGCTTCTCGGGCCGGTTCACGAAGTAGGGCGACATGTAGCCCTTGTCGAACTGCAGGCCCTCGATCCGGGTGATGTTGGTCTCCATCCCCTTCGCTTCTTCCACCGTCACGGCGCCGTCCTTGCCCACCATGTCGATGGCGTCGGCGATGATCTTGCCGATCTCCGGGTCGTTGCCCGCGGCGATCGTCGCCACGTTTTCGATGTCGGCCTTGCCCGCGACGGGCTTCGCGGACTTCTCGAGGTCCTTCTGGACCGCCTCGACGGCCTTGATGATGCCTCGCTGCAGGGCGATGGGATTCGCGCCCGCCTCGATGTGGTGGAGCGACTCGACGAAGATCGCCTCGGCCAGCACGGTCGCGGTCGTGGTTCCGTCGCCCGCCGTGTCGCCCGTCTTGATGGCGACCTCCTTCAGCAGCTGGACGGCGGCGTTCTGGAAGTGGTTGGGGAGTTCGACCTCCCTGGCCACCGTGACGCCGTCCTTGGTGATGAGCGGCGCGCCCCATTTCCGTTCGATGGCCACGTTGTGGCCGCCGGGGCCGAGGGTGACCTTGACGACGTGGGCGAGCTGTCGCACGCCCTCGAGAAGCGACGCGCGCGCGTCGCGGTTGAACTCCACCAGCTTGCTGGCCATTATTGCTTCTCCTTCAGAACCGATTCGATCTTGGTCTTCATTTCCGGCAGCAGCGGGATCGCCCGCTTCTTTTCATCGAGAAACTGGAGCTCGCGCGCCCCGTTGTAGGCGACCAGGGTCACTTCCGCCGTGTACCGGACGGTGCCCTTGACGTTGGGATCGGTCGACTTGAGCGTCGCGTCGCAGGTGAATTTCTGGAGGCGGTTCTCGGAGTCCGTGGCCAGCTCCAGTTTCGCGCTCGACTCCTTCCAGTCGAACGCGCCCTTGCTGGCCTGCTCCCTCATGATGCGCTCGATGTCTTCGCCCTTGAAGTCCAGGTCGACGACGCCGGGCTTGGCGAGCTTGGAGGTGCCGGAGTTCCGCGCCAGGACCGAGAGCACTTCGTCGGGGTTCTGGATCCCGCGCCCCGCGCCGGCCATGCCGGCCTCGTCCGCGGTGACCCAGCCCACCAGGGTGTTGTAGACCCAGACGTCCCTGTCCCCCGCGCGGACGATCATCTTCTCGTCGCCGCCCGAGGCGGTGTAGTGGACATAGAGCAC